>ERZ651776.5970-NODE-5970-length-10239-cov-7.823657_pt1 | contig 10239 bp, 4 predicted proteins | sample MGYA00514761_ERZ651776 | MGnify/ENA metagenome assembly ERZ651776 | reverse complement strand
AAGGCTGATGACGAAGGAGGGCGCTTCCCTATCGAGCTGAACGACCAGTTGAGGGCGGGCACCCTAAAAGACGCCCTGAATGCGATCAAAAACGAAGGAGATGACGTCGTCAAGAATAAGTTGCTGTATATGCCAAAGGAGAACCAATCCGCAACCCTCCGACTCATCAAGACTTGTGGCACGCACGAGCACTTGTGCATGATTGGTCAGAGCAATCAGATATCGATCAAATCCATCCTTGAACAGTCTAATCTAACAGCTCAAGTTGAAGTCCAGCGCGTTGATATTGATAGTGTTGCTACATTGACTGAGCAACAGATGGTTGAGTTCTAATTTTTTCCCTGAACTTCTAAATATCATTTGTTTTTATTGTAAATTTCAGATTTAATAGTTATCAAAGTACTCTTGCAGATACTCGAGCGTCTCAACGTCCATGTCATCGGAACAAGTACTTTTTTGAGGCAACAGATGGAGTAACCTAGACATCCGGAAAAATCCTAATCCGTCTTCGGGGGAAACTGACGCGAGAGCGTGCGCGTGCGTCGTCTCCCACCCCCCAAACACGTTGCGGTGCCTCCTAAGGAAGGCCTTGTACTTCGAAAACATCCCCTCAATGGGGATCAAGTCCGGCGAGTAGGGCGCGGAGTAAATTATTTTCGCCCCCGCTTCTCTAACCAGCCGCGCAATCTCTGGGTCCATGTGCACTGAACAGTTGTCCATGACGAGGATGCTATGTTTCTCATTCCTCAGGAAGTTATCTAGTCATGGTGCTACGACCCTGGCAAAATAGTCAGTGAAAGCCTCCGGCAACAAGCCGGGAAACCAGCTCGTCAAGATATAGGGTGGGATCTCTTTCCAGCCACTCCTTTAAAATCCTAGTCTCCTCTTCGGTCCAGGAACCCCGGGAGTCATTATCACCTCTTTCCTTGAGCGACCCCATGCCCTCGCACGGCAGCCGGCCATAATCCATGAAGAAATTGAACCATCTTCTCAGCGTCCTGCCGACGAAGGGTTTTTGCCCATTAACCTGATTGTTGCTGGCAATTAACTCACTCGCTTCCGTTTTAGATTGTTGGAGAGCGCAAACATGATGTAGCATGAGTTGGACACCACTTTTTTGAACCACTCTCTGGTCGAATACTGATGGCATCTCTCCACAAGTTGAAATGGACCAATTCGAGAAGGGACGAAAAAGGAGGCGAGGAACGAAGGGCACTGAGAATTTAAGATTAAAATCACGGTATTCACGGAGGATAACACACAATTGAGATGGTTGAGGGGAAATTGAGCGTATCTACGCAGCGTGGGTTCTCAAAAGTCTATTCTCATTGTGATTTACACCAAAAAAACCAAAAAAGTCAAAAACTGAGCATTTTTGAGATTCGAGATGAATTTGGGTCGGACACAAAATCGTAAAAGCACTGTAAAAAACGAAGGGCTATAGAGAATAGAGACCTCCCCGCCCCCCGAGACCCCCCAGCCAGAACTAACTCCGCAAGGCCTACCCGGCTGTTTTCCATAAAAATAAGCCAAGTTCGAAAGTTCTGCAATAATCTTGAGTCTTCTTCATTCCATAATGATAATCTAATCTTACTGAATCCTGATTCATAATGTTCCCTAATTGCAGAATGGTATTTCCCATCACATCATCAACGCTTCTCTCCCTCATTTTATCCATCATCCTGATCTGGAACCCCTCAACTGCGTTAGAACTCGACCCTAAGAACACACTAATCGTGCTAGATCCAAGTGACAGCGGGTACAGAGCTCGAGATCACATCCGCCTTGCCTTCGTCGACTTTGTGCAGGACTGGTACAAGGTTTTTGGATTCCGTCCGCCCGTTTCCCTTACGACCGAACCAGCTCTTCCCTCCTTTTTTGGGACGAAGCTCTACCTGGGAAAGGCGGCCACGGATATTGTAAATGCCGCGGATTCGAGCGATGAAGCGCACGCGATTGTTGTCCGCGAGGCAGATAACAGTATTTTCCTCACTGGAAACGGAAACCGTGGAGAGGTGTATGCATTGTACAGCTTCTGTGAGGAGATTCTTAACGTGAACCCCACTTACTTCTTTACCAATGCTGAGCCGGTCTACCTCTCCGATGTGAAATCGATCACCGTAGAAACGATACAGTTTGCCGCTCCCGCCTTCAAGTGGAGGGGGATTTTCCCCAACGACGAGGATTTGTTGGGTAATTTCTCACCCGACCCTATGAAACAGTCAATGTTCTCCATGTCGATGTGGAACAGGATTCTCGAGGTGCTCCTTCGCTTGAAGGGCAATCTGGTGATCACGGGGACAGTTAGTTTCCCGGACGAAGCGCACTACGACCTGGTCAAAATGAGAGGGGTTGCTGTTACTGAACAGCACTTCACCTTGCTCGGCGTTAACACGTGGCGTTGGCCTGAAGGAATTCCTTACAGCTTCAACCTAAACCCTGAAGTTCAGAATCACGTCTGGAACTCCATGTTGGAAACTTATTCCGGCCGTGAGTCTGTGTGGACAATCGGCTATCGAGGGTTGAACGATTACCCTTTTTGGGTGGATGAGCCGACCTTCAACACGACGGAATCGCAGTGCAAACTCATAAACGCCGCCATGCAGCAGCAGGCAGACATTGTGCGGAACACTCCCGGGAGAGAGAACGACAAGTTTGTCACGTACATGTGGGCGGAAATGTTAGATTTGTATTTGACGGGGGGACTCGTTTTACCTGATGACACCATTCTCGTATTTGCCGACGCTGGAGGGAGTGGCGAATTTGATCCTAGCGTATTCGATATGATAGGACCCGGCGACGGAGTGTACTACCACATTCAGATGGAGTTCCCTGGATGGATGTCACAGCTCACCGAGATGGTCCCCCCCTCAGTCTTCTACGATCAGGTTTCCAAAATTGTGGAGAAGGGAGCGACCGAGTACTTTATGCTCAACCTGAGCGACTTGAAGCCTGCGGCTTTCACGTTTGACTTGGTCATGCGCTTTTTATGGGACCCGAGCGAGGCGATCGAAAGAGGGGGGGAGGGTAACCAGGCAATTGCGGTGAAGCGATGGGTGGAGAGTAATATCAGAGACGAGGCGTTTGTTGACGACGTAAGCAAGGTGATCAAAGATTACTTTGAAATAGATTATATCAAGGCGGCTGGAGACAAGGACAGGTGGGGGGACGAGCATCTGCCAAAAGTCCTACGCCAACTCGCCGTCGGGACGACCACCCCCGAAGATGCCCAAGCCTTCATCAAGGTTCCAATCAAACAGCTGCAGACGCTGCATGACAAGGCGAGTGATATTTACGCGAGAATGGACGAGGTTGATAGTGTTGCGAAGGTTTACTTCCGCTCGAGCTGGTTGCTGCACGTTAGCATCCACCATTATTTGCTGCAAGCCATTGACGCTGCCAGTAAGAACGACTTCGATGCGGCCATCGGTTACGTAGACCAAGTCCAAGAGAGCATGAAACTTGCCGAGAAGGACACGCAGTGGAGTGGATTGTACGGGGCCGACCGTTTGCTCGATCTGTACAACATGCGTTGCTTGCTGCAGCACGGCGGAGTTGACATCTATAATAAGGAACATTTGCTTTGTAACCTGCCGAACGGAAACGCGTTCAATACGGGAACGGGAAAATGGAGCGACTGGTACGACTATGCAGCCACGAGTGACAACTATCCATATTTGAACAAGCCGGCGGACGAGGACAGTCTCGACTACGTTGTGAGGGTTAAATGCAGCGAGGAGGGAGGCGAGAACGGCGGTTGCACTAACACGCCAGTGGGTGGGAGCTTCAACGGGACGAGCGCGAGGGTTACCATGGCTCTCGGAATTAACGCCGAGCAGCAGGGAAATTTTCTGATCAGATTTACGGTGGATGGAAGTGACGTCGACGGAGAGAGTACGATCTTTGATGGCAGAGATATCGTCATTACTGAGACGACGCAAATCAATGCGCTAGTGATATTTGAGGGCGGAAGCAAATTCCCTACGATTACGACACGCCCTCTCTTCACGAAGATCGAGACGGATGAGAAGAAATGAGAGACTTTGTAAGGAATAGGTATGCTAACAACTGCACATTTAGCAAATGAAGGAAGGGTCAACAACTCCCACGGTTTTTTTTTGTGGTAAAACACACATTTTATCATTTTACCTTCATACGACACTATTGTGTAGCATATGCGACAATATATTAAGGCATCGCTCTATTCCTTCGCCGGTCGCTGAGGAGATGCAGAATACATTAACGATGCTGTCGCTATCACCAACTCGTGGGCTGTAATTCAATCCTGACCGCGAAGACTTAATGTACTCATTACATAATGAGGAGAGCCGGAGAAAATCGGTGATTTGGGATAGTATAGGTGTCGAAGAGAGGTCTGATTTGTTTAGGATAATACATACTGGTTTTGGCTGCGAGTCGAGTGAATGCGAGAAGATGTGAAGGTCTGTGAGATAAAAAATGCGATTGCGAAACCAAAAGAAGAAACAAATTCGCGCCCTCAAATTCGCGCCCTCGTCGTTCTTTCTTTTTCGTATTTTTTTCGTGTTCTTTTTTCTCCCTCACCTTTTCCCTCTCGATTATTTCACTGTCCCGCTCTGAAGCTTTGAGTTTCTTGCCTTCCTTAAGTGTGTCGAAAAGATGGTCTAGCTGGCAATGAGTTTCACTCATCTTGGAGAAGTTACTTATGTCCAAAACAAAGAGAATCATATCGCTTCGGTCGAAGTAAGTAGGCCACATTTGCGATAAAGAAGACCCTACCTCTCGAAATGAGAGCGATATTGACACATTTGCTGCCCTTCTCTCGGAGTTACTCTTACGATGGGATGAATTTTGCTTCCCTTTTTTTGGTAACTCAATGTCGTCATCCTCTTTGAAAATAAAGTCGACCCCATTTGAGTTGTACACGCAGTTCGTGAATTCAACTCCAGTTGTTGGGATAGTGTCCATTCTCAGAGGAACCAGAGAAAAGGGGTTGATGCTCCCCTGGGTGTGTGAAAGTGTTGTACTTTGATTGAAAGCCTTTGGTTTCAATCTTCTCGTAGTGCAGACTTCGCATATTCGAGCAACACTGCGTAAGAAGAGTGTCTTCCCGCTGGACTCTGGCCCAATTACCAAAATTTGTTTGACGTCTCCCTGTGCGTCGAGTTTTCCCATTCCCCCTAGTCCCTTCCCCCAAGTACGAAAACTAGGTGTGCTCTTTAAGGAGGCGATGGATTTCATGTTCTTGATGCCCTCCACCATGGAACTAACCCCGCCACTCTCGTTTATTGTCGCAGAAAGTTTGTTGGCAAAAGTACTGCTTCTCTGAAAGATACTTGGTCCTCTTGTCATACTTTCAGTGAGCATTACAATGTTTGAAGCCCGCCTGTGTGACGGCCGCCTACTGGAGGTAGGGTTCAGACGGCGGCGACTGCCCCCAGTTCCAGTATTCATTGCTGCTACACCAGGGCGATTTATTTGCCGCTGACTTCGATTGTTATGCATTTTCTGGGAGGACAATGACCGCGCCTCGCGGCCTTGACGAGTGGGTGAAGCAGGGGGGGGGGAGCTAGAAGGCATCAAAGGGTGAGATGACATTACAACCCTTTTTTTTTTTATATAGAAGGCTAGCTAGCTGATTTAAAACGCCTAACGGAGGTCAAATCTGCGATGACTTGATGTCTTTGTGTACACCGCTGGATTAGCACGCGTTTAATAAATACAAGGAGCGCCTTTTCTACTTAGAGTTGAATAACTCCTCGCGCATGGTGTTTTCGTGTTTTCGTCTCATTTCGACATTGTCTCATTCATTCTTCTCCCAATCCATAGAGCCCTCCCCAAGAACAAACGCTCCATTTTACCGTATTCTGGGCGGCTGTGTCATAATTGTTACTCTGGAAACTACTTAAAAGCCAATTCGTTCCCTTCTTCTCCCCTTAATTCTCCCAACAGATCCTCCTCAACTCTTTTCCTCCTCCCCTCCTCCTCCTTCTCAACCTTCTCCTCCTCATTGTTGCATTGCCTCTGTCATGCCCAGCCACTTCATTCGCAACGATCCAGTAAACGACGATTGGTGGGATAGACAAGAGCTGAAGCAAAACCACCACATCAAGGTCCTATCTCCTTCCTTCAATTTACAGCAGGTTGATGAATTCTCCATCAACAACAAGTCCTACACATCAAGCCTGAATGAGATCAATAGGAGAGCACAGAACTCGCTCTCTCAACAAAAGAGTCAAGAACAACAACAACAACAGCAGCAGCAGCAGCAGCAGCAAATTCTTTCCAACAACAAGTTCGATCCATCCAAGCCGCAACCTTGGGACGATCTCTCTACTCCCATTGGTCGTGCCCTGAAGAAAATTTCGGTTGCAGCCGTGATGTACAACCGCGAAAAGGACGGCGTTTACATCCAAGCCTTCCGGGGAGGTTCGATGTCGCCTGCATTATTTCGATTGCAGCTGTCTAGAGCCCTCAATGTTAAGCTGACAGACGAAGAGTTTAGCTGCCTGCTGGAGGAATTCGACGGAGACGGTGACGGGACAATCAATGGTGGTGAATTTCTGGTGAAATTCATGTCTATAGGTTTTAAGGAAAAATCGCGGATCCAATATTCTCGGCGTAAGAAGCAAAAGAAGAAGGAGCTGGCAGACGAGATGCAGGAGCTAAGACGATTGGAAGGGGAAAAGAAGAAAATGGAGGCCAACATTACGACGGAATTCACCAAGAAAGACGTTGAGACGGCCATGAATAAGATGCGGCAAGTAGCCGGTGACTATGACGCGACTAGTGCGAGTGCCATGAGCTTGCAGGGGTTCTTGGGCCCTGCTATGACCCCAGGCACTCTGCGGGACTTGTTAAGACGAACATTCAATCTCACTCTCACGGGTGCCGAAGTGGGTGCCATCATGGCCAAATTCGACAACGACAATGATGGCACGATTGACGGGGCTGAATTTTTGACCAATTTTAAGAAACTCGGCTTTCAAGAGCGCGGACGTCGAATGAAAGAGCAACGGGAGAACACAACGGCCATGAACAAACACACCGAAGAGGCCGAGAAGAAGCGAAAGGAGGAAAACGATAGGGCGAGTAGCAACAGCGCGACTCATAAGTTCACCAGCAAGGACAAAGAGCGCGCATTGAAGAAGCTCGGCGGTAAGGCCGCCGACTACAACCCCAATTCAGCCGCTGCCTTGAATCTCAGTGCGTTCAATGGCAGCAGTATGGAGAAGCACATTTTTCACTCTCTATGCAATACTGTCTTCCAGCTCAATTTTACACCAGTCGAGTTGGGGGCCCTACTTCACGATATTACGTTGAACAAGGATGGCACGATCGATGGGAAGAAATTCCTCGTATTCTTTCACCGACTGGGCGCCAAGGAGAAGGAGACTCGCTTCATTGAGAGGAAAGATTATGAAGAGCGCAAGCGACAGAAGGACCGGGACTGGGTTGAGAAGCGCCAAAGTGATCAAGCTGAGCGTGACGCAAAGAAGGTTGCCAGTGTCGGCGGCAAGATAACGAAGAAAGATTGGGAGTCTGCCATTCGTAAGATAACCGATGCTGCCGCAGACTATGACAAGGCCGCTGCGAGTGCCATGTCTCTGCAAGCCTTCCAGGGTGGGAAGATGGCGAAGCCCCTGTTCCGTGACATGATCTTCCGTACCTTTGGGGTGAGTTTAACCCCTGAGGAGAGCGGTGCTATTTGTCGCCAGATGAAAATAAACGAAAAAAAGAAGAAGGCCAGTCTCAGCGGCAACAATGGCAATGTCTCCTCCAAGGTCGACGAATCTGATTCTTCCTCGGCAAAAAATCCGGATGACGACACAGTTGACGGAACGGAGTTTCTGCTGCTCTTTACTAAACTGGGATTCAACGAGAAGAATCGCCGCTTCCGTGAACACAGGAATGAGACTGAACGGCGTTCACACCAAATTAAGCTCTGGTGGGAGAAGAAAGAAAAGGAGCAGCGAGAAAAAGAAAGGAACCTCATTAACCTCACCTTCACTGAAGCCCACAAGGTTTCTGCTCTTGGAAAGATTGCCAATTGCGCCGCCGATTTCACCGTTGATGACATCACGTCCCTCGCTCTCCAGTCTTTTCAGGGCATGAAGATGGAGCCACATGAATTCAAGAACCAGCTTATCAAGGTGTTTTTCCTCCACCTGACTAGGGGAGAGCTCGCCTCGGTCTTTTCAATTTTCGCCAAGGACGGAAAAGTGGATGGCGCAAACTTTATGAACTCTTTTTTCAAGGTCAAGCACGAAGAGCGAGACCGGCGGCGATTGGTGAGGAAGGAGAAGGAGCAGAGGGCCCACCTACGGCAGCTGAAGGAAGCAGAGGAAGTGGAGAACAAAAGGCTCGCAAAGATGAAGGCTTCGCTCGTCTTCACGGAAGGTGACATGGAGAGTGCCCTGCGGAAGATAAGAGATGAGGCATCACGCTATGATAGAGGCGCTTCGAACAGTATGGGCTTGGACGGCTTCCTCGGCCCGCCCATGACACCGGACATTTTCAAGGAAAACCTCACCAAGGCCTTCGCCTCGAAGTTCACGTGGAGTGAGGTCGGGGCGTTGATGAAGGTATTCGACCTTTCTGGCGATGGAACTGTGAATTGCGACGAATTTATGGTTACCTTCATGGAATTTGTGAAGGAGGAGAAGCGAAAACTGATCGACAGCGATATGAGTGGGCCGGCGTCCAAACCTGGCACCAAAGGTAGCACCAGACCTCAGACGACGTCAGGTGGATTCAGCCCGATTAAAAGGAGCAAGACGAAAATGGTTTCGATTGCCATCCAAGCACCGGATGACATGCGCCCGCACAGCTCTCCCGACAAGCTCGAGCTCCCCGGCTTTCGTGGTCGGCCTGCAACGACCGGGATGGGAATTCGAAATCCGAACAATGTCGGCACGAGCAATGAAGAAGAAGAGGGCGGGCGCTTTGGCTTTGGCGGTGCAAGTTCCAGCGTGATTAGCGAAAAGGCATTTGATGATGCCAGTCGTATAGGAGAGGGAAGTGTGGCGACATCAGGAGGTTCCCAGAACCAGAGAATCAAGTTCATTGACACACCGACAAGAGCAAAAAGTCTCCTTGACGAAGTGAATAGCATCAAGCTGAATGCAGTTCTAAAGCCCAAAGAGCAGGTGATGAGAAAGGCCAAGAAAAATATGACCGTCTATGAGCTTGACGAGCTTGAAAAGAAGAAACGAGAGAGGCCTAGCACCAGCAACAACAGGAGTGCCAACGCTGCGTCCGCATCAGCGTCAAAGGTATTTGAGGGGGCGAGGAGAAGCGGCCAGCCTCAGTTAGACGGACCGTCCACACTGTCCACGGCCAGCAAGAAAAAGAAGAAGCGAAAAAATGTGGTGAACAAGAGTACGCTTGATGGCGGTGCTTCACAACATCTGCCCCAAGAAGCGGATATCACTCCCTCCTTCTTCTTCCCGAGCCTTATGATGGAAATGCCCCCTGTCTTCAACCCGCCCAACTTCTACTGAAGCTTGAATTTGATGTGAACACTATGACTTAATTGTGTATAACTATAAAGTGCATTTGTCCGCTATTGTGATGAATGATGCCTTTTTTGAGTGAAGTGAAGTGAAGACTTCCTGGCCTGGTACCCTTCCCCTTTCAAGTTTCATTGTTTTAAAACTTACTTCGTTCATTTACATTGTAGTAACGAGGGAGGGGAAGGTCGAAGTCTGATCGGGTCTTCGCTCTCAGATTCCTAGCAAAACCTGCCGAGAAACGTCATGCGCAAAGAGCCAACCCCAATCTAACCCTGCACCTCAAAAAAATATCTTTGTCGTCTTCTGCGAGAGTCGGTCAGGAAGGTCGGAAGTCTACACGGTCTTAGCTCTCAGTTTCCTGGCAAAACATGCCGAGAAACGTCATGCGCAAAGAGCCAACTCCAACCAAACCCTGCACCTCCAAAAAATTTCTTGTCGCCTTCTGCGAGAGTCCTCACTCCCCTCCCACATTTCAACCACCCATCTCCTATCATCAATAATATAATATAAAAATGGATGGTTCAAACAGGGAGGAGGAGATGTGACTCTCTAGGAACCTCAGCATTTCTTGATTTCGTTCACGTTCGTACCCTGTGTGTTTGGTGAGTATGCTTTTTTTTTGGGCGGGTTTACAACGCCAGATTCGAATACGTGGTACTTTGAGTAAAATCACATCTAAAGAAAGTGATGATTATTTTAATTCTCGGCCAAGAAGTAGTCAAATAGGGGCATGGGCCTCACAGCA
>ERZ651776.5966-NODE-5966-length-10245-cov-5.125492_pt1 | contig 10245 bp, 13 predicted proteins | sample MGYA00514761_ERZ651776 | MGnify/ENA metagenome assembly ERZ651776 | reverse complement strand
GTGTTATTTAAAGGGCGTTTCTACGAATGGTGGTGTCTGAAAGAAGGAACGGCGGTGTCCCCCTCAAAAAACATCTCAGATAGCCAAATGTGCTTCATTAACAACAATAGAGCTCTCGTTATCGCCCGGAATGTCCTTTTAGTCGACAATCAGGAGATCTAGGTTGACCTACATTGAATTGCTCTGGACAGATTTAACATCACTCACTACCCCACGACGCTCACGACCTCTTCCCATGCTTGCTGTTGTGCAATGGTTACAGTTCCCCCTTAAGACCTTAAGAAATCCCGCAAAGGATCTGAAACAATCTGTAAAAAACCTAAATCTTCTTTTCTCTTTTACCGCAAAAAATATTGCTTTATTTGTTCCCTCCCCCGAGTCTGTTGGAATCAGCTGAGGGGTAGTACGGTGCTGGAGTTGCACGAATTCCTGACGGTCGTCTGATTGCCCCCCCTGGCCTCATTATTCTGCTTCCGGTATTAGTTTTGCCTGCAAGAGCAGCTTCCATGACGGCAGGTGAGGGTTTGAAAGCAACAAATCCAGGAGGAGCGGCAGGCATAGGAGGGACTACAGGAGCTGGGGCTACAATTTGTTCTTCTGGTTGGGTGGTATTTTTGTGGGCATCATTGGGTGCATTAGGTGCATCGGCATCGGCGGAATTGGCAGAAGCATCCTGAGCATCTGTGTCAGAAGTAGATGAGGATGACATGGGAGCAACAGGCTGGGCAGAGGGCACGAAATTTACAGGCGTCATGTTCGGGTTAGATTTGGCGGCGGTGCTGGTATTGAGATTGCCATTGCCGCCTTCCTTTCTCTTGGGCAAAGCCCAATTGACGACGATCCTTACGCCATTAATGTCCAATTCTTGGCTACTAGCGCAGGCGAGCTCTGCTGCTGCTCGAGAACTGAATTCGACAAAGGCACATGACCCGTCCCTGCTCGTTCGCACGCTGACAAGGTCTCCGAATACCGCAAATTTTGATCTCAGTAAATCTTCGTTTGCTCCACCGGCACTTTCCAGATTTCCTAGCCAAAGTGTCATGACGTTTGGATCACTCGGGGGGGCGATGCGGGCCTTTGCACGCTCGCTGGCCCTGTCTGCCATCCCAGCGGCCACATTGTCGTTTTTTCCGTAGAAACGATTGCGAATGTCTTCGTCCATATTTCCATTAGACCCCTCTCTGGGCATTTCGTGCCTAAAGGGGCATCTATCTCCACGATTACATTCACCTTTAGAAAAGAAAGAGCAGACCTTTGGCAAGTTCCGCTCATATTGTGGGCCCTTGCGTGCAAGGCGCATGAGCACCTTGTTCGCTTCCTCGTTACCGGCGTTTGCCGTCCCCTGCGCAACAGCCAGCGCGTGCTGGGCGGCGTACCACTCCCTGTTGGCATCGGACTGAGGCACGGCAACAACTGACCCTGCACTCCCATGCTCCTCAAGAACTCGATCGCGTAACTGGACAGGCAATCCATACTGGAGGTCGAAAATGCAGCACTGGCATACGTTCTTCATCTTTGCGCACGTCTGGCAGATGACAACAGACTTAAAGCGCCCTTTTGACCCTGCCTTCCACCGAAAGACAGTAAAGGGTTTCTCACAAATCTTGCATGGGTTACAGTGGTCCTCTTTTGTCATCCTCACATATGCGTTATCTCCCAGGCAAGTTTCGCACGTGAGAGGGTACTCACTAGTTTCCCATCCTTGCTTTTGATCGTCGCGCTTCAGCTGCATTCCGCGTTCCGTCGCCATTCCGTCTCAAAAATCGGGTTTGGTGTACGCACGAGATTCCCTTCCTCCAGCAGCGAAATGTATCGATAAGGGTTCAATCTAAGGAGTCAAGAGCAGGAGATGCAAAATTTTATGGAACGACAACCTTGCGCCTCTCCTTTTATCTTCTCGTCTTGACCACTGGCCCTCTCCGTCCGTAAAAATTTTTCTTCGTCAAAAAGTCGTCGTGCTTTGTAAATTTTTGTCTTCATCGCCTTCCTTTTTCATCATCATTCCTCTTCGTGCAAATTTAACACCGTAAAACAACTGTACACTGTCCAAAATGGAATTTCTTGCACTCGAGGACTCCAAGCTCACAATTGCTTCTCTGTCAGAGCAAATCATAGCGGATCCTTATTCTGCAGTGAACAAGGACAAAGAACATGAGCGCTCATTTAGCAAGATTCGTCAGCTGCATGAGTTTCTTCGGAGCGACATTAATGACGTTGTGCTCATGGCGATTCTCTCGATGGTCGCTGTTTTTCAGGACATAATTCCCGATTACAGAATACGCCTTCCGACCCAACACGAGTTGAACGACAAGAGGGTTTCGAAAGATGTTCGAAAGGAGCGAACGTTCGAAGCGAATCTGCTGTCAGCCTACCAGTCCTTCCTCAAATTTCTCAACACAAAAATTGAGACTGCAAAATCGCTGCAAGATGACCGCCAACAGAGGCAGCTGTCTGCGACGTGCATCATCGGTATGTGCGAGTTGTTGAAGTCGCGGTACAATTTTAACTTTCGATCGAACCTCCTAACAGTGGTCGTGAAAGCGACAAATAGCAGTAACCAGCAGGTTCGTGCCTCGGCCAACAGCGCTGTGCAACACATTTTTCGGAGCGACAAGCAGGGTGAAGTCAGCTTAGAGACTGTCCGCGGGATGTGCAAGATGATTAAGGACCGGAATGAGAAGTGCCATCCAGATGTCATTTCTTCCTTTCTCCACCTCCCCCTCCGCATCCACCTTGATGAAGCGGAAGCTGTGAAAATCCATGCCCAGATGGCGGCAAAAAAAAGGAAGAAGGATCGAAAGAAAATGGGCTCTGAGAAGACTGATATTGAGCGGAGTCTCGAGAATGATATGAAAGAGGGTAGTTCCAGTATAGATAAAATAGTCCTTGCGAGGGCTCAGGCGGATACGCTACATGCCGTCTCTGTTACTTATTTTCGTTTCCTGAAGAGCGAGCAAATAACTGAGAACACAGAGGAAGGAGGTGTTTTGAGCGTGGTGCTGGAAGGGCTGGCAAAGATTGCTCACCTCATCAACATCGATACGGTGACCGATTTGTTGCAGCACCTTAAAGCTCTCATGAATCGGGGTGGCGACTGTCATACTCTGGACCTCGGCGCCTCGCTAAACTGTGTGCTCACGGCTTTTCAGACCTTGCAGGGGCCAGGAAAGGAATTGATGATCGATGAAAAGGATTACGTTGTCCACTTGTATCGTCAGCTACAGAGGTTGGCGGGAGATCCCAGTGGACGACACGTAGGAACTTGTCTTCTGTGCTTGGAGGCGGCTTTTTTGAAACGGCGAGAACCCTCCAAAGTTCGGTGCGCAGCGTTTGTGAAGCTTATTTCTGCCGTTGCACTGCACCTACGACCTGGTGCCTCGGTGCCGCTTATTGCTTTCTCTCGCGCTCTATTGCACCGGTATCAGGGAGTGCAGCAACTTCTGGACAATGAGGAGGATGTCGTGGGCGACGGAAAATACACCTTGGATGTAGCTGACCCGGAGCTTAGCAATCCTTTCTCGACCTCGCTTTGGGAGTTGGCTACGCTACGCTTCAGCTACAATCCGAATGTTGCTCTGCATGCTGACAACGGAGCGACTTTCAAGCGTTTAGCGCTACCGCGCGAATCGCCTGGAAGGCTGATGAACAAAATATGCACTGCTGAGGAAGATTTCAAGCACCCAATAAAAAAACCACGAAGGCACCGGTTCGATAAGGAGGTACAGAGGAACAAGAGAGCTGAGAAGTTCATCACAAAGCGGTGAACACCCCCGAGGAGCTGAGGGGAGTTAGTTTTACAAAGTAACTTTTTAAAGAGCGTAGGGCAATTTTCGGTTGTATTTTTTGCGAAAACGAAACTGCGTGCCTTTTCCTAATTTAGATGCAATATCTGTAGGTTACATAGCGCCCTGCAGTCTCTGAGGGCCGAATGATCTTTACAACCTGTCCCTTTTTCATCCCATAAAATCTAGCAACTGGATCATGGACGTGAATTCTTGGCAACTGCGTCTCAAGCATCTCATAACGTCGCAATAGGTCAGCCTTGTCCACATCATTGAGCACAACATGCTCCGGGACCAGCTCGTGCTCAGTAATATCCACCATCATTTCCGAATCTGTGAAATGCTCAAAGTGAAATCCGGGAACATTCTGCAGAAAGGTGGTAAGCATGAGTTAGTACAGAAATACTTGTTGAAACGAAGCTTCATTTTCTCTGCTCCCCTGGGCGTAAGTTATGCATGCACCATCACAAAGACCACTCTTTGGCTGAAAAAACATACAACACAACGCCCCAAAAAAACAAGAAGAAGAAGAAGATAGCCTTCCTGGCACATACATCTGGTAATTTTTCTGCGCCCCCCCCCCCCCCCCCCCCCCCCCCTCACCTGCATGACCTTCTTTGCGTGAGGAGTAATAGCGACACGAACTATGAGGATGGCGTGATCAATTGAAGCATCAGTCATTTGGGTCATAATATTGTTGATTGGTACGATGCCAACCTTTTCGTCGTTAGGGAAAAAGACGAGTATCTTCTTATTCGTCTCAGGCTCAGAACCCATTACGGACAAGCTGGCACGGTTGAAATTAGAGGGGGAATACTTTGTGTGAAAAGCCTGCTTTGTCATGTTTTTGTCCTCCTCACTGATAATGTATCCTCTCTTGTCAAGCATTACGTTTACGGTCTTGAATACGCGGTAAAGCTTCAATGCATCTTCCGATAGCGTAACCTCGTCGTCCACCATAGCAGCCATGATGATGTGGAAGGACAAACAAAATGTCGTAGATTAGGGCCAGGTTTTTGCAGCAGGAGTTTGGGTGTTGACACGAATTGGTATGATTTTATTTAACGGTATACTGCTGAAAATGTCGAGTCTAGTGGTTTTCGAAGGAAACAAAACTGATAATGAAGGTTCTTACTGACGTTAATTGTTCGTTGGTTTTTGCGGTCCACCACCAATTGGAAATTGACTCCTATCCTCTCACGAATAGGACTGACCATGATGGTGCGTTTTTTGTGACTTAAACTACTGTGTTGGTCCATGTGCTGCGCTTTTAATGCACATTTTCCCCTGCAAAGCGAATTTAAGACGCCCTTTTCCGCCACCTCCCTTAGTTTTCATGGCCCTAGCAGCCCTATACATTCACTAACTCCTTTCTAATTCTCCCCATCGTTGTTGGCACCCCAAATCCATCGACATTCGTCTCTCGCACGACAATTAACAAATTTCCTTACACAGAACGATCAACGCTCTTGCTACACTTGTGGTATACCTGGCCACATCTCTCGAGATTGCCCTACTCAGGGGGGTGTCGTCAGCGTCAACCCTAACTTTGTGCCTTTCAACGGCGGCTTCCGCGGAGGAGGTGGAGGTGGGGGCGGCGGTGGTTATGGCGGTAATCGCCCCCGCGGCGTTTGCTATGACTGGCAGAAGGGGGAGTGCGACCGTGGGAATGCCTGCCGCTTTGCCCATAGTGAAGACACTCAGGAGTTCAGCAACACGAACGAAGGCGGTGGTAATCCCAACTTTGGGCGAAGCCGCGGAGTTTGTTTTGACTGGCAGAAGGGTGCCTGTGAACGCGGGGATAACTGCCGCTTCACTCACAGTAACGAAAATGAGGGGGGGACAGGGTCCTCCTATCCCACCTTTAGTCGCCCCCGCTTCCAGGGAAATGGGCGTCAGGGTCAAGGAAATGTGCGTCCTGGTGACTGGACATGCCCTGCATGCAGTGTGAACAACTTCGCCAGTCGCATTAACTGCTTCAAGTGTGAGTAAGGCCAGCGAAGCTGAATCGATACTCGTGATCAAGTCTTGATCAAAGCCTGCGACGGTTTTTCTAACCCAAGTCCCAACTTGACAATCGTACCACAGGCAATACGCCCAAACTTGACGTAGTCGTGGGAATTCCAGCAATGATGGAAGGCGGCCAAATCGAAGGGGTTGTCATGGATGGCAGCATGCAGGCCCCCCTGGACCAGGAAATTCAACAGGGAGATCAGGTTTACTGAGCAGCGTTTGGTGACTTCTCGGCATGAGGAGTAGGAGAAGGGTTGTTTGGGGGGGAAGGTTGTGGGGTGGTGGGAGACGAAAAACGGAGAGATGTATTGTGTAGAAGCTTTGGGCGTTTAGGATTGAGGTCTAACAACTTGTTGTAGCCTCGACACAGTGTATTCCTTGAGGTGCGAGGATGGTTTTGGCGGGGGCGGTGGTCCAGCTGGTGTGGTGTGGGGTGATTCGGTGGTGTGGTGTGTGATTGTGAGCTGTTATTGGAAGAGAATATGCTGAAGTTTATTTGATTGGAGTCGATTCGATTTGACTCGATCCGAATGTCGAGTTGACGAAAGTCGCTTGAGTGAAGTTGAAGTTGAGTTGGGGTTAAGAATCTAAGCGATCTTTTTTACGATCAGTACGAACATAATCTTTGGTCGGTTTTTTCTTTTTTATGTGTATTACAGGTTTGTGTAAAGCTATTGCAAATGGTCCGGAAAATTCTCTCACTCTCTCAAAACTCATCTAGCCATCATCAAATCGCCGCTCATCGCTCCATCGCTCGCCTCGCCCACAATCATCTAGTAAGCTCCCGCCTCCTGCATGCCTCCATCCATGGGGGCAGCAGCATCTCCGTCCATGGGGGGAGCTCCCCCAATCTCCCCCTTGGGGGTGTTGCACTTAAAGCAATTCATGCGACTGGCGAAATTATTGACTTGGCAGGAAGGGCAGTTCCAATCACCAGGACGAACATTGCCGAATCCTCCTCCTCCTCCTCCTCCCCCTCCGAACCCCCCCCGTTGAATCCCCCCCCGTTGAATCCTCCCCCGCCACCCATGTTCTGGTCCATTCCCGCCCCGCCCTCAGGTTTGGGGGCGTTGCACTTAAAGCAATTGATGCGACTGGCGAAATTGTTCACTTGGCAGGATTGGCAGTTCCAATCTCCAGGGCGAACATTTCCAAAGCCGCGGCGTCCACCGTAGGTGGCATAGGGTCCTTGCCCGTCGGCACCCTCGGCCTCGTTGCTGTGGGTGAAGCGGCAGTTCTCCCCGCGCTCGCACGAGCCCTTCTGCCAGTCGAAGCAGACACCACGGCTACGTCCAAAGTTTGGGTTTCCACCTCCACCTCCCATGCCGCCATTGTTCACATCACTACCATCCTCGCTGTGGGAGAAACGGCAAGCGTTCCCACGGTTGCACTCGCCCTTCTGCCAGTCGTAGCAAACGCCACGGCTGCGGGGCTGCTGACGGAACCCTCCGTTGAAGCCACCATTGAAGCCTCCACCGTTGTTGTACCCACCCCCATTAGTTTGAGGGCAGTCACGGCTGATGTGGCCGGGTTGGCCGCAGGTGTAACAGGACAATGCAGACTGTTGTAGTGAAGAGAGGGAGAGATTTAATGTAGGTTAGAGGATGTGGTTTAGTTTAGGTGGAAGATTAGTGGTGGTCGAGGCTGACTTAAGCCCAGAATAAAGCATTTAGCAATATATCTTCTTTCTCCCAGGACTATTCTCGTTCAATAAGCGTTCTCACCATTTTATTTATTTCTAAATTAAGTTTGAGATCCGGTAAGTTGTGTCTCGTTGCTCTGTGGTTAGGAGAGACCGGAAAGTCCAGCTTGACAGATCCAAGATCCACAGGCATTTTAATTGGACAAAGAACAAATATTCATTAAATACAGCAACATGGCTTCAACAATCATGCTACCGAGCGCGCTGATGGGAATTGGCTTTCCAATCCTGGAATCAAAAGTCCTCCCCGCCACTCCGTTGAGCTTCATTCTGGGTCCTTCTGAAGCCCTCGGTGGGCGACCCAAAGCATTTGGGCTTTGCTTGGGCATTATGAGTGCTGCGGGCTTTTGGGTTACAATGTATGGCTTCTCTGTGGGTGGGGCCCGCAAAAAGTGCAAGGAGATGGCTGCGAAAAACGGGGAGAAGGATGTTGAGGACCGCTACAGCTACCCAAATCTTTATGTTGATGGGAACACAAAGCCAGCCCGAGCCTTCAACTGCAAACAGCGCTCGCACCAGCATATTCTTGAGACAATGCCTCAGTTTTTCCTCACCAATATCTTGGTGGCGACAGTTTACCCGGTGACAGCCTCAGCTGCTGCTCTCTTGTGGCTTCTAGGACGAAAGGTTTGGTGTGATGGCTACAGCAATGACGCAGGGGAGCCTGGAAAGCGCTATGACCACCCTCTTTCAAAAGGAATCTGGGTGTCCTATATGGGTTCCTTCCTCGCCACCGGTTTGTGCATGCTCAAGATTTTTGGAATATCTCTTTTCTAATTTGTCGCTGGCACAGACGCTGGCAAAAAAAAGACGCTGGCACAACGATAACGCCACAATAGATGGCACTTAAAAGATAGAAGTTTTATTTAATAGCTGCTAAATCAACAATATTGTCAGTGCCACCAAATTTTTATCGTTGACGAATAGACAAACGTCTGTTGTTGAAGCCATCGTCGTACTCGTCCTCTAAATTTTCGTAGTCGTCCCCTTCTTCCTCTGCTGGATTGCTGTCCCAGTCATCCATTGCATCATCGAGAGTATCGAGATTTACAAGCAAGCCATGCAGAAGAGCCGAAATAGCATCTCCTGCATCCTTGACCGCTTCCGTAGCTTCTTCCACGCTCGAAAACCTTATAATGGGCGTTTCCTCCAATGACTGTCTCCTCAGAGGGCTCTGGAAGGCGACAGCTTGCTGTTCTTCTGTCATGACAAGCCCCTTAGCGCCATCGTCAGCTAAACCATTACTAAGGTTGTGTGTGGCATTCAGCTGCGTGTTGTCGTCATCGTATTCCTCATCGGCATCACCACCCAGTTCATTGTCATTCTCAAATCCGTATTTTTTTCTCCGCTGAGCACGCCTTGGGTTCTCAATAACACGATACTTGCTCTTGCCGCTCATCATGTCCTCGCTCTTCATCGAATGGAAAGGGAAACTGTTGCTCGTATCGAGTGCTGGGTTGTACATGATAATCAGAATCAGATGAGCGACAAAGATTAGAGTGGTTTCCCACCCAAGGGAAAATATTGCCCTCACATGTACGTCCACGGAGGGGGTGATTGCTATCAGCAGGATGTTGAGAAAGAACCAGACTGAGAACAGGACGGTAAACTTCCGATAAAATCGCCTTTTCTTGGTAGGATAGTTGTTGATCGTGGTCAAGCATGCGTAAACGAACCAGACAGCCGCGCAGGACCGGAACAAAAAGATACAGACTGTGGTAATATTTTTCATCAGGAGTAAGAGATAGATTAGATTCATGACAAAGAAACTCGAAACTCGGTGGATGACCGTACAAAACAACAGAACTGCTCACCTCCTGGTCCAGTCTCGTATTCAAATATGACGAGCCCCTTGTCCATGACCCGCGTGCTGTAGTACCTCATGACCATCATCATGATGCTGTAACAACAAAAAAACACAGCGATCTTGATTCTGCCCTGCGCGCTCAACTTTCTCCTAACAATTGTCCAACCCTTACCGACCAGCACAAGCATCAACGTTAGGAGCAATTCTGCTACGCTGGCGAAGTTCTTGCTGTATTGAAGTGTTTTAATAGACCCTACACCATTTTCTGCGTACGAATTTGTGTGCGAAAATAGACACAGCAGCGAAATCCACTGGCAATAAACGGAGTATATAAGCAGTCGAACTGTGTAGTGGTATTTGTTCTGCAAGACGAGGCGGAAGGTTGTGAGAGCGAGGCGTAAGATTGCAAAAAATACCAGACATTTTGGACGCTGATTCCCGCACCTGCTTCTGAAGCTTTTTTTTAACACCCATATGACCGGCAATCACTAACAGGGTGTACAGAACCAGGTAAACAATGCAAAGCTCGAGCGTCCCAATTTCGTCAGCTGAAAAATGCTTGACACCGGGATCCTTCCCGTTTGTGAAGACGAAATCATACTCTAACATAAGTGGACCGTCGCAGTTTCTTCCGACGGAGTTTGTGCAATTGGTGATGTCACCCCCGTCAGACTGGACAGATATGTAGTCACAGCCACAGTCAGGGTCACAGTTGGCAATGGCCACAAAGAAATACTTTGGTGTTGAGGCCTTGAAGTAAGTATAGCCCGTCACCTCTCGGTTGAGCCCATCAGATGAAGTTCGGGTTACAAGAGAATTGTGATCGTTCATGTTGAAGTGAGCCGCAGCAAATTGTTGGCGATCAGAGCATGTGAGGATCTATGACAGAGTAGGGAAATACATAAAGTTAGGTTAAATAACATAAATGGGAGGGAGATGGG
>ERZ651776.5965-NODE-5965-length-10245-cov-5.680468_pt1 | contig 10245 bp, 5 predicted proteins | sample MGYA00514761_ERZ651776 | MGnify/ENA metagenome assembly ERZ651776 | reverse complement strand
CGACAACGACAACGACAACGACAACGACAACGACAACGACAACGACAACGACGACGACAACAACAACGACAACGACATCATCAACAACAACGACAACAACAACGACAACGGCAACAACGACATCCAGTTGAGTGAAAGCTGGGAAGGTTTAAATTTAAAATCCGCCAGTCCTCCTCTGCCGGATGTCGTCACGACTGAAATGAAATTTGAGTTACCTCCCCCGGTTATCACCGCTACAAATCAACCCCTCGAACCGCCGATAGCACCGAGCGCAATGCAGGATCGAAAACCGCCGTCTGCTTTCGGAGGGGGGGGGAAGTACGTGCCGCCTCATCTTCGGACGAAGGCCATCAACAATCTGGCGGGAGCATTCGCTACTCCTTCACCCCCGGCGAGTCCGGCAATCATCAACCGATCTTTCGACCGCTTGGGATTCGGCCGAAACGTAGACGGCGGCCAAAATCAAACCCCGTACGACGACTCGTCGCCACAAATTAACTCCAGCATCAATTCAAGTAACGGAGATGGGAGCCCTGATGGAGGTAGCAGCGGGGGGATTTTCGAGCTTAGTTTAGAGGGAGAGGATGACTTTAGCAAGCTCCGTATCAACACGGGCGTAGGGCCGCCGGAGCTACGCCGTCATCGCACAATGACGGAGGACGAAGAAGAGGACATTTTGGTTGGTGCCGCGATAGGTTTCGGTGGATGTGGTTTCCATCCCTCTGAGGCCCTCTCTGGTCCAAATGGTCGTCGCGATGTACCGAAGCAGCAAACGTACCACTATCACACTCAAAATAATCAGATAGTTGGGAACGAAGACCTTGGCGTTTTCGAGGTGACTGCTCTCTCCTCTGTCGGTGGGAGGTCCAACAATGAAGATGCTTTCGTCGTCGTGCCAGATTTGATGCAATATCACGGCGTAAACGCTATCTTCGACGGGGGGGCGAAATTGCGCATGGCGGCAGTTCTAGACGGTCACTTGGGCTCTGCGGCGGCCGAGTTCGCCGTCGGACGAATTGGCGACCTCCTTGCCGAGAATATTGTGCAGGCTTCCGACGGTGAGGTTGTCGACCGTGTGAAATCTGCTATTGTCTCCAGCCTCAAGCAAATCGATGATGAGTATCTCAAAATGGACGAGGATGCCGATGATGACAAGTACGACTGTGGTTGCACTTGTATATGCGTCGTCATTGTCGATTACGAGGAGGGCGGGCGACGATCTGTTGTTGTGGGGAACATTGGCGATTGCGAGGGCGTTATGGGGTGCACCCAAGGACAGGATGACGAGGTTGAAATCGCCGTGCCGCACAATCCGACTACCAACGAGGTCGAGCGCGACCGTATTCTCAACCGCGCGGGTGGATGGCTCGACCCTGAGTCGGACGGCTTTAGCGTCAAGCAGAGTTTAATCGGGAGAATTTTAGAAGACGAGGACTTTTACTCCTCCGAGGGGGGTCCCGGTGGTGCCAATGGCGGAGGGCATGACTCCAAAATGCAAGGGGGTAACGTCGGAGATGTGATCCGTGACTTGCTGAGTCGTCGGGGCACAAAGACGGAGACCACCATTACCCGTGTCTGCGGCGAGCTAGCCGTCTCCCGGTCCATTGGCGATCGGTTGTTCAAGGCTCCGCGCTCTAAATCAGTGATGCTCGGAGAAAATGGAATTTATGCAGGCCCCGATTTTCTCCCCTACCCTCTCAATCACCCGCAAACTTTCGGGCCGGATGATCTCGTTTCTAGCGAGTGCGATATTACGTCCTTTGATTTGCCGCCGGCAGAGGAGGGCGAGGTGAGTTAAACTTTAAAATACACATCAAAAAGCAGTCGGTGATCTTGGTTCCCTTATCTAATTTGATTCTTTTCTCCTCGTTATTGCAGTACTACTTGGTCATGTGTTGCGATGGAGTTTTCGACGCTCTGAATTCGCGTGAGATTGCTATGATGTCGCGGGCAGTCATGGGAGACACCTCCTTGGTCAACGATACCCATGCGAGCAACAGCGGAGCAAATATAGTTGGGCGAGGCGGAACAATGAAGCTGGCAAGAACTATTGTCCGCTTGAGCGGTGCCTTGGGAAGCGCTGACAACTGTACTGCGATCGCAATGAGATTTTAATAAAATATGCAAATGCAGATGCTAAACTACCAAAAACGTCGTACCGTAATGGATATTATTCTTCTTTTTGTGTATCTACTATTGTGTATCCATTTTTGCTGCTTTTGCCTTTTGATTTCTGGCCATTTTTTCGAATTGAATCGCCTGGTACCCGACAAAAACGGCTATTGAGCTCAACGTCATCCACGAGATAACAGCACCGACTCTTGGGTCATTGGTATGGTTGACGCAAAAGGCAAAAACATTCCCGGCGAAGGCAGGGCCGGCCATTTTCGCTAAGCTCCCGGCAAGCATGCTGAAACCGTTGAAAGTAGCGCGCTGGTGGGCCGGCACGCATTCGTTGCCAAGGAGGGTGATAGTGCCAAAGTGAACGCTAGAAAAAACTCGAATGAATCCAGTCATGGCACAAAGAAATAGCCAAACTTCGGGCAACAGCTCTGGCTTGTCTTCCGTCCCTCCATTTCTCATAAAGACGGCAAAACTGAGGATGAAATACCAGGGTCCGCTCAGGAAAGTACCAACCACCAGGGCTTTCTCCCTACCAAGCGCTGCCACGATCCTCTTGAAAACAGCATACTGAAAAATGATATATATCAACCCGGCACCAAATAGCACCTCCCCGATTGAGGACTCTATCAACCCAAGCCCACCTCCAGCACGCCCGTATTCTGCTAGGCAGAAAAGCGGAAACATTTCATCGGCTGTTGTCGTGATGAAGCTGAAAAGAGCATAGATGAGTGTTACTTTTCGAGTGGTCGGTCGCCGGAGCAAGGACATCATGGTCGCAGGTTGAAGAGTTTCTCCCGCGTCCACCACCATAGGTTTTGCCGCCGATTTTCCGTCCCCGGTATTGTTATCTATATCGAACTCGATCTCTCCAAGCTCGATCTCTTCATCGTTGTTGTCTTCATCCTGTTGGGCATCACTTTTCAAACGTTTGTAACGCCTCCCCCGCCCTGGCCTACAGCAAGGCAACCGTTTTATCTTCTCTCGCGAGAGAGTTTCTTCAAAGGAAGTATAACACAATACTGCAGCCATCAACGACAGAATCGAACCGAGAATATTTGGCAGAACGAAAGGAAATTTTTCCAAATTGACGACGGAATCAAGGAAGCCGACAATTTTAGAATCGGGATAAAGCTTCGTTGGCTCACTTAAGGCGCCCGAGATGGCTGGCCCCAGAAGAAAGCCGTAGCCCCACATTCCAAAAACGAACCCCATAGTATTCTGCTCCCAAATCTTGCTCTTCTCCTTCTTCTGCTCCACTGAAAGCTCGTCTTGGGGGTTCTCGCTCTCAATGACGATATCGCCAAGCTCACTGATTAGGGTCTTAATTGTACCAGGTATTGCGTTGAAGAAACCCATGAGAAAGCGCGTAGCTATCGCCATCTTAAAGCTGCTACTGAATCCAAAAATTAACCCAAAAAAACAGCTTGCCGAAAGAGATATCATCAAGACGAACTTCCGGCCGTACATATCTGCCGCCTTGCCCCACGAGTAGCTACTAAAGGTTCGTCCCGCCATGAACGACGAGGCTAGATAACCGGCATAATAACCCGCCTCCTTTGGCTTTATAATGGAAGGGTCATCTTGAGCCTTATCGCCATTCAGCAGCTGCATGGCCATGAATCCAGAGTAAGGGAAGACTGAAATCAATGTATATGACTGCACGAGCATCGTCAGACAGAGGCTACTGACCAGTCTGCCAGGGGGAGACGGCAGGAAGGGTACACTCAATGGCATTTTTCGACAATTGAGTTGATTTGCTCGCGGCGCCAAAGTCTGACACTGGAGGCTGTGTAACACAGCTGAGGTGAACTTAACGTTTTAATTTTTCAAAGGACCCGCAAGAATTGTATGAAATTCGGTTCGATGCATTCAAACTATCCAATATATCAATATATCCAGGATTTCACTTCTGGAAGAATGTTTATTGGCTTCAGCGACAAGTTTGACAGCAAATGGGCCCCTGCTGGGGTGTTCCTCTTCACATTGGTCTGGTTCTTTCATGAATTGGGCAAGACCACCACTTTCGCAATTGTGGTTGTTTTCACCACATTGATTGCAGCCACATTCATTGCAAGCCTCTTCTTTGCCAATCTCGCTGACAATCTCGCTGACAATCTCGCCTACAATCTCGCCAATCTCGCTGACAATCTCGCCAATTTCGCTGACAATCTCGCTGACAATCTCGCCAATTTCGCTGACAATCTCGCTGACAGACAATTTCACTATCTCGCTGACAATCTCGCCGACGATCTCGCCAATCTCGCTGACAATCTCGCCGTTAATCTCTACAATCTCGCTGACAATCTCGACAATTTCATTGACTATCTCGCTGACAGCCAATTTCACTATCTCACTGGCATGTCTTCTCTTTCGACAGGGCCCTCTGAGCAGGAGTCCCTCAATTCCAACAGGAAGAAGAGGAAGAAGAAGAAGGGGGGAAAGAAGGGCAAGTACATCTGTACTCCCCCAAATATCTCGGCACCTTCTCTCGCATCTGGAACCCAGTACCGTTGCTGTTGGTACTGCGATCGCGGTAGTGATACCCTTCCCACCGAGCTGCTGAAATGTGCGCAGTGTGGACTGGCAGAGTATTGTAATCGGGAGTGTCAGAGGGGCGATTGGAAACTTCATAAGGCCAAATGCAAGAGGTTGACTGAGATTGTAGTTGACACAGACGTGAAAAATCGGCTCCGGTCTGGTGCCCTCAAAAGACGATTAGATACGCTCGGTAAAGGAACCGTCATCCTCACCATCAGGGACCCGGACATCACCACCATCGGGGATATGAACCTTGCAGAAGATAGTATACAAATCGAGGCTCCCTTCTATGGATGTAAATCTCTCCTGCGCGTCGATCTCCAAGGATGTACTAAACTCACATCAGTGGGCAAAGGAGCGTTTGATGAGTGCACCTCCCTGATGTCCGTGGTGTTCCCCGACAGTCTCACGCAGCTGGGCGAGTATGCATTTGTGGAATGCTTCTCCCTGACGTCCGTGGTCTTGCCCGGCAGTCTCACGCAGCTGGGCACTTGTGCGTTTTATCAATGCACCTCCCTGACGTCCGTTGTGCTGCCCGACAGTCTCATACAGATTGGCGAGAATGCGTTTGGTGATTGCACTTCCCTGACGTCCATGGTGTTTCCTGACAGTCTCACACAGCTGGGCGAGGCAGCGTTTGGTGAATGCACCTCCCTGACGTCCGTGGTGTTGCCCGACAGTCTCACGCAGCTGGGCATAGCAGCGTTTCAAAATTGCTCATCCCTGACGTCCGTGGTGTTTCCCGACAGTCTCACGCAGCTGGGCGAATCAGCGTTTGCGGATTGCACCTCCCTGACGTCCTTGGTGTTGCCCGACAGCCTCACGCAGCTGGGCGATGCAGCGTTTGCTAAATGCTCCTCCCTGACGTCCGTGGTGTTGCCCGACAGTCTCACGCAGCTGGGCCAGGAGGCGTTTGCTGAATGCACCTCCCTGACGTCCATGGTGTTGCCCGACAGTCTCACACAACTGGGCCATGGAGCGTTTGAGGAGTGCACCTCCCTGACGTCCGTGGTTTTACCTGATAGTGCGGAACTTGGTGATGAAGTGTTCTTGGAATGCGATGCCTTGCTGCAAAAAGCAGATTTGGCTGGATTTGACTCAGTTGAGCTCTATCTTCGAGATCGCTACAAGAGCATCACTCTACGTAAATTAGTTCTGCGACTTTTAAGAAAGTATAATAAAGCGGTCAACAATGCTGACGGAACAGAGGCAGAGAAGCACGCATCAGCACTCGCGCAGTTCCCTGCTGACAACTCTGATTCGCTAGAGGTTGGTCTTTTTTTGCAAAAGATGAATATCTCAGGGGGCGATGGGGTGATTGGTTTGGTAGGATACATATTGAAATTTTTGTGAAAGGGAAAAGCAAAGTCCAACCCAACCTTACCCATTCTATTCTATCAATAGTGTTTTATTAGCATAGTCGCCATCGCAAACGACCCTGGAATACTTTTCATATATTCGAGTGACCTCTGCAATATAGGCGGCATGCCATTTGTCAATATCAGCCTGCGTAGGCTCTTCAATTTTTGGAATGACAATCATCTTCCCTCTCACATAGCAAAGCGTCTTCTTTCTAGGTATTGGTAGTCCAGCTGTCCCCCAGACGTACGTGATGGAGGCCTGCAGTGTCCGGCTAATATTCTCCAACACCTTCCACCGACATGGGGTCAAGACGGTCGTGTTTCCAAACATGTACAGCGGTATCAATGGCGTCCCAGTCTGCAAAGCGAGCTTCACGAAACCCTTTCGATGTTTCAAAAAGAGCCGTTCCTCCGTTTCACTGCATTTAAAGAGTTCAGCGATGCCACCCACATAGATAACAACGGTACCGGCTGCTCCCCCTTTCTTCAGGTGCTTCAGCAGTGATTTCTTCGACGCAGAAAACAGACCGAATATACCCATAACCTGCTTTAGAATGGGGAAATTGATTAGCGCTGAGGCTGCCGCGGTTTTTATCTTTCTAAATTCAGGAATACAATACGTAGCGGAGCATATACCAGTGAGGGACAAAACCCCATGCGGCTGAGCAACTAAAATGCAGCTTTTGCCCTCGCCAAAATATTGGAGCATTTCATCGTCGCTCGTCTCGTGAATTTCGTCGTAGTTGAAGAAAGTTAGCATGGGTGGCAAAACATATTGCACGAAATTGGGTGCGTGGAGGGTGGGAAGCACGACCGACAACACAATCGGAGCCCAAACTTTTGCTATTAATGACCACCCAAGTTTCTGCACAAACACAGGAAGCGCAACCGCAGTGAAAACGTAGAATGGAGCGACGAAGTAGATCAGTGTGAAACAGCTGCCCAGGAAGAAGCCAATGAAGCTGGTTATGGTGCCACCACGCTTGAATCGTTTGATGTAATTAGGGTTTAGGTTTTCACTCGATTTAGCCATTGTTCTAGGAAAGGAGAGAAAGCACTTGTTAATGTTTAGGGTTAGGGTTAGCGGTAAATGATGTGATTCCCATTCAGAAAAAGGGCCAAGCGAGCCCTTTTTCTGTATACCACATTTTCGCTCTACAAGCTTTGTACGCGCGTCATTAACTGGCAGAACTTTCAAAATACAGAAAATCTCGCCTTTAAGACAAAAATTTGAGGGATATTCCCATTAATACCCCTCTTCCCCGCCTTCAAATATTTGTAAAACGGTCAACAGTCTTGCCGGCATATCCTCTACACATTCCCTCCATATCGACACAGTAAGCTCGGTCCCATGATCAGTGATAACACGAAGATCGGCACAGGCCTGTTATTTGGCGGCTGTGTGTTCCTATTTCTTGGGTGTTTGTTCATGTTTGATTCTGGCCTTCTTGCAATTGGCGACATCCTGTTCCTTGTTGGCCTCACCATGACCATTGGGCCCGCGCGTACAGTCAGATTTTTCTCTAGGCGGGATCGGTTGAGAGGAATAATCAGTTTCTTCTCTGGGATCGCGCTGGTAATGATTCGTTGGCCAATTGTAGGGATGATATTGCAACTTTATGGTATTGTTTACCTCTTCGGACAGTTCTTCCCTATTGCAATTAATGCTGCGAAGGGTGTACCGGTAGTTGGCAAGATATTCGAAAACCAGGCCGTAGAGGGATTTTTCAACACAATTTCCACTTCGGCAAATGCCTCAAATGGTAACAGCAAGAAATCCGTGTTTCAGCCACCATCTCGAATACCGCCGGTGTGATTTGATTATTTTACTTTAATTGATAGATGGCAAAGGAATTGAGTATTTTTGTTGGGACGGCTTAATATTACTGCTCTCTTCTTTATACACCCAACGTTGTTGTGGACAGCTTATACGATTTTTAATCTTGCAAAACTGTATTTGATGTCCTAATCTCCTCCTAAACCCCGATCTTTTTTTAACAACCATCTTAACGATATTTTGTTGGGGACTCTTCTTTACACACCCACGTTAACGAATGATAATCGTGTGGACGCTCTCTGGTTCCATGCTGATGGTCTTCTTTACACACCCACGTTAACGAATGATAATCGTGTGGACGCTCTCTGGTTCCATGCTGATGGCAACATCGATAGAGTAGTCACGATGAAGCGTAAGCTCAATTTCATCTCCATCGTCAACTATAATCTTCGCCGTATCAGTAAGACCAGTGTAATAAAGATTCATGTTGACATTTTGCTCAATTTTGACATCCGTCGGATTGAAAATCATTGCAACTCCGACTTCCTCGCCACCACCGATCTTGGTTGGATTAGCATGCATGAAGCCATCCCAAGATTGGACGGTGGGACGGCGAATGTGTATGATCGGCTGATTGATTGTATAGCGATACTTCTTGTGGAAATTGATCCACTTTGCTACCATATCTTTGGTCCTATCGTCCCCGTCACGGTAAGGGAACTGACCGCGATAGCATGCTGCAATGCCAGCACCCATGTGCTGCGCGATAGTCGCTTCGTAAGCAGCATAATTATCGATGAAAGTGGCAGCCTCGCCACCGTCATGATACACATCCAAAGGAACAAATGACCATCCCTGAGTCGGGAGAAACGTGTAGGTGTTGTCGTAGATTAACATGCGGGTGATTTCGACATCTCTCCAGGCGGGGAGCGAGAACGTGTTTTCATCGTATCCCATCGCCGACTTTGATCCGCCATGAAAGAAGAAATTGTCTGGCTGGTTTATGAAAACATTGCTGTTTCTCATTTCGTGGTAGAATTTGTTCTGTTGCTGGGTTTGCCGGTATATGGAATCATTCAAGTCGTGGTGGTAGGTGTGATCTTCACTGCTGCATGGCCTCCCACTGTATGGGCCATCTGTTTCTAACATAGACAATCCAGTGCGCATTACAAAGTTTACAATGAGATCGTGCAACTTGTCGTACCACCCGGATGCAAAGCACGCATCGAGGGACAGAGATCCATCCTCTTCAAGCGCAACCCACTGATCCCCAACATTCCCCCCGTAGCCATCATGACCTCTATCCATCACAATCAAATCGTACCCACCCACCTCTATACCCTTTGATCGAGCGTAATCAACTTGGCCCTTTACTCTGGCAATCGCCTCCTCGTCATCAGTCTCAATGTCAAAGTCGCTTCCAAATGAGAAGATAATCATATCGAACCCAACTTCGGCGCATTTGTCAACGACATTGGTCCAGCCGGCATCGCTTACGTCCGTAGAATGAAAAAAAATAGGAGCCTCCAGTACCTGGGGAGCAACTAACCCTACCAGCCTCTGTCGCTGCAAAGAATTACGCTGCAGATCGTCATCGTCATGCATGAGGGACATTACCCCGAAGCTCTCGAAGGACTCCGTTTCGCTGATATAGGCCCCAGGCCCACTAGAATACGTGCAGTTTAGCAGGGGCTCAAAAGCGCCATTATCTTGGCAGGTAGCGCAGTCCTGTCCATCACCACTCGGCATGGTCGAAGAGTCGTCCTGCCATACGCACACCGCACCATGAGCTTCTGTCGTCTGTGTGAAGTATCTTGGACGATATGCCACACTATTCGCGGAGCCGTCGTAAGTCTCCGAAGGAACGTGTGCCCCGTGTGCGATAGCCCCGCCAAAGGGTAATCCAAGTGCGAGAAGTTCTACATCGACAGAGTTGATCAAATGCATCGGTTCGCCGAGGTAGTTGTGCGATTTGTAGCGTTTCTTACCGTTCCTTAGTGCCGGAAAACCATCCTTAATAACACGAATGTCGACGCTCTTTTTCATTGCTGGGATACCATCATAGAGCTCGTAATTAACCGTGACCTCTACATCATGTAGCGCAGAAGTACCGAAAGTAACCTCAAGTCTTACTCCAGATGGCGGCCACTCTGCATCCGGTGGACTGAATCTGTTACCAGGAGTGAAATCATAGTCTACCTTGGGAGTCGTGATCTTGTGAGACTTGTAAACAAATGCGGTCTCAACAGAGGCAGTTGTAAGGTGAAATGCTGACCTATTCGAGTATGCGTAGGTGAAGTCATCACCCGAAGAGAACCTTTGCGAAAGTGACGACACATTGTATTTTATGTCATCGATCGTCACTTGGGCCTCCGGGGTGACTCTCCGGAAGGCACTCATCCCCTTATCATCAAGGATGTCGATCGTGCCAAAATCGATATCAGT
>ERZ651776.5964-NODE-5964-length-10246-cov-4.407611_pt1 | contig 10246 bp, 9 predicted proteins | sample MGYA00514761_ERZ651776 | MGnify/ENA metagenome assembly ERZ651776 | reverse complement strand
AACAGGGGGGTGTGTGGTTATTGTTACATTATTACTAACATCGACTAAGGTAAGTCAAGTTAACAACATGTCTAAATCACAATGTCGAAAGGATGCCAACAAGAAGAAAGCCACCTACAAGATCGAAAACGGCGAACGAACAGCAAACACACACAGGAACGTCAACGGAAACCCAGGCCCCAAAGAGAGTTAGATAATAGGCCCCAAAGAGAACACGAAAGACGACGACAAAGAGAACCAATATGTCTTGGCAAACAGAAAACCACTGACCATACCAAAAAAAGGCAAACGACGCCACTTTACAATAAAACTCACTACTGTCTGTCGTTATCATCGTTCTCGTCGTTCTCGTCTACGCGTTTCTTCTAAGCACCGGGGATGGGTGGTCTCGGGGGGGTATTACCATTACCATTACCGCTCGCCTCTTCTTCCTCCTTAAGCACTTCCAGAGTCAAAAAGACTAGTCTCATGGACTGGCTCATGATTGCCTCTTCTATCATTTCGAGGGGGGGAGAGTCGGCGTCTCGCCGCATTAGCTCCTCGAGTTTTAGGGACTGCAGGGTGAATCCCGATTTGTGAGCGTTAACCACATCGTACACGAACGTGTTGAACTTTTGCCTGTATTCTGGAGGAACGCTTTCACCGAGCGTACAATCTGGGCGGTGATGGACAAGCTCCAGAGTCAAGTAGGTCAAAGAGATCCAGACGGAACGCAACTCTATCTCGTCAGCCGCGAGCGGTCGACCGGCAGTAGCGACGCCGCAATTCGCTATCTCGAGGTTTAGCTGAGGGATAGTAAGGTCCAGCTCGTAGCCTGCTTTCACAGAGGCAATGAAAAGCTTTAGAACGTCGACATAGCCCGTTGAGAGTTGCATACAAGCCTTCACGAAAGAGACCTCGACAAGCCTGCCGACTTTCGACGGATTGAGAGGATCCGAGGGGGTTGGCAAGGATGATGCCAAGAGCGGTGTGGTGTGCACGGGAGTGTTGTGGCGAGGCACAAATATGAAAGCGTTCGCTGTTGCGAATAGGACGACGACGACAAAAATATGGCGGCGCATGGCAGAGTTGTTGAGGATGGAAAGGGTCTGGGATATTTCAATTTCCCCCTCTCACTTACTTTCCAAAGCGATCCCTCTCTAAGCAGCTCCTTTAAACTTTTTTCTTCTTTTTCAACCCGGCTTACTACTTTTCTCAATGCCTTCAACGCATGGCTCACCGGCTGAGGGGATGGAGTGTCCCGTGACTTATGAAGATATTACCTCATCAAATTACGTAGAGTACACTGTCAGCGACGATCCAGGGGTGTGGCACGTGTGCCCGTTCGAGCAAATGGCCGTAGAGCAACTCGTGAATACACAGTTTGATAAGTGGATAGAGCGGGTGAACAAGACGGACTGTCAGGCCGAGCTTAAACGTCTTCTATCAAAGGGCCCTCCAATTCATGTTAGTGACAAGGTGGGGTTTGAGAAGGCGAGAAACAAGGACGAGGGTTTGGATGGAAATGGTGAAGGACGGTTTGTCGAGAAGCTTTGGTACATGGCTGATGGTTCTGAGAGAAGTGGGAAACTTGCTAATGCACTTGAAGGAGAGAAGCGAGATAAGAAGTGGACGGAGCTCAAGACATTTCATGGCTTTGAGGAAGCCGATCGACCGGGGGACGAAGAGGAGAAGGGAGGGGAGGAGGAGAAGGATGGGGGGAGGAAATAAAGGGAGTAGAGTAGATTTTTTTGCCAGGAATGAGCCAGGAATGAGCCAACCATCTACAAAACATCACTTGCATTTCTGCGCATTACCTAACGCTTGATACAATCATCTTTAAGGAATCGCCTTCAAACCCCTCCAAACGCGCTCGATACAGTAAAATCTTCCTCACTCACTCCACTCAGCACCTTCATTCATTCAATTTTAGGGCAAACTCTCCTCCAAAAAATCAAGGTCCTTATTCCCACTTCTTGCATTGACTAAATCATTGTAGGTCACCTCTGCTCTGTTGACGTCGTCTAAAGTGGTCTGTCTCCACGCCTCCTCCGCTAGCTTGGAGACGAAAAGCTCCGTCGCAACAGCCATCATTAAGCTGGCATCCCCGTTTATATCCGTCCCCAACGGTTCCCCCTTCACCATATTTTTGATATCAGCCGGTTTTATTTTCAAAGCGCTGATCAGATTAGCCGCGGCGTTATCTGCGCCGACAGGAATACCGACGGCGCCACCTGCATCGTCGATGGAAGAGCTACGCTCATCAGCCTTTCGCTTGGACATTTCAGCGAAAAGCAAACTGCGAAAGGAATAAGTACGAACCCAAAAAACGGCCTTGCCAGGGGTTGGAGAGACCGAGCGGTTGAGAGTGGGTTTGCGAAGAAATTCTTTTTTGGTGAAAGGAAGGTGAAAACTGGTTTATCTCCGTAATTAATTAATTTTTCCCTCTCTGAAACCGAAGCACTGCGAGTTTCCGGAATCTCCCTTTCACTTTTCTTTCCACGCCGACGCTCGCTCTATCTCTCTGGGCTGGTCTGCAAAATTTTGGCTTTAACAAAGGGTTCCCTTGCTTTTTATTTCCTGCTCTTCACCCATCTTTTTTTTCACATTTCTGCTTGCCCCAGCCCCGCTTGGCGCTTCCGGTTTGAACCTCCCCCTGTTACCTCCCCAAGAGCCAGCCCTTCCCCCCTGCACAATGTCAGCTATCGACTTGGCAATAAAAAGGCGGCGCGCTGAACTGGAGCGGCTGCACCAGATGCGCAGATCGTCCTCTGAGAACACAGCAACATTATTGAGCCGTGCTAAGCTGCTCCTCTCCGCCGATGGTAACGACGATAACGACGAGAACACCAACACAACCAATGGCTTGTATCAGTCCCCGCCGCCCAATTCAAATGATGAAACAAAGTCCTTCTCTCCGCTCTTCAGCCCCGTTGGGCCAATTCGTTTTGAGCAGCAGCAGACCCCCAGCCCAAATGCCTCCAACACCTCTAACACCTTCCACGTCAGAGGTGACGACGGTGAAGAGGAAAACCGTGTAGATGACGGCGAGAACAACGGCGACAACGGCGACAACGGCGACAATGGCGACAACTTCCCCGTGGCAATTGGTCGGCATTTGGAGTTGCTTGCCACCTCTCCCGACGCGGACTTAAAGAGGGCGGATCCGGCCATTTTATCGAGGGTCCCCGAAGAGCACCGTAACAATTTCAGGAAAATGGTGGAGAGGTGGGGTTTCATCGATTGCGGAGAAGGCGGGGAGGATGAACTCGACTTCGTCCGGAAGGGCGCTGTGAACGTCAGTTTCCGCGCGCAGAATACCATGCGGCTTTTGAGGACGTTGGTGATGGAGCAGAATAACCACGCGAAAGATTTGGATCGTCTGGCCGATTTGGAAGATAGATCAGGTGTGACTGTGCACAATCACCACCACCAACATCATTCTCCCCAAATTTGTGATGAAAGCGAGAGCAAAAAAAACATCTCGAGCAACAACAACAACAACAACAACAACAACAACAACAACAACAACAACAACAACAACAACAACAACAATAACAGGAGCAATTACAGCAACACAATATCAATCCTTTCTTGGGTGATTTCATCTCACGTCAGAAAGGCGACCCTTCGGTGGGCCTTTTCTGCACTCATGCGCCAGGCCCCTCTTTCGCACAGCACGCTTGACGAGGGAGAAAGTGAGAGCGTCTCTGGTAGCCTGATAACAAACAACCCCATCGAAATATCGCCCATTCCAACGCCGGCCATTACACCCGTCTCCACCACCCCCATAAGGTCGCAGTCTCCTCCTCCTCCAACTCGTCCCATGTTCGGTGAATCGGCAACAAACAGCGGAATTATTCTCCCGCCTGTCCTTAATATCAGTGCTGCGGATCTTAGCACCGTCAGCACACACAACTCGACGATAACTGCGATGAAGAAAGCCGTCTCACCCTTCAAATTTAACGAGGCCCTCAAGGCCTACTACGACGAAGCCGCCAAATCAGTTTCTAGAGAGTTTGAGAGTGACCTGGCCAAGTACCTCGTTGTCATTAAGAAGGGGGAGCGGGTCGATCCGACTCAAATCGAGTCAATCAATGTGCGGATTGAGGTTTTTGCCGACGGCAGCAAATTTCTTTTGACAGGAGGGACACAATTTACGAGAGAGGACGGAGGACAGCAGTACCCTTTCAACACAACAGCGTGCATCCACTATATCGATCGCAACGGGAACGAGATGGAGTTCCCGCTAAGTCCGATATTTGAGGAGGCTTTAAGCATGCGGGTCGCATATTGCACCAGCCTCTTCGCAGCAAGCAGGGCCCTAAAGTCAACCCAGAGCCCAACGAGCAGCAGCGGAAATGTCAATGCGGACGACAGCATTGTCAATGCCGCCAACAGTTCTATTTCCCCCCGGACTGCAATCCGCAGCATCACAAATGTCAACAGTAGCTTGGTTAATGAAAGAATCAGTGAAGAAGAGGAGGACGAAGAGGAGGACGAAGAGGAGGAGGTCAACAACGACGTCAACAGCAGCAAGAATAGCAACGTCAGCGACACGAGCAACAGCAATAATAAGAATCACCAAACCTTCAGCAACCCCTACAGCAGCCATTACAATCCCAACGGGGTTGTGGCAACGGCCTCAACTTTGTCAGGTTCTAACTCATCACCGCAATTTTCAACTTTCAAAATCAACAACGACCACCAAAATGTAGATAACGACAAAAACGACAAAGAAAGTCCAGTAGTTGCTATACACTCAACCACCACCGCAATCGATGAGGAGCCAGTCATGCCCCCTCTTCCACCAAAACCAGCACAAACAGACACACCAGGGCCACAAGCAACAAGTACAAACGAAACAAAAGCAGAAAATATTATATCTCCCACAAAATTATCAGCTCACGCTCCACACGCTGAGCCAAAAATCTCCGCGACAATTTGGTTCATCCTATCGCTGGTTCGCAATATTTTCCTAACATTTGGACTTGCGGGACTCATCACCATCATCGCCGCGATTTTATGGCTTCATATCTCTGATGGGCTCATCGACGTCGTGAACGGCGGGACGAACACAGATCGAATAACATATTAACGAAAGTAGCATTTGAGTATATATAAAATGCTTTTTGGAGTTTGGTTTGTAGAGTAAAATGATCGCCGATCACATTCGTATGCATAACTTGCCCCCGGGTGGAACTAGAAGCTGCGAGAAAGTCGAATGGAATATAAAGTCCGAGGACGTAAGCAAGTGGCGTGACACATGTATAAACATAACATAAAATAACATGCCATGGTGCTGGTGCTGCTGCCTCTTCTGCCTGCCTGGTAACGGTTTGCTACGTATTATTTACTGTTTTGAGGTTTACTCTTTAATTGTTTCTTGGTGAACACCCAACCCTTGAGGATGCCAGTATTAAACATCGCATCGCGAAGCCGCTCGTACTCGGCAGGTTTCGCTGCTCGTGTGACGGGGATACTTACAGCTGTTGCTGTAAATATTTCTGTACAGAGGCGTGATCTATCGTCCTCCTTGGCCTTTCTCTTCTTCTTGCCATTTTTTTTGCCAGTGCTACCATTGGTGACTTCAACTCCACCGGTATAATTAAAATTTATACATAAGCCGCACGGACTTGACTTTTCTGTTTCGTTGTTGCTCTTAGAGCGAGAAAATTGAGCGTCAACGACACTGACAAGTAAACGCCCATTGGTCCGAGTTGTTAGCGCTCGGGATAGCGCAGCAAGCTGTGCCCCCTGAGAGGATACTTTGTCAATTGAGACAACCACACCTTTGAAGTTTGCGGACTCATTTTCAAAGCCGTGCTTTCGTAGCTCCTTTCCTACGAGAGAGAGACAGCTCCAGCGCACAATTTTGTCAGAGCAGCTCATGGAGCGGGTACGGCTGGCGGGAGGGAGGTTGCTCCGGCCAGGTTTCAGACGAAGGAGGGAGGTGGTTTGACTCAATGGCTCGCGGATCACGTTGATGTCCTGGTCGAGCGTAGGGAGAATAGACCCAGCACTAGTGTTGACAAATCTCTCGTTGGCATCGTCAGCGGCAGAGGCGGTAGTTACAACTTTTGCGCCAGTAAATTTTTCGTCACCCCCATCAATCGGGTAGATGGTTGCATCACCGCAAGGAGAGTCGCTAATGTACAGGTAGAGATCAAGATCATCCCTGAACTCGAAGGAACCAATACTCGTTCTCGTCAATAGATTTTTTGCAGAGTTTGACTCTTTACCATCGCCATTGTTGCTGTTGCTGTTGCTGTAGTTGTCGTTGTCGGTGTCGGTGGTGGTTGGGACAGAAGTTTTGTGTGATTTCATCTCTCTCCAAATTGCGTCTAGTAGACCTCGACGGGCTAACACCTCAGCATGGCTATCTCGCAACACGCCACCTGGATTTTCGTCCGTCTGTGATTGGCCAAGACACTTGCTTCCGGTTGCACTGCTAATGACAAAAAAATGGGAGCCAATTACGGCTACAAATGCAGCAAAAACAGTCCACTGAGAGTCGTTAGGCTTGCCGTTTCCACCGAGGGTAGAATACTGCTTTAGTGCAGTGACAGCGATTCGTGAGGCGATATCATCATCCATCTAAAAGACGGCGGGAACGCTATTCATTCTCCCGAAGGGTTTATCATGATAATCTCGACAAAAAAACCAGCAAAAGATTTTTTGGTGACATAAGATAGCGATTTTTTCTTTAACCGCCCTCCTAAACCACAGCAACGATAATATCAGCCAGTCCGTTACGAAAATACGGTCAAATGGGAATTTGCGAAAGCAAGGAAGAACCGTCAAAGTCAAGCATTGAAAAAACTTGGGGCAGGAATATGAATGATAAGGCACAGGATGTGGGACCTGATTCGGTAAATCGGCGAGTGACAGGTCATCTTGAGCAGCAGCTAGCAATTCACGCAAAGGCGAAGAATAGGGGGGTGAATATTTTTGCCAAGTCAATTGGTACTTCTCTCCTGGGAGAGTTTACACCCCCTGAGTTTGAAAAGGACGAAGCGACTGCCAGTATGATCAGAGAGGTGAGTAGCAAGATAACGCGAGTTCAGAGAGAGTGACAAAGTGTGTTAATCCCACCCCAAAACCCATCTTCTCCAATTTTTGCTTTTTGCAGTCTCTTTTTGATAACTTTATTTTTTCCTCCCTGAGTGAGAAGGAGCTTGCAATATTCGTAGCTGCCATGGAGCCGGTGACCGTTCCTGCGGGTGAGTATTAGTACTTCCAATTCCCCCCCCCCTTACCCCCCCCTTACGATCCTGCGCACCCACTCACTGTCCCCCCTTCAGACACCGTTGTAATCTCACAGGGTGATGTAAGCGACAATGCCGAAGAGATGCATTTTTTCATCGTAGCGAGCGGTCAAGTGGACTTCTCGATCGACGGCAATAATGTCGGGAGCTGCAAGGCCGGCGGTTCCTTTGGCGAGCTGGCCCTGCTGTACAATTGCAAGAGAGCGGCTTCGTGTGTGACCAAAAGTCTCTGTAATCTCTTTCGAGTTGACCAGGTGACGTTCCGGTATATTTTGGCCGGTAGCCAGAGGTCTTCTGAGTCTGCTATTATTGATGTGTTGCAGAAGATACCGATATTTGCGGACCTTGACGAAGTTTACTATGGCAAGATTGCCGATGCCATGACCGAGGTTTCTTTGAGCAAAGGCGAACAGGTCATCAAAAAGGGCGACAAAGGAAACACCTTCTACCTCATTAAGTCTGGCGAGGTAAAAGTAAGCGACATCGGTACTGGCGAATCTCAGTTCTCGGACCACCTTTTGAAGGAGAAGGATTTCTTTGGAGAGCGAAGTTTGCTCACTGGGGAGGCGAGGGCGGCGACTGTGACTGTCAGCAGCCATTCAGCTACTCTCTTAGCACTGAGCAAAGAATTCTTTGACGAGACGCTGGGTCCACTTGAGGGTATTATTGGCCAGCTGGTGATCAAGCGCATTTTAACGAGCGTTCCTGTTTTTGCGTCCTCTCAGCTGGAGAGCTACGAAACGGACGAGCTCCTTCGCAAGACGAGGTTGACGACTTTTGACCGAGGCGCGGTCATTCAGGAGCAGTCAGAGAGAGTGAAAGAATCGCTCTTTATGATTATGAAGGGCAGTGTTACTGTTAGCCACACGAACGGAATCATTGCTGTCTTAAAGTCTGGCGATTACTTTGGGGCTGAGAATCTCGAAATGGATGCCGCCATGACTGTAGAGAGGAGCAAAACGATGGTCGTTGCTTCCCCGACCATCGGGGCCGTATGCGCCGAGCTGACGAGATTGTCTGTGCTGGATGTGATTCGTGATTTGTCGCGTCTAGGCAAACCAATTTCTCCCGTCCACACGAAGCTGGACACCACTATCAAGTTCGAAGACCTGAAGAAGCACAAGATTTTGGGCATGGGTACCTTCGGTAGGGTCTGGCTCGTGACTAGCAGGAAAACGAAAAAGCCGTACGCGCTGAAGGTACTGGAAAAGCAGCAAATCCTAAAGCACGACCAGCACAAGGGCGTGATCCGCGAGAAGAACATTATGGCGAGCTTAAATCACCCTCTAATAGTGAATTTGCTCAACACCTACAAAGATGCAGACCATTGTTTCATGCTCATCGAGCTGATTCTTGGGGGTGAACTCTTCTCCATCTTGCACACCAATACCCATGACGGCGTGAGTGTCGAGAACAGCATATTTTACAGCGCGTGTATTTTGTCCAGCCTTATCTATATGCACGAGCGAAAGATCTGCTACCGTGACTTGAAACCGGAGAATGTGATGATCGACGCGGACGGCTACTGTGTCGTCGTTGACCTTGGGTTTGCCAAGATAGTTCCCAACAAGACGTACACGTTGTGCGGAACGCCTGAGTATCTAGCCCCAGAAATCATCCTTAGCAAGGGGCATGACAAGGCTGTCGACATATGGGCCTTCGGTATCATTCTATACGAGATGATCTACGGCCAGAGCCCATTCTATTCACGAGGAATCGACCAGGTGGCCATGTTCAGGAGAATCGTCAACGGAAGGTTCACGTTCCCGGAAGGAGGGCGCGGCTCCTCCGAGGCGAGGGATATCATCAGTAAGCTCATTGTCCGAAAGGCGATCGAACGCATTGGGTGCAACGCGACCCACGAGGCCGACATTTTTCTCCATCCCTTCTATGACGGAGTGACAATCGGAAAAATCACCAGGAAAGAGTTTGTCGCGCCCTGGACACCCGCGATAAGGGACCCCACTGATACTAGCAACTTCGACAGCTACGAGGGTGAGGAGATGCGAGAGAGAAAATTGAAAAAGCTGACCGCAGAGCAGGACCTCTTGTTCCGAGATTTTTAGTTTGGCACAATGTGGGGAGGGAATTTTTTGTAGGAACAGAAATTAATTTGTAGGAACAGAAACAGAAACAGTTACCAGTCAAACATTTGGCCTTAAATTCTCTACTTTTCGTCCGTCGATACGTCCAAAATTTTCTCAACAAGTCGATACGCCACATCAATCGTCTCAGTCCTGAGGAGCTCCCTTACCTTCCCTTGGACATCCTCTCCGACTTCCTCGTCGACAACGTCATCTAGCTCCCCCCCCCCCCCCTTACCCTCCCCCCCGCCCCCCCCGTGTCGTCGAGGCGATACACTGGGATGGGGCCGGTGCCAAACGGATCCATGGCAACCTCGGGGCTTCCTGGGTTGCGGCCATAGGGTGCCTTGTACCCGGCAATACCGCACATGGCCGCTGGCATGCGGATGCTGCCCGCACTGTCTGAACCCGTCGCCAACGTCGTTGTGCCTGAAGCCGACGCGGCATCCGCACCGCCTGAGGAAGCACCGCTGGTCATGGCGGTGTTCCAAGGGTTGCGGGTTACACCATGCAGGTTGGACGTGCAGGTCCAGGGCCAAACGAATTCAGGGCAGGTGGTCAGGGCATGAACAATTGCCCCGGCACGCATCAGACGTTCGACAGACGGGTTGGTGTGATCGGCGATGTTGTCCAAGCCTGTCAATAGGGTGTTCCACTGTGATGCTGTGATGGTTGTTGAACCACCTGAAACTGTTGCTATGTGCGTCTGTCCAAGACCGTATTCGGCTGAACCTGTGCCCGCAAAATGATTGTATCCGTATGGTGAACTTGAACTGTTCACAAACGTGTTGTATTCGTCGTCTAAAATTTTATCACCTGCTACATATGCCATATTGTTATTTAACTCCTATCACGCACTCTGTTAATTCTGTTTCTACGTTGTATTTATCCTTGATCAGTCTGCCTATGGTGTTA
>ERZ651776.5963-NODE-5963-length-10246-cov-5.252827_pt1 | contig 10246 bp, 9 predicted proteins | sample MGYA00514761_ERZ651776 | MGnify/ENA metagenome assembly ERZ651776 | reverse complement strand
CCAGATCACCGTGTTCATGCTGTCAATTTTCCTGGCGATCCTTATCCGATCCATATTGACGCAACATTCACCCCGCTTCGCCCGGGTTTGATTCTGAATAACCCACAACGCCGCCTGCCCGAAGAACAGCGCCATATGTTTAATGACAATGGTTGGGAAATTGTTGATGCAGCCCAGCCAGCGCATAACGCGCCGCCAGCCCTTTGCTATTCGTCGGTTTGGCTTAGCATGAATGTTCTGGTTCTTGATCCAAAGACGGTTTGTGTTGAAAAGTCAGAAGTCTATCAAGCCGAACAGATGGACAAGCTCGGCATGAATGTCATCGAGGTCGAATTGCGTGACGCTTATGCCTTTGGTGGCGGGTTGCATTGCTGTACGGCTGATGTTTATCGTGAAGGTGGTCTTGAGGATTATTTTCCGAAACTGGCCGGTTAGGCGCTGCCAACCAATCAATAGATTAGCAAGTGAGCGCCCCGAGGCGGAGGTATCAAGCAATGACAAAGCCGGTTTTCAGCAAACCATTCACACAGCAAGAAGCGATTCCCGAGGCAGGCATCGCGCGGGCTGTTGAAATCATGAAAACAGGAAGGCTTCACCGCTATAATCTATTGCCTGATGAAGCTGGCGAAGCCGCCGCTTTGGAAATGGAATATGCAAAATGGCAGGGGGCGGATTATTGCATCGCCTGTACATCAGGCGGCTATGCCATCCAATTGGGGTTGCGCGTTTGCGGCGTTAAGCCTGGCGATAAAGTGCTTGCCAATGCTTATACATTGGCGCCGGTACCAGGGGCTATTCACAATGTTGGCGGTGTTCCGGTTCTGGTTGATATTGATGAGTCCTATCATATTGACTGCGATGATCTTGACGCCAAGGCGGCGGCAAGTGGGGCAAAATATTTGCTGCTATCTTATATGCGGGGACATATTCCCGATATGGACAAGCTGCTAGCGGTCTGTGCCAAATATGATATATGCCTGATCGAGGATTGCGCCCATACGATGGGGGCAAAATGGCGCGGTATCCGGTCGGGAAATTTCGGTAAGGTGGCCGCCTTTTCAACGCAGACTTATAAACATATGAATTCAGGCGAAGGTGGGTTTTTGACTACCAATGATGCCGAGCTTGCGGCGCGCGCCGTGGTGTCGTCCGGCTCATACATGCTTTATGGACGGCATGGCGCCATTCCGGCTGAAGATGTGTTTCAAAAAGTGCGACTTCATGCGCCAAATTATTCAGGCCGGATGGATCATATGCGCGCCGCCATTTTACGGTCGCAATTGCCAGTTCTTGAAGACAATCTGGAACGCTGGAATCAGCTCTATGACCGGCTTCATGCAGCATTTTCAGCCATGTCAGGGGTGGTCATTCCAGCGCGCAAACAAGAAGAATTCTATGTTGGCTCGTCAATACAGTTTCGGGCTGAGGGACTTGCCACCAAAGCTGTTCCGCAATTTGTTGCGGCCTGCGCAAAACGCGGGGTTGAACTAAAATGGTTTGGTGATGAAGAGCCAAAGGCCTTTACCAGCCGCTATGACAGCTGGCGCTATATTGACGATATTCCGGTCCTGCCAACAACCCTACGCGTTCTAGAAAAAACCCTCGATATGCGGGTGCCGCTTACCTTTACGATTGATGATTGCGATATGATTGTCAGCATCATCGAAGATGAAATTCAGGCCTTTTTACCAGCATAATCATGCGGTAAAAATATGGGCTACAACTACTGCTGCAGCCCATATTTTGGTATGGATTTTTATTTATGATCAGGCAGTTGCCGCGGCCAAGGCCTGTTCGATATTGGCGATGATATCGTCAAAATGTTCAATACCAACAGCTAGCCGAACATAGCATGGAGCCACGCTGGTTTTTAGCTGTTCTTCGGCAGATAATTGTGAATGCGTTGTCGATGCTGATTGAATTGTCGAAGTGTGGGCATCACCAATATTGGCAACATGATAAATCATTTTCAGGCTATTAATGAATTTCCAGCCAGCCACTAGGCCATGGATTTTTTTGCTGATCAGCCTTTTGTGACATGCTAAACAATGAATATATAGAGTCACATGCGCTTTGACATTTAATGCCACGCCGGTCTGCCGTTGGCAATTTACCAAGATTTTACATGGGGAATTTGAATGAAAACTTATAAAATCGCCTCAATTCCGGGTGACGGAATTGGCGTTGAAGTGATTGATGCTGGCCTTCGTGTTTTAGATGCTCTTGCCGAGCGCGATGGTGGCTTCAAGCTTGATGTCACCAGTTTTGACTGGGGCAGCGATCGTTATAAGCGTGAAGGGGCATTAATGCCTGCTGATGGCGCCGAAGATCTGCGCGATTTTGATGCGATTTTCTTTGGCGCGGTTGGCGCACCTGACATTCCTGATCATCTAACCTTGTGGGGTTTGCGGTTGAATATCTGCCAGCCGCTAGATCAATATGCCAATGTGCGGCCAACACGTATCTTGCCTGGAATCAAAAGCCCACTTGCCGGTGTTACGGCAAAGGATCTTGATTGGGTGATTGTTCGCGAAAATTCTGAAGGTGAATATGCAGGTCAAGGTGGCCGAAGTCATCGTGGACAACCGCATGAAATGGCAACTGATCTGGCTGTTTTTACCCGTGTTGGTGTGCAGCGTGTGATGCGCTATGCCTTCGAGCTGGCGCGCTCGCGGCCGCGTAAATTACTGACCGTTGTAACCAAATCAAATGCCCAGCGTTATGGCATGGTGATGTGGGATGAAATCGCCGCTGAAGTGGCAGCGGAATTTCCTGATGTGACATGGGATAAAATTCTTGTTGATGCGATGACGGTTCGAATGACAATGAAGCCGGAAACCCTTGATACTATTGTGGCAACTAATCTGCATGCCGATATATTGTCTGATCTGGCGGCGGCGCTTGCTGGCTCTATCGGCGTTGCACCAACGGCTAATCTGAATCCAGAACGCACTAGCCCGTCAATGTTTGAGCCGATTCACGGTTCAGCTTTTGACATTACCGGAAAAGGCATTGCCAATCCGATTGCCACATTCTGGAGCGCATCAATGATGCTTGACCATATTGGTGAGACAGTTGCGGCCGCGCGGCTGATGGAAGCCATCGAAGCAATCACGGTCAATCCTAATTTCCATACGCCCGATCTTGGCGGGGCGGCTACGACGGATCAGGTGACCGCGGCTATTATTGATATGATTCGCGCCCGCAACGATTAAGGCATCATGCCGAGCCTATAATGACCGGACTATGACATCTAGCCTATGATATGTGGCCTGCAATATCAGGCCTATCATATCGGGAGTGGCGGTGACGTGGTAATGGTGTTGCTGCATTGCCGTGTTGATAAAATTAACATAGTAGCATGATGGTGGTTTTGCCATCTTGCTTCCAGGTTTTTTGATCTAGTGCCAAATGATTTTGACCAACCAATAAGGAAAAACATCATGACTCCAACAATTGAGCTATTAAAAGCACATCGGTCGATCCGGAAATTTGAGAATCGGCCAATTGCAAAAGATCTTTTGCATGAACTCATTCAAGCTGGTCAGGCCGCGGCGTCATCCAGCTTTTTACAGGCCGCAACGATCATTCGCATTAGTGATCGGGCAAAACGCGCCTCCTTGGCTGCCTTGGCCAATCATCAGCCCTATATTGAATCGGCGGCTGAGTTTTTGGTGTTTTGCGCCGATATGAATCGGGCGTCGCGCTGTTGTGATTGGCATGATGCCAAGGCCAATACCGGCTTTACCGAACAATTTATCATCGCAACGGTTGATGCATCACTTGTTGCGCAAAATATTGTGGTGGCGGCTGAATCAGTCGGCCTTGGCATTTGCTATATCGGTGCCTTGCGCAATAATCCAGCCGAGGTGTCATCGCTTTTGGAACTGCCGCAAAACACCTATCCGGTTTTTGGTCTTTGCCTTGGTTGGCCTGATCAAGACCCCGAAATCAAGCCGCGTCTGCCTCTTGAGGTCGTGCTTCGTGAAAACATCTATGGCGGTGATGTCGATCTTGATCGACTTTCCAATTATGATGATGTGATCCGTGCCTATTATCAAACGCGCACTGCTAATCAGAAATCACAAAGCTGGAGTGAGCAGATGGCGGGCATGTTAAGCAAGGAATCGCGGCCACATATGCTCAAATTTCTGCAGCAATCAGGCTTTCTTTTAAAATGATCCTAATCTGGCCCAGGCTGTATCTGTAATGAAGGCATCACGCAAAAGGCTTGCATCTGTTGGCTGATTTAGTGGTATTTTAAGGTAGCGCTTTTTGGGGGTGAAAATGGATTTTCTGTTCGGACGCTATTCATTGATGGTTTTGGCCTTTATTGGCACAGTCATCTTTGGACTGGCAGGCGCGTTTGAGCCGGTGTTTTTGGTGATTGCGCTTCTACTTGGCTTTTTGGCCGTAATTGGGCTTTACGATTATCAACAGAAAAAGCGGGGGGTTCTTGGCAATTATCCGCTTATTGGCCGGTTCCGGTTTCTGTTCGAATCAATCCGGCCTGAATTACGCCAATATTTCTGGGAATCCGATACTGATGAGCTGCCCTATTCACGTAATCAGCGGGCAATGGTTTATCAACGCGCAAAAAACATCACAGCCACGCGGTCGTTTGGGTCAGATAAGGATATGTATGCTGAAGATTTCAATTGGCTCAATCACTCGCTTCAGCCGTCGGAAATCGAGTCATCAGATTTTCGCATTAGGGTTGGCGAAGGTGATAAGGCCTATGATGCATCGGTATTGAATATCTCGGGAACCAGTTTTGGCGCTTTGTCGCCACCGGCAATCCAGTCACTATCAGCTGGTGCTAAGCTTGGGGGCTTTGCCCATAATACGGGTGAGGGGTCACTATCCAAATATCATCTGGCTGGTGGTGGTGACACGATCTGGCAAATTGCCACTGGCTATTTTGGCTGTCGTACCGCGGATGGGCAATTTGATCCTGAAGCCTTTCGCGCCCGTGCCTGCCTTGATCAGGTCAAGATGATCGAGATCAAGCTTAGTCAGGGCGCCAAACCCGGTCATGGCGGTATGTTGATGGCACCAAAAGTCACCCCGGAAATTGCTGCAACAAGAGGGGTTCCTGAATATCAGGATGTGATATCGCCGCCGCGTCACAGTGCCTTTTCAACGCCGAATGAATTATTGGCCTTTGCCGCAAAGCTTCGTGATTTATCAGGCGGCAAACCGGTTGGTATCAAATTATGTATTGGCCATCCTTGGGAAATTATTGCGATTGTCAAAGCGATGGTTGAAAGCGGTATCATGCTTGATTTCATCACGGTTGATGGCGCTGAAGGCGGTACCGGCGCCGCGCCAGTTGAATTTAGTGATCATATTGGTTCGCCGCTTCGTGATGCGTTGGTCTTTGTTGATAATTGTCTTCGCGGGGCAGGCCTTCGTGATCGGGTAAAGATTGCGGCTTCGGCCAAGATCATCAGCGCTTATGATATTGTCCGGCACTGCGCCCTTGGTGCAGATTGGTGCAATATGGCACGTCCCTTCATGTTTGCGCTTGGCTGTATTCAGGCGCGTGATTGTGCATCTAGCCGTTGCCCAAGCGGCGTGGCGACAATGGATCCAAAACGCTATCGGGTTCTTGATGTTGAAAATCGGGCAAGGCGGGTATTTAATTTTCACCAGAACAGCATCAATGCCGTTGCCGAAATGTTAGAGGCTGCAGGCCTTACCCATACAAGCCAGTTGAACCGGCGTCACATTGTGCGGCGGCTATCAGCAAGTCAAATTCTGCTTGCCGATCAGATTTATCCACGCGTTGAAATTAATGCGCTGATTGATGGCAAGCCGGTCGATGACCCGCGGCTTGCATCCTATTGGCATCGGGTCAGCGGTGATAGTTTTCATCCGCAAGGGCCCGCTCATTAACTGGACACGCTGCAACAGATTACGGCTTAAAAGACTGGTTTTAGGGGTCAGGATTTTATGAGTTTTGATTATGGCCTGTGTTTGCTCGCCGCTTTTCTGGCCTCGCTTGTTAGCGGGCTTGGTGGTTTTGGCGGCGGATTTATCATTGTATTGTTTTTGGCACCGGTGGTGGGGCCAAAGGCGGTTATTCCACTTGTGGCTGCCTATGCTATTTTTGGCAATATCAGCCGGATTCTTGTTTATCGCCGCAATATTGATTGGCCGCTTGTTGGCCAATTTACCCTTGCGTCCTTGCCGGGGGTGTATATTGGGGCGAATGTTTTTGTCTGGATGAATGAGGCGATGCTTGGCGTGCTTCTTGGGCTGACGTTGATCATCGCGGTGCCAATACGGCGTATTTTGAAAAAATATGAATTTCACTACGGCATAAAAACGATTATTGGATTTGGGTTTCTGTTTGGCACGATTAGTGGCACTACCGCCGGATCAGGCATGTTTGTCATCGCTGGACTGTCAGGGCTTGGGCTTGGTGGGGTTGCGCTTCTTGGCACTGATGCGGCAATCGGGTTGGTCAATGCAATTGCCCGTTCAGCAGCCTATTGGCAATTTGACAGCTTGCCACGCGATATCTTTATCGCTGGCCTATTGATGGGGCTGGTCACATTTCCCGGAACATGGATTGCCAGCCGTCTTGTCGCCATGATGGGAATGAAGCTTCATAATCTTCTGATCGAAGGTCTGATTATTGGCGGCGGCATCTTTTTGATCTATCAGGCAAGCGCGCTTTAGATAAGGCATAGCCAAACTCTATTTCGTGCATAAAATAGGCGCGACGTCAGACCGGCACCGCGTCATAGGATAATGGTTAAAACAGCATTTGCGCAGGTATCCAGCCCATGACGCCAATTGGCAAGATGCGTTGCTGCAGCTGCTGGATTTGGAGCAATATCTTGGGGGATCAAATCATCTGGTGGTGGGGTGAGTTGGCAAAGACTATTTTGCATGATTCTGTCCATCTCGCTGGGACCTTGTTAGATATAAAATAAACGATCGAGAAAATGATCTAACCAATCAATTGCCGCTCCCAGCATTCGATCAGCCGTTTGTCTTCATCAATATGCTGGTAATTATGGCATTAGTTCAATCATTAAATGAAGCAAAATCACGTCCCATTTTTACCGCGTCAAGAACCAGCTGGCTTGGCTGCCAGATATGTTGGTCTTCGGCTGAAACATCTTTTAACCCAGCCAGAATTGCGGCCATGCCAAGCTGGTCGGCATAATGCATCAGCCCACCACGCCAGCGCGGAAAGCCATAGCCAAGAACGCTTACCAGATCAATATCACTGGCATTTTGCGCAATGGTTTCAAAAAGGATATTGGCGCCCTCATTGATCATCGCCAGCAACAGTCTTTTGACAATCGCATCATCAGAAAAATGCCTGCGGGTGATGCCAGCATGATCGGCTTCGGCTATAATCAAGGCATCGACCAACGGGTCAGTCGCAGCCTTGTTATCATCGGCATAGCTGTACCAGCCAAGGCCGGTTTTGCGGCCAAGCCGACCAGCCTCAACCATCTTGTCGGCAATGCGGACATAGGCTCGGTTTGGATTGCGGCTGGCATCTTGGCGACGCCGGTTGGCAAAGGCGATATCAAGGCCTGACATATCTTGTGCTTCATAAGGCCCCATCGCATAGCCAAAGCCGGTCATAGCTTTGTCGATTTGTGAAGGTGTCGCGCCATGAAGCAACAAAAGATCGGCCGCCTCGCGATAGCGCGCCAAAATCCGGTTGCCGATAAATCCGTCACATACCCCCGCCACGACCGGGATTTTTCCAAGCTGTTTGGCAAGCCTGAATCCGCAGGCAAGCGCGGTTGGCGCGCTGGCATCGCCCTTGATGATTTCCAGCAGTTTCATGATATGGGCTGGCACAAAAAAATGCAGCCCGATAAGCCTTGATGGATCATCAAGCGCAGCGGCAATCACATTGATATCAAGATAGGAAGTGTTGCTTGCCAGAATGGCATTTGCCGACATCACCTCTTGCAGCTTTTGAAATACTGTTATTTTGACAGCGATATCTTCAAACACGGCTTCGATGGCAATCTGGGCATTGGCGGCGCTGGCAAATTCAGTTGAAACGCTGTAGCACGACCGCATCTCATCCACCTTTTGCGCCCCGATCAGGCCGCGTTTCACCCCAGCCTCGATCAAGCTTTCGGCGCGTGCGGCCGCCTGCTTTGCTGCTGCTTCATTGGTTTCAATCGTCACCGTGGTGATACCAGCGCGAACAAGTGCATGCGCAATCCCAGCCCCCATTGTGCCGCCCCCAACAACAACCGCCTGATCAATGATCTTTGGCATATTGTTGGCAAGCTCGGCGGGTGCTTTGGCACCGCGTTCAGCAAAGAAAAGATGGCGCAATGCCTTTGCCTGTTCAGATTGTCGAAGCTCAAGAAAACAATCACGTTCGGCGGCCATGCCGTCAGCAAAATTTGTGTGGCTTGTTAGGCTAACCAATTCGGTTGCTTTGACCGGCGCAATCTGACCCTTGGCACGGCGGGCGAGGCCAGCATTGCTTTTTGCCAGTGCGGCTTCATCCAATTTCGGGTTTGGCAATTGACCAACCGGCCTTGCCGTGGCGAGATCGACAGGTGTGGTTGCCAAGGCGGCCTGCACCGGATCGGCATCAATAAGGTCAATGAGCCCAACCTCAAGACCGGCCTTGGCATAGATGGCTTTGCCGCTTGTGATCATTTCCAATGCGGCGGCAAAGCCGATCAGGCGCGGCAAACGCTGCGTGCCGCCAGCCCCGGGGACAATGCCAAGCAAAACTTCGGGAAGGCCAAACTGTGCCTTTGGGCTGGCAATGCGATAGCGGCAAGCCAAGGCAAGTTCCAACCCACCACCTAGGGCAGCACCATTGATCACGGCAATCCAAGGTATGTCTGACGTTTCGATCATGGCCAAAACATCAGGCAAATGCGGGGCAATTGGCGGCGCATCAAATTCACGCGCATCGCCACCGGCAGCAAAGATTGTTTCGCTTCCCATAAGCATAACCCGTTCAAGACCGGTTGTGGCCTGAACCGCCAGCATGGCGTCATGTAGTCCCTGGCGAACCGCCAGATTGATGGCATTGACAGGCGGGTTGGCAAGCTCGACAAAAAACACCTTGTCATCGCGGGCATCGCGCCAGAATTTTACCGTCATGTTGTTCCTTTCTGGCTGGCTGTGTTGCGGGTGATGGGCAACGCGTTTGCAATTGGGGAATGCATAGCAAGGCCATGCTGTGACAATCCTCCAAGAAACCGGCAAATGTTCTGCCAGAATGCTTGCGAAGACCGTGTTTGATCATGCAAGATTATGCCGCTGCGACAAAGAATTGTTTTCAATTTTTTCTAAAAAGGCCCGGGTCATAATTTTGCCACCATACAGGAACCTGATCAGGAAACATCATAGGATAAGCCAAGATGAGCGATGTAATCATTGTTGAGAAAATAGATCAATGGATCAAAATTACCTTGAACCGGCCAGAACGATTGAATGCGTTGAATGTTGAAATGCATCTTGCGTTTCGTTCGGCCCTAGAGGCGGTTGGTGACGCACGCGCGGTTTTGATCACCGGTGCGGGACGCGGCTTTTGCGCTGGTCAGGATCTTGGCGAGCGTAATCCAGATGCTGGTCATTGGCCGCCTGATCTTGGCCAGACTTTAAATGACTATTTCAATCCGCTGGTGCGGCTTATCACCAATTTGCCGATGCCGGTCATCTGTGCGGTAAATGGCGTTGCGGCGGGTGCTGGTGCCAATCTGGCCTTGGCATGTGATGTGGTTTTGGCGGCTGATACAGCGCGGTTTATTCAGGCATTTTCCAAAATTGGGCTTGTGCCTGATGCTGGTGGAAGCTGGATTTTGCCGCGGCGTCTTGGCATGGCTCGGGCGATGGGTTTGGCCTTGACCGGCGCGCCGCTTATGGCGCCGCAAGCAGCTGAATGGGGACTGATCTGGAAAAGCTATGATGCCGCCGATCTGATGCCTGAAGCCCATGCGCTTGCCGCCGAATTTGCCGCTGGCCCAACCGTGGCCTATGCTGGCGCCAAAACCTTGATGAAGCGTGCCGCTAATCATGATTTTGACGCGCATCTGGATGATGAGGCGGCAATGCAACAGGCGTGTGGCCGGTCGGATGATTATGCTGAAGGGGTGCGGGCGTTTTTAGCCAAACGCCCAGCAGAATTTACCGGCAAATAACCCATGATGTTGAATAACCCATGATTAGGCGGCTTCGATAATCATCGCAACGCCTTGCCCAACGCCAACACACATGGTGCAAAGCGCATAAC
>ERZ651776.5959-NODE-5959-length-10250-cov-6.463187_pt1 | contig 10250 bp, 7 predicted proteins | sample MGYA00514761_ERZ651776 | MGnify/ENA metagenome assembly ERZ651776 | reverse complement strand
GCATCTATCGCAACAGCACCTGTCTTCCTCTTCCTTATGAATGTCGACAACGAGCACCCTACACGCCGACATTCCTCGTCCCCCCAGTCCATCAAGTTGAGTTTCTTGTCGACTTCCCTAACTCGGTGAAACTTGTTCTCCAAAATGAAGCTGAGAATTGTGACAAAGCCAGGACATCTTTCGACCAAAGGAGAGAGCAACCCCTTTTCCTCCTCAAATACACGTTGCACATGAGCGGCATTTTCAATCTGACCGTCCATCCTTTTTTCGTAGATTTTCTCTGCCACAGCCTCCCAAGCCTCTATCGTCTTTGTCTCTGGGGATGTTGTAGCCATAACTTCCTCCTTGATATACTGTCCTACCACAGGCATGTACAGTATTCTGTCTATACTGTCTATTCTGTCATCCCTCCCGTTGTGTTGTAACTTATGCTCCAGCGATTATGATTTTACTTTAGGTTGTTGAGTTTGTGTGAGAGCCGGGCGGCCGGCACTTTTACTTATTTTATGGACAAGAGATATGATACACGAGCTTACTTTTACCCCACTCCAGCATTTTATCAGTCATTTATAGCGTCTCGCAAACGTTGAATTTGTCTTACTGGCCATCTACCCCCTAATGCTCCCTTAGTGCTCTTCGGACTAGTCTACCGCGGCGCGCGTACAGCTAATTTATCTACTTACCCCTCTTCCAACTCTCTCCAAGCCAAGACCCGCTCCACTATTCGATACACTATCCCCGTTTTGCATTTGAGCCTGCATGATGGATCAACACTGTGGAGTTGCTTCCCTCGCACCATTCTGTGAAGAACTGCACGAATTTTCCACACCTTGTGATAGGAAAGACAGCAAAAAGGTTGTCAGAAAATCTTTTTGCAGGCTCGGCAGTGCCCCCGATAGATTTTCTTTTACTTGGCCGGCACGAGAGACTGCCTCCAGGAAAGAGGGCAGGATATTCGTAGTAGTTGTAGTTCTCCTCTCCCTTTTTACTATTGCGGAAGCCCAAGTCTCGTGCCGAAAGGGGTGGTATGCTACGAGCTCCGACTGCAAACGGTGTCCACCGGGATACTCCACTCTGAGTGCGAATTCAACCTCGGTGTCCAACTGCACAAGTTGTGATGCTGCATCTGCTCTCAACGAGGAGGGCAAGTGTGATAACCTAGAGAGGAAGGAGCTGATTGAACTCCATGAGTCGACCAATGGGGAGGAATGGGATAGAAAATGGGACGTCTCGGACGCAACTGCCCACCATTGCGACTGGTACGGGGTGGAATGCGACGACGAAAGCAGGGTCAGTGAGCTTCACTTGAATAACACCAAGCTAATCGGGATGATACCGAGCTTTGAGCACCTCACCAATCTTCAATCGCTTGGTTTGGGCTGCGACTTCGAGTACTTTAACCAAAACAAAAATCGACTGACAGGGACGATACCTACCTACGAAAATATCATTCATCTTGAGAAACTTGATTTGAGCTGCAACCAGCTGACAGGGACGATACCGAGCTTTGAGACGCTCACCAATCTAGAGGTGCTTTATTTGCAATACAACGAGCTGACAGGGACGATACCGAGCTTTGAGACGCTCACCAATCTAGAGAGGCTTTGGTTGTACAGTAATCAGCTGACAGGGACGATACCGAGCTTTGAGACGCTCACCAATCTAGAGTGGCTTTGGTTGGACAGTAATCAGCTGACAGGGACGATACCGAGCTTTGAGACGCTCACCAATCTAGAGCGGCTTTCTTTGAGCGGCAACCAGCTGACAGGGACGATACCGAGCTTTGAGACGCTCACCAATCTACGGGAGCTTTATTTGGACAACAACCAGCTGACAGGGACGATACCGAGCTTTGAGACGCTCACCAATCTAGCGGTGCTTAATTTGAGGGACAACGAGCTGACAGGGACGATACCGAGCTTTGAGACGCTCACCAATCTAGGGGGGCTTGAATTGTACAACAACCAGCTGACAGGGACGATACCGAGCTTTGAGACGCTCACCAATCTACAGTGGCTTGAATTGTACAACAACCAGCTGACAGGGACGATACCGAGCTTTGAGACGCTCACCAATCTACAGTGGCTTTATTTGCAGCACAACAAGCTGACAGGGACGATACCGAGCTTTGAGACGCTCACCAATCTAGCGGTGCTTAATTTGAGGGACAACCAGCTGACAGGGACGATACCGAGCTTTGAGACGCTCACCAATCTACGGGAGCTTTATTTGTACAGTAATCAGCTTACAGGGACGATACCGAGCTTTGAGACGCTCACCAATCTAGAGGTGCTTTATTTGATGGACAACAAGCTGACAGGGACGATACCGAGCTTTGAGACGCTCACCAATCTACGGGATCTTCGGTTGCAGCGCAATCAGCTGACAGGTGATATTTCCTCTCAATTTCGAAAGAAATGCGACAACATGATTTGCTTAATCGCTCCAAATTTGTACATGTGCTTTGACGGGGAACGACTCTTGGGACTGACGTGTACGAGCTGTCCTTTCCCCGACAGATGCGTTCCGTACACCACGAACTCTACCGAAAACCACTGCAAGGGCGGATTCACCGATATTCTCTGCATGAATTGTCCGGAGAGCTCCTTCGACAACGGCAACCAGTGCATCGAGTGTTCAGATTCTTTGGCAGGGATGAGTTCTGCAATCGCCCTCGCTGCTTGCCTTCTTGGCCTGTTCTCTTCCCTTTTTCTCTTGTACAAGTACAAGCTGAAACGCCGCCTGAAGCTGCGGGCAAACCTCAAGAACCTTTCGATGGCCAAGCAGATCGGTGCGGTCTCCCAGTTGGCAATGACGATTACCTCCTTCGTGAAAATGCCGCTGCCAGGATGGTTGATGGTATTCAAGACGTGGCTCGCTACCCTCTCCGACGTGATCCCGACGATCAAGAGTCCCTGCGTGGAGAGTCTGAGTTCTCTCCCAAAGTGGCAACAAGGGATGCTGACGTTCGCCTCAACTGGGGTGGCCGTCGGCATTCTGTTGTTCGGCGCGGTTCGCACTGACAGCAAACAACTCCAAACGGTCGCAGGATTCATCGTCACCCAAAGCGTGCTGGTATGTTTGATAGCTTCCACGGATTTTGTCAAGCTCGCCAGTAGCGGTTCGTCACTCATCGTGGATAATTTGGGAAACAATAATGGGTATGGTATGGATGAAGGCTTCAAGATGGGATTCGATAAAGTATCTGAGTTGTGTGGCGAGCTCGCTTCCGTTATGGTACTGGCAAAGTTCTACGACATGTTCTTTCAAATGGCGGCGAGGAAGGTGAATGCCGCCCGAAGACTGGTGGAGAAGAACAAGGAAGGAAATTCGGAAATCGAGGGATCGTCGTCTCTTTTGCCTTTCTGGGCATCCTTCTGCAGTCCTTACGTGAGCCGCAGTGCCGACTTTGAGAGAGCCGTCATGAAACGCAAATACTACTCCTTCCTTGTCCCCCCATTAATCTATCTTGTCTCTACTGGAGTCGAACAGACCATTGCACTTACGTATAATATCAACAAACATGTCCTTCCGGAATTCTCCGACTTTTCGATCCCCTCCGTCGAGAACTACCGGGGCATAGCCCTGAGCGCCGCCAGCCTCCAGTCGATCCTGTTTGTGGGCGTGCAGACGTGGTACATGAGCCACCTGGTGAAGAGGCCGTACATATCGACTCGTAGCAGCTCCCACTACGGCGACCCGATGAACTCGGCCGACATGATCACGACTCGGGCGCTGTCGTACTCGGCGGTGCTGCTGTCGAGCGTGGCGGCCGTCGATTACTTTGAGAGCGAGTACGTGACGGCTTGGTCGAACTGCGTGGCCGTCTTTCTTCTCGTGTTCCTGGTGCTTCCCCAGTACAAGCTCTTCCGCAGTCTGCGGCTTTTGCTGGAGAGCGCCGCCCGCGGCAAAATGGACGAAGGCGAGAAGGAGAGGGAGATGGAGAGTCGTTCGAGGACGAATTCGGCGTTCGAGTCGAGCACCGGCGCTACCATAGACCGAATGATGGAGACCAAGTTTCCCACCGAGCTCTTCCGGTTGGAGAGCGAACTCCTCAACGACCCGACCCTGACGGACGGGGAGAAGCTACGGTGGGAGATCCCAAAGCTAGAGACGGACGAGAAGGCAGCGACCAGTTGGCGGAGGGTTCTCAGGCTCGCCGTCGTCATGTTCAGGTTTTTCGCCTTTCTTCTGCTCGTCTTTGCGGGGGTGTTGGGGGTTCTGGGGTTGCTGCTGCTGTCGGGAGTGAAAAAGTGGGGGGTGGAGTGGGTGCTCTTTGGCCTGGCGGTGGCGAGCGTGATCGCACAGGAGGTGCTGCGGTGGAGGTGGGTGGAGCGGGAAGAGCTGGAGGCGCAGCGATACCGATACACGCAGGAGAGCCGGGCGAGACGCTCAGAAGGAGAGGATCACGACCGACACAGCAGGTGGTTCAAGATAAAAAAGAAAAAGAAGCGGAGGGGGCAGTCGACAGACAGCAGGAACAAAGACACGTCGGAGGTCACAGTGGACTCGACGACGAATCCCGTGATAGGCATGGAAGAGGGGGACACTTACCTTTAATGGAGGCGATACTACAGGATCGGAGGGGGTTGACGAAAGATAGACAATAATGAAAGAAGAGGCCGAGGCGTTGTTTAGGTGAAATGAGTAGAAAAAACAAAGATGACGACCAATTTTATCGAAATTTGTTGCCCTTCGTTTACTTGCCTTGGAGTAAGTGGCAACCATGGTTAGCTCACGGCGTTTACTTTTCATACACCCATTTATCGTTGACCCTTCCGTAGTCATTGACTCCCTCTGGAAACCACATCTCCAATTCGTGTTTGGCACTCTCTGGGGAATCACTCCCGTGGCAGATATTACGCCCCAAGTCGATGCTGTAATCACCACGAATTGAACCGGGTTTGCTTGCCAAAGGCTGTGTCTCTCCGAGCATCTGCCTGCCCTGCTTGATGATATCGAGACCCTCCCAGCACATGCAAACTATTGGCCCAGAGGAGAAAAAGTTCACAAGACCAGGGAAAAATGGTTTCTTGGAAAGGTCAGCATAGTGCTCAGCAGCCTTCTCCTTCGTAGGCCATTCCATGCGCAGTCCGACAAGCTTGTAGCCCCTCTTCTCAAACCTTGAGATGATGTCTCCGATGATTTGTCGTTGAACTCCATCAGGTTTAACTGCCAAAAACGTTCTCTCATACTTCGTTCCGGGGACACCTTCCACTGGAAGTTTTGGGACATCGCACATAGCAATTTTGTGGGTTCTGTCTCTCTTGGGATGTCTCAGAAATGTAGGTTACTGCCGAGACGGTCACAGCAGAGAAAGCCGCTACAGCAGCCAGTGAAGATCTCGGCATGCGCGTACGAGCTCCTGACGACGCAAATGCGACAGTGCGAGCGGAACGAATGATTGTAGAGCGGAACATGTTTCAGTTGTGGCTGGGCTGATTCTCTAAGTTCTGAGAGCATTACTGTAGTGGTGGGTTGCAAAAAAGAAGAAACCCCCGATGTCATTCCTTCTTTCCTCTTGTATTCTGTTTGTTGTTGTTGACGTTTATTGGGTGCTGCCTAGTCAGGTGTTAATATCTCCCCGCAAATTTTTCGTTCAACTTTGTCTTACCGTCCCCTGTCTGTCCTGCAGGTGCTTGCCATGTTTCAATTTGCTTTGTTGCTTCGGTCTTTGATTTTGGATATTTCATAGCTACCATCGGTGGTGGAGGCGGTGGCATCAGCTTGTTTGCGATTACAGGAGGTGGAGGGGGGGGCATGGCCGATACCTTCAATTTCTTGGATGGTGGCGGTCCCGTGGGTTTGGGAGCACCCGGCGGTGGCCCCATAATCTTTGTTTTAATGGCAGAAGTTTTGGCTGTCCTCGTGATTTTTGCCGCCATCGCTGCCGCCGCCGCACCAGCTTCTGGCAGCAATCTCGTCCTCCATTTCGAGTCTGCAATGTCTAGCAGCTTTTCTACGTCCACAAGCTCATTTTTCGCAGAAGCAACCTGAGCTTCCGCCTCTGCAACACCCCTGGAGGCCTCTTTGACAGCCTCTTCCATCATGAAAATCTCGAGTGGATCCCCTTCCTCCTTTTTAAAACCCTTCCACTCGCCTTCTTTCGATATGAATTTGTTTTGTAGTTTTTCCTGTACCCTTTTTGCTTTTGTCGATTTTTCCAAAAGGGCCTTCCTCTTGGAAAATAACGAAGCGAAGGTGTGCGCCGGCTCGTTATCGGCCTTCGTCGATGAGGTGATTGTCCGGTCATAAAATGATGAATCGTCGTCACCATCCACATCCCAATTGTTCTCTACACTTCCTCGTTTTTTTTTCCTGCCTCCGTTGCTCTCTTGATTGCTGCCCTCCTCAATTTCCGCCTCAGCGATTTCAATCTCAAGCCGGAGATTTGTCATCTTTTCCTCGTTCCTCATTAGCTGCTCTTCCTGTCCCTTGCTCAATCCACCATCTTCCGCCCTCTTTGCCTCGATCCGATCAGATTCGATTGTCAGGTTTTGTAACTTTGACTTTTTTCTTGCCATTTTTTCATTTCTCTCAAGCGCCTTCTTGCTCATCGTCGTTGTTGGTTGCGATTGATGATGCAGATTTTTCTCGGCAGTTCTTTTAAGCACTTTGGCAAGTTCTATATCGCCCTCTGATTTACTCTCCAGGATGGAGGACTGTTGTGTCCGTGCAGGGGGTATTATCTCCTCCTCCTCCTCCTCCTCCTCCTCCTCCTCCTCTCTCGGCCCTGAAAAAACATATCGCCTCTCTCCTTCTCCCAAACTGCACCACATACCGTCGCTCAGTTCGATCCACTCGCCTCTGGGTATCTTTTTTCCGCATACCTTTGTACCATGGGTGCTACCCAGATCCAAGATGCGAGGGCCGGACGCAGCGAATGTGACAATACAGTGGAGCCTGGAGCAAGAAGGGTGGCTCACCTCAATGTCAGCATCCTCCCCCCTTCCCATCGTCCAGCGAGTTTGTCCGTCCTCGCCAAATTCGCGAAATTTGTAGATTCCGCTCACAACCCCACCTTTTATCGATTCCATTGTCCAGTCCTCCGAGGGCACAAAGGCCCAATCCGGATCCGGGGGCATCTGCTTCATGGTCCCCCACCTCTGACCAACTCTACTCTCCTACTTGGTCTCGAGAGCTGGATCGCCAAGACCCCAATATCTCTGCCCAAACCCGAACAAAGGGATGATTACAATGTCCCCCCACCCACCTCTGACCAACTCTACTCTCCTACTTGGTCTTGAGAGCTGGATCGCCAAGACCCCAATACCTCTGCCCAAACCCGAACAAAGGGATGACTACAATGTCCCCCCACCCACCTCTGACCAACTTTACTCCTACTTGGGCTCGAGAGCTGGATCCCCAAGACCCCAAAACTTCTCAAACCCGAACAAAGGGATTATTACAATGTGTCCCAGCAATAACAAAAAAATGTCGATTAGCAGGTTGCGGTGGTTTCCGTTGTGGTACGCTTTCGGGATGTCTTGCTTCTTTTTGGGCATTTTAAAGGTGCAATATCTTGAAAAACACAGGTTTTTTTTGCCAAAATTCATTTTGAGTAAATTTATCCCCCCCTCTTTAAAAAAAATCGTTGTCATGATGTGTTTCAGTTCTTTTTGGTTTGTGATGGTTGTGATGGCGCTTGCTCTCCAATCGTACGCCTACATTCCGAGAGCATTTACCAGTGGAAGGACAACACTTCAGTCAAGAGCTTCCACTCTCTTGCGCCCCAAATCGGCGTTCTCGCTTTGTGCTGCCCTCGATTGTTCCAGCGAGGCTGATTTGGACAGCTACATCAGTCGCGAAGAACTCATCATAATTGATTACAGTACTACGTGGTGTGGTCCCTGCAAGGTGATTGCCCCTAAGTTTGAGGAGTTATCAGAGACCTATGGCAAGGATGGAGCGGGCGGTAGTGTTTTTTTGAAGGTCACTGGAGATAGCTCTAAGGATGCGAGCGCTCTGATGAAGAGGGAAGGCGTCCGGTCTGTACCTGCTTTCCATTTCTACAAGGGTGGAGAAAAGGTTGATGTTGTGAATGTGAGTCGAGCTGCTTTGTTTGCGCTTACTGTACCATTTGTGTGTAATTTTTTCCGACCAATACTAACTCTGCACCTAGGGGGCTAATCCTGAGGCACTTGAAGCAGCAATTAAGAAACACATGTGATCATTATCAATCAACACATGTGATCATCATCAATCACACACATGATGATTTTTTTGCTCCTAAAAAATGATAAGAGGGAACCATAATGAACGGTAGGATTGTTTTTTGAAACCATTTTGCTTTCAAACTTTCTCAAAATATAATCATCATAGAAATCACCATTTTTATATTGTCGACAGTGACAGTAACCAACAACAACCCAACAAACCATGCAACCTCATCTCGCGAAATTAATGCCTCGCTATATTGCCGTTCGGAAATAGCTGTCCATCCTGTTCCGCTTAAACTCGGTCCCTGGTGAAGCTCCAGGCTTTGGAGTGGTAGTTAAGCCGCCCGACAGACCAAGTGGCATGTTCGGCATGGTTTTGTTCATGGGACTACCGCGGTAGCCCTTCTCCGGACTCCTGCCTCCACCTCCGACCCCCATACTGCCGAAAGATTTAACGAGCGTTTTGAGACCATCGCCCATGTCTTCGTGCTCTCTCAAGTGTTGGGAAAGTTTTTCTTTGCCGACCATTTTTACGACGAGCTTCAGAGCCTTCTCCTTGTCCTTACGAGCCTGCTTGAGCTGCCTTCGCAATGAGGACATCTCCTGCATATCAATGTTGCCGCCGCCACCACCACCACCACCCTTCGACCCACTTTCATAGGCCGATAATCGGTCGTAACAACTCTCCAATTCCTCCGATAGCCTTTGTATGTCCTTGTCTTTACTACTATTTAGGCTCGACATATCTTTGAAGGCAGCAGAGTCACGGCGTTGCTTTCCTGGACTCTGCTCAACCTCGTCTAGCCGCTGTTGGAGAATCCTATTCTCCTCCTCCAAGTTACGGTTCTTCTTCATCTGGGCCTCGAGTTGTGATCTCAGACTCTCGAGTGAATCGGCTGCACCGCCAATGCTGCCTGCGTTGCTGACGCTACTGCTAGTTCGTGTGGCAGTAACATGAGCTGGCGAAGGGGTCGGGGCAGGGGCAGGGGCTGGGGCTGGGGCATTGACAGGCGGCTTGTTCTTCTTCTCGGCACGCTTGGCAGCGTCCTCCTTCTTCTTCAATGCGTTCTTTTCCTTCCAACTTAGGGTTGGCGCAGGAGATGACGACTTGTCACTAGCATTGCTTGCACTTCGTTGATAGGGGGATGATGTAGAGCTTGCACTGGGCCTACCACTTGTACTAGGCTTAATTGGCGGGGGGGGTCCGACGCCTTTGCTCTGGGTTACAGGAGGGCCTGGCCTTGGAGCAGAAGGCTTCGGTGGTGCTGCGCTTAAACTCTTGGGCGCTGCAGGCTTCGGAGGCATAGTTGGCGGTGCTGCCGGCTTAGTTAGCGGTGCTGCCGGCTTAGGCGGCATAGTTGGTGCTGAAGCTGTCTTTGGCGGGTCGGGAGAAACCTTCTTGGCGGTTGCAGGTTTAGGATCACTGACATCGTCCCAATCGTCGTCACTATCGTCATCGATTTTTGATGACTTCTTTGTCGCGGCCTTGCTCTGGGCATTCAAAAGAGCTGTGTTGAAACCCTTTGGGGCCGCTTTAGGCGGTTGGTTGGCAATTGGACTGTCGCCACCACCGCCGGTTTTTTTCATGCTCGCCTGCCTCTGTTTGATTTGATCCATCATGGAGAGTGGTCCAGGTGATGCTGCCGGCTTGGGTCCCCCTCCTCCAGGTGATGATGGGCCTGAAGATTTCTTCAGCGTACTCTGCCCTGCAGAAAGAGCAGCCAGAAGCCCTCCTCGGCCAGGTGGTCCACCAGCAGCAGGAGGGCCAGGTCGAGGGGGTCCACCAGGTCCACCGGGTCCACCAGCAGCGCCAGCTACACCACTGCGATCGTTGGTCTCTGTCTTCTTCAACTGCTTGGTACTGGACTTCTGGATACCAGCCAGCAGGCCTCCCATCATTGGACGGGGGGGGCGCCCCATAGGTCCGCCTGGGGGCGCTGCCGAAGCCAGGGCGGATGGTGCGGCTTTTGGTGCAGGAGGGCCGCTAGGCTTGGGGGGAGGGGGGCCTGGAGTAGCGGGGGACGGAGGCGGAGGAGGTGCTCTCCCACCAGCTGGCGGAGGAGGTGCTTTGAGACCTCCTCCACCAGGGGG
>ERZ651776.5952-NODE-5952-length-10258-cov-9.590905_pt1 | contig 10258 bp, 10 predicted proteins | sample MGYA00514761_ERZ651776 | MGnify/ENA metagenome assembly ERZ651776 | reverse complement strand
TAATCCATGAATTTATTCCTTGTTTCACGTAGTTACTATCCGTAAATATACGCACCTCTTGAATATCTCTCTTCACAGACTCTTCAAGAGCTCTCAAAATAGCTGTCATCTCCATCCGATTATTTGTTGAATTAGGTTGTCCAGCGCTAAGCTTAAAACTATCACTGACCACACCCCAGCCAGAAGGTCCAGGATTTCCCAAACTGCTCCCATCGGTGTATATCTCATACATACCTGTATATAACGGTATTCTTTTATATTATTTTCTCAGAAGAATGTATGATACTTCAACTTATCGGTAGTATATTAATGGGATGGATATGTCTCATAGGATGTTGCGCCGGATCGGTCTATGCGAGTTTCAATTACAACTTATTCAAGATTGTCACAGGAGCTCTCAGGTCACTTATGGCTCCCTTCGGTATTAGGGTCCCAAGATCTACAACTCTCGAAAAAATTTTACGTTGAGAATATTTTTCTATGTGAAAAGTAAGAGTATGATCGGCTCGTTGCTCGTACCAATATGTACAATATTTTGTATGAAATCATCGTCGTCGATGTTGTTGTGTTATTCACTTTATAAGTACAATCCATTAGTTTTCTTCCAATGGCTTTTCAAGGAAGCCATCAAGGGTTTATTGAAAGCGGTAAAAGACATAGCCAAATTTGCAAAGAATATAGGTAATAAGATTGCCAAAATTGTCAAGAATATCGTTAAAAAAATTGAAAAGTTCGTAAAAGATGCGGTTAACAAGGTAAAAAATACAGGGAAAAAGGTTGTCAAGGATGTTGCGGGTGCAGGTAAGAAGGTTGTTCGACAAGTATCGGGTGCAGGTAAAAAGGTTGTCAAGGATGTGGGTAATTTTGGCAAGAAGGCTGTTGGTCAGGTGGCTGGTACGGGTAAGAAGATTGTTAATGATGTATCTGGTGCCGGTAAAAAGGCTGTAAATGAAGTCACTGGTGCTGGTAAAAAGGTTGTTAATGAAATTGGGAAACAAATATCAAAATTCTAATGATTTTTTTTAGTGGTATATTATAAATAGCATGTCTAGTTTATCAGTCAGACTGGCTATTGTAATGGCGCAGTCTTCGTCATTGGCGGCGTCGACTTTTGTCATATATAATAATTTCAAACCGACACAGACACTACAATGGTTTTTTACTAAATTTTTACCAAAGAAACTCGAACAACTTTTCAACTTGTTCATAAAATTGATATTCGACGCACTCAAGGATATCAAGAAGGCGTTACTTAAAATTCTTAAGGATCTTTGGGCCATTATTCAGTACGCATTCAATAAAATTAAGGAATTTGTTATGGGTGTGGTCAAAAAAATAGCTGCTGGAGCGAAAAAAATTATTAAAGATATTGAAAAAGCGTTTACAGGTATGTTCAAAAAAATTGAAAAGGCATTCACCGGAATTGTGAGTAATATTGGAAATGGGGTCAAAAGAATACCCGGACAAATAACTGGCGCGGGTAAAAAAGTTGTGGACAAGATCGGTGGTGCAGGTAAAAAGATTGTCAAGGATATAGGTAATGGTGGAAAACGAGCTGTAAAAGAGATGGAGAATGGCATTTCAAACCTGGGTAGAGAAAGTGCCAAAGCTATCAAGGATGCTCCAGCCAGAGGGGCCAGAGAAGCACGGAAAGCCTTCGCTAGTTTATTTAGAATGAGATGATAGTCATTTTTTTATATTTTGTAATAATAAAACAATAATATGCTTTACAATATTATTGTTTTGTTAGGGCTGTCGTCTTCCCTGGCTGCGACAGGGTACGGAGCCTATACATATTTCGATCCCCTTAAATGGATTGGGAATTGGATAAAGACCTTACCTGGAAAAGTTAAGCGATTCTTTATGTGGGTACTGAAGGAGATATTTAAAGCATTGAAGGAATTATGGAAGATGATACAAAGTATAGGTGGTAAAATAAAGAAAGCCGGTGAAAATGTTATACGAAAACTCAAGGATGGTCTTAATAAAATGATCCGTGAGATAATAAACGGTTCTAAGAAGGCTATAAAAACAATAGAAAAGGGTGGTAAGAAAGTTATACAAGATATAGATCGTGGTGGTAAAAAGGTTATTAGAACTATTGGTGGTGCGGTCACTAAAGTAACCCGCGATGTTGCTGGTGCCGGTAAGAAAATGGTGAATGAAATTGGGAAGACCGGAGAGAAGATTTTCAATGACATTAAAAGTAAGGTCAATCAGGCGATTCGTAAGGTTGGGCAGATCGCAGGTGCGGCGGCCCAAAAGGTGAAAGAATTGTTTAATAAAGCATTCGAGGAAATCAAGAAGGCTGCATACGCGGTAAGGGACGGAGCTCTAAAAGCAGCAAAAGCTGTCGCAGCAGCTGCGAAGGAAGCTGCAAAGTTCGCTGGGAAAGCTGCGAAGGAGGCTGGGAAAGCCGCAGTGAAATTTGGGAACGATTTTGCGAAAGGAGCAGAAGATGCTTTGAATGAAACAGGGAAATTCTTTAGAAGTTTCTAGTGCATAAAAAGTTTCGCTCCCATTAAAGTTTTCTGCTTCGCCTTCGGCTTCATTCGATTTTTATATTTTGTAATAATAAAACAATAATATGCTTTACAATATTATTGTTTTATTAGGGCTATCGTCCTCCCTGACCGCCACAGGGTACGGAGCCTATACATATTTCGATCCGCTAAAGTGGATTGGAAATTGGATAAAGACCTTACCTGGAAAAGTTAAGCGATTCTTTATTTGGGTACTGAAGGAGATATTCAAGGCCTTAAAGGAATTATGGAAGATGATACAGAGTATAGGGGGTAAGATAAAGAAAGCAGGTGAGGACGTTATACGAAAACTCAAGGATGGTCTTAAAAAAATGATCCGCGATATATCAAATGGTGCCAAAAAAGCCATAAAAACAATAGAAAGGGGTGGTAAGAAAGTCATAAAAGATATAGACCGTGGTGGTAAAAAGGTTATCAGAACGATTGGTGGTGCGGTCACCAAAGTAACTCGTGATATTTCCGGGGCTGGTCGGAAAATGGTGAACGAGATTGGGAAGACTGGGGAGAAGATTTTCAATGATATTAAAAGTAAAGTCAATCAGGCGATTCGTAAGGTTGGACAGATCGCTGGTGCCGCTTTTAGAAAGTTCCAGGAGCTGTTTAATAGAGCATACGAGGAAATTAGAAGGGCTGCATACGCTGTAAGGGATGCAGCTCTGGCCGCCGCGAGGTGGGCAAGGGAACAGGCAGAGAGGGCTGCGAGGGCTGCAAGAGAGGCTGCGGAAAGAGCTGCCAGGGAAGCCCAAAGGGCTGCGGAAGCTGCTGCAAGAGAGGCGAAAAGGATTGCTGACGCCGCACGAAACTTTTTCTGTTTCTCTGGAAATACACCCATTAAACTCGTGGGCGGTGAGATAGTTCCATTAAAAAACATTAAACTGGGAGACACACTCATAAACGGGGCTATCGTTCAAGCTACTATGCAAATCAAGTCGAGTGAAGAAGATCCATTCTATAAAATTTATAGTGAAGAACTCGAGGAAAATGTATTTGTAACTGGGTCACATCACATAAAGTGTGGTGACAAGTACATTCTCGTGAGAGATTTTGAAAAGGCTGAAAAGCTTGATACGGTTGATGATATTCTTCACTGTTTAGTGACGAGTGATCACACGATACCCGTGGGTGAATTTACTTTTTGGGATTGGGAGGACAATCTACTTTAACATACTCCACCGCTTTCTTGGGAGTTTTACATATAGTGTCACCACAATGATCCCTATTCTGATAAATCGAATTAATAGACGTTGAAATTTCGTTACATGACTTCAAATTCCAACGACCTAATAGAGGTTTTTCAGCTTTTACAAAAAGTTCAAAAATCTTTTTGATCATATCTTAATTACCGCATTCCTTTTTAAACCTGTCGATACAATGTATACGCTGAAAATCCTGAGACGGTCAACAATACATATTGGAGTGCGTTTGAAATAGTCAAATATTCATTAATCATAGCCTTCTGTGATTCATCTTTTAGTCCATCCCTGAAGAGTGTCACGTGACGAATGAGGTTTCGTAAAATAGAAAACGCTAAAAACAGGGCCATCATACTAAGAATTATGAAGGTGATGTTATAGACTATATTCGCTTTTCCACGGTAAAAGCGAGACACACCGAGTAGAGCTAATGAGATCGATGTGTATAATCCCACATTACGCAGAGATGTTTGATAAAACATGAGAGTGTCCTTAAACGAGAATTCCATATGATATTACTTACATTTTTAAATTTCATGAGTGATGTGATTTAAAAATGATTTTTTTGATTTAATTTACTAAAAGGCAGAGACCAACAAATTAGTTGGAGAAGGCGAGGCCACCCATACCGGATTGGATGCGGAGGACGTTGTAGTTGGTGGCGAACATGTGCATGGAAGTCGCGGTACCGGCAGCCATCTTGACGGCAACCTGCGCGTTATCGATGCGGGAGAAGTTGCAAGTGCCGGTGGGCTGGTGCTCCTCGGGCTTGAGCGCGAAGGAGTAGGAGTACACACCGGGAGCGGGGCAGCCGGAGTGATGGTTGTACGCCTGGACCTGGTTGAAGTACTTACCCTTCTGCTCCTTGAAGCGGTCCTGACCGTTGAGGACAAGCTTGAAGGTCTCGAGCTGACCGGCGTTCTCCTCGGTGTAAGCCTCGGAGGAGAGCTTGGTGGCGTACATGGGGGTGCCGAGGTTGGAGATGGGCACATAGCAGTTGGAGTCGTTCACCGCGGTGTGGTCGGACTCGAGGGCAACCTCAGTGACAAGGTTCTTCGCGGTGAAGTTCCACAGGGAAGACTTCGCGGCGGTGTTGGAGAAGCACCACACAAGCTCCTTGACGGGGTGGTTGTACGAGAGACGGACCTGCTTGGTGGCAGAGGGGTCAACGGTATCGGTACCAGTGTGCTGGACCTGCTCGATGAGGTACTCGTGGCCCTTCTGGGCGAAACGACGACGCTCCTCAGTGTCAAGGTAGACGTAGTTGGCCCAGACCTTGAAGACGGACTTGTTAAGGAAGGTGTCGAAATCGGACGCGAGGTCAATATCGATGCGCACCTCATGGTACTGCAGAGCAATTAGTGGGAGGTAAAGTCCAGGATTGCGGTTAAAGAAAAAGACTAGGGGCAAATAGACAGTGGAACCATCCGCCGCAGTGGTCATCTTACCCCAAGTGGCCTTCTTGGCCTCATCGAGGTAAAGCTCGGAGTAAAGCCTCCACCACTTCTGGTAGTGCTTGTCAATTCTTTGACCACCGATTGATAATTCTACGGAGGAAATTGCGCGCTCGGCGACCCAGTTGCAGTCACCAGCCTCCGCGGTGGCGGTAGCGGCGATGTCAGACTCGAGTTCGAGGTACATGTCACCGACGAGATCACCGTTACGGGCGACGGTGACGGAGACGCGGCCGGAGTTGGCGGCAGTACCGTTGACGGTCTGCTCGATGTTCTCCATCGCGAAGTTAGTGTGGCGCTTGTATTTGGCCTGATAAAAAGTTACCTCAGGGTTACCAGTAAGGTAGACATCCTGGGCACCGTAAGCGACGAGTTGCATAAGACCACCGGCCATTTTGAGAGTTGTTGTACTATAAGCAGAGAAAATAATTCTGGGTAAATGTGCGAAATTTCGCAGTCTACTTTTTCTCGGTGTAATTCAAATGTCCACACAGCCTGAAGAAATTGAAGATGGTGAAATCGTCTCCGACGAATATGAGACCGAGGATGAGATTTCGGTAGATGATCAGGAAATTGTCGAGGACCTTGAGGACCTTGAGGACGATGAGACTGACATCATAGGTTTGATGACTTCTCTCATGGCGACACAGGATGGTGACACCGTATGTTCAGCTCTCGTCGAGATTTCTAACCAAATGCAGGTACAGAATAAAATCCTTATAAAGATTCTTGCCAAGCTTCAAGATTAAAAATTTAGTTAAAAGAAAAATTCATAGTAAGAGTAAGCATGGAAGACACTCACTTCATCGATAAGGAACCGAATAGGTATGAAGCACTGGCTGAGCTACAAAAAGAGCAAATCCAATCGATGAATGAGGACCAAATAATTGAAATCGTGAGGAAGTTTGAAATCTTCTGGGATCTTCAGACTGAAGATTATAGGAATGCGCGTGAGTTGGGGTACAGGCAATTCATTCACGCTGATAATTGGGACAGTAACAATAACCCCATCCCAGGAAGAATTGATATTCTGGCTATTAAGGGGATCCGTGAACGACAGCGTCGTTTTATCATCGATTTGAAGAATCGGGTCATGGATCTCAAAATAGAATCTCATGATGTAAATGGTGATGGAATCACATTATGGAAGCGAGTCAACAACGTCGTCAAACAACTGAAAGACGGTTATGAAAATATCAGACGCCATTTCATAGCGTATGAGCGTGTTGTCAACCCAATGGCAGTGCCACAGGTGTCCTCGAGCTCTGACCCATCCACTATGGACGAAGATGAGATTGAGGATTGTTCCCCGTATCAAAAATGTCTCCTCTACACACTCGACGAAGCGTATAAATCTGGGTACAGACGATACAAAGACTTTTGCTGCGAAGAAATCAAGACCATCGATGGGTACTGCACTCGGGCATGGGTTGCAAAGCAGGAAATCCAGAATTTTGTCCGTAACATCGCACCTAAAGATGACGAATTCTCAAACTGGAAAAACTTTACGAGTAGAGGGACGGTATACAGGGATGTGATTGAATACATTTCCAAGTGCATCGATCCCCAGTTTCCTGAGATTGAAAAGAGACGTCATGTATGGTCATTCAAGAATGGTGTTTTTGTTGGAAAGGAGTGGATTCCCGATCGTGGAGTTTATGATTCTCGCTTTTACCCCTACGATAGTAAGGAGTTTCGGTGCCTCGACCCAACTATCATCTCCTGTAAGTATTTCGATCAGCAGTTTGATGACTTTTCCCATATCGAAAATTGGCAAGACATTCCCACACCCCACTTTGATAAGGTTTTACATTACCAAAAGTTTGAGCCCGAAGTCTGTAACTGGGCTTATGTTATGGGTGGACGCCTCTGTTATGATGTTGGTGACCTGGATTCCTGGCAAGTCATTCCATTTTTCAAGGGTATCGCGAGGTCCGGTAAATCGACACTCATTAACAATGTTTTCAAGCGTTTTTACGAAAGTCAGGACGTAGGCACACTCGGAAACAACATTGAGAGGAAATTCGGCCTGTCAGCCCTGAAAGACAGTTTCATGTTCATAGCACCCGAGATTAAGGGTGACCTCGCACTGGAACAGGCTGAGTTTCAGTCTATCGTATCAGGTGAGAGGGTTTCGATCGCAGTCAAGAACAAAATAGCGGTTTCACTCGATTGGAAGGTACCAGGAGTACTTGGCGGAAATGAAATTCCAAACTGGAAAGATAACTCTGGTTCAGTACTGCGTCGTATTCTCCCATGGAACTTTACTAAACAAGTTCAAGAAGCGGACCCAAACCTTGAAAAGAAATTGGAGAAGGAGCTCCCCATCATTCTACTCAAATGTGTGCGCGGATACCTAGATTACTCCAATAAATTCAGGGACAGGGATATTTGGAATGTTGTGCCTAACTATTTCAAGCTCATCCAAAAGCAAGTGGCGATGGTTGCGAGTACCCTCACAAACTTCCTCGAGTCTACGAATATTGAGTTTGGTGAAGATATGTTTGTACCCCAAAAGCTATTTGTGCAAGTGTTCAACCAACATTGCCATGAAAACAATCTTGGAAAGCATAAGTTCCATCCCGATTTCTACATTGGGCCATTCAGTTCAAGAGATGTTGAAGTCAGGAACGAATCAGTCACATACAAGGGGAGATTGTACCCCAAGCAACCTATCATTTATGGTCTCAACGTCATTGAAGAATCACTTGGATTCACAGACGAGTTTTAAAAAAAATACTTGTACATAATAGTAATGAGTCGAGGAATTCGAGAATTCGTGGAAACCTCGGGCATCAGAATAGAGACCACGGGTCCTAGGCGTAGCCCATCGCTTCGGTGGCCACCACCCAGGAGTGCGCCAAATGTCCAGGTTCCCCGTGAAGTGGAACTTAATCTTTTGAAGAGACAAGAAGTTCCTAATACACTCCAAAGGAATATCGTCAATGACAGACGATACGAAGGTATGTTTAAGGAATTTGAGAATGATCCCCTCGAAAATGAGTTCAGTGATATAAACGAAAATGCATTCAAAAATGCATTGGGTAAAACATCTTTTAACAATACTTCATTAGATTATATTGCCCCTACACGACTTTCAATGAGTAAACTAAACATCGGTATGTTTAATGCCAACGTAAACAGTGGATTCGGTAAAGAAGCCCGTATAAACATAAAAAACATACTAGTAAAAAAACCACTCGATAAAACCTTTATCGGTGAAGGTCTTTATATAGACACATTGGACATAAAGGGAATATATGGTCGATTTCAGACGGGTTATTCACATAGTAAAAACTACGGTCCTAAGGGTAACATAAACAAGGACTATTTCAGTACTCAGATAATATTAAGGATTTCTAATGGGATTGAATCACATAAGGTTACGTTTAATATATACAAAAATGGTAAAATACGATTTTCTGCGGGATTTGTCGGTGAGAATATAGGTGTTCAACCGGAGTTGATCCGAAAGTTCGTCATTGACAAATACACTGAACGTGAGTCTTTCTTATACAATCCATTTGAATATAACAATATCAGTGCACAGTTTAAATTTAACGGTGTTTTTAGGAGTCTCGGATTGGCTGCCGCCCGATTCAGGGAATATGGTATGACGAACGTAACGTATGAACCCGAACTCGGTCCGTTCTTCTATGCGTACATCGATGATCACAAATACAATATTACCAAAACTGGTAATGTTCAGATTCTCGGTGGCAAAAGCCCTCAAGACATATTGAATGCGTATAATCGTGGACAGCGATTAATCGAAAAAATGAACGATGCGGGTGAAATTAAAATCACTGGGGTATTCTCCGAGGGTGATAAAAAGACGCGCACCAAACCAAAGGCTAAGCCCAAGGCTAAGGCCAAAACAACAAAGAAGAAGATATTAAATACTACACAGATTTCTGCGTTAAACATAAACAGTAAAAGGTGTGAACGGATGCCCAGACCAGAACTCGTAGATTTAGCTAAGAAGATGGGTGTAGTGGGTAAATTTGGAACACGTAAAGAGATTTGTGAGAAGATCAAAAAATTAAACAAGAAAAAAACAGTCACATTCAAAAACACTACCAAAGGTAAAAATGTAGCCATCACTGGAAAGGTAAATACTAAGAACTTCCGGATAGGACGAAAAATATGTGACCAATATTCTAAGCCCAATCTCGAACTGATATGTAAAGCCATGAAGATTCCTTACGACAAAAAGGACACTAAACTCAGTTTGTGTAAGAAGATTGAAAAGGCTCGTAATAATATAGCCGCTAAGCCAGTTGTTAAACCTCCATCTCCAAGGGCAATCAAGCAGAAGCAGAAGAATGCCAAGAATGCCATTAATGCGATGAATCGACAGTTGAAGATAAATAACATAGAGATGAAAAGGCGACTCAATGAAAATTCTATTCGCAATGATCTCGCCAAATATTTTGGTGTTACATGGATGAAAAGATACAAACCCAATCTTAACAATGATGTGAAGGTGGTTCAAAATGAAATTAACAAGCTGAATAAAAAGAAGAATGCGTTAGGCATACCTTTCAAACGCGATATCAATGAAATTAAACGAAGACTGGTGAGTCAATGGAAGATGCAAAGAAAAAGAAATCTTGAGAAGAAGTACATCATGAATAACACGAACGTGACCGGTGTTCCGTACAATTTGAAGAATAATTTCAAGTTAGCACTCGCAAACTACATCCTCAATAACAAAAAGGGTAAAATATCTAAAAAGGGAATCGACGATTACAGGAAATATTGGTTAAAGTTTAGATCTAATATTAATAATAATGCCCGTCCGAAAGGAATTAACCGAGCGGTTAGAGCTCGGATTGAAACGTTATAATCACGGTGTGAGAGTGAATGATGACACGAGGACATGGGGAACACCCACGGATTCATGGATGGAAATGGCCAAAGAGGAGCTTTTAGACGCTATTATTTATACTGTGGCGGATTACATTAGAAATGTAAGGAGTGAAGGAGAACGTGCACCCCTTAGTTTTCGTAAAAATGATGAGCCTGATGATAACAAACTCATCATGTCTATAATTGATGACTGGGA
>ERZ651776.5950-NODE-5950-length-10264-cov-2.886915_pt1 | contig 10264 bp, 8 predicted proteins | sample MGYA00514761_ERZ651776 | MGnify/ENA metagenome assembly ERZ651776 | reverse complement strand
AACAGCTGCTCGAGTAGCATTAATAGCATCTTCTAAACGAAGTTTTTTATCTTTCATTTCTGTTTCAGTTACAGCCCCAACTCTAATAACAGCAATTCCACCTGATAGTTTAGCAATACGGTCTTGGAGCTTTTCTTTTTCATAACCCGTATCTGCCAAATTCACTTGTTTTCTTAATTGTTCACACCTAATTTTGATTTCTTCTAACGTAGACCCATCAGCAACTATTGTTGTAGTATCTTTCGTGACAATTATACGACGTGCTTCGCCAAGAAGATTCAATTGTATATTATCTAAACTTAACCCCGCGTCTTGAGTAATGACTGTACCTCCTGTTAAAGTACCGATGTCTTCTAACATTAATTTTCTTAATTCCCCAAATCCCGGGGCGCGAATTGCTACAACATTAATAATGCCACGTAATTTGTTTAAAATTAAGGTTGCTAATGCTTCTTTTTCAACATCCTCTGCAATAATAAGCAAAGGTCTTTTTGTTTTTGTAATTTGTTCTAAAATTGGTAATAAATCTTGTTGAACTAAAGTTATTTTTTTATCTGTTAACAAAATATATGGATTGTCATAAGAAACTTCCATTTTTTCAGTGTTGGTAATGAAATATGGAGAAATAAATCCTTTTTCAAGTTTCATTCCTTCAGTTATTTCAAGTTCTGTTACAATGCCTTTTCCTTCTTCTAAAGATATAACACCTTCTTTGCCAACTTTCTCAAGAGCATTTGCAATTAATGAACCAATAATTTCGTCATTACCTGATGATATCGTTGCCACTTGTTGAATTGAGTGAATATCTTCTACAGGCTGAGCAAATTCGTTAATTTGAGTAACTAAATACTGAGTAGCTTTTTCCATTCCTAATTTTATTGAAATTGGGTTAGCACCTGCTGCAACATTTTTTAATCCTTCTCTTACCATTGCATAAGCTAATACAGTAGCAGTTGTTGTGCCATCACCTGCAACGTCATTTGTTTTCGCTGCAGCTTGTCTAATTAATGACACACCTGTATTTTCAATATGATCCTGTAAACTAATTTCTTTTGCTATAGTGACACCATCATTTACTATTTGTGGTGAACTATACGATTTTTCTAAAACTACGTTTCTCCCTTTAGGACCCAGTGTAACTGAAACGGCCTCAACCATAATTTCCATACCACGTTCAAGAGCACGTCGTGCATTATCTTGATATAAAATTTTTTTTGCCATATAAATTAACTAAAACATTTACAATAAATTATGAATTAGACTTTAATTGAAAAAAGAAAAATTTTGCAAGTTCAACTGTTAATTATGTTTCTTTTTTTGATAATCCTTTACTAATTTCTACCACATATATTACTATTGTAATATAAATTAAGTTTATATACTTGGGCTTGTAGCTCAGTGGACTAGAGCACGTGGCTACGAACTACGGTGTCAGGGGTTCGAATCCCTTCTTGCCCAATAGTTTAAACTTCTAAAAAATGATTCAAAACCATCTGTAGATGGGGTGTCGCCAAGTGGTAAGGCTGCGGACTTTGACTCCGCCATTCGTAGGTTCGAATCCTGCCACCCCAGTTCAAATAAAAATTTAAAGATTTTATAAAAGTAAGGTAGAATGTATTTAATAAATTTCTTAGAGAAAATTTGTGAAAGCTAAAATTCAATTTATAGAAGGGATAAATGAAAAAGTATTACCCGATGTTCGTTTGACAAGATCACGTGATGGAAGTACTGGCACTGCAACGTTTCGATTTAAAAACCCAAATATTCTCGATAAAAGTACTGCTAAACGCGGAGAAATTACAGGAATGTATCTTATTGATGAAGAGGGAATTTTAGAGACTCGTGATGTTAATGCAAGATTTATAAATGGAAAACCAGAAGCTATTGAATCAGTCTACATTATGAAAAGTCCAAAGGCATGGGATAGATTTATGCGATTTATGGAACGATATGGACAAACAAATGGTTTAGTTTTCACAAAAGCAATCTAGAAAAATTAACTAGATGAAAATTTACTTTTGAAGAATAAATTATTTAAATTTGATTATTTTAAATCTTGAAATAGAGTTCGTTTAGATTGTTCAATGATATTTTATAACTTTAATAGGTAAATTGTTTAAACAATATTAGAAAAATACACCCAACACCATATTTAATAAAAGAAAAAAAATTGTTGGGGATACTTTATATCTAACCGTTATAAATTAATGTTTAACTTACAAAATTGAATAACTTTCATTAGATTAACTACTTAATACGTTTTTAATAAATTTTTAAGTTACTATAAGTTGATTTATAGTAACTTACAAGAATTTTTTAAATTACCCTCCCCCAACAATAGTAATTATTTCAATCTTATCATTGGAAGTAATTTTTATTTTTGACCAGTCATTTCGATTAGAAATTAAATCATTATACTCAACAATAAAAAGATCATTTTGATAATTAAAATATTGAAGGATTTCATATATTGTTAGATCATTGTTAATACAAAAGTTGTAACCGTTCAAAATAAATTTTTTGTTATTTTCCATATAAAATATTCTTCAAATTTAATATTTTTAATTCTTTTTTTGGAAAAACCTAGACTCCAACTAGCTTTAGTTGTTAATATATAATTACATTATATGGCGGGTGTGGCCAAGTGGTTAAGGCAGTGGGTTGTGATTCCACCATTCGTCGGTTCAAGTCCGATCATTCGCCCTAAATAGATAAAATATTAAGATTGATAAACTACCTTATTATATAGTTAAAATTCTCATATGTCACGTTATAGAGGCCCTAAATTACGTATAACTCGACGATTAGGTGCATTACCAGGCTTAACAACAAAAAGATCAAAAAATGATAACATTAGACCAGGTCAACATGGAAAAGCTAATGATGATAATAGCAAAAAGACAACAGAGTATGGTTTACGATTAGAAGAAAAACAAAAACTTAAATTTAATTACGGTTTAACTGAAGCTCAATTATACAGATATATTAAAGAAGCCCGTCGTCGTAAAGGTGTAACAGGCTTAATCCTACTTCAATTATTAGAAATGCGCCTAGATACTATCTGTTATAGCCTAGGGTTCGCATCAACAATTGGTCAAGCTCGTCAATTAGTAAACCATGGACATATTACAGTCAATGAGAAAGTTGTAAGTATTCCTAGTTTCCAATGCCGATTAAAAGATGTCATTGGCATTAAGCAAAACAATAATTCCAAAAGTCTTGTTGAGGGAAATATTAAAGAAAATAAAACACCTGATATACCAACACATCTAAAGTTTGATGAATCAAAGTCACAAGCTACCGTATTAGACTATTGTGACCGTAACGATGTTGGTTTAGATATCAAAGAATTACTTGTAATTGAGTATTATTCACGTCGATAAAATTAAATTAAATAAAAAACTTAAAACTACAAAACTATGTTAAAATTACGTTTGAAAAGAACAGGACGAAAAGGTTCGCCTGCATATCGTTTAGTTGTTATGGAACATTCTACAAGAAGAGATGGACGACCCATTGATGAAGTTGGTTATTATAATCCAATTACAAAACAGTCTTCATTTAATACAAAAAAAATAAGTAATTGGTTAAAAGTTGGTGTAAAGCCAACAGAAACTGTTTTTAATTTATTAAAAAAATCACAAATTATTAAAACCTAAATTGATTTTAAATTTAAGAAAGCATAACGCTTTCTTAAATTTAAAATCAATTTAGGTTTTAATAATTTATATATAGACGTTAAAATACTAGCTAATTACCTATAATATTAATCAATTAGAGTGTTTTAAAAAAATGTATAGTTTTCATTTTAAAACTAAAACAATATTATATTTATTGAAATAATAATATGTCACATTTAACAAATATACAAACGTGTTTTCAAAATTTGGTTTACTTAGAAAAAGCGTTAGCTAAATTAGAAATCCCAAATTTTAAAAATGACCCATTAATTGAAAGTGCTGGGTTAATATTACCTCAAGCTGAATCGAATGATATTACATTTAATTGGAACGGAGATGCATTTGCTTTGAATGTAGATGCACATTATTGGAATCAGAAATATTCTGTAAATCACTTTCTTGCACGAGTAACACAAGAATATGCAACAGAGACAATTGTTGGTGAGTCTCAAAAACGAGGTTTTAAACCGGTAGAAATTAAAGAACATGAAGATGGTTCTAGAGTAATATCATTGCAACGTTGGAACCAAAATTAAAATTTGAATAGTTTCTTGTAATTAATACTAAAAATTGATAAGATAGTACATAGAAATATAATAATCATTTATTAGTAGTTTTATAAAGGTCGCTTTACCTTGAACTTTATATATTTCAAAAGTAATCCAATAAAAATATTTCTACCAAATAGTTCATTATTTTTTAAATAGTAAATTCTATTGGTAGTGATGTTTAATTCAATTTTACAAGTCTTAAGTTTATAAATTAAATAGGAAAATTAAAATATGTTTGAACGCTTCACCGAAGGTGCTATCAAAGTTATTATGTTATCTCAAGAAGAAGCCCGAAGAATGGGTCATAACTTTGTAGGGACCGAGCAGCTTTTGCTTGGGGTAATTGGACAACGTCATGGTATTGGTGCTAAAGCTTTAAAAAAAATGAAAGTTTCTTTAAAAAAAGCTAGAAAAGAAATTGAAATGTATATTGGTCGTGGTACAGGATTTGTAGCTTCTGAAATCCCTTTTACACCTCGAGCAAAACGGGTACTAGAAATGGCTGTAAATGAGGGAAAAGATCTTGGACAAAATTTTGTTGGCACAGAACATATTTTATTAGCTTTACTAGGCGAAACTGATGGTGTAGCAATGCGGACTTTAGATAAATTAGGTGTAGATACTAAAAAATTACGTGATGTAATTTTTAGTTATATTGAAGAGACACAGGAAGAAATTTTACGTCCATTAACTCAAGCCGAAAAATTCTTATTAGAGCGTGAACGGAAAGGAAGTTCGACACCAACATTAGATGAATTTTCAGAAAATGTTACAAAAGAAGCTGTTGATGGAAAACTAGATCCTGTTATTGGAAGAGAAAAAGAGATAAATGATTTAATTGCGGTTTTAGCAAGACGGACAAAAAATAATCCAGTTTTAATTGGAGAACCAGGTGTTGGCAAAACAGCTGTAGCTGAAGGTTTAGCACAATTAATTTTAAATGAAAATGTACCTGACTTCTTAGATGGAAGTTTGATTATGGCTTTAGATCTAGGCTCGATTCTAGCGGGTACAAAATATCGAGGTGAATTTGAAGAACGATTAAAAAGAATTGTAGAAGAAGTTCAAAATGATAGTGCTGTTATTATTGTTATTGATGAAATTCATACTTTAGTAGGTGCTGGAGCGGCTGAAGGGGCCGTTGATGCCGCCAATATTTTAAAACCAGCATTAGCACGTGGTAAATTCCGTTGTATTGGAGCGACTACAAAAGATGAATATAGAAAATATATTGAACGGGACCCAGCACTAGAACGTCGGTTCCAACCTGTCGTTGTAGAAGAACCAAGTGTAGGTACAACCATTGAAATTTTACAAGGATTAAAACCAAAATTTGAACAACACCATACTTTAACATACGAACGGAAAGCCATTGAACAAGCTGCTATTTTATCAGATCAATATATCCCTGATCGTTTCTTACCAGATAAAGCTATCGATGTATTGGATGAATCTGGAGCACGTGTTAGATTAGAAAATAGACGATTACCTGAAGGGTTACGTAATTTAATGAATGAATTACAAACTGTTATAAAAGAAAAAGAGAATTCGATGAAAACTCATAATTTTCCTCTTGCTCAAAATCAATTTGATCGAGAAATGGAATTGAGAACTCATATTCGAATTATGAAACAGTCAGCTTTAGCTGATGAAATGCGTGGGTTTAGTCGTAAAGAAATTGATAAAGTTTTAGAAAATGACGTGGCAAATGTAGTTTCTAACTGGACAGGTGTTCCAGTAAATAAAATTAGTGGTTCGGAATCTGAACGATTATTACAAATGGAACAAATAATTCGTGAACGAATTATAGGTCAAGGTCAGGCAGTGATTTCTGTTTCAAATGCAATCCGTCGTGCACGTGTAGGATTACGTAATCCTAATCGCCCTATTGCTAGTTTTATTTTTGCAGGACCAACCGGAGTAGGTAAAACTGAATTAACAAAAGCAGTTGCAGAATATATGTTTGGGGATGAAGATAGTATGATTAGGTTAGACATGTCAGAGTACATGGAGAAGCACACAGTTGCAAAACTTATTGGTTCACCACCAGGATATGTAGGTTATAATGAAGGGGGTCAATTAACTGAAGCAGTTCGTACAAAACCATATTCTGTAGTTTTATTAGATGAAGTGGAAAAAGCTCACCCTGATGTTTTTAACTTATTATTACAAATTTTAGATGATGGTCGTCTTACAGATTCGAAAGGTCGAGTAATTGATTTTACAAATGCTTTAATTGTTATGACAACTAATTTAGGGTCAAAAATTATTGAAAGAGAGAGTGGTGTAAAATCAAAAGATGATAATCAAACGTCTGGTCTTAAATTAATGGTTAACGATAATCCATTTGGTGAATGGGAACCCGAAATTGAAGCTGAAAAAGATACTGAGCTTGTTAGAAAAGTAACTAAATTAGTGAAGGATGAACTTAAAAATTTTTTCCGTCCTGAATTCTTAAATCGTATTGATGAAATTATTGTTTTTAATCATTTATCAAAACATGATATTTGGGATATTTCAGCAATTATGATCAAACAATTAGTAACCCGATTAAAAGAAAAAGGTATTAATTTAATTGTTACAGAACCGGTACGAGCTTTACTAGTAGAAGAAGGTAACGACCCACTTTATGGCGCGCGCCCATTACGTCGAGTTATTATGCATTATTTAGAAGATCAATTAGCAGAACGTTGTTTATCAGAAGATTTAAAACCAGGTACTAGTATTATTGTAACTCGGAAAACATTGCATCAGTTAAAAACAGAGATGAAAACAACTAAAGAAGTTGGTGAAGTTCGAGACATTTTAAATAGTGCAGTAGTAACTTCTAGTTCAGATAAAACTGAGAGAAAATTAATGATTAACCGCTTATTCAATTCATCATTAGATTCAAATGAATTACAAAAAACCTCAAATGATGTAAATAAAGAATTAGAAAAAGTTAAAAATTTTATTAATACCAGAGATAAATTTGAATATTTAGATCAGGAATATGAAAATCCATTTGGTATTCCAGATGATGAAACATTTACAGATGAGATTGCTATCGAAATTGATAAAACTAGTGTTTCTTCAATAATAGATGTTGAACACGATGACGATAATATTTTAGAAAAATCGGAAAAACCATCACGTTCTAAACATGAAAGAGTTTTAACGACATCAACAATAACGGAACCAAGCGAAGAAAAAGTTCCACTTTCTAAATCAATAACAGAATCAGATATTGTTGAATATGATTTTAAACCAATCTTCAAACGTCTTAGATTCCCAATTATTAAAAATCCAGTGGTTAGATTTTTTGTAAGTATTATAAAGAATGGTCTTTACCTTGCATTATACGTGGTAAGATTTATTGCATTTGCACGTCATAGATTGCCAAAAGATATTGTTAATGGTTTAACAGGTTTATTATTCGGTCGAATGTGGCTAAAACAACGTCCAATTAAAACCACATATTTATTACGCATGTATAATGATGTTGTTACAGAGAACAGAAATAAATCAAAGGGTAAAGAAAAATAAATAATATATTAATTATATAAGATACTAGTAATCAACTAGTATTTTATATAATTAAGATGTTAAGCTTAAAGTAAAAATGTTAATCATTATAACTTACTAATTTGATTCAGAGGTGAACTTGGATTTGCATAGTACTTCTTTTCCATTCGACCTGCTAAATAAGCTAATCTACCTGCTTGAATGCCTAATTTCATAGCATGTGCCATTTGAATTGGGTTTTTTGCTTGAGCAACCGCTGTATTTAATAAAACACCATCTGCACCTAATTCCATAGACATTGCAGCTTCACTTGGTGTCCCAATTCCTGCATCCACAATAACGGGAATATTAGCATTTTCAATAATAATTTTGATATTTGCTAAGTTATTTAAACCCTGTCCGGATCCAATAGGTGAACCTAATGGCATCACAGTCGCACATCCCAGATCTTCCAAATGTAAAGCTAACATTGGGTCTGCATTTATATATGGTAATACGGTAAAACCTTTTTTCACTAAAAACTCAGCAGCTTTTAATGTTCCAATTGGGTCTGGTAACAGGTATTTTGGATCTGAAATAACTTCTAATTTAACAAAAAAGTTATCTGGTTGACCTAATTGACAAGCTAATTCATGACCTAGAAATGCCATTCGAATAGCTTCTTCTGCTGTTTGAGAGCCTGCAGTGTTCGGCAAAAGCCAAAGATTTTTCCAGTTCAAAGAACTTAAAAATGTCGTATTATCATTTTTTATATTTGTTGGTAATCGACGTATAGCTACTGTAACTATCTCACAGTCACTAGTTTCAATACTATTTACGGCATGGTTTATCGTTCGATATTTTCCAGTACCAAGCATTAAACGAGAGTTAAATATTTTATTACCAATTTTTAATTTGTCATAGTCTTCCATTATGATTTTTATTTTTTTAACACTCCCCAGGTAGGACTTGAACCTACGGCCAATCGGTTAACAGCCGATTGCTCTACCACTGAGCTACTGAAGATATAAGTAATATATAGATATTAACATAAATTAATATTAAAAGCAAACTATTTTTAACTCAGTATTTAGTTTAGTATCTATTACAGGGTTGTCATTGTAATAAAATTGACCAACCCAGTAACAGTTAATATCTTAAATAATTTTTAGGAAAAATACTTTTATTTGTTCATAATTAAAAAACGTAAAACTTTAGAGTCCATTTTTAAATTTGTTAAAAATATTTCAATATATTTAGGCATGCTTGAGAAATTTAATTGAATGTAATTTCCTTTTGATTTTTCTAGAATTGGGTAAGCTAATTTGTGTTTTCCACGTGATATAACAGAAATGTCACAAACATTAAATTTTCTCAAATTTTTTGCGTAATTAAATACCCAACTTTTTAACTCACTATCATTAAATTCTTCTGTAAGTAAGATCATTATTTCATATTTTCTTAATAATTCCATAATTTAGTTTTTTCTATTTTTATAACTAAACATATATTACTTTGAATTAATTATGAATGTCAATTCTATATTATTAAGAAAGATCATATCGAAAAAAATTTAAACATAAAGCCAATTATACTACTCACATAAATTTTATTACCTTATAAATGATGTAATCTAAAAAAAAATTTGATATATTTTTAGTAGAATATTATAATAGTAAATATATTATCTAAAAATATTACCGGAGAAATTTCATGGATTGGAATGAAATTCAAAATTCGTTATCAAATGCTGTTTTTGCTATATTATTAATTGCAATGATTTCTTATTGGGTTAACTTATCTTTTTTCAATAAAAATAATCTTTTGTCTGATTTTGGGAAATTGTGTTCTATACTAGCCAATGGTTTATTATTTTTTATTCTTTGTTCACGATGGATTGTTGCTGGGTATTTTCCATTAAGCAATCTTTATGAGTCGCTGTTATTTTTAACTTGGACACTTTTAACTTTATGTCTTTATGTTGAATCACAAACAAAAAGTAAATTAATTGGGGCTATTTTAATTCCTGTTGCTTTACTTATTAGTGCTTTTGGTAATTTAACATTGACCCCCGAAATGCAAAAAGCAAGTCCCCTTGTACCCGCATTACAATCTAATTGGCTTATGTTACATGTCAGTATGATGTTATTGAGTTATGCTACTTTAATTACAGGTTCGCTGTTATGTATTTTATTTTTAGTTATTTCACAATATCGAGAAGTAGATTTAAAACAAATAGATGAAAGTTCAGTCCCATTGTACAACATTATGCTTGATTATTATGAAGCGGGATTAGTTTCAACTCAAAAAAATGTATCCGAATTAGGGAAGCTGAAATTACTGCAAAGTATAGATAATTGGAGTTATCGGATCATTGGGTTAGGATTTCCTTTTTTAACAATTGGAATTATTGCCGGTGGCGTTTGGGCAAATGAAGCTTGGGGTTCATACTGGAGCTGGGATCCCAAAGAGACTTGGGCCTTAATTACTTGGATTGTATTTGCAACTTATTTACATTCTCGTATTACTAAAGGGTGGGAAGGAAAGAAA
>ERZ651776.5949-NODE-5949-length-10265-cov-4.199647_pt1 | contig 10265 bp, 9 predicted proteins | sample MGYA00514761_ERZ651776 | MGnify/ENA metagenome assembly ERZ651776 | reverse complement strand
GGTATTCTTTCTTTATTTCAAGAAGGCACTACCAATCAATATGACTATAACTTGTGGGCTTCGCCTGTAGGTGTTGAGCTAAATGACGATGGTACTACTAGAGCTCCTGGAAATGGAATTTTTGCTTTTAGAGATCCTGGAACTACCGGTGCTGTTTCAGTTCCTCAACGAGTATTTAACGTGCCTGTAGATTTTGATGGCGCTGGACCTATGGATGCCGAAACAAGTAGTAATCCTGCATTAAGCACCTCAGGACTTAATGGTTCTGCTGGTACCAATTTTTTAAGCATTGCATCTTTTTGGATTTATGGATATGAAGCTGGAAATGCAACCGCAGATTTTATTCCTGTACAATCTACGGGGTTTTTACCTGCAGGTCTTGGCTTTACCATGAAAGGTGTTTCTGGTAGTGATCCTACTACCGCTGGAAATGGCGTAGATAATACACCCAATAATCTGGGTGTTTTTGGAGATGGTCAAGGACAACGTATTGATTTTAGAGGAAGACCTAATAATGGAACGATCACTGCTAGAGTAGAAACAGATACACAAACTATAACAGGAAATCCATACCCATCTGCATTAGATTTAAATTATTTTTTATTATTGAATTCGGATTCAGGACCTTTTAATACCACATTATCTAACGGAAACACAGTAAGCTTTACAGGTAATGATGTTACCGATGGAATGGCTTATTTCTGGGAGAGTGATCCAAATGCACAAACGCATTTTATAGAAGAGTATCAAGCGGGTTATGGTGTATATTCTCCAATGGGTTTACTAGAAACAGAGGGTATGTATGTGGCTGCGCAATATTTTATGTATGACGAAGCTGGAAATCCAATAGGAGGCCCCGTAGGAAACGGAGATGGAACGCTTAACAGAAGATTTACACCAATAGGTCAAGGATTTATGGTGGTAGGATCTGACACACAAACAAGTGATACATTTACTTTTACAAATGACATGAGAATCTTTGTGAAAGAAGGAAACAACTCTGATTTTAGAAATAATGAAGAAAATGATGTGGTAGAAGCGGTAGGCGTAGGTACTTATTATGAAGATATCAATAATTTTCCTACATTTTCACAGTTTAAAGTAGGTATCAATATCAATGATACGTATGGTCGTGAGCTTGGTGTTGGAATTCTTGATCACGCTACAAGAGGCTACGATACGGCAATGGATGCAAAAAGTGCAGGTTCACAAAGTACTGATGTCACCTTTTCTATTAATGAAAAAGATCAGTTTGTTATTAATGCAGTTCCAAATGATGAATATCAAGCGCTACAGTTATCTATAGTAGCAGCAACCACTTCTGAATTTAGATTCAGAGCTAGAGATATTAGAGATTTTAACTATGAAGGTATTTTCTTATTTGATACCGTTTCAGAAACCTATTATGATATTCAGAACGAAAGTGTTCTTTTAGAATTACCTGCTGGAAATTACCCAAAAAGATTTGAAATTCGTTTTACTAGAGAAGTAGAAGAAGGTATTTCTGATGATGAAGAGGAAGAAGAAGAAACTACAGAGGAAGAAGAAACAACCGAAGATGAATCTGATTGGGAAGAAGAAACCAATTGGGAAGAAGATGAAAATACACTAGCTGTTGATGTTGCCGAAAGTACTTTAGAGTCATTTAACATTTTTCAAAACAATAGTGCAAATCAATTAGAGATCAGAAATCCTAATGGTGTAGCATTAACAAACGTTACACTATTTGACATGACTGGAAAGCAAATTTTCTTAGGTCAGGATTTAGGTAATAAAGAGATCTATACATTTTCTACAAGCAATTTAAGTACTGGAATATACATCGTATCTTTCGTGACCGAAACTGGTCTAACCAAGTCTCGAAAAATAAGTATCACAAATCGATAAATAGTTATTCCAATGGAGGAATATATGTTACCATGCCTAAATAAAAAGTATTTAGGTTTTGAATGTATGGGATGCGGTATACAGCGCTCGGCAGCATTACTCTTTAAAGGTGAATTTATAGACGCATTTTTTATGTACCCAGGAATCTATCCGTTGATAGGCTTACTGGGTTTTTTACTTATCAATCAATTTACAACAATAAAATATGCTAATAAAACTATTATTTTTTTAGCTATATTGACAGTCGCAACGATCATCATTAGTTTTTTGATCAAAATTTTAAACTAATTAACTAACCAAAACACAAATTATGGAACAACAAAAATTACCTAATGCAACCATATCCCTCATCCTTGGAATTATCTCATTTATAGCCTGTTGCTTTTCTTGGGGAATTGGAGGAATTCTATTATCAGGAATAGCATTATTCCTTGCTAAAAAGGATAAAAAATTATACGAAGAAAATCCTGATAATTACGAAAATTACGGACAAGTAAAAACGGCAAGAATCATTGCCATTATTGGTCTTATATTAGGTATCCTTACATTACTTATGATCGTAGGAATGTTAGTTGCCTTTGGAGGTCTAGCAGAAATGCAAGAATGGCAACAAGAACAATTACGTGGTGCAGGAATGTAACCTAAAGTATATCTAGCAAGAAAAAAGCGCCTTCTAGGCGCTTTTTTCTTGCTATCCTTTTTAAAGTCACAATATTACTCTAAATTAGAATTTTATTACTAAAACAAATAACCATGGAAAACCAACCAACAACCTCTGCTACTATACCAGAGAGACCAAGCAATTATCTCATTCTTGCTATTGTAACTACCTTTTTATGCTGTAATGTTACAGGCGTTGTCAGTATTATATATGCTGCTCAAGTGAATGCAAAATGGGAAGGCGGAAATTATGAAGGCGCTATCAGCGATTCTAAAAACGCAAAACTTTGGGGTATTATTGGACTTATAAGTGGTTTTGTCATTATAGGGCTTGTCATGTTAATCTATGGTGCTGCACTTTTTGGCATAATGAGTTCTGGAGGTAGTGGCTGCAGCTATTAAAACTTCAAAAAAATACAACTTTATAAAATATGGGTATCTCCTAGGGGTGATACCTATATTTTTTGTGGCTATTTATTATTACAATCATGATCCTGAAGCTGCCAAAGGGGAAGGTTTCTTTCCTAGATGTTACTTTCATCTAGCCACAGGACTCCACTGTCCTGGTTGTGGTAGTCAAAGGGCGACTCATGATCTATTACATCTTCGTATAGGACAAGCGCTCCAACATAATGTTATGATCGTTATCCTAGCCATCCTTTTGATTTCAAAGGCGTATGCGATGGTTTCAAAAAAATATGCGCCTAATTATTATTACAATTTAGGACATAAATCATATTTCACTTATGGGATTCTAGTCATCGTATTTCTATACTGGATCCTACGTAATATTCCGTATGAACCGTTTACATACTTAGCTCCGTAAAGTATACGCTTTCGCGAAAGCGAAGATTCATAAGTCCAAAATTTAAAATAGAAAGTACACATATAAAGTATAAAAAGCATAAGCAAATTAGTAGCGTTGTTTTAAGTGATAATTTGTATCACACCTCCCTAACCCTCCTTCTTAGGAGGGAACACTCAAACGCTGATCATCATATTTCTATACTGGATGCTACGCAATATTCCGTATGAACCGTTTACATACTTAGCTCCGTAAAGTATACGCTTTCGCGAAAGCGTACAAAAAAACCACCCCAATAAGTTCGTCAAGGCGGTTTTTACTATTAAAAGCTGACAGCTATATTACTTCTCAAATGCTTTGAGTGTTTTTGTGATAATCGCTACACAGGCTAGTAATTGCTCTTCATTCATGACCAAAGGTGGCGCAAACCTAATAATGTTTCCATGTGTTGGTTTAGCTAATAGTCCATTATCACGTAGTGACATACAAATATCCCATGCGGTAGAGCTATCTTCTGTATCATTGATGCGTATAGCGTTTAGCAATCCTCTTCCTCTGACAAGGTTGACAATGGTACTGTTTTCTATATACTCGTTCATTTTTTCTCTGAAAAGATTTCCAAGTTTTCTTGCATTTTGAGCAAGGTGTTCATCTCTTACAACTTCCAATGCTTCTGTAGCAACAGCTCCTGCAACTGGGTTTCCTCCAAAAGTACTTCCGTGTTGTCCTGGTTTTATCACTTCCATAATTGCGTTATCTGCAAGTACTGCAGATACTGGATAGGCGCCACCTGAAAGTGCTTTTCCTAAAATCAAGATGTCAGGTCTTGCGTAGGTCTCTTGTTGCTCACAATGACCTTCACAGGCACATGTACCACATACGGCTAGTAAGGCTCCAGTTCTTGCAATTCCTGTTTGAATTTCATCTGCAATAAACAATACATTGTGTGCATTACATAGTGCTTTTGCTTTACGCATGTAATCATCGTCTGGTGTAAATACACCTGCTTCGCCTTGGATAGGTTCTACTAGAAAACCAGCAATATTTTTATTAGATTTTAATACTTCTTCTAAAGCATCTACATCATTATATGGGATTTTAGTAAATCCTGGTGTGTAGGGTCCAAAGTTTTTACGAGCGCCTTCATCATTAGAAAATGAGATGATGGTTGTGGTACGTCCGTGAAAATTATTATCACATACAACAATCTGAGCTTCGTGTTCTGCTACTCCTTTTTTCTCATAAGCCCACTTTCGCGCAAGCTTAATAGCTGTTTCAACAGCTTCTGCTCCGGTATTCATAGGAAGCACCTTATCAAATCCAAAGTACTCGGTTACGTATTTTTCATAAGGTCCTAAAGTGTCATTATAAAATGCACGTGAGGTAAGGGTCAATGTTTTTGCTTGTGCTGTCATTGCATCTACAATACGAGGGTGACAGTGGCCTTGATTTACCGCAGAGTAGGCAGATAAAAAGTCATAGTATCGTTTTCCTTCTACATCCCACACATATACACCTTCTCCTCTACTTAATACGACAGGAAGTGGATGGTAGTTATGTGCTCCATGCTTGTCTTCTAATGCAATTGCTTCTTTTGATGTAAGTTGATCAACAGTTGGCATAATCTAAAAAGTTTAATAAAATTAAATAAAATGTAATTCCTACTATACCTTTATTCTTTCGAAAGCTCGAAAATTCAGCGGAGGAGAGAAATCATCCCTAGAGCTTGCAAGTTACTAAAATTAAGTTTTAGAACGCAGCTTGACTTTTAATTTTACCTACAAATTTTGCATTTTTTCATCCTGATTTTACAATTTTTGAATTACTGTAGCGATAGCTATGCAAACTAAAAATTACTTCATCAGCACAAAAAGCCTTCATTTTCGGTTCCAAATAAAAAGTCAAGATGAGTTCTTGAGAAAAAATCATTCTGACACTTTTGAAGATAATGCCGAAACTTGTAATTCTAATCGTTTTAATTCTCTAACAATACTGTTTTTATCCATTTGCATCCACATATACAGTTTAAGCATAGAGAGTATGAGCATACAAAAAACACCAGCAACAGCCCATGTAATCAACTCGTTGGTCACATCTGTATTAAAAAATTGAATGATACAATACACAAAAAAACCTAGCACAAATAAGTTCACAATATTCATTGCAATCACAATCCATTTGTTCTTTCCTTCAAACACGCCTCCAAACATTTGGACTATATTTTGCTCATCTAGGGTGTCATAAAACTTAGCTTCTTCTTCGGTTAATGCTTGTTTTATTAAATGGTCTACTTCTTCAAATTCTTTTCTCATGATGTCTACTATTTACGTATTGTTTTTAATTTTTCTCTTGCGTAAAAAAGCCTTGATTTTACAGTCCCTTTAGATATGCGTAAGATCTCACTTATTTCTGTGATCCCGTACGATTCTACATAAAATAAGGTTAGTACGCTTTGTTGTTGTTCAGAAAGTAACGCGATGGCTCTTTTTAATTTTTCTTTTTCTAATTGATTTCCTGAAACATCCATCTCCTCAATATTGAAGGTCTCTTTTTCTGAAAGGATTTCCTGTTGCTTTTCTTGAACTCGTTTGCTTTTTCGGTACCAATCGATTGATTTTTTAGTCACAATCGTGAGTCCCCAAGCGCCAAACTTATCTGGTTGCTCTATGCAATGGATGTTCTTTAATATGGTCACCCAAGTATCTTGAGCAATATCCTTTGCGATGTCAACATCATAGGTATACGTATACGCTTGCTTGCAAAATCGAAGGTGCCATCTTTTTACAAGTACCGCCATGGCTTTCTGATGGCCATTACAATACTGAGCTACTAGCCAGGAATCTTCTATTTTTTTAGATGGTTTCATATCGCTTTCTATGGTATAGACGATCGATTTTTAAATAGGTTCATTTTTGGAGATCTTATTTACATATCAAGGTAAGAATATTAAAGTATACGCTTTCGCGAAAGCGTATATAGGCAAAACAACATTTTAAGTGACATTGAGCTTCAAACTATAGCATAAAAAAACCTCCTTAATTTCTTAAGAAGGTTTTAGGAATTTATTTCTGAATAGATCGTAATCTATTCAGAAAAATCTGTCTATTAATTATGTTCTATAATCACTCTTTTGGTAATTACTCCCTTATGGGTTGTAAAGCTGAACAGATATAAACCTGTTGGCACATCTAGTTCTAAACCAAATGCTAACAACTCATTATTGGTTTTCTCTTTTCTAATGGTTTTAACGAGTGTCCCATTGATTCTATAAATGTTTAATTCAATAACCGAATCATTATCTAGATCGACTGCAATATCCATTTTCCCTCTATTTGGGTTTGGAGTAATAGACACTATATCTTTTGTTCTATTTTTAGGTCTATCATCAGCACATTTTGGTGCAAAAATAGTCGTTTCGTATCTCCTGCAACTAGGATCAATTAAACCTGTTGGAGAGATATACATCACCCAAGATGGGTCATTTGCGCTAATCGGACCTAGTTGGATGTTTGTGGTATTTCCTGTTCCAGAATACGATATTTGCTGATTATTGGCATATCCAATTAAATCCCAAGAAACTCCGTTTGTTCCAACAACGCTTACAGTGATATAGTAATAATCATCACTAGGATCAAGAGGAGTCCCATTGTCATTACAATCGCCCGTAGAAACAATAGCATTGATATTACAAGAAAAATTACATGATGTTGGTGCTACTACACCAAAATCTAGAAAACAATTATCACCATATCGTATTTGAAATCCTTCAGACCCATTAAGTACAAGGTAATTACCTAGGTCCACATTATTTTCATCTCCATTTCCAAAATAAATAGTTAACCCATTACTATCAACAACCGTCCAAGGTTGTCCTACTGTATTAAATACGTCTAAAGTGATGTTATAAAAATCATCAGTAGGGTCAAGAGGTGTCCCATTATCATTACAAGAGCTAATAGAAGCTAATGCTTCTAGTTCACACTCGTCACAATCTTGTTCTATATTGACAGTAATGGTTTCTACGTAAGCTTCTCCACAAGAGTCTTTACCCGTTATTATAACGTTAAAACTATCTGGAGTATCTTCATTAATACAAAACTGCCCAGGAAGTGAACTTTGATCATTAATTGGAACCGTAATTGTGTATTCTGGATCGCTAATAGTCATAGGATCTATAACAAAGCATTCTATACCACAAGGTAATGTATACGTTAGATTACTAGTAATATCTACATTATTAACAATAATAGTAGGAGAGGTAGGTTCACAAGGATTGCATAACATATAATCTTCCATTTCCCCACAAACAGGAATCTCATCATAGCTTGTTATTGGATTTTCACTTACTATAATTCTGATTTTTTCTCCACCTGAAATCACAGAGGTAAGAGTTATAGCTGAATTTCCATTATCATCAAAACCATTATCTAATTCTTCAAATATACCGTCACCATCTAAATCTATATAAAAAGCCATATAGACATTTCCATGTGATGCGCTATAGCTTATTTGCTTGTGATCAATAACAAAAATAGGAATACAAGGATCTGTATAATCTGTATAATTACCGTCACTAGCTCCTGATGGATTTTGATAACTATTATCCCATAGTTTTACCATGTTTATATAAGTCTCCTCACATCCGATGTATGAGCAATTTACATCCCCCATTTTAACAGCATCAAAGTCATGATTAGAGTCTCCAGAGTTATCATCTATCCTAATCACACTAGCAGTTGCTAATTCATCAAACGGATCAATGGGATCCATAAATGGATAGTCAGCAGCAATAAAATTCCAAATATCGCCTATTGGATCACTATCTTCATTTATACATAGGATAATCCTTTGTATAGAAACACGGTCCAGACTATTTATCGCTCCATTATCAGTAACATCTGCTGCTATAAGTTCTAAAGGATCATCAAGTAATTCAACACCTTGAATATGTCTTTGGATTTGGTAGAGGTCGTCATTATCTAATCCACAAGCAATTTGTGATTTACATTCTTCACTTTTTCTCGCAGTCATTGTATATTCTGCGCCATAGGGGATTGCTGGAAAAGTGTAATTACCATTAGCATCTGTCGTTGCATTATAAATAAACATTCCACCTACATTTGTAAGAGTGACTTCAACATCGCCAATTGGCAAATTACTACAAGGTATTGCTATAGTACCACTAATGGGTCTTGATTGCCCCATGACTGAGGTAATTCCCAATAAAAATGTGAAAATTAATATATAATATTTTTTCATAATTATAATTATTATATGCACCTACTCTATTTAATAATGAGGCTTTTCGGATTCCGCCTATCCATATCTAAAACTTTATAATCCTACATATTAAAACCCTTCTGCATCCTCTATAATACGAGCGTCTGTATTTCCTTCTTCAGTAATTTGTTGTTCTTTCTGTTGCTCAACTTGAGGATCAGGAGTACAGTTTGTAAAAAAAGAAGAGGTGTATAACAGTGCACCTAAAAGAATAGTTTGCTCATGATTAAAATAGATTATTGATTACTCCCTACTCTATTTGTAATTAGGCTTTTCGGGTTTCGCCTATATCTCTAAAACTATATAGTCCTATATATTAAAACCCTTCAGCATCCTCCTCTACAATACTACAGTTAATGGGTCGTCCACTTTCACTAAGGTTTCCAGTATCATCTGTGTCAGAATAATAGGTATAATCACCAGACGTCCAACAATAATATTCTCTTGCTCCCCCTGAAATTAATTTACACTGGGATTCGCTTAAAATGAATTTCTGTAATGTTTTTAATGTTTTCATGTTAAAAGTTCTTTTGATTACTAATTTTATTTTTTTGATACTATATCATCAATCCTACATCTGTAGTAGATGTAATCTTGTAATACGTGAGATAGGTTGATCATACTATCTACTAACGTTTCAATAGTGACTTTTATAAGCATACGTACCACTATCATTTTTGAAATTTCAAAAAACAGTTATTGTTCTGAACACATCAAATATTGAGTATTCTTGGGAGGAAGACAAGACAAGTATCTCGCTATTTCAAAATAGCGAGTCTAGATATTGTAAATCAAGAGACATTCTTTTTTATTGAATTTCGTATAACTAACTCAAAAAATGAATACTATTTCCTTATGATGCAATAAGGTTTTGGAGAGTTATTTTTATCTTTAAGTGTTTTAAATCCTAGCTATATGATCAAAAGAATAATTTTCACTTTCACTTATATATTCACTTTCCCTATACACGCCCAACAAGAATATCAGGAACAGTTAGATAAACTTGACTACCCGACGTTATACTCCAATTTTGAAAAGCATTATAAGAATTTAGATTCTTTTCAAGTGGTAAAGTATGCAAATGCATATTTCTATAAAGCCAAAAAACAAAAGGATACTATTCGCATGGCTGAAGGCTATTATTATAGAGCTATTACCCATAAAAACCATGAAAGATTAGATCTGTATGATTCTATTATAGCTTTAGCTCCAGGTCTTAAAAAAAGTAATTTCCCTACTATAGCGCATCTTCAGAAAGCATACTATTATTACTACAAGTTACAATATAATAAAGCACTTGAAAACTATATCAACGCAAATGAGTATAATACAGGGGATAATAAAGAGGAACTTGCGCTGGATATCAACCTAAGTATTGCACAACTAAAAATTAGAACAGAAGAAAACCAAGAAGCGCTTGATACCTTAAAGAAATATTGGAGAAAAATAGAACCACTTGATTATAAAGAGAGAAAACCAAGAACATATAATAGGATACTTTTACATCTAGCCAACGCGTACCGAAAAATGAATTACGTAGACTCTTCAGATGCATATGCAGCGTTGGGGATTCGGGCAAACGATAATCAAAATAAAGAAAGTAATTACTATTACTACTTCTTATTACTACAAG
>ERZ651776.5944-NODE-5944-length-10280-cov-4.495050_pt1 | contig 10280 bp, 22 predicted proteins | sample MGYA00514761_ERZ651776 | MGnify/ENA metagenome assembly ERZ651776 | reverse complement strand
TGGTAATATTATAATACGAGATGTTTCTAATTTTGCCTCTATTGGGCCTTTAGTCGGTCAAGAATATTTAAAACTAAAACTTAAAACTCCTACCTTAAAAGACGAAGAATCATTTGATTTTGAACAGTTTCCTTTTTTGATAAATTCTTTAGAAAGTAAAACTCAAGTTGGTAATAATATAGAAGTATTAGTTCTTTCTTTTACTAGTGATTCATTATCAAAAAATAATAGAACAAAAATTACTAGAAATCTAGAAGGAACATATTCTGAAATTGTTAAAAAATTATTTGATGATATGGTAACAGGAAAAAAATGTTATATTGAACCAACTGTAGGAGTTAAAAAAATAATATCTCCAAATTTAAGACCAGCTGACATAATAAGAATTGCAATGACAGAATCGGTTTCTGAATTTTTAGAGGGATCAATTTCTAATTATATGTTTTTTGAAACATTAAAAGCTTTTCATTTTAGAAGTCTTCCAAGTTTATACGCACAAGGATATAAACATAATTTTACAACATATATTGATGGTTCTATGCCAAGTAAAACTTCAAAAGATAACAAAGATGAAAGAGAATTGACTCGTATTATAGACTTTACTATTGGTTCTGGTAACGAAACTTTATTACATTTTCTTAGTGGTACATATGGTTCAAACTTATATACTCATAATATATATAATAAGTCAGTTAGAAAAAACACTTATAACTATTTTGATAATTTTCCAAAAGAAAAACATATTGGTTCTTTTCATGGAAAGGGCTCTAATCCTACATTTAGCACTAAAGAAATAGAGAATAAAAAAAGAGTATCAGATTTTCCTGCTAGAACTTTTGTAGTACCTATATCTCAAAATGGTGAAAAAGATTCTCAATATAGTACGCCATCTGATACAAATGTAGTTTCTGCTAAAAATCCTCAAGTTTATTTACAACAAAGAGTTTCGCAAATGAATCAGTTAGCAAATGGTATTTCTATTAGGATAGAAACTCATGGTAATACAGTTGTTTCTGCTGGTGATATTGTAAGAGCAGATATACCATACACAGGTTTTAAAACTGGAAGTGAAGTAGACGATCCAGTTTATAAAGGAGAATTTTTAGTAAAAAGAGTAAGGCATGATTTTGATTATGTATTAAGAAGTCATAGAACCAATTATGTTTTAGTAAAAGATTCTATAGAAACAGCTATCCCTGATGATGGAGAAGAAACAATTTTTTCTGCTAAAAATAGTTATTTTGAAGACAAAGAAACATTTTATCCAAAAAGAGTTAACTAGAAAGGAGAAACGTATCAAAACACACACCCTAAACTTTTAATCTGAAAAACAAAAAAGGAATGAACAATGGCAAAAGCTGCAATGAAAAACCGTATTAAAAAAATGAACTTTCAGAAACAGGAGAGAGAAATGAACGTAACACCACTTTCAGATAATGATAAATATATACTACAAATGGCAGGGTATGCAAAAGATACAACTAGGAACCAATATGAAAACATTTTACGATCTACAGGAAGGGCTCAACGATCCCAACATATTTAAGGCATTTTTTCTAGCTGGTGGCCCTGGCAGCGGTAAGTCATACGTTGTCAGGAAAACCACTGGTGGAACTGGACTTAGAGTAGTTAACTCTGATCCCGCTTTTGAGAAACTTCTCAAAGACGCTGGAATATCTTTGAAGATGTCCACTGATGATCCACGTAGAGATGCAATTAGAGATAAAGCAAAAGGACTTGCTATAAAGACAAGAGATAACTATATTGATGGTCGTATTGGACTTATCATAGATGGAACAGGTAAAAAATATGATGGTATTGCAAAACAGAAAGCTGAACTAGAAAGTTTAGGATACGACTGTTACATGATATTTGTTAACACTTCACAAGATGTTGCACTAGAGAGAAACGCTAAACGTGAGCGCACTGTTCCAGAATCTATTGTATTAAATTCTTGGAAAGCAGTTCAAAATAATATTGGTAAATTTAATAATCTATTCAAAAATGGTATGATAATTGTTGACAATAATAACCCAGATGAAGACCTTGAAATGATGACCTTTAAACGTGTTAGAGCTCTTTTGAGAAATAAAGTCACCAATAGAAGAGCCCATCAATGGATAGAAATGGAAATGAAACGCCGAGGAATCACTAAAAAACCTAAAGGTTTCTAGTGTAACATTTTTACCACACTTTTCACAAAAATCAAATAAAATGATAAAACTATGTCGATTTATGTTGACATAGTACTCTTTTGTGTGTTATAGTATTAATATAATGAGAAACAACGAAAGAGAGATCGATATGAAAGTTTTACTTTCCAAAGACACGTTTATGGGAGGTTGGAGAATTGACCTTGTAACTCCAAAAGGCAAATGCTTTATGAATGGAGGATTTAGAACGAAGAAATCTGCTATCGAATTGATTCGATCTGCAGCGTCTGCTGCGTCCAAAACTGCCACGATTGTGGACACTCGTACAGGAAAGGTACTTTAATGTTGTCTGATGAAAAAAACTTTATTCATCCCAAAATGTCAGAGAAAGATATGAAAATCTTTGGTATGTGGGAAGATAAGGATTCTGCATGGCATATTGAGGATAACTGGTGCATGGCCCACATAATGCATCTTGCTGGTGTGTTTCCTAGTGTGGGAATCGCACGTAAAAATGGGTGGAATAAGCCTATTCCAGAGGGGTTTTCTGAGTTTACCGTTGGTAAGAGTAGAAAAAAAGTTTGGATTCTCAATGAAATCAATGACTTATAGAGTACGATTTCCCTTGACAAACCTTATTCTATCGTCTATACTAGTAATATAATCAAGAGAGAGAGAGAAAAACATGATTAATACAAGAGAAAATTTTATGAACAAACTTTGGTGTTCTTCTGGTAAGACAATCAAAGGTATTGGAACCATCACTGAGATGCGTACCACTGCTGGTATCGACATTGAGGTTACAGTAAATAGTAAGTTGATGTCTGGTTTGAAATTATGGGAAGAAGGAGCTGAGATAATATAATGAGTAAAATGAAAAACTTTATGATGGAAATGGAAGAGTTAGTTGATGATGCTGTTCTTGCCGGTTCTGAGGACTTCAAGGAAGTTGCTAACTTTGTATTGGACAACTACAAACCTATGTCTTTTGTTGATATTGAGTTTTGCAAAACTTACTACAACAGAACGATGGGGGAAGTAAACGCTCAAAAAGCATCATACGGGGAGCAGTATGAAACGATTATTAAAAGGATAGAAACATGAGTAAAAAAACAGAAGCTTTATTAGATACTCTTTATGGAAAAGGAATAGAGAAAATTTCAGTTATTCATGCTGCATTTGGTGAGACACCTCATGTTGTTGCAATGGTTGAGGTTGATGAGTCTTTAGATTATACAGATAAGTTAGAGAAGGCCTTTATGTTGACCAACTCTATTAGTGATGCATGGTGGAAGAACGAAGGTGTAACACCTATGTTCCCCGATGCAAGTTGTCGTTCTACGAGTGTAGGAGATATGGTTTTAATTGGTAAAACCAAATATAAGTGTGATTCATTTGGATGGAGTAAAATATAATGAATGAGAAATTAAAAGCAATGAGGGAAGCTGTCGATGATTTGTTTTGGGATTATGACAGAATGTCAAGCAGTGGAAAAGAAACTTTAGATAAATTAGCTAGTCTTGTGGAAACCGACAGAGAAGGAGAGCAAAAATAATGAATGAGAAATTAAAAGCAATGAGGGAAGCTTCTTTAATCGAAGAGATTAACTCTAATAGTTTGCAGATAGAACAGTTATCTGAGGACGTAAGAGGATTGATGTACGCTATACGTGATCTGACTGAACAACTTGCAGTGAAGGAAGCTGCATAATGATTAAAGCGATGTTAATAGTTGCGAGTCTGGGTATCAATACAGAGATGCCTGACATGGACTCTTGTCTCAAAGCAAGAGCTGCAATCTCTGCACAGGATAGTTCAATCAAATCCTTGTGCATACCTAAGACTGATGAAGTTTCTAAAATGAAAGAGATGTTCAGTATTTTCCTAAATATGATTGATACAATTAAGGAGTATGAAGAAATTGACAGACTTAACGATGAAGAGAATCGACTCTGTGAAGATTGCAGTGGATAATTCTAAGTCAGATTGGGCGATTAATTATTGGAATAATGTTCTTGCATATCTGTTGAGACTTGGTAACAGGTTAAACTAAATAGTCACATGGTTACTCTCACAGAACGTGCAAAAGAATATCTAAAAAGTGTATCCAATGGAAACTTTGTAACCCTCTCTGTCAAAGGTGGAGGGTGTTCTGGTTTTCAATATGAGTGGGGATTAACAGATAAGCCATTATCTGATCCAATAGATGATGTTTTAGTTGTTGATCCTATTGCAGAGATGTATATTTTAGGTAGTGTCGTAGATTACGTAGAAGAACTGGGTGGCAGTTTTCTATCAGTTAAAAATCCAGCATCCACAAGTAGTTGTGGTTGTGGTGAAAGTTTTGGAATATGATAAAAGAGAATAAAACATACTCAATAAAAACAAGTTGGGTGCAAGACAGTAAGGGAAGCTTCATTGCCAGAAAAGAATTTTCTGATTACACCCAAAAGGAGATTAATGCAGCCAGTAAAATTGCTGAACGTATTACTTATAATTTTACTAACGATGTCGGTTGCTAGTTGTGGTATCGTACCCCTATGGGTTTCAGTTACGCATACTATAGGAGATGTTATACTTACTAAGGAGACAGGTAAAAGTTCTTATGAACACGTTGCCTCAACAATAACAGGAAAAGATTGCAAATTTACTCGTATATTAAAAGATAAAAAGATTTGTATGAGTGAAAAAGAATATAAAGATTATTTGCTGTCTCTTAATTGTGATACGTATAAGTGGGATATATTAGGAAACGTATCATGCGAAAAAAAGGGTAAATAAAATGTATGAATATAGGTGTAAGATTTTAAGAGTTGTAGATGGAGATACGGTAGACGTTGATATTGATCTAGGGTTTGGTGTGTGGATGCATAAACAAAGGATTCGTATGTATGGTATCGACACTCCTGAGAGTCGCACAAGAGATTTAGTAGAAAAGAAGTACGGCCTCATGGCAAAAGAGATAGTTAAGAAGTTTGTGCCAGAAGGTTCTATGCAAATACTTATCACAGAAAAAGATGATAAAGGAAAGTACGGCCGTATTCTAGGTAAGTTTAAAATAGAGTTTAAAGAAGTAGAGACAACTCTTAACGAGTGGATGGTTACAAACCATTACGGAGTAGAATACTTTGGACAATCTAAAGAGGAAATTGAGGAAGAGCATATACGGAATAGAGAACTCGTTAATCCAGATATGTCTAAAATCTTCAACTTACATTAAAGGAAAAATTATGATATCTATTTTGATAACGATGCAGTTATTTGGAGCTGCAATGACTATAGATGCAGAAAAATTATATGGTGCAATGAGTATGGGTGCTTGCAATGAGTTACTACCTATCATTCTGTATAATTACCAAGCAACAGAAGGGTTCTGTTGGAAGGGCGACATATTAAAGAAACCACCACAACAAATATAAAGGAAATATATTATGAAATTGTTAAGTGAATATTGGGGCGAAAATGAGCTTGAAAATCGCAAATCCAAAGTGTATTTGGTAGAGAAGTGGAGCGCAGTCTCCCAAGCATATGTACGTGAATATGTTGTAGAGTTTATCACCAAGAATCTAAAAGTATCAAAATCATCACCACACATGGAAGTGAGAGTCTTTCATGATTCTATCCAAAAGGCTAAAAACAGAGCAAAAAAATGGGTAATGGGTGTTGACAAATAGTAAACTATCCTTTATTATAATTAATAACTAGAAAGGATTTTCATGACAGAATCATATTCATTTGTATCTCGTAAAGAAGATAAGTGGGCCTCTTTACTTATCAAAAGTGGTAAGTATGAAGGTATCATATATCAGTATGGAAAAGTATCTGTACCAGAAGAAGAGAATGAAGAAGGTAATATGCCGCTATCATTCAAGTATAACATTCTTGACTACAATGGTCACACAAAAGAATCTCTAGAAGAAACACCAGACTTTGCAAATGTTCTTGGTGATATTCTGGTAGAAATATTAGATGAACAACTAGCTGAAGGTAATTTAGAATATGCAGACGATTGAACGAACCGCTCTTACACAACTCGTAACAAATGAGAAGTATGCAAGAAAGGTTCTACCCTTCATCAAGGGAGATTACTTTTCAGATAGAACAGAAAGAACTGTATTTGAAGAGATTACAAAGTTTGTTGATAAGTATAATAAAATACCTACACAAACCTCTCTGGAGATAGAGGTTCAGAGTCGTAAAGACCTAAATGAAGATGAATACAAAAAGGTTGTAGAGGTAATCAAAACTCTAGAATCAACTGATGTAGACTTTGATTGGCTTGTAGATACTACTGAGAAATTCTGCAAAGATAAGGCGGTGTACAATGCGATTGTTGAAGGTATTTCTATCATTGATGGAAAAGATAAGAATAGAGGTGCAGATGCTATTCCAAATATTCTCACAGACGCCCTTGCTGTGGGTTTTGATAATAGTGTGGGGCATGATTATTTACGAGATTCAGACTCTAGATTTGAGTATTATCATACGGTAGAAGAGAAGATTCCATTTGACTTGGACTTCTTCAATCGTATAACAAAGGGTGGATTACCCCCAAAGACTCTCAATATTGCACTTGCTGGTACTGGTGTTGGTAAGTCACTGTTTATGTGTCATATGGCTGCAAACTGTATGAGTCAAGGTAAGAATGTACTCTATATCACACTGGAGATGGCAGAGGAACGTATTGCAGAACGTATAGATGCAAACCTAATGAATATCTCTATGGAAGATTTACATGACTTACCTAAACAGATGTTTGAAGATAAGATACAAAAGATTATAAAGAATACTACTGGTCAACTTATAGTCAAAGAATATCCAACTGCATCAGCTCATTCATCACACTTTAGAGGACTGATCAAAGAACTTGCAATAAAGAAGAGTTTCAAACCAGACATAATCTTTATTGACTATTTAAATATTTGTGGATCATCACGTTTTAAAGGAGCAACCAATGTCAACTCTTATATGTACATTAAATCGATTGCAGAAGAACTTAGGGGATTGGCAGTGGAAACAAATGTACCAATTATGTCTGCAACACAAACCACTCGATCAGGTTTCGTATCTACAGATATTGGTCTTGAAGATACGAGTGAAAGTTTTGGTCTGCCTGCAACAGCTGACTTCATGTTTGCACTCATTAGTAATGAAGAACTAGATGAACTAAATCAGATTGCAGTCAAACAGTTAAAGAACCGATATAATGACCCAACTACAAATAAGAGATTTGTGATTGGTATTGATCGTGCAAAGATGCGATTGTTTGATGTAAAACTAGAAGAACAAAAAACTATCGTGGACAGCAATCAGACTATAGAGAATGAAAAGTTTGCAGAGCCTGTATTTGATAATACAGACTTTGGAAATGATTGGAAAGTATAATGCTAAGACACACTACGTATACAATACGTCCAATGTGGGCTGGAATGGGAACATGGACATACATAGGCGACTGTCAAACAGAATATGATGGTCATAATAAAAAGATGTGGCACTATCTGATAGCACCAGACAACACAAGAATTAGTATAGACAATTACTTTGGGCCTTATCATGTACCCTCATGGGAAGAGTTAGAAAATTTGATGATGGAACTTCCAAAAGCTAGACAACATTGTGAATCATTATGAGTGCAATACCAAAACAAAATGATGGATTTGTCTATTGGAAGTTTGATAATGATGTTGATTCCGATACCTGTAAAAAAATAATATCTATTGCAGAAAATAAATGGGAAACGGCAACAACAAGGAAAGATGTAAAAAATAAAAGAAAAACAAAAATACACTGGACAACTGAGCAATGGTTATATGATCTTGTATTTGATTATATGCACACTGCAAATAAAAATTCTGGTTGGAATTTTGAGATAGATGGTGCAGAATCAATGCAGATTGGTAGATATGGTAAAGGATGTTTTTATAATACTCATAATGATGGTAATGGAACATCTCTTTATAATATTCCTGATAATAAATGGTTACATAATAAAACAAGAAAGCTGTCTATGTCTATATTACTAAATGATGATTATGAGGGCGGTGAACTAAATTTTTCAAATACTGAAGAACCTTTAATTGGGGGAAATGGTACAAAGGGAACTGTTATTGTATTTCCATCATACCACTCTCATAGTGTAGAAAAGGTAACAAAAGGAATAAGATATTCTCTTGTTGTATGGTTTCTAGGTAAGGGGTTTAAATGAAAAAACGTATTCATGTAAATATGCACGTTGTAAAAAGAAATAACAAAACAGGAGAAAGAGAGCCTGTTCTAACGTGCAAAACATCTAAAAGTAATACCTATGGACATAGAGTAAAAATACATGGAGATAGTGAAGTAATCTATTCACCAGATAAACCATTGTCCTGTGGAGCTCGTGTGTGGGTAGAAACTAATTCACCAGTTACAGTAGATGAAACAAAGATAATATAAATAGAAACATGAGTAATATAGATTACAGTACCAAAATACCGAATAATGTAAACCTTGCAGATGATCGTAAGATACAACGTGCATTAGAGAAGTGGCAACCCGCCTTTATCTCTTGGTGGAATGACTTTGGGCCCAACTGGGCATCAAACGATGATATATTCCTACGTACAGCGGTCAGTGCAAATACCGATGGATGGGCTGTATTTGATTACGTCAAAATGCCTGACTATCGATGGGGTATATTTCTTGCAGACCCACAAAAGGATCGTAAGATTTCTTTTGGTGATTCTAAGGGACAACCAGTATGGAATGAAGTTCCAGGCGAGTATCGTGCAGACCTAAGACGTTTAATCGTCACACAGGGAGACACAGAACCCGCCTCAGTGGAACAATTACAACACTTGGGTAAGACTGCACCGAGTCTATATGATTTACGTCAACTATTTCAAGTCAATGTAGAGGAAGGAAGACACCTCTGGGCGATGGTATATCTGTTGCACAAATACTTTGGTAGAGATGGTAGAGAAGAAGCTGACATGATGTTGTCTCGCCATAGTGGAGATGAAGACCAACCACGTATACTTGGTGCATTTAATGAGTCCACACCAGATTGGTTAGCGTTCTTTATGTTCTCTTATTTCACAGATAGAGATGGTAAGTTTCAACTCGCATCACTTGCTGAGTCTGCATTTGATCCATTATCACGTACTTGTAAGTTTATGTTGACAGAAGAGGCCAACCATATGTTTACTGGTGAGTCTGGTGTAATGCGTATTATTGATCGTACTTGCACACTTATGAAAGAACATGATGATGTAACAAAGCTAGGTGGAATACCACTTGACACAATACAGAGATACATCAACTTTCATTACAGTGTCAGTCTTGATCTGTTTGGTTCAGAAGTATCCACAAACGCAGCATCATTCTTTGCGAATGGACTCAAGGGTAGATATAGAGAAGAAACAATCAAGGATGACCACATTCTAACTACAGACCAACGATTAAATCTCAATGGAAAACTACAGGACGATTATATACTGGACTGTGAACGTGGGCTCAAGAGATGGAACAAGACTATAAAGAGTCATGGTATAGACTATGAACTTGCACTACCCAATAAGAAGATAAACCGTAGAGTCGGTCTATTTGCAAATGAAGGCCTCTATGGTAAAGACCTTCCTACAACCAAAGATAGAGAGTACGTAACATTTCTGATGAATCCAGTGATAGAGCCTGGAAAGTTTGCAAGTTACATATCCCCACCAAACAAAGGTATTCATGGTAATCCAATAGACTATGAGTACGTAAAATTCCACTAAAAGATTTCACAAAAGGTACTTGACTTTATACTAACTATAATGTATTATTTAAATATAATGAGGAATCGTTCTTCATTTAATCCCTAAAGGGATTGATGTTTCTAAATGTTTACCAAACAAGGTAAATCGAAACTACGTCAATAATAAAGGAGAAAAATATTGACAGATATAACTAAAGTAGATGCTAACTATATAAAAGAGCAAAACTTCAACTTTACTGAAAATGAAAGACCAACGAAGTATCCTTTCAAAGAGGTGCCGGATATCGCTGGTGAGGGATTTTTTGTTCCAGAACCAGACCTACCTAAATCTTTAGATTTAGATAAGAATCCTAATCTAACACCACCAAAATCATTAACAAAGTCTGG
>ERZ651776.5939-NODE-5939-length-10286-cov-10.301597_pt1 | contig 10286 bp, 10 predicted proteins | sample MGYA00514761_ERZ651776 | MGnify/ENA metagenome assembly ERZ651776 | reverse complement strand
TCATCTTTAATTTGAACTTGTCCTACACCATCAAGCTCATACTCAACTGGATCTTCAGCTGTTAAAATATTTAAGTGTGGTTTAGATACTTCTTTTAAAATACTATAAAGGGTAGTTGTCTTACCAGAACCAGTTGGGCCAGTAACTAAAACTAATCCTTGAGTTCCATGAATTGCTTTTCTTAAATTTTTTAAATCTGTTTCTTCAAAGTTTAATTGCTCTAAACTAATATCACCCGCATCTTTGTTTAGAACCCTCATTACAATTCTTTCATTGGTAGCTGTTGGTAAAATGGATAAACGTAAGTCAACAACTTTTCCATCTATCTTAAAAGGTATAGCTCCATCTTGAGGTAGACGTCTTTCAGCAATATCTAGTTTACCCATAATTTTAAATCTTGTAACAACTGCACCATAATTAGAATGTAAAAATTTTGAAAAATGTTCCTGTTCTGCCAAAATTCCATCAAGTCTGTATCTCACTCGTGATGAAAATCTAAATGGCTCTATGTGAATATCTGAAACTCCTGATTTAATAGCTTCTGCAACAACTGCTGTACTAAATTTAATTACATCTGACTCGTTTTCGATAGCCTCAATATCTTCTTCAGGGCTTTCCTCTAATAGTTCAGCACTTTCATCAACATCATAGTCAAATGTTTTAACTTTTTCCGCATTAGCATTAGCTTCTTGAATAGATTGAATTGTAGTTTCTCCTTCAGCAGATAATCTACTAATATGAATTGAGATATCAGTTAATTTTGCAGCATGTAGCTCAATATCTTTTTTGGTTATAGTTTTTAAGTTTCTCATTAAACTTAATTTTGAACTATCAGGTATTGCAATATGTAAAATATTGCCCTCAATTTTAAAAGGAGCGATAAAATTCATATTTATATAATTTGAAGGTAAAATAGATTTAATCTCATCTGTAATTTCAGAATTTGCTAGATCAGCTATTTCTAATGATTGCTCTTTAACTAATAAGTCTAAAATTTTATCTTCATCTGTTAAGTTTAACTCAAATACAGCTTCGATTTGTGATTTATCACCTTCTGCTGATTTATTTTTAATATTAATTAAATCTTTTCCAGAAATTACATCTTGATCAATTAAGATGTTGATTAAATTAATTTCAGATTCTCTACTTATCTTCAACATTATAAAACCCTAGGTGCTATAAATATAAGTAGTTCCTCAAGCTTATCTGTGTCTTTTTTATATTTTAATAAATTTCCAATCACAGGAACATTCCCTAAGCCTGGAACTTGCTCTTTAGCTTTTGATACATCGTTTGATTTAATACCACCAATTACAACTATATCTCCATCTGCAATTAATAGTTTTGTAATTATTTCCATTTTAGAAATCGGCGGTTCTTTTTCTGATACATCTGCATCATCATTATTTACTTGGATATCTAATAAAACATTTCCATCACCAATAATACTTGGTGTTACTTGTAATTTTAGTGCAGCTTCTTTAAATGAAGTTGAAGTAGTACCCTCCGATGTTGTCTCGTAAGGTATTTCTTTACCTTGTGTAACTGAAGCTGGTTGATTGTTTAATGTAAAGACTTTTGGATTAGATATTGTCTCTACCATTCCCATTTTCTCTAGTGCGGTAATTTCAGCTTTTAATACTGCAGAACCTGTTTTTTTTAATATTCCAATTCCACTAGTCGCACCCGTTGCAGCAAAATTAGTTATTTGGTCTTTTGCAACTTGACCTAATGCGGCTGATGTATCATCAAAAGTTCCAGCTGAACTTGTTGATCCAACTATACCACCAATTTGTTCGTCACCTCTCTTATAATAACCACCTAATCTTATGCCCAATTCTTTTTCAAAATTTGAAGTAGCCTTTACAACAAAGGCTTCGATTAATACTTGCTCAGTTTTAATATCTATTTCATTTAATACTTTATCAACTGTATCTAGATCTTTTTCTTTTCCTCTTACAATAATTGATCTAGTTGCCGTTTCCTCTGTCACTTTTATTGGAGAGTAAGAACCTTCCTCTGATCCTTTAAATAATTCTTCAATTGTAGATTTCGCTAAAGCTGGTGAAATATAATATAACCTAAATATTTCAGAAATTATTGGCTCAACACTATCTTCAAGCTCTACTTTATTTTTAACAGCTTGAGCTCTAGCTGACTTATATGTTTCTTGTGAAGTTAAAGTCTCTGGTGAGTGAACTCTTATTAAATTACTGCTAACATCTATATCTGATGCATAGTTTTTCATATCCAATAATGCTTGAAAAGCCTTGTCCCAAGGCACATCAATTAATTCTGCTGAAATTGCACCTGCAACTTCATCACCAACTAAAACATTTATTTCTCCAATTTTTCCCATTAATTTCATGGTTTCTTTATAATCAAGGTTTTTAAATTTTAAGGTTACTCTTTGTTTTAGAGATTTATATTCATCAGGAATTAATAAATAATTTCTTGTAGTTTCTGAGGTAATTTTTTTTCTTTTTCTCTCTATAATTTTATCTCCATCAACTGGTTTAGGGCCCATTTCTAAAGTCTTAGCAATCTCAGCTTTACCTATACTTCTCATATCCTTTTTAATTAAAGGAGTATTGTGTTTAAAAGGTTTGTTATATTTTTTTGCAAACTGAGAATTAGCACAACCACTTAGGATAAATCCTAAAATTAATACTAATGATAAGTTAAATAATTTTTTAATATTCATCGGACTCTCTAATCTGGTTATTAAAATCTATTATAATGTATGTCTTGTCATCTTTTTCAAATATTGCTTCTGTTAATCTTAAATCTACAAATTTAATTTTACCGAGATATTGATTTAAATTTAAAGTTATAACATCTCCAGATGTATTAGTTAAAGTAATGTAGCTTTCATCTTTACCAGAAATCAAACCTGATAACTTAAAATTATATAAGCTCATCTCATCTCTTTCTTCACCTGTTTCAGGATTAACTGTTGAGCTACTCATGCCCTCATTTCCAGCAAAAGGATCGTTTAAAGGAACTTCATCCTCATCAATTTGGTTTTTAATCTCAATTTCTTCTGTAATTTTTTTTGCTTTTTCTACCAGTTCTGAATTATCACTATGGTCGTCTGCAAACACATTTACAGACATCGCTGAAAACAAAATTATAAAAAATATTTTTTTAAAAAAATTCATCTGGTATCCCAACTATGGTTAACTCTCCTTCTGCAATTATCGCTCCAGTTGTACTGTTTTGTACAATACTTATTGTCTCTTTGTCAAAGTTTAACATTTTATTTGATTTCGCTATAGATCTTTTGAACTTGATATATCCAAGAAAATTGCCTTTTATCTCGTATTCAACTGGAATTGTGTAATAAGACACATCAGTTTTTTTTAGCAGTTCCTCAGCTTGTTGAGCAACACCAGCTTTTAAAACTGGTTTTGGTTTTTTCTTTTCAATTTTAGAAATTGTAAGACCATTGATACCTGCATATCTACTCAAACTTTGATAAAGCCCCTCAACTTCCTCTTTTGAATGAAACAAAGTAGAGCTTTTTTCAAATTCAGGTTTTAGTTTTTCCAATTTTTTTTTACTTAAAATAATATCGTTTTCAAATTCAATAATTTCATTTTGTTTTAAAATTTTATTTGCAAAGAGAGCTTTTTTCTTTTTCACTATTGGGTTTAAAATTGCATAGTAACCAATTAAAAATATAACAATTGCTCCAAAACCAATTCCAAATTTAATTAATGTTTTTTTATCAATTGCTTTTAGCTTCTCTTTGATATCACTAATATTTATATTTTTAAGATCTATATCCATTAAGCGTTCTCCAATATACAAGCTACTACAAAGCCCTTCATCGTAGGTGCCCCACTTGATTGACCCTCTGGAAGAGTCATTGTAGCTAATGATGCTTGTTTAATTAACTTTTTATTATTTAGATTACTTATTAATTTTAAGATATCTTGGTCACTAAAAGCGGCTCCTTTTATGATAATTTGACTTGAACCGTTGTATTCAACAGAATTGAATTTTACTCTTTTTGGGACTGCTGAAGCAATTTGAGCTAAAACTCTAAAACTAACTAATTTATTTGATTTTATAGATTTGCTTATTTTTAATGATTTTACGATTACTCCTAGTTCTTTTTGTATCTTAGTTTTTTCTATTGTTCTTAATTCGTGAGTTTGAATAACCTCATCATAACCAACAAGTTTTGCATTAAGTTCTTTGATTTGCCAAAAAGATAATCCAAATAAAACAATATAGACTATTGAAACAACTCCAATTATTCCTTTAAAAGCAAAATTAGAAAATACTTTTGCTTTCTTTTGAGCCATCATACTATCTCTGTTTGGAAGAAGGTTAATATTTTTTACTGCAGTTACAAATTTATAGTAACCAAAGACATCTAGTTTTCTAAATGCCAAACCAATGACTGTTGAGAAATAAGATCTGTTTTGATAATTTACACTTTCTTCTAATTGTGCAGGAACTTTTATTTCTTTTAGAGGATCTAATAAATCAAAACCTGTGTTGGTTAAACTTTTTCTAAAAGTTTCAAGATAAGTATCTACATTCGTTAAGTTTGATACTACTTTTAAATTTCTAATACGTTTTTCATATTTTGTTTCAAAATCTTGTATGGCTTGCTTAACCTGAGTTACATACCTTCTAACCAGTGCGTCCATATCTTCCTGATTATCAGAATTTAAAAGAGTAGTTCTGTCTTGTGATCGAATAAAAATATCTGTTATGATCGGATTATTTTCATATAAAATCATTACATAGTTTTCATCTAATCCAAACTCTAATACTGCCGTAAGATTACTTTCTTCAATTGATCCCCCTAATTGATTTATTTGGTCAACTGCAGATTTAAGAGCAAAACATTTAACGTCAATAATTACTGCGTTAAGACCACCTTTTTTAACAATCGAAGTATAACTGTTAATATCTGAAAGTTTTGATGCCACAAATAAGATATCCATTGTGTTTGCAGTGGTATCTCTATTTATAACTTGGTGAAAAACAGAATAATCATTTAGATTATCTGTTAGTTGAACTAAATTTTCCCACAAGGAATCTGTATCAATTGCTTTACCTAACTCTTCATCGGTCATTAACGGTGCGGTCACTACTCTTATAATTGCACTAGTAACTGGAATAGCTATTGCAGCATTTGGAGTTTGTATTTTTGATTTTTGTAATGCGATTTGTAATTGTTCTCCATATTTATCAGGATCATCTAATACATTTGAATTACTATCTGCACCTTCAACCTTATGTGTAAAAAATTTTTCTAAAACCCATTTGTTAGCTTTATCAGTTGATAGCTGAGCCAATCTAATCTCTGTTGGAGTTAACTCCACTCCTACAATCTCTTCCCCTTGAACTGCTGATTTTCCTAATCTATTTTTAAAAAATTTACTAAAAAATCCCTCTTTTTTTTTTTTATCTTGAGACTGAGGTATGGGAGTATTTTCATCTCCTTTAGGCTTTTTTTTAAAAAGATTAGCAAATGGATTTTTCATACAAAATAAAATTACTTAATCATTATAATATAATACTAATTAATCAACTAATACTCGAATTCAATCTCTTAGTGTTTAAATTGGGTCAGATTAATATTTTAATAGTAAATTGTTACAAAAATGTAGTAGTACAGTTAAAAATTAATTATGTTTGAAAAATTAGAAGAGCTCGCAAAAAATAATAAAAAAATTTCTGACTTTCATCTTAGATCAGGATCTCCAATGGCCTACAGACAGACTGGTGAGATTGTTAAAGTAGCAGACACACCTGTTACAGCTCAAGATCTTAAAGACTTGATTGCGATGAACTGTAATGAAAAAGAAGTATTAAAATTTGAAAAAACACATGAGCTTGACTCTGCAGTTATGTTAAGTGGTCTAAGATTTAGAGCTAACTTTTATAAAACAATGAATGGTCCTGCGGCTGTATTAAGAAGAGTTGAAAGTAAAATTCCAGATATGGATCAATTTAATTTACCTCAAGCTCTTTATGATATTGTTGATATGCACAAAGGTTTAGTTTTAGTAACTGGCCCTACTGGTTCTGGAAAATCTACAACGTTAGCTGCAATAGTAAATGAAATTAATAAAACTCGAACTTCAAATATTATTACTGTTGAAGATCCAGTTGAATTTATTCATAAAGATGCTCAAAGTATTGTCTCTCATCGTGAAATTGGAAAACAAACAGAAAGTTTTGCCTCAGCCTTAAAAGCGGCATTACGAGAAGATCCTGATGTAATCATGGTTGGAGAAATGAGAGATCTAGAAACAGTTGGTCTTGCATTGACAGCTGCTGAAACTGGACATTTAGTTTTTGGTACTTTACATACAAGTGGAGCACCTGAAACAATAAATAGAATTATAGATGTATTTCCACCTGAACAACAATCTCAAATAAGAGCGCAAATTTCAACTTCATTAAAAATGGTAGTGACACAAAGATTATTAAAAACAAAAGATGGTCAAGGAAGAGTTGGGGCTTTTGAAGTAATGAAATGTACACCTCCTATTCAAAACTTAATTAGAGAAGCTAAAATTCATCAAATCCCAAGTATCATGCAAACAGCGGTTAGAGATGGGATGATTACTATGGAAAAATCTTTGGAGGAATTGGTTAAATCAGGTAAAATAGACCCCGGTGCAGCAAGATCAGGACATTAAAGGTTTTACAATTTTAGAGTTATTAGTTGTAATTGCTATTGTTGCAATAATTTCAGGAGTAGCTTATCCAAACTTTTCAAAATGGAAAACAGATAGAGAAGTAAGAGCAGCAACAGAAAAAATTGCTGGCATGATTACTAATGTTGCAACTCAAACTCAAAGAGGAAATTTTAGTTACTCACAATTTAGATTACTACCAGTAAAAGGTAAGCCTCCAGTATTTTTTTCAAAAGGAATGAAAAAAAACACATTTACAACATTAGTAAATTCTGGAGCAACCCCAACATGTAAACTTGTTCAAAATGGTCATTGGGATGATTTAAATGGTCAATCTTTAATTGTTAATGGAAGTAAGTATGAAGATTACTATGAAGTTTTTGATCCAGGTGGTAATATTGATGAATTAAATATTGGCACTCACATCGGAATAGACTCTGCTATTTGTTTTGGAACAAATGGTAGTTATTACAAAGCAATTAATAGTTTATCAAAAGCATCGAATACAAATGTAAAACTTGATGGAGTTGATACACCTAACCACATTATACTTTGTACTTTAAAAATTGCAGAAGCTAATGGTGGTAAGTGTCCAAAATCAGGAGCAAAACTTGAAAAACCTGCGTATTTGGTGAAATGGTCTAGATTTGGTAATGTTAGTAAATATAAATGGAATGGCAGTGATTGGAATAGACAGTAAAAAAATTGCTCAAAAAGGTATTACTCTTATTGAGGCTTTAATTTCTACAGCGATTGTAGGAATTGGTTTTATTGCTGTATTTCAAATGGTTAATTATTCAGTTACCTCTATCGATGTATCGGGTGAGAGAACTAAATCAAACTATCTTTCTTCAATGATCGCAGAAGATTTAATTGGGGACCGATTTAGTGAAGTAGATGTTGGTGGGCAGAAAAAAAAGATTTATGAATATTTAGCCAATAATACAAAAACAAATAAAAAAGCATGGAATTATACTCCATCATTAGATACCACAAAAAAATGTATTACAAAAACTGGAACAACCTATTCAACTAATGATTACTCTATCAAAAATAAAGAAGTAAAATGGGAGCACAGATTTTCTAAAGTATCAAAATGTCGAGGTACAGAAGATTTCAAAGAGTTAAAAGTTTTTGAAACTTGTAAAAATGGTGTCAAAGTTGACGGTAAAGCAAGAACAAATTGTCATTACCGTAATGATGATATTTGGGACAAAACTTATATTGGGCGAATGGAATCTAGAATAAATAAAGGCAAGAAAAAGAAAGTCTTATATTTTTTAATACAATAATGAATAAAAAATTTTCATCAATTGCTGGGGTCACTTTAGTAGAACTATTAATTGGTATTGTCATTTCAATGATCATGATGGCAGCTATGTTTACTTCTTATCAGGCAGTCAATAATAGTTACTCACAAGTAATTGACCGAGCCAAGATAAGTCAAACAGGAAGAAATATTGTTGGCATGATTGTTAAAGATATCAGATTAGCTGGTTTTAGATATTTTGATGATACAAGCAAAAGTCCAACTAATTACGTTCCAATTTTAATTACAAAAGCTACAGGAAGCGGATGCGATAAAATTGATATTATGTACTCAGATAAAAGAGTAAAGCCAGCATCTAAACCAAAAGTTTACATATATACCACCTACAAAATTACTTATGAATGTAAGCAATCAAATATTTTAGATAAAAAAACAAAAAACAAAATAAGCGCTTTTGCAATTTATAAATCGAAAAGTAAATGGGATGGAACTAAATGGGAGTCACCTACAAACTCAACTGATGATTTGGTTTATAAAGATGAAATGATTGTCGACTATGTTCAAGGTTTTACTTTAATTCCAATTGATGACAAAGGAAAAATAATTGATCCAACTCCTACTACTCTTGCAAATAGTAATAAAATCAAAGTTATTGATATTCTATTATCGGTCAGGTCACAAAATATTTTTTATAAAAATAATAAATCAAAAATAATTTATTCATTGGGGAAAAAAAGTAATAAGAATTTTAATGATAAATTTTTAAGGGAACAAATTGTTGTTTCCGCACACACAAGAAACATGGGTCTTTAATGATAAAAAAAACTGAAAAAGGTTTTGCTATGGTGTTAGCATTGGTGCTTTTATTAGCGATGTCATTAATGGGGGGTGCTTTAATCTTAATCGCCTCTGGAGATCATCAAAGTAATAATGATAGTGATCAGTATCAACAGACTTTTTATGCTGCTGAAATGGGATTATTAGAGGGAGAACGATATCTTCTAAATCAAAAAAATGGTCCTTGGAATAATGCAACAAATGCTAGAGACCTAACAAAAAGCAATTTGCCTGAAAAAAATACCACAAAATTTATTGGGGATATGTCTCAAAAATATTATACAAAAAAATCTAACTTTGATTATAAAATTAACTCCACCAAAAAAATTACAAAACAATTTTTAGATACTTCCAAAATTTGTTTTAACAGTTTTAAAGATATCGATAGAGATAACTTTTTCGTAATAAAAGATTCTACAAATAAAGATGTTGCCTATAGTTATAATTTAGGGATTTTGTTGGAAAAAACTCTCGGCTCAGGTGGAACTAATGAAGAACAATTAGAAGCCACAAGAATGAAAAAATTTTATTATGAATACTTTATTGAAAGAATTGGTGCTGCAAATGCATTTCTAGTTGGATCAAGTATATCAACAACAGCAACCGATGCTTCTAAAAATGGTTTAGCTTACAGGGTTTATGCTTGCGGCATTTATGGTGAGAATGGTGATGAAAATAAAATGATTGTTTCCCTTGAAAGTGTTGTAGTTATCCCAAAAAACTAGATTTTACTTGAACCACATTGAGCAGAAAAACCATAGACCTATTATTAAAAAATTATTATGATAATTAAATTAAAATGAAAAAAATTATACTTATTCTAGCTATCTCTTTAATAAGCATTTCAGCAAATGCATCATGTAAATTTGATTTAGATTTTGGAGATGATGCTTCAAAAGTTTCAGATAAATATGGTCCACCGATGCCAGAAATGTTCGAGGAACTTTCATTTATACCAGTTGCAGCTGATGACGTGTGTCCCAATCAAAATTTAAAAGATATTGCAATTGAATATCGTTTCTTAAATGAAAAATTAGCAGCAATTAATTTAATTGTTTTAAATGATGAAAAAAATTCAGCTTCAGAAAAATTGACTTTAATGAATTATGCAAAAAGAGTTTATGGAGATTTTGACACGGGTCAAAACCCAAAAGCTTATGTTGGCTTTGAAGTGTTCGAGAAAAATAATTATTATGTAGTTTATCAAAAAATGGTTGAAGAAGACAAAATGATCAATGAGCAACTTTATATTTCAACTGATGAATATGATGAATTGCTTGGTAAAGTTTATAACAAAGCTGAAGAAGAAATGGATACAGGACCTAAGGAAAATTAATGAAAATAAAATTTATAATATCTACTTTAGTTTTATTTTTTAGTTTTGTTTCAACAAACGTAAGTTCAAAAATTTTACCTCCTGGAACAGGAACACAAGCAGACGTTCCCTCAAACCTTTTAATATTATTAGATAAATCTGGAAGTATGGGTTGGAGAATGAGAAATGCTCAAGG
>ERZ651776.5935-NODE-5935-length-10293-cov-3.855912_pt1 | contig 10293 bp, 10 predicted proteins | sample MGYA00514761_ERZ651776 | MGnify/ENA metagenome assembly ERZ651776 | reverse complement strand
AGTGATCTTCTAATTTACGGCGAGAAATCAGGTTTTGGGAGTATGCCCCAGTACAAGGTGCACCGAGTGATAAAATTGTCCAAATGTCAGATCTCTGCACCCCCACGTGTGGAAGGGCAGATTACAGCAGAGGACGGAAGTCAGGTCGAGCTGGATACAAACTGTATGATGAACGTTGAGAGCGATCAGAAGAGCTTCCTGGTATTTGCGGCTACTCCAGCTGAACGTACACTTTGGATTAGTGAGATAGACAAGACTGTGTCGAAGATGCGAGAAAAATTCCAAGACGAGACTGGAAAACTTGCCGCCGTGTGGAAACCAGACAAGAGTGCTACTGCCTGCACCTGCTGCGGAAAGTTGTTTTCCCTAATCGTAAGAAAGCATCACTGTCGCAACTGCGGAGTTGTTGTTTGCGCAGGGTGCAGCAAAGAAAGACTCTTGCTCTCTCACATTGATGAAAAGTACAAGGTCCGAGTTTGCGACAATTGCGTGATTGATTGTAAGAATGAAAGCAAAAATTTTGTCGGCGGGGTTGGAGCAGCTGATGCAAGTGACGGAAATAAAAAGGCAATTGGTAACAACAAGGGGATCGACCGAAGGGCGATGTTTGCGAAATCGAAGATGAATTCTATTCAAGCGCTGAATTTGGACTTGAAACCTGAATCTTATCGAAAGATCAGGCCAAGAAGTGAACCTCCAAAACCACTCACGTACGTAAAAAGCGACGTCAATGACCGGCCTCCAATATGGGCCAAGTTCAAGCCTGTAATCCAATCAACAATCGGGGATTGTGACGGCGATGGTGATGATGGTGTCAACAAAAGACCTATCTCGGTCGTCCCTCCCGACGCCACCGATGAACTAGCTGAGAGCCTTAAAAAGAATCTTGGCAGTTTAAATCGGTCTGAAATCGCGGTTCTTGGTGGTCCTGTCGCTCCACCTCCGGCTTCCGCTCCTCCCAAACTAGACACGATTGACTCTCCAATTGCTCCTCCGCCTACATCAGCTCCCCCCCTCCTCGATGATTTGTCGCCTCCCATCGCTCCCCCTCCCCCTGCTGCGCCTCCAATCCCTGCGACTGACCCCACTCTCAATGTCAAGCCTGAAAAACCGTCGAAACCGGCAAAGCCGTCGAAACCACTCAAACGACGAGCACCTCAACAGGAGCAGAAGATCGATCCACATGACCACGACGACCGATCGAGTAGCAACACCAAAACCGGTGTTAGCCAAATTAACTCAAACGTCAACTCCGGAAACGCCGACAGGCAGTGGCAGGGAGAATCTAGGCCAGGCAGCAACAGCATAAACTCAATAATAAACGGCCAAAGCGCTTCAAAACCCGCTGTCCCGCCCCGTCCCGCAAGGTTTTCGAAGACGGCAAAGTCGACGACAACAAACAATACTCCAGCTCTAGGATCATCCCCTTCCCCTTCTTCTCACTTTGCCGAGACGGTCAATAACAATAATCAGTTCACCTATGAGGAGCTAAAGGTCGCGAAGGATAAGCTTCCGCCGGGAGTCAATCCGAATAACCGCGAGCAGTATTTGTCAGACGCCAGCTTTTTGACCGTCTTTGGGTGCACGAAGAAGACATTTGATAATTACCCTGGCTGGAAGCGAGTTGAGAAGAAGAAGGCTGCCGGATTGTTTTGACTGGACTACTTTTACTACTACTAACTACTGGGAGTAATACCGTTTACAGGCATCTGGAGTAATGAATGTCAAATAATGAAATAAAAGGAGAATGTTGCCTATTTTTGCCATCGAAGAAAAAGTATGCCATATGGTATGGAATATGTTTTGGGATGGAATTCACAATATTTAAAACCCAATCTATCCTTTATCCTTTAAACCTCACAATAAATTAATCGGTCGATCCCTTTTCAAACTCTGTCTTTGATACCTCAACCTCTCCACCCTTGCCCAAAACATAGCAGTAACACACAACCTTCCGGCCCTGGATTGCGAGCAGGATGAAACTCGCCTTGTCGCCTCCCATTGCGCTACCGACTGGGCTAAACGCGCCAGTGATGGACCCAGGATTGACGAACCATTTACCCTCATACTGCCTGACCTCCGTGGAGTGAGTGTGCCCAGTAATGAGTATGTCAACATCCATGCTCCGAGCAGTAGCAAGCAACGAGTCCGGATCTCCCCAAGGAATCACGGTATGGCCGTGCAGCAAACCGATGCGGTAGTCACCAATCCGCACAACCTTCTTCTCAGGGAAACCACTTCCCCCCCCCATCTCATCTCCCCCCACTCCCGGCTCGTCAAAATCTCCTCTTGTCACGTGAACATTGGGTGCCAAGTCGCGGAGCATGTCGTACTGGTCGCGCGTTGTCAGGTTTCCGGTGCAGAGAACGTGTTGCATCTTCCCGGGCACCAGCATTCGTAAAAACTTCGGGTGGATGCTGGAGGCACGGTGAGGGAGGTGGAGGTCCCCGAGGACAAGGCAAAGCTCTCCAAAGTTTGACATTTGTGTTGCTCGGCAGTTTGCGATCGATGATCAGGCACAGGATGCGTTTATATCACGGCACTAAATATGACAACCGGTTGGTGGATTATAGATTAGGGGGCAGGCGATTTTTCAGCAGGATCCAGGATCTAAGCTACAATCTCATAACTTTCATTTTATTATTCTTAGTGCATTCCTCTGCTTAACTACATCAGTAGAATCCCTATCCGCTAGTTTAGAGCCCTTTATTTAATCTCTATCAAACACAAACCCAGGGGCAATGAATGGTATCTCCGCATTGTCAAACCTGCTCCCGTCATGGGATTTTGACCCCATGACGATGTTCGTTGGCGCGATAGTAGGTGAGTTCAGTAATGCCTGCATCTAATCGAATGCACAGTAAATTAGGACGACGGAAAAATGTATTATGTGCAAGCACAATTCATGTACTGCGCCAGTGCCAGTCCGCTAACAAACAACAACAACAACAACAACCACCACCACAACCACAACAACGCACACCAACACAGGATGTCTTGCTCTTTACTACTACGCTTGCGACTTGAAGGAGCATAATGTGTATTCCACCAGCTATTCATCCTCGCGCCTGCTGAACAACAAACACACGACAATGAAAGCCAGTGAGGTTGATGGAATTGTTGGTGACTATGAGAACCTTTTCGACGGATCGCGTACCGACGTTGGGAAGAATACCACTGCTCAGAGCATTGAGAATCGGCAGAAGGAATACTCAACCATGGTGAACAGCTTCTACAACCTTGTCACCGACTTTTACGAGTACGGTTGGGGGCAGAGCTTCCACTTTGCGCCTCGATTCCGTGATGAGACTTTTCAGGAGAGCATCAAGAGAGCTGAGCACCATCTCGCAAGCAGGCTTGGCCTATCGAGAAAGTCCAAGGTTCTGGACATTGGCTGTGGTGTCGGAGGCCCAGCCCGCAACATTAGTCAATTTGCTGGTTGCGAGGTGCAGGGTGTGACCATCAACGACTATCAAGTCAGCGTCGGGAACAATTATTGCGCTGAGAAGGGTCTCGGCAACCGTGTGACATTACGCCAAGGCGATTTCCAAAAGCTATCTGAAATGTTCCCGTCCAACACATTCGATGCTGCCTATCAGATCGAGGCAACGTGCCATTCTCCTGACAAGACCGTTACGTTCAAGTGAGTGAGTGCACCGCCACACAGTCAGTTCCGATTCCGGACTCTGACGCCTACATTTCAGATATACTACTAACCCCCAATAAATATACGAATATAACACAACCAACAAAAAATACAAAATTATCTCATCAAAATCATCACTCACAGGGGCATCCACAAGGTTCTCAAGAAGGGTGGACTCTTTGCAGGCTATGAGTGGTGTGTTCTTCCGGAAAGAGGCTATGACGAGAAGAATGTCGATCACGTCCGCATCAAGGAGGGCATTGAAGTCGGAAACGGTCTCCCCACGCTCGCAACCCCCCAGGAAGTCGTCGACTGTCTTGAAGAAGCCGGCTTCGAGGTGATCGAGCACTACGATGCCAATGAGAACCAGGTAAGGTTAAAGATGGAGATGCAGATGGAGATGGAACTGTAACGTTCTGTTCTTGGTTACCCTAACCAACCAGTCCACCCCGCTTCGCTTCGCTTCGCTTCGCTTCGCTTCGCTTTGCTTGCTTCCCCTCGATGCAGCACTCCAAGGAAGAACTACCCTGGTACTACACCCTGCAGGGACAGTACAAATCGGTTCAAGGATTTCGCATGACAACAGTCGGCCGCAATTGTACGCACATAATGGTGCGCATCTTGGAGCTTCTGAGAATTGCACCGAAAGGAAGCGTTCGCGTATCTGCGCTCCTAAATGCAACGGCGCTTGATCTGGTTGAAGGGGGGCAGAAGGAGCTATTTACCCCGAGCTACTATTTCCTTGCGAGGAAGAGATGAAAAGAAAAATTGTGAGAAAAATGGTGGGTGAGCAAGTGGGAGTGGGAGATGGAATAAGGTAATTTAGGGCACTAGTTGCATTAAGCAGGTTTCTTCGTTTCTTCCTTAGTAAAGAGATCCCGACTCAATTAACATTCCTACTATGCCATGCTTGCTACGATCAACGCAATCGCCATTTCCGATTGCTTTCACTGCTCTCAACTCTCCCTCATCTTTCGCATCAAATTCAAATGTCTCTCCATCTAAAAACAATTTCCCCCTCGTATCGTCGAAGAGGAGTATGAGATCTTCTCGCAATCTGACCATTTTATTGCACTCCCGGTCGCGATCTCGATCGCGATCGCGATCGCGATCGCTACAAACAGTCGCGAAAGTTTTGCCCTCACTTAACACGCTCCCCGCAAAATCATTCAGAGTGTCAGGATCGTCTAGAACCTCGGCTATCCTCTCCATCATCAAGGCACGGACCTCTTCCACGTCTTTGCTCTGCAATCTTCCCGGGTTGTAATCATCATCATCCCCCTCTCCGTTTTCCACGCCCATTCTATAACTCCGCGGAACAGTGAAGCGCTTCCCGCTTTCCTCCAAGAACTCTGGGAGTCGCATGAGCATTTCTCTCCCTGTCAATGAATGGGCTCCAACTGATAAGGTTTTAGACAGATTGCAGCCGTTTATCCCCAAAGCAACGCCATAGTGTGAAACCCGAGGAGGGAGATACAGAACATCGCCACCAAAAAGTTCGACACTAATCACCCTTCTTCCCTCCCCGTCCCAATCACGAAGAATTCGAACGCCCCCTTGATTTATCTCGCGAGCCGCCTCTTCCTCATCACTCACAGTCCAGTCGATTTGCCCGGAGACTTCGTCGCGGCGGTATTCAATTTCCCACCGTTTTCCCGCCCCCTCTGTGGACGGCACCTCGCATAGCCAGACGGCAAAATCGTCGACGTGGCCTCCCATGCCCCCCCCCGGAGTGCTGACAGAGAGCTGGACATCTGCCCGCTCCGAGTTCCTAATACCACGGAAGTTCCGGGAAAGGAAGCTCTGTGATCTACTTCCATGAGGTAGAGGGAGATGACTGAAAGAATTAATGATCAGAGAACGAGAATGAGAATGAGAAGTACGAGAATGAGAACTAGAACGCTCTCCCCCATCCGCATTCAATCCCAAGTCCTCAAGGAGGGGATTCTGTTGAGCTTCTGAAAAAGGACCCTGTTCAAGGTACTTTTCGCCAGACGCAGAGGCGGATATAACGCGACTCTCTGCGACGTATTCGCCATCAAACTCGCCATCGCTATCACCAGCACTGTCATCGCCACAATAGCAGCAAAAGCTCCACAACAAAGCGGAATCAATATTCCCTATCTTGACCAAATCTTCGTCCGTTTCAAATGCGGACCGGATCAAAAGAGGTTCACCACCGAATTCTATATCCTCCCATCCCGACAGTCGACAGTCCACAGTCCTTATTTCTGCCAACCTCTCAGAAGCAGAAGACGAGAGCAGAGATGTTGGAGGGTGTAGAGCTTTCATAGCTGCAAAAGAGGGGAGTGTGTAGGAACAACAACTAGAGACGAATATCGAAAGCATCATGATGACACATGATTGGACCGCCATGAGAGACCAGACGTTCGACAATTCTGTTTTGCAGCTCGCAATCAGAAGAAGCTGAACTCGGACTAATACATCTTTCAGTAGACGAAGCGGATTTTAAACACCCACGTGATCCAAAAATATTACGAGGGCGTCCGCTCGTTGACTGAAATCCACCCAATCGACCAATCCAGTACAAAAGCACGCTAAAATGTTTTCAAAGTCTGTAGGATTGACCATCATCTTGGCCATGACAATGAGCGTTAATTCGATCCCCTTTCTTTTCAATACAGAGAGAGTGCCGACCAAATCGTTCTTGGCGACATCGTCTAAAGGTAGACAACTTGCGTGGGTGAATGGAAATGTCGACCCGAACACCAAGTTTCCCCCGTTTTTCGGGAGCGTCCGCGGTGGTGGAATTTTCGACAAGAACGCTGACGAAAAATCGTCTGATTCTGACAAGGCAGAGGCTGACGACAAAAACAAAAGCGAAAAGAGCTCATCTTTCCCGGCCATGAGTCAGGAGGAAGTGGAAAATGCTCTCGCGCACATTCCGATTTTTGCTGTGACTGATGCGCAGGGACAGGGGGTTGTTCTTAAGGAAGAAAGCACAAACAACGGCGGCGGGGAGAACTCTGGTGGGATCTTTTACTTCTTCATGACCCCTGAGATGGCTAACAGCACCCTTACACAGCTTAAGGAAAGCGGAGGGAATGCGACTGAGGGTCTTCGCGTGAGCGCGTTCAGTCTTGGGAAGGTTTACTTCAAGATGTTCCACAATGACACGGACGTAACCTCCAGTGTGAAGCTTGGTGACACCCCTTCCACGACAGCTTCGGATTCCTCTCCTGTCTCTGTCTCGTACCGTCTAGTTCCCGACAGTAGAGACTTAATCGGCGCTCGCATGCTCCTCAACTTTGACGAAAAGGACGGAGAAGAGCTAAAAAAAGCCAGTGAGAGCGGAAAGATCGATTCGGAACTTACACAGAAGGCGATGAGAAAGGCCATGTCAGGCAGTGAGCGCTTCAACAAGACCTACAACGAGATACCTGTGTTTCTCATTCAGCAGATGCGCATGAAGCGCACTCCTGAGGGCATGGAGCAGGCCAAAAAAGTGTCGACTGAGAAAAATCTCCCATCCCCCCAGGTAAGATGAAGATGAAGATGAAGATGAAGATGAAGATGAAGTTGTTGTTTTGTGACTATTCCTTGTGCAGCTCGCAACAACGTTGATGTTACTAACCCTAGCGCTTATTCTAATTTGACTTCTTGACTTCTTGACTTCTTGACTTCTTGACTTCTTGACTTCTTGACTTCTTGACTTTTCTTGACTTCTTAACTTCTTGACTTCTTGACTTCTTGACTTCTTGACTTCTTGACTTCTTGACTTCTTGACTTCTCTCGATCAGGAACACATGCTCCCCATGTACTTCAACCTGCAATCGATGGTGACGACCTGGCAATCATTTATCACAGGTCAGGCCGACGCCAAGGACGTCGAACCTGCCATCCACTTAATGGACTTGAAAGAACTCGTAACAAAAATGATGGATGATGACACCGAGATTGATTTCCGTAGTGTTTTGCTGATTCCTCCCTCGTTGTCTCCTGGACTTGCTGGTAGCTCTACTGGTGCAGCCTCAGGTGAGAGGTTTGCGTCGACCGCTCCCCAGACTGGCGGAGGCCTTGGGGGTGGGACTTTAGGTGACTTGTAATGATGAATGAGAACAAAAAAATGAAAGTGGGAAACATTTTTGTACGACCAAAAAATTTCAAAGGCTAGCCATTTTTATTTATCTCCGAGGCTACGACTACGATCGATGCTTGCTATTTAGCTATTTAAAATAGAAAAGCTACAGACCACACCGAAGTGGTCACTAAAGCACTTTTTTTGAACAAGTTTGCCGTCATAATTAACGACGGGTGTCGTCTTTTCCTCCTGCCAGACATTGTGGACAACGCTGCTCGAGAGCGGCAGCAGCGACGACGACCCTTCCCCACCCTGGCAACGCACATTGAGTATGTAGTCGACTCTGAAATATTCCCCCTTGCTACAATCACGATTCAGGTCAACGTCGAGCGTGAAACCGCAATCATTTCTCGGAACCATTCCTCTCACTTTGATGGGATTGAACGATTTATATATGTCCTCCACCTCAAGACCGGAGGCTTTGAATAAATCCATCAATACATTATACTCGGGATTCTCGTCTACGACGCACCGTTGCTTATCCTCGCTGAAGCGAACAACAATGTGAGATGCAACATTCAAGTCCCCGGTCACTATTGAGCCGAGAAGATTTGAGCGAGACTTTTCCTCCGCCACCTTTTCCCTTACAAAATTGCAAACCACCTCGATCTGGGGATAGGATGGGATAGGATGGGATAGGATGGGATAGGATGGGATAGGATATGAGTTAGTTGGCAAAATTAAATTAATTAATTGTGGTGAGTCTTTTAAATTCAATGCAAGCACTTCAATGCAAGCACTTCCTTACCTGCATTCTCCTCGCCCTCTTGCTCTTCTCAAACCCATTAATGACCGGCCACCAAAAAGGGTCCATACCTGGGTTCGCCTGCAGGTGCGTCGTGAAAACCAAAGCGCTATTCCCATTCCCCAGATCGATCCCTACGCCCAAAACTCCCTTCTGCGAGCAGTAGTCCGCCCCGAGCGCCTCGCTCCCGAATTCCCTCGCCTCGGCCCAAAGGAACGGCCGCTTCGAGAGGAGGAAAAGGCCGCTGTCCTGGGCGAGGTAGTTCCCCCCGAGGGACCAGTGGATGCCGAGGTGGGATATCGGCTTCCGGATGACGTGCGGGTAGTGGTCCTTTAGCCTCTCGATGATGTCGTCCTTCACCACGTCGTCGAAGGCCTCCTGGAAACAGAGGACGTCGACGTCCAGGTCGCACCGCAATATCTTCGAGGCCAAAAGAGAGCACCGCCGGCGGGGGGGGTTGATGTTCAGATGCGGGGGAAGGCCGGCGAGATTGTAGGTCAGCACTTTCAAATCCTTCGCCGGCGGCGAAGGCGGCCACGGCCGAGATGTCAAATGTGAATAAGGGGCGGGGAAATTCGAAATAGCACCGCCATCGCCACCGCCACCGCCACCGCCACCGCCATCGCCATCGCCACCGCCACCGCCACCGCCACCGCCACGCTTGATTATTGTTATCGGCTCCATCCTCCCACCAGGTCGGCGCTTTTTATAAACAAAATATATCAAATGCAAAGGGAACAGAACTGCCACAATTAATGGAGCCGCTATCGGTATGACTGTTCGAGGGGGGGGGGGATTATTATGATGATTATGTCGATTATGATGATTACGATGATTATGATGATTATGATGATTATGTCGATTATGATGATTATGATGATGACGACGGGCCCGTGTTATGTTCGGTGTTAGAACAAAAACCATCCAAAAACCCACACCACATGCCCATCAACTCACATATCAAAGCCGGTATCCCATAAACCACGACCTTCACCGCCCCCTTCCCCGCCTTCCCGATGCACCACGACCCCTCGTCAGATGTGCGAGTCTCGGAGAACGGGGAGGAGGGGTTTAAGGAGGTGGTGGGAGAGGAGAGTTTTGGCATGGCGGGAGGGAGGAGGGGGGAGGAGGGGGAAAAGGCCGGTGGTTGTTATTATTTTTTTTACTACCCAGGTACCTTATTATTTATTATTTGCTGATTTCGGACTGATGATTCCCATGAAAAAATTCTCAAATCCTTGGGATCTTGGGATTCTTAGAAAAAACTGTTCCGCAAGCCATCTATTTTACTCCAATTAGCTAACTCAAAAGAGGATTGATAAAATTATTAAAGGCCCGAGTAAGTGAAGCGATACTATTGTGAGTAAGGAGGCGCCCCCCCCCCTACCCCCCAACATACACTCCCTGCCTTCACAATGAACTTAATCTCAAGAGTCATTTCCAGGATGAAAGTGTGGTTCGCACTGCTGGTTGTTGGCATGGTGGGTGCTGAGAATGTGAAAATTGAGGATTTGGACTTGGCGATTACAGCAGCAACGGGAGGGGAGGAGTTCACGGTTAGCGCAGGGACTTATACGAGGACGATGCAGGGTTCTAATGGGGTGACATTTGGTATTGTCATCCATGGGAAGGCCATGACGATTGTTGGGGAGGGCAGCGATTCGTCTATCCTCGATGGGGGCAACGATCATAAAGTCGTCAGGGTGACTGATGTGTCGAGCGGCAAGGTGGTTTTCGATGGGCTGGCAGTCAAGAACGGATATTCTGGCAATGGCTACAACATTGGCGGCATGCTCATCG
>ERZ651776.5934-NODE-5934-length-10293-cov-14.097788_pt1 | contig 10293 bp, 6 predicted proteins | sample MGYA00514761_ERZ651776 | MGnify/ENA metagenome assembly ERZ651776 | reverse complement strand
TTTTAAACCAAACCCTTCGTTTGACGGGAGCAAACGGCTTGAAACGATGATAAAATGTATTTCTGACCTATTAAAACTCAAAAGTCCTGCGAAACGGGAATTTTAGAATGAAGACACACAAAGAAATTTACTTAGGCGCTCAAAAATTGGCCACCTCTATTGATGAAGTTAGTGGAACAGAGGTTAAGATTGAGGGCGAGACTTTCTATAAAATAGCGAACTACGACGCGATGCGCCCATTCTTTATGAGTATCGTAAGTAATTCGAACCACTGGATGTTTTTATCGAGCTCGGGCGGATTAACGGCTGGACGTAAAAACAGCAACTTTGCATTGTTTCCATATTACACAGACGATAAAATCACAGAGTCTTCAGAGACGACTGGGTCGAAGACGTTGTGTTTGGTTAGCCGTTCTGGTCAAACGAGTTTGTGGGAACCGTTCTCCTCGAAATATGAAGGCGTCTATAATTTAAGTCGCAACCTGTACAAAAACTCCTACGGTAATAAGGTAAAGTTTGAGGAAGTGAATCACGACTTAGGTTTGACCTTTAGTTACGAATGGAACTCGAGTGATAAATTTGGTTTTGTCCGTAAATCTGCGTTAATCAATAACGGTTCAGCGGGGGTTTCAGTCCAATTCATCGATGGAATCCAAAACTTGCTTCCTTATGGAGTAGAAGATGCACTTCAAAATGCAAGCAGCAATCTAGTGGATGCCTATAAGAAGTGTGAACTCGAGGCGTCGGTAGGTTTAGGCCTCTTTTCGTTAAGTGCAATCATCGTTGATAAAGCTGAGCCAAGTGAGGCTTTACGTTCAAACGTGGCTTGGTCGCTCGGCAGACCAAACGCTACTAAACTATTGTCTTCAAAGCAATTGAATGCTTTCAGAAAAGGTGAATGGCCTACACAAGAAGTTGATATTAAGGCGGAGCGTGGTGCATATATGATTTGCGACACCGTAGATCTGGATGCGGGTGCATCAGAGCACTGGAGTATTTTAGCGGATGTCAATAAAGGACCTGTTGAAGTCGCTAATCTCATGGCAGCTTTAGAACGTCCGGAAGCCCTAAAGGCTGAGGTTGCTGCAGATGTAGAAGAGGGTTCAGCGCATCTTGTGGAATTGGTTGCCGCTTCAGACGGTTTGCAACTTACGAATGATCGATTATTAAACATTCGCCATTTCGCAAATACCATGTTCAACATCATGCGTGGCGGGATATTTGACGATAATTATACCATCGAGAAGGCCGATTTTACCAACTACATTCACAAGGCAAACATTGAGTTGTTTCAAAGAGTTGAGGCTACGTTGGAAGGGCTTGATGAGATCTTTACCCTTCAAACATTGAAGAGCATCGCTGCCGATACAACGGATGCAGATTTCAAACGTCTGAGTTGCGAATACCTTCCGCTGAAGTTTAGTCGTCGTCATGGCGATCCATCACGCCCATGGAATAAATTTTCTATCAATACCCGCAATGAAGTTGATGGATCGAAGATTTTAGATTATCAAGGAAACTGGCGCGATATTTTTCAGAATTGGGAAGCTTTAGCGCATTCCTACCCTGAGTTTATGGAGGGAATGATTCATAAATTCTTAAATGCCACCACATTTGATGGCTACAATCCGTACCGCGTCATTAAAGACGGTTTTGATTGGGAAACCATTGAACCAGATAACCCTTGGTCTTACATCGGTTATTGGGGTGATCATCAAATCATTTACCTCCTCAAATTCCTCGAGTTCATTGAAGAATATTACCCTGGAACTTTGAAGGAATACTTTACCCAGGACCACTTTGTTTATGCGAATGTTCCTTACCGTATCAAAGAGTATGGAGATCTTCTAAAAGATCCTAAGAACACTATTGATTTTGACCATGAGGCCGAAGAGGCAATTCAAGCTAAACGCGCAAGCCTCGGTATTGACGGCGCCTTAATTGTCAACGCGAATGAAGCCATTCACAAGGTGAATTTCATTGAGAAAATCCTGGCAACAGTGCTCGCAAAGGTTTCAAACTTTATTCCAGAAGGTGGAATTTGGATGAATACCCAGCGCCCGGAATGGAATGATGCCAATAACGCCTTAGTAGGTAACGGCGTCAGCATGGTTACGTTGTATTATTTGCGTCGATTCCTAAGTTTTATGGACGGGTTGCTTGCTGATGCGGGTGAAGAAGTGAAGATTTCAGCGGAATTGGCCACCTTCTTTACTAGTGTTAAAACAACGCTCGAGGACCATCAAAATTTGTTGACGGGCTCCATTTCAGACGCCGATCGCAAGCGCGTTTTAGACGGTGTCGGTGAGCCAGCGAGTGCTTACAGAAAACGCATTTATGAAAAAGGCTTTTCAGGAACGTATACTTCCGTTTCTTTAGCTGACGTACGTTCGTTTGCACAGACTGCAACTGCGTTCATGGAGCATTCAATCGACGCAAACAAGCGCAAGGACGGATTGTACCATGCTTACAACCTAATGACGGTTACAGAATTGGGTGTTAAAATCAGCTATCTGCCAGAGATGCTTGAAGGTCAAGTGGCCGTGTTGAGTTCAAAATATTTGAGCGCGCATGAAGGCGCTGGGGTTTTAGATGCCTTGAAAGCAAGCGCCTTATTCCGTGAAGATCAATACAGCTACATTTTATATCCGAACAAAGAGCTGCCCCGATTCGTCGATAAAAACTGTATTCCAGTGGCCCGTGCTGAAGCCTCAGAGCTTGTTAAAGTATTGGTTGCGGACGGAAATAAAACCGTCGTACTGCGGGACCGTAATGGACAATACCACTTTAACGGTATGTTCAATAATGTCAACAGTTTGCATGCGGCACTAGATGCACTGCCGGCAAAATATGCAGCCCTTGTGACGAAAGATCGGGCATTGTTAGCAACTGTATTTGAGGAAGTCTTCGATCATAAATCGTTCACTGGACGTTCGGGTACATTCTTCGGTTACGAAGGGCTGGGGTCCATTTATTGGCACATGGTCTCAAAACTACTGCTCGCTACCTATGAAAATACAAATACTGCGTTAGAAGGAGATGATCCTGCGCTCGTCGGTAGAATGTTTGACCATTACTTTGAAATTTTAGCGGGTATTGGTGCACACAAATCGCCTGAATTGTATGGTGCATTCCCAACGGATCCGTATTCTCATACGCCAGGAGGAAAAGGCGCGCAACAGCCGGGCATGACGGGACAGGTTAAAGAGGATTTGATCAGTCGCTTCGGAGAATTGGGTGTTCATGTCTCGGGTGGCCAATTATCGTTTGTTCCAAAAATCCTTCGCAGCGAAGAGTTTTTGTCTGAGCCGAAAACATTCAACTACATCGCTTTAAACAACAAGAAAGAGCACATTGAACTTCACGTAGGTTCGTTGGCCTTTACCTATTGTCAAGTTCCTATCGTTTACCGTTTAGGAGCTGCCTCGAGCATTACCGTGATTACAGCATCCTCTACAAGCACTATCGAAGGAACAACACTGGGTAAAGAATGGACGAATGAATTGTTCCAACGCACCGGTAAAGTCGTTCGAATAGAGGTAACCGTGGTTAAATAAGAATAAAGATGAAACGAGGACTAAGAACTATAGCCGCATTATTACTAGTTGCAGCAAGCTTATTTTCTTGTTCATCTAAAGAAACACCTATGACAAAATCTAAAGCCGCCGCTGAAATTTTAGGCAACCCTGAATACAGCGCTATTTCTTTTGGAGGTTACCGAGGAAAGGAACGTGTTAAGCAACCTACCATCCCGCAGTTGAAGGAGGATTTGAAAATCATGTCCGCCATGGGCATTAAGATTTTACGCACGTACAACTTACAGTTGCCACATGCGTCGAATGTTTTAAAGGCCATTCGCGAATTGAAAGAAGAGGATCCGACGTTCGAAATGTACGTTATGCTGGGTGCTTGGATGGATTGTTTGAACGCATGGACTGACCATCCCGACCATTCAATAGAAGATGCTGTAAATAATGAAAGTGAAATTCAAAAAGCGGTGCGCTATGCGAATGAATACCCTGATATCGTAAAGGTAATAGCCGTCGGTAACGAAGCGATGGTGCATTGGGCAGCGAGCTATTTTGTACATCCCTCGGTCATTCTCAAGTATGTGAATTACTTACAAGAGTTGAAAAAGATGGGGAAATTATCGCCGGATTTATGGATTACCTCCTCAGATAACTTCGCCTCTTGGGGCGGAGGAGAATCGGACTACCACTTGCCTGAATTAGAAGAACTAGTTAAAGCAGTAGACTATGTCAGCGCGCACACGTATCCGTTTCACGATACGCACTATAACAATGCCTATTGGGATAGTCCTGCCGCAGATGAGGTAGGGTATTCAGACCATGATCGGGTACTTTCAGCCATGCAGCGTGCAGCTTTTTACGCACAAGGTCAATACGAAAGTGTGAAGTCTTATGTGCACGGAATTGATCCAGAAAAGCCCATACACATTGGTGAAACGGGCTGGTCTTCTGTCAGCGTTGGTTTCTACGGCAACAACGGCTCTTTTGCTGCAGATGAATATAAACAAGCGTTGTACTATCAAGCCATGCGTGAATGGACGGATGCGGAGGGCATCAGCTGTTTTTATTTCGAAGCATTTGATGAGCAATGGAAAGATCCTAACCATCCGGACGGATCAGAGAATCACTTTGGTTTAATCACGCTCGATGGAAAGGCAAAGTTTGCCTTGTGGGAATCAGTGGATAGGGGAGATTTTGAAGGATTATTAAGAGGAGGCAATCCCATTACTAAAACCTTTGAAGGAGATACAACGGCGATGCTTCAAACGGTAAGCGCGCCTAAAAGAAGAAAATAATGAAGCATATATTTTCGATACTACTAGGTCTTGCAGCGCTAATGGCCTGTACAACAATACCAGTAGAAGAAACCGTAGTTACAGTACCAAACAACTCTTCGAACTACTTCAAAGCGATCTGCTATCATCCTGTTCCTGCCGGAGATACGCTGCGCAGTTGGGAAACGCTGGATCAGGACCTTGCGCTCATGAAGGAGGCAGGTATCACAACAATCCGTGTTTATGTCCCCATCACTGAGGAGGCCGTTTTGGATAAAATAGCGGCTGCAGATATGCGGGTCATTACAAGTTTTGGGTACAATCAAGACAGTATATACGATATTCTATCAGGCAGTTTTATCGACTATGTGGACCAATTCAAAGGACACCCTGCTATTTTCCTCTGGGAATTAGGAAATGAATATAACTACCACCCTGAGTGGTTTGGCGACGATTTGAATAATTGGTACGATGCCTTAGAACAGGCAGTAGATGCCATACACGCTATCGACACACTGCACCCGGTAACTACTGCGCACGGAGAAATCCCTGATTCATTAGCACTGTACAAAGGCCGCAATCTTGACATGTGGGGCTTTAATGTCTACCGTTGGGACGTACCGGGATCATTCTTTGCAGATTGGGCAAAGTCAAGTGATAAGCCATTTTACTTCTCGGAGGTAGGGTCGGATAGTTATATGACTGTGTCGACAGATTCATTTGCTCAAGGCGAGAATCAAAAAGCGCAAGCAGCTGCCGTAGCCAATATTCTCGATGAAATTTTGGCACATGAAGGCGGATTCCAAGGGATCTCACTATTCTCCTTTACTGATGGTTGGTGGAAAGCAGGAAATCCGAATACGCAAGATGTAGGTGGCTGGGCACCCAACAGTTCCGGGGTACCTTACGACGGCGCTCCGAATGAAGAATATTGGGGTATTGTCGATATCAACAGAGAGAAAAAAGAAGTTTTTGACGCGATTAAGCAGCGTTTCACAAATACTGACGACGAATGAAAAAATCACTTTGGTTCATCCTTTCCGTTTTGGTTATAACCAGTTGTTCCTCTAATAGCACATCGCAAATGAATGTTTTTGAAACCTCAGCTAGTGGTAGTTTGTACGCTGAAAAGAAGGATTTTCAGAAATCCGAACAGCACTCAATCGTTTCAATCGATACAAAAAACAGAAAACAGACCATTATTGGTTTTGGCGGTGCTTTTACGGAGGCCACGGCCCATAACATCAATTTATTGAGCCCAGAAAATCGGTCAGAAATTATTGAAGCCTATTTCGGGGACGACGGAGCAGCGTATTCATTGACGCGCACACACATGAATTCTTGTGATTTTTCGGTTACGAACTACTCCTACACACCCGTTGAAGGCGATACGTTGCTTGAGCACTTCACCATCGACCCGGATCGTGCAGATATCCTTCCAATGATTAAAGATGCACAAGGGGTTTCAAAAGAAGGGTTTAAAATATTCGGTTCCCCATGGTCAGCAGCACCGTGGATGAAGGACAACAATAACTACGTAGGAGGTAAACTCAAAAAAGAGTATTACGGTACGTGGGCCTTGTTTTTCAGTAAGTACGTCGATGCGTTTCGCGCAGAAGGGGTTGATATCTGGGGTTTCACTGTGGAAAATGAGCCGCACGGTAACGGAAATAATTGGGAGAGTATGCATTATTCGCCTGAGGAAATGACCGATTTCGTTGTGAATCATTTGGGTCCGCATTTAGAGGCCGACGGAAAAGGCGATCTCATCATCATGGGGTACGATCAGAACCGCCAGGGTGTACCGGAATGGGCAGATGTCATGTACCGTGACGATACAACGAAGCGCTATTATGATGGCCTTGCTGTACATTGGTACGAGAGCACCTACGATTATTTTCCAGATATGTTGGAGTATGCACGAAATGCCGCACCTGAGAAGATCTTGCTTCAAACGGAGGCCTGTGTAGATAACCAAGTCCCGGTCTGGCGCGATGATGCGTGGTATTGGCAAAAGGAGGCGACAGATTGGGGGTATTACTGGCGTGAAGAAGAAAATCGCTACCTGCATCCGAAATACGCACCAGTGAATCGTTACGCACGAGATATCATTGGTTGTCTAAACCACTGGGTTCAAGGCTGGGTAGATTGGAACATGGTATTGGATACGCAGGGTGGACCCAATTGGGCGAAAAACTGGTGTATTGCACCTATTATCGTCGATCCCGAGAAGGATGAGGTCTATTACACGCCGCTGTACTACGTTATGAAACATTTCAGTAAGCACATCCGTCCAGGAGCGCAAGTGCTGGAGGTAAGCCACACCGACGGTGACCTTATGGTAACGGCCGCTGAAAATGAAAATGGATCCATCGTAGTGGTTGTATTTAATGAAGGTGAATTGCCACGAAGTTTTGATTTGAATATTGACGGAACAGCAAGAATGATTGCCATTGATGCGCAAGCCCTTCAAACCATAGTAATAGAACCTAAAGACATATGATATGAGTGAAGTAGGAGCAACAAAAGTCCCAATGGGCCAAAAGATCGCGTTTGGTGTGGGTATGTTGGCGAATCAGATGTTTCCAGCGGCCATGAGTATTTTTATGGTTGTATTGGTCCAAGATTTAGGTTTTCCTGGATGGATGTGGGGTGTAATCTTTTTCGCGCCTCGTGCCTTTGATGCCATTTTAGACCCCATCATGGGATTCATTTCAGATAATACGCGTTCACGCTGGGGTCGACGAAGAAAATACGTATTCATAGGTGCCCTGTTAATGGGGGTATCCTTTATCATATTGTGGCAAGTCTACCGTGAAAATACGTTGTCCTACAACTTCACGTATTTCATGCTTTGGTCGTTTGTATTCTATTTAGGCCTTACCATTTTCGGCGTGCCCTACGTTAGTATGGGCTATGAGATGAGTAATGATTTTCACGAGCGTACTACGGTTATGGCCATCTCGCAATGGATCGGTCAATGGGCATGGGTCATTGCGCCTTGGTTTTGGGTCATTATGTACGACCCTGAATGGTTCCCATCAGGAGACGTTGCTACGCGAACCTTAGCGGTATGGGTAGGTATTGTGTTTACGCTATGTGCTATGGTGCCAGCCATTTTCATTAAAGGTGAATCTACTTTAGACCGGACAGATTACGAGTCGCTGAGTCTTGGAAATATCATTCGTAGCTTGGGTAGTATCCGACGCAGCTTCGTTGAAGCGTTTGCGCTACCGTCATTCCGAAAACTATGCATCACGACGTTTTTAATCTTCAATGGTTTTAATACTATCGCGAGTTTTACTTTCTTCATCATCAAGAGCCACCTTTTCAATGATGATGCATCCGCTGTGGGGGTTTGGCCTACACTTTTTGGTAGCGTAGGTGCATTGGTGACTACGTTTTTGGTAATTCCTATTGTTGCACGTATGTCAAAAGCATTGGGTAAGAAGCGTGCCTTTATCATTTCGCAGAGTATTTCCATTGTCGGCTATGTTATGTTGTGGTTCCTCATGGTTCCAGGCAAACCATACCTCTTCTTATTTGCCTTACCATTCCATTCATTCGGTATCGGTGGCTTGTTTACCATTATGATGTCTATGACGTCCGACGTTTTGGATATCGATGAGCTGAAAACGGGTAAACGCCGAGAAGGTGTTTTTGGAGCAATCTATTGGTGGATGGTCAAGCTTGGATTCGCCTTTGCAGGCGCTTTAAGTGGCTTGATATTGACATTAGTAAAGTATCAAAGCGGCGCAGTAGCGCAGCCAGAAGGTGCGGTAGACCAATTAAGAATGGTCTTTTCGGGCTTACCAATTCTATGTACGCTCATCGCTATCGCGGTCATGTGGAAGTACAATGTAGATGAGAAATACGCGAGAGAGGTCCGCGCGAAATTGGACCAACGAAATCAACCAGCTAACTAAGTTTTTAAAGACACAAACATGTCGTTTAGAAAGGAAAAATTTATGTCATTGGCCGGTATTACGGCTGTTGAACATCCATTAAATGAGCTAAAAAATATTAGCCGTAGTTTATTAGATGCCGGAATTCATGGTATCTGTTTTAGTGCTTATGACGAAGGGCAACAACCTGGTGATCAGCTCACAGAGGCACAGGTTCGTAGAAAATTGAGTATTCTAAAGCCCCACATTTCTTGGGTGCGTACGTTTTCTTGTACGGAAGGCAACGAATTGATTGCGCAGATTGCACATGAATTAGGCATAAAAACCCTAGTTGGTGCGTGGCTGGGGGACGATCTCGAGAAGAACGAAGCCGAGATTGCAGGCCTCATCACTTTGTGTCGACAGGGTGCCGTGGATGTTGCAGCGGTAGGTAACGAAGTATTGTACCGCGAAGACCTTGAAGTAAATGCATTGGTGAACTACATTGAGCGTGTCAAGGCTGAGGTTTCTGGTGTGCCGGTTGGTTATGTAGATGCCTATTACGAGTTTACCGATCATCCCGAAGTTGCGGATGTTTGTGATGTAATCCTTGCGAATTGTTACCCCTATTGGGAAGGTTGTGCCTTAGACTATTCTTTGATGTACATGAAACAAATGTACATGGAAGCCAAGATTGCCGGTAAAGGCAAGCCTGTGTTCATCACTGAAACCGGTTGGCCTAGCAGCGGTCAGAGTATAGGTGGCGCTCATGCCTCATTTGAAAACAGTCTGAAGTACTTCATTAGTGCACAGCGCTGGTCGTCTGCTGAAGATATTCCTATGTTCTATTTCTCTTCATTCGATGAAAGTTGGAAGATAGAGAAGGAGGGCGATGTGGGCGCATCATGGGGTCTATGGGATAAAGATGAGCAGCTGAAGTTTTAAGAAGGCCAATTGTGCTCGTAACTGCACGATTTAGTTGCATCTTTGCCGCATGGAACACAAAAGCGGTTTTGTCAATATCATCGGTAATCCCAATGTAGGGAAGAGTACACTGATGAACGCTATGGTCGGTGAGCGATTGAGCATCATCACGCCAAAGGCACAAACGACTCGTCACCGCATTTTTGGTATCTTAAACGAACCGGAATACCAGATTGTCTTTTCAGATACGCCAGGGGTTATTCAGCCAGCTTACAAAATGCAAGAGCACATGATGAAGTTTGTGTCAGATGCTTTTGAAGATGCTGATGTCTTCTTGTATTTGGTAGAACCTGGCGATCGCGCACTGAAGGATGAAGGCTTTTTTCAAAAACTGGCGACTACAGCAGTTCCAGTGCTCTTGATTGTCAATAAGATCGATACAACCACACAGGAGGCCTTAGAGGAAGAGGTAGGCTACTGGCAGACCAGTTTGCCTAATGCGGAGATCATTCCTATCAGTGCCCTCGAAGGGGCGAATACGGACTATTTATTGAGTCGATTGAAGGAATTGGTTCCCGTAAGTCCGCCGTACTTTGATAAAGATGCGTTAACGGACAAAACGGAACGTTTCTTTGTTAGTGAGATCATAAGAGAACAGATCCTGCTGAATTACAAAAAAGA
>ERZ651776.5931-NODE-5931-length-10296-cov-4.244838_pt1 | contig 10296 bp, 7 predicted proteins | sample MGYA00514761_ERZ651776 | MGnify/ENA metagenome assembly ERZ651776 | reverse complement strand
CCCCACAAAAAGAGAAACTTTTTGGGTCAAAATTGAAACTTTTTTTCCTTCACTGAAACGGGCCACCCATAATGGAACGAGGCGGGCCTCCTCGCGATGACCATCCTCGCCTACCTGGCCCGTGTCTTCACCCTCGCGCCGCTGCTGACGAGCACCGAGGGGCTCGTGGACGCGATCGCACACACCCCACACCAGAAGTACGTGCAGGCTCGCTTCGCTCGCACCAAGCCCTAAAAGCTAACTCTTCGCTTGCGCTCGCGCAGGTACGCGGTCTTGTGCCTCTCCGGGCTCGGCCTCGGCCAGCCCATTGGCCCGTGCCACGAGCGGGTGGTCGCCAACGCCGGCGTGCTCGAGCTGCTCGTCGGCGGCATCGAGAACAACCCGGACATGGCATGCAGCGTGCTCGTGTCCTTCTGCGTGAGCCGCGGCACCAAGCAAACCATTCACGACCACCCGGGCCTCGTGGACGCAGTCGCCAAGACGCTACACGAGCACAAGACAATGAGTGCCGCCCTCCTCTTCTTCGGGCTCGCGGGCAGTCCGGCGCTTCAGGTGCCCCTGGCGCACAACCCGGCGGTGCTCGGCGCGCTCCTCGGCGTTCTGGAGGGCTGCGACGACGACCAAGCGATCGAGTATACCGTGGCGGCCGTGTCCGAGCTCACCAACCCCGAGGAGAACCGCGCGATCATGGCCGAGGGCCGGCGCGTCGCCGACGCGCTGCGCAATCACAGGGGCAAGGGTGGGGCGGAGGCAGGGCTCGCGAACCTGCAGTAGTCGCATCTGTCTCTCTAAAATTAGGAATAAAATCATCGAATCATCACCTTTTTCCTCGTGACTTACATAGAATGGAGAAAGTTGACAAGGCAAAAGTTTATGTCAAAAATAAAAATGAACGCCCAAATTCTATTCCTGCTACTTGTGTCTGCACTCCTTTTATTGTTAAGCTACTGCTACGTTGAAGTGTGCGCCTTCCTTAACGTCTTTGAATAATGTGTCCCCCTCCCCAATTGACGACGCCAGTCCAAAATAATCCGCAGCATCAAGAGCGACCTGGCACGATTCTCTGACAACAATATCCTCCTTCTCATCATCGCGAAACTCTTCCAGAACCTTCTCGCAGTCATCCCATCTATCACCAATGGCCCCCAGCGCTTCAGCTGCCTCGTGTCGCACCATGCTGTGCTCTCCCGGTCGTCGTAGAGACTTCACCAAAAATTCAAACCCGGATCCCATCGCCATCTGCCCCAGCACGTAGGCCACCTCGTGCCGCAATAGTGCTGAAGAGTCGTCTTCCACCAAAGTATTACCCAACTCGGCAACACACTCGTCGCCCCCACGGTTTCGCAGCGAAAACATGCTCTTGTAACGTTCAAATAGCTCCAATTTCTCATTTCGCAAAATTTCGCCTAGCTCGCGAGTCGATAGATTAGCGTGCTCCGGCGATGGTGGAGCGGGATCCTTACTGTCGTATGGGGATAGCATGCACGCGCACGCAACAGGAGCGTTGGGATCTGATTCATAATCCTCTACATTTTTGTTATCCTCCACCCTCCAACGGATGAAATTTGCCGCCACCTCGCAAGTTTGGCCGACTTCGATTCGCTCGTCCTTCGTGCACTCCATAAGAATGGGAATCGACCTCTTGTCTCCAATAGCTCCTAAAGCCTCACCGCATTCATGCCGGACCATCACATTGTCACCCTCCTCCCTGAGAACTCGCTCTAAGCACTCCCTCGCTTGCCCGTCTCCTATTTGACCTAGGACGTATGCATATTCGTGGCGAATCAAAGCACCCCCTGTCCCTTCGAGGGCACGGCACAGCGCCCTAACAATGCTGTCTTTTGCAGCTTTGGTTGTCGAATCTCTCTCGTACACATTTCTTACATAGTAAGCAGCCCTCATCAGTTTCGGCACTGGAGAAGTTGGATCATCGAGCGTATCGATCAGTGCGGGCAGTGGAGGCGTCGGAGCGAACCCAGACATGGTGGTTGGGCCGGTCGCAAATTGTGGCGTGGGGTGGGGGGGGCCGTCGTCACCTCTTCCACTACACTAATTTTTTGAGATTTATTTCTGGTACCGAACTGCAGTTGTAGGCTATAGTCTCACGATAGATTTTACGATTGATTGAAGCAAATTTGAATATTTTATGGACCAATTCACAAATTCTCCCAGTCAATTTTTCGAGAGAGGCCACACCCAGCAAACGAAAGCGGACGAAAATATGGCTTCTGGTACGCACGCTCTCTATACCAATTTGCGTTATTTTGTGGTTTTTTTTCTTCCTGCCTTTTCGTATCCACCAAACTGTCCCCGGCATTTTTGTGGCTCCCTCTTCCCCTAAATGACCCCAGCAAAAAGTTGTTTTCTCCCACTTTCAGCATATAATGTCCTGTCGATCCCTCTGCACTAGACTTGTCTGATTGCGTGCTCTCTGTGCCATCTGCACAGGTCTTTTTTTCTCCGCAATGACTCGCCTCGGGGGGGAAAAAATGACCGATCTATCGCCTTGTCAATTTGTTGACATCCATCGACCGTCTTTCCCACAGCTAACACAGTCTGTCCCCCTTTTTGGTCATTATTATTCCTACTGCAGAAATGGAGAACCTATCCAACACCCCGACCTTGTCAAACTTTGTCATGAGCAACCAGGGCCAGAATTTGCCCTTGACGATCCTGATGAACTCGATTGCGTTGTCTTGCAAGAGTATTTCTACCGCTGTGAAGCGTGCGGGAATCAGTAACCTGTATGGCCTCGCTGGTGAGGTCAACGCGACGGGCGATGATCAGAAGAAACTCGACATTTTGTCCAACGACATCATGGTCAATGCCTTGAAGAACAGCGGCGTCTGCAGTGTTTTGGTCAGTGAGGAGAACGAGGATATTATCATCTGCCCGAACGCGAACAGTGAGACGTCTAAATACGTTGTTGCTTTCGATCCCCTCGATGGCAGCAGCAACATCGACTGCAACGTTTCTGTTGGAACTATTTTCGGTGTTTACGAGAAAACTCCCGGGGAAGCTGGGCTGAAGGATGCCCTGAGGCGCGGAGATGACATGGTGTGCGCTGGCTACTGCGTCTACTCTAGCGCTGTTGAGCTTGTGCTTACATTTAAGAACGGCGGTGTCCACTGCTTCTGCCTTGACCCTTCCATCGGCGAGTTTGTCCACACACGGAAGAACATGCAGTTCCCCGAAGGCGGTGGCAAGAAGATCTACTCCTGTAATGAGGGAAATTCTCAGCAGTGGGACAAGCCAATCCTTGACAGCGCATCTTTCTTCAAGGGCGGTGCTAAGCCCTACAGCGCCCGTTATTGCGGCTCGATGGTGGCTGATGTCCACCGCACCCTCCTTTACGGAGGAATCTTCATGTACCCTGCTGACAAAAAGAGCACCAAGGGAAAACTTCGTATTCTGTACGAGGGCTACCCTATGGCGATGATTATTGAGCAGGCAAAGGGTGTGGCATCGACGGGTCTATTCCGCGGCACCGTCGGGAGAATTATGGAAGTCGTGCCCGAGCACATTCACGACCGTTGCCCAATCATCATGGGAAGTCCCCGCGATGTTGAGGTGGTCTACGGATTTTACCGTGCGGCTGGTGTCGATGCACCCGAACTAGAGTAATCGCCATCGTCGTCGCGTGAGGGCGAAGAATGGTTTGATTTTTGTTGTTGGGGAACGTTTGAGAAGAAGATATGATGAATGATCGCAAGAGACTAACAAACGAAGCGAGTGCTGTTTGGCGATGTATAATTCATCCTTGGTGCTTATAATTAATTGGTCCATCTATGTCCCGCACACACCATAATGCCGCTATCTGCTTCTTTCCGTTTTCGCGTCATGATGCCGTCATGATGCCGTCACACATTTTATTTTCTTCAGTCGACGTTCACTTTTCGCTTCATCGTCTTGACCTTTTCCAGGAGGCTTTTCCGCACACCATCACCTCCCCCACCCAGGCTATCCCCGCCGCCAAGTCCATTCCCCATGTCCATGCCACCTTTGACTGTACTGGCCTTCAAAAAAGCTTTCCCCAGGTGCCCTCCCCCCCCCAGAAAGAGCACCATCAACCCACCCAGCGCACAGCATTGGAGTGCAATAGCAGTGCTCTCCACGACGAAGTGTCTTCGATGCTGCTCACTCATTGGTGCCACGACGAAAACTGTAAAGACGAACCTGCACAGTCGCTGAAACAGTCAGAAATAGAAACGCGACTTCACACACTAACAGATAATTTACTCACCCCAACAGATAGACGGCTCCACTAATGGTAAAGAGCTTGACAAACATGGCCGCGTTTTCGTCTGTTCCGCTGACCTTTTTGAGAGCCCTCTTACCGCCCCAAACAACCAACCCCGCAAACACAATTCGCGCTAACATCAACAACTTTCCTGGCCAATGGTCATGCTCATGAAAGCTGCTGAAGTCCTCCTCGTATCTCCTACTCATGACCTCGATAAAAAACTGTGCAAGGAAAACGGACCCACCTATTTTTCCGATTTTTTTCATTTCCGTCCAAGCGCCGTCTATAAGCGTCCATCCCCCGGCAACGCTGACAACCACCATTATAGCAAGCGATTCTGACAGATTCTGGAAGGTATCGCTGAAAAAATCTAAGGGCAACCGGCCGTGTCGCAGCCTGTACCCCTTTCCGTCGCTTTTGTATTTGCTTAAATGCACCGCCTCAAAGAAACACGCCATGAGCTGAAAAATGAGTGCCAAAAAGACTGCAGCAGTAGATAGATGCACGGTCCCAAACCTTCCCAGCATTTTCTGAATCCCCATGCCTGACACCAAAACCCCTCCAAAAAGAGCAACTGTAGCGAGAACATTCATCCTCAGCAACCCTACTTCTTCTTCAGGCAATTCGCCCTCCCCATTCAACAGGTGAAACTCGTAGTCTAATGTGGGTGGGTGAGCTGGGTAGAATTCAAGACTGCAGTCAGAGACCACAAAATAGTAAAACTGTGTATCAAACTTTGTCGGGAACACATACTCGATACTGAATTCGGCATTGCTCGGCGGCTGTTTGACTAAACGCCTTCGCGTAGTCGCCGCCTTCATGCGCTCGTCACACAATGACCCTTTCTTCAGGCTCTCCAGATACGCCTTGTAGGCTTTGTCGTCAAAAATTTCAAGCTCAAGCCTGTGCTGTTGGCCGTCAGCTGTACCGAATCTGTCTCCGTGTCCCGTAAAGCTCGCAGTTACGTGCCCCTTTTCCTCCTGGCCGAAGCTGAATCGCGTTACGAAGGCTTCTGTGGTGTCACTGTCAAGTGTTATTGTCCCTTGCATGATCTTCGCAAGAGATATGTTGCAGAGAAGTAACAGTAACATAGCCGTGAAATGCACGGCGAAGTAGGTCTTCATAGTGGGTATTCGCTGGCAGCCGCTCTACCAAACTTGACGTTAGGAGCCGCAACCTCCACTGATTCTTTTTTGATGCTTCTGAAACTCGCAAAAACCAAGGAATAATGAAGTATAGCCGGCAGATTGATAAAAAATTCTCTCTCCTACCTTCTCTGAAATATAATATTGTTATCCTCGCAGAGTAAAGCTATCAACGAACGGACATCTCTAAGCAGCATCACTAGAGACAGTGAGTCACTCACATTTCTTCCTTGCTCCCATTGTACACCAAGACAACAAAGATGGACGAAGCGGCTCTCCTCGCTCTTCCTGGGGTCCGAGTCACGGATGCTACGACTGAAGAAGCCAAGATAATGCGTGAATTTAACTCTGAGGCTCCTGCATCCTCTTCTTCTGCAAGAAATGACATCCCCTTGGGATCGTTGGATCGAGGACAAGCACGTTTCGTTGATAGCTTTATTTCCGGTGATATGTTCGGCTATGGGAACATGCTGGAGGGTTCATCAGGGCTCCTTCCGCCTGCTCCTGGGAACAACGGCAACGGAAGCAGCAGCAGCAGAGCATTGATGCAGCAGCAAAAACGCCATGATGCGATAATGCTTCAAGTGCTAAGAACGCACCGGTCCGCGCTCCGGAGGAAGATGGTTAAGCTCCTTCAGAGCGTGACCAAAGACTTTTCAAAAGAAATTTCACTGCAGAATGAGAGAGGAGTTGATGGTGGCCGTCTTGGCAAGATAGAATTAGTGCGGATGAAAGAAATTATAGTAAATCGGAGCATTTCTCAGCTCCTGGGCCGCCAAGAGACTGAACAGGAGAGAGAAGATGATGATGAGCGCCATATTCGTCGCGCAACAGAGTCTCAGTGGGGAGAAGCGTTGAGAGAGGTAAAAGCGATGAAAGAGGCTGCGAAGCAGGCGAAGATCGACGGTGAAAAGGAGGCGGAGGAGCGACTGAAGAGGAGGATGGAATCACAAACTTACTACAAAGATCGTGAAGTGGGCATTAAGATAGTAGAATTTGATGACGGGCGCCGTGGGGAGAAGAATAAGAAGCGAATTGAAGAACAGAGGAGGGAGAAGGAGGAGGAGAGAAGGCTGCATGGCGTCGTGATGGGTTTGAGCAAAAAGAAGGGTAGTAACAAGGGCAACAACTTTGGTGGCAGTAGTAGTGGCGGTGGCAGTAATAGTGGCAGTGGCAGTGGCAGCGGCAGCGGCAGCGGCAGAGGGAAAAACAGCAGCAGCTCCGTCAGCTTCAAGGACGCAATCATAAATTCCCCATCTATGACAACTACGACAACTACGAATCGAATCTTTGATGGGAAGGGGATTATTAAATCACAGAAGCTGTCGCCTCCGTCGGCAATATCCCCTGGCGTCATCAAGAAGAAGAAGAAAAAGAATTCTCCAGAAAAAACAAGAAAGACTCTACGGTCCTCTTCGCCCCCTCCTGCTGTCACTGTTCGCAACAATGGCAACAATGCTGACAATATTACGTGCCCCGTCTGCAATGTTCATCTCGGTTTCTGCTCTCAATTAACCTTTGAGACGGCCGACGAGGTCGTGGAGAAGCACTTGGAAAAAAGAGGTGGGTGCAATGGACCGCGAAGAAAGAGAGTTGTCGAGAACGAAGTTTCTATTGATGATGGTTCTGATTCTTCCAAGGGAGACTTGGGCGAAGACTATTATGACAACGACAACGACAACGACAACGACAACGACAACGACAACGATAACGATAACGACAACGATAACGACGCGGATTTCTTCGACGACGACGCGAGCTCTTCCTCCTCCGAAGAAGGCAGCGACATAGTCATGGAAGATGAGGAAAGCTGCTTAGAGAAACCTGCCCGAGTCAGTAAAGGGAAAGTGAAACGAGAACAAAAAGAGGATTATTACATGGACAGGGATGCTCCCGTCGACGACCTAATGGAAATAGACTACGACTATCGTGTTGAGAAATTCTGCAAGGATTTCGGCCTCATCCCTGAAAACGAAAACGGAAACGGAAACGATGAGAAGGATGATGATGATGATGAGGGGGTAGGATACGATTTCTTCGCTGAGGTGGAGGAAGGGGCATTAAATTGGCGGGCTCCAACAGCAAAAGAAGTCAAGGTTGGGAATGATGACGACGACGACGATGATGACGACGATGATGAAGAGGGTTTCAGAAATGCAGGCCAACATCGTCCAGTTCTTCCTCCTCTTCCCCCTCATCTCAGGGGTGTTGCCACACTGGAGGAACGCTTGCTCGGACAGGGACGTAGAAGCGATCACGCGTCTGGTTTTCATCACTTATTCCCTCACCAGCTCCAGGTGCTCGAGTTTCTCCACAGTCTGCGTAAGAAGTCTGTGGGTGGGATAGTGGGCGACGAAATGGGGCTGGGGAAGACGGGTGGGGTGAGCGGCTTCATAGGCTGGCGGTCATGGGTGAAATACGACGAGCGAATAAACCGAGGAGAGGAAGGCAATAACAGTAGTAACCCCAATCCGATTCGATCCTGCTTAATTGTTTGTCCTGGCACGATCCTTCGTCACTGGGTCTCGGAGCTCCACCGTTGGGCGCCAGGAATGCGCGTTGTCATTTGTCACAAAAGTGCCGAGGGGAAGGGAGGAGGAAACTTCGATAGATCTGTACACTCAATAGGTGGTGCCATTGAAAATTTAGACAAGTGGGTACGAATGAAACTTCGCCGAAACGAGCGTCGGCGAATAGAGCTTTTGGAGCAGCGCCTAAGTTCGAAAAATTCTGACGTTCTATACCCCACAGCTGTGGATCTCATCGGGGTGGGCTACTGCGTGCTGACAACATACGACTCGCTCAGGATCGACGGCGAACTCAACCCGGAAAACAATAACACAGGGGGAATGTGCATGGTCAACAAAAACTGGGACATGGTCTGCTTGGACGAGGGGCAGCGAATTAGAAATCCACAGGCGAAGACAACGAAGGAGCTGAAGCGTATCCGAACGCCGCATCGAATCCTGTTGAGCGGAACTCCGATTCAGAACAATTTAATTGAGCTTTGGTCGTTGTACGATTTTGTGTTCCCCGGGCGTTTAGGGAACGACGCGGAAGTATTTGACAATGAGTTTGGTGTTCCCATTCGCAGGGGTGGCTTCAAAAATGCAAGTCCTATGGAAGTTCAGCTCGGCTACCGATGTGCGCTTGTTCTAAAGGACCTCATCGGCCCTTATTTACTCCGCAGGCGAAAGGATGAGATTCGGGAGGTGCAGACACTCATGCCTGGAAAGACTGAGCAGGTGATATTCTGTACGCTATCGAAAGAGCAGGAGCGACTTTACAGAGCTTACATAAGCAGCCCCGAAGTACGAGATTTGCTCTGGCGAGGAGAGGATGATGGATACGATGGCAGTCGACGCGGTGCAGGTAATTTGCTATTCAAGAGTATTAGCATCCTTAGAAAGCTCTGCAACCATCCACGTTTGTTGGTTGGTGACGAGGAGTTCGAGGGGGAGAATGAGGATAACGGAATTGGTATTGGCGGCGGCGGCAGCGGCGGCGACAGCAGCGGTGGTGGCAGCAGCGGTGGTGGCGGCAGCACCGACGACAAACAGAGCGATAGGAATGGGAATGGAAATGGAAATGGAAATGGGAATGTCGACGATGGCGATGAGGATGACGATGATGATGACGAGGAGATGCTCCGATCGGGAAAACTGGTCGTTCTGAGCAAGATATTACCGCTCTGGTACCGTCAAAAGCACCGCGTCCTGATCTTCTCTCAATCTGTTAAGATGCTCGACATAATAAAAAGCTTCGTCGACCGCCTCGGAGTAGGCATGTTCGGCAGGATCGACGGGAAGACGAATATCCGCGATCGGCAGCGTATCATCGACGATTTCAACAGCGGCGTTCACGACGATGACAGCGAGGACAGCGACATGGACGACAAGAAAAGTGTCAACACCAGGAAACCGCGCGTCTTCGGCCTCCTTTTAAGCACCAAGACAGGCGGGGTGGGTATCAACTTGACCGGAGCCAACCGCATCGTTATATTCGACCCGGACTGGAATCCTCAGACCGACGCGCAGGCTCGGGAGCGGTCCTGGCGCTTCGGTCAGACGAAAGACGTCGTCGTCTACCGCTTCGTTACCTCCGGTACGATCGAAGAGAAGATCTACCAGCGTCAAATTTTCAAGACTTCCCTGACGAATAAAGTTCTGCAGGACCCGAGGCAGAAGCGGCTGTTTACGCAGGGGGACCTGAAGGATTTGTTTCGGTACAGCGGGAGTAGTGGCGGTGGGAAGAGGTCGCGGGGTGAAGGGGGGGACGACGGCGGTGAATGCGAGACTTCGGACCTCCTGGGAAAGGTTGGTGTAGTGGCGAAAAAAGTCAAGACGAATCCTGAAAAGGGTGACGAGGAAAGCTGTGATGATAATGGCAACGGGGGTGATAGAAACGGCAATAGCAACCGCAGCAGCCGGGCGAATTCCCCTGTCCCCGCGACCGATGACGAGAACAACGCCGTCCTGAGCAAAATAATGAGGAGCGGTATAAGCGGCGTCATTGACCACGACCTCACCGACAGCAGTAGCACGAAATCAACGAGGATGAGGAACATGGAGGACGAGGCGAAGAGGATGGCAAGGGAGGCCGTCAACAATTTGCGCCGTGCTGGTCGCAGCGGGAACGGGAACGGGAACGGAAGCGGGAACGGGAGCGGGAACGGGAATGTCAGGGGGGGCAGCAAGATCGACTACGGCCGGGCGGGGAACAGCAGCAGCATGAGCCTCCTCGGTTCCATCCAGAGGAGGAACGACGACGTGGCGTACAACGAGTACAGCGGCGGTCCGGCGCCGTCGAGGAGCCTCACGAGGGCGGACAAGAAGTTCGACATCGTCGCGAGGAAGCTGAGGGAGTTCATTAGGAGACACGGGGGATCGCACGCGGCGTATGGGGGGG
>ERZ651776.5927-NODE-5927-length-10299-cov-3.071023_pt1 | contig 10299 bp, 8 predicted proteins | sample MGYA00514761_ERZ651776 | MGnify/ENA metagenome assembly ERZ651776 | reverse complement strand
CCGCGCAGATAGCGTGCATACAGATCGGCGGGCAACTGGCTGCCTACAAGATTGCCAAGGTGCTTGATGCCGTTGATGTAGGGAATTGCGGAAGTGATGAGGTGACGTGCCATGGGGTGCGATTGGTCCTGCATTAAGTGTTGTGTGCAGGTCTAGCGGACAGGCGGTGCAAGGGCTAGGGGGGTCGCGGAACGGAAATCAGCGGGTATGGCCGCTATGCGCAAAAGCAGACCTTCACGACTGGGCGAGCAATGATCGCTTTTGATAGATGACAGCCGCTAAAGCAGAGGCTTCGTGCGAGAAAAGGGACCACCAAATTGGGACCGCCCATTCCGAGTTGGATTGTCGGGCGAGGTTGAAAAACGCTGTCTTGGCCGATCAAACTCACCAAGGTCGAGAACGATCTTGCGTTCTGTCTTCTGCGTCGGTCATTGCATCAAGCATGCGCATCTTCATTCGCCGCCGTTGGTCGGCATATTCGGGCGCTTGGTAAAGATTGTGCAACTCACCGGGATCGTCGGACAGGTTATAAAGTTCGCCGTCGCGGATGTTTCCGCACGCTGGGTCCCCGTGCCAGACAATCAGCTTCCAATCCCCGTGGCGCAGCATCGTCGTCATGATCAGCGGATCGGTGTGAAAGCCGGAATACCGGTACTCGCACATCGCCCAAGGCCGGAAATGCACATCCTCGCCCTGCATCATCGGCAACAGGGTTTGCCCCTGTATTCCTGTGCCCTTCCCACAGCCAGAAGCGTCCAGAATGGTTGCGCTCAAATCGATCCATTGCACCGGATTTGTGATGCGCTTCGCTGCTGGGATTTGGTCCGGCCAATGAGCGATCAGGGGGACGCGGCACAGATCATCATAAAGCTGCGGACCTTTGAGCAACTGTTGATGGTTGCCCAGCATTTCACCGTGATCTGACGAAAAAATCACCAGTGTGTTTTCCAGCTGTCCTGTCTGTTTCAGCGCGTCCAACATGCGCCCGACCTCATAGTCAATCAGCGCGATCATGGCCCAATACTGCGCGCGGATCTCTTTTATTTCAGCCGCTGTGTAGTCCTGAAAACCCGGAGAAGTCCCGCTATAACTTTTCTCGGACAGCGCCCGATGGATGGCTGGTTTATCGTCCAACTCGTCCGGTCTGGTGTTGGGCGCAGGGATGGCATCGGCGTCGATCATGTCGCGGAATTCTTGGGGCGCGCCGAACGAATGGTGCGGGTCGAAGAAATTTGCGGTCAGGAAAAAGGGCTCGGATTCGTCCCGTTCATGGGTGATGAAATCGACGGCGCGTTCGGCGACCCAATGGGAATAATGCGCCTCTTTGGGGACGTGGTCGATGGGCGTACCGGTCCGCGCGCGATTGGAAAGTTCGATGTTCTCGTTGGCGCCGGTATCGGGGAAAATCTGTTGGTAGATTTCGGGCTGTGTCTTGCGCAGCCAGCGGTGGAAGTCGTTCTCCAAAGCGCGATGATTTGGCCCATGCGCCCATTCGAACACGCGATACCCGTCGTTCTGACGCGGTTCTGTGCGCCATGTATCGCACGGCGATAGGTGCTGTTTGCCGATCATGCCGCAGTCATAGCCAGCATCCGCCAGTGTGCGCGTGAACATGCGTTGGCCTTCCGGCAGCGGGACGCCATTAGCATAAAGTCCGTGGTTGGAAGGGTATTTCCCGGTGAACAGCGATGCCCGCGACGGGCTGCACAACGGGTTTTGCACATAACAGTTTTCAAACAGGGTGCCGTTTGCTGCCAGGCGATCCAGATTGGGGGTGACCGCCCAAGACGCCCCCGTACATCCCAGCGAGTCTCCGCGTTGCTGGTCCGTGCAGATAAACAGGATGTTGGGGCGGTTGGCCATGATCAGAACTTTGCAATGCGGGGTTCGGTGCGGTCTTCAAGCGCCACACGAGAATCGATCATCTGGTCGAGCATGTGCTCAATGGTGCCCTGATGATCGGGGCTGGCGGAGCAATTGTGTGCCTCGGTTGGGTCGGCCTTCAGATCAAAGAGCTGCAACGTCTGTGAAGCATCATGGGTCACCACCAGCTTCCAACGCTCGGTAATCAGTGCTGTCTGATGTGGCTGATCCGGATGACGAAGGCGGCAAAACGCCCAGCCGCGCGGTTCGCTTATGGTTAGGCACTGACCTTGGGTGCGCTGGGGGGCGCGAAGCCCGGCGAGCGCATAGAGCGTCGGCGCGACGTCCATTGTTGAAACGGGTTCTTGAATGGTTTGCGCTGCGCTGTTGGGGATGCGCAGGGCCAATGGCACCTTGATCGCGCATTCTTTCAACGGGGTTGCGGGGTTGGTCACGCTGCCACGGCCAGCGGTCAAAGCGATCACCGTATTGTCGGGCAGGTTTTGCAGGATCACCCCAAGGGCTGCATCGGCTTGTGCCAGGGCGCGAGGGTTCACGGCCTCGGTCGGCGCGCCAGAGGACCCCATAGATTGCCCGACGACGAACCCGACCACGCCAAAGAACGGCCCGTCGTTTATGCGAGAGCAGACTTGCTGGCCGATCCATGAATTGAAACTGAGGTCGTCCGGCAAAGCTTCCATCGCCTCACGTTGCCAATCTGGAACGACAGTGTCGTCGGGATTTGCCTGGCGCGGGAACATCTGCGCGCAGGTTTCGGGCGTGGCCTGCTGCAACCATGTCAGGTAGGCGTTCTGTCGAGACCGATGCAGCGGTCCGTGCGCCCAATCAAGGTGGTCATATTCAAGCAGGCGCGCGTGTTCTGTCGTCCAGTTTGACAGCCCCGCCAACTGTCGGCGTCCAACCAGCCAGCTGTGATATCCGTTTTCCCGGAACACTTCGGGCAAGGGTCTTTCCCGCTTTGGCAGGGCCACCCCGTCCGTCCAGACACCATGTGCGGCCATATCAAGCCCTGTGAACAGGCTGGCACGGGCGGGGCCGCTTTCGGGGCTGGGCGTATAGGCGTTTGTGAAGGTAAGACTGTCCCTGAGGAGTGCGTTTATCGTCGGTAAGCCCCCCGCGTGCTTGGTCAGGTCTTGTGCGCTGAGGCTATCGAAAACCACCAGTAGGATGTTGGGCCGTGCGGTCATCGTCATAGTGTGTCCCAGACGACGCGAAAGCCCTGATGCGGCGTGGCGGTATCGGGTGAATTCCCGATCCGCGCCGCGATCCGGTAGCGAAAGCAATAGCTGCGATGGCACAGGTACGACCCACCCTTAAGCAGCTTGAACCCGCGCATCCCGTCCATCTTTTGCGCCACGCTTTTCTTCAGCGACTTGACGCGGAACGGGTCCGCCGTCCATTCCCAGACATTGCCGACCATATTGAAAAGCCCGTAGCCATTGGGCTGGAACGACTGCGCGGGGGCGGTATGGGCAAAGCCGTCAACACAGGTATTCTTCGCTGGAAAGCTCCCCTGCCAGATGTTGCAGGGGGTGTGGCTGGTGTCATCGGGTTCGCTGTCGCCCCACGGGTAGCGCACATCGCCCAAGCCACCGCGCGCGGCGTGTTCCCATTCCACCTCGTTTGGGAGGCGCCCGCCACACCAACGTGTATAAGCGGTCGCATCGGACCACGATACTTGCACGACGGGATGATCGGGGCCGAAGCGCGGGGTGTCCGGCCCATTCGGTGCCCGCCACGTGGCCCCATCGACCTTGCGCCACCATTCGGTTCCAACGACGCCTTGCGTCTCTCGCAGACCGGGCGCGATGTCGGAGTAAAACACAAAGGACCAACCGATACGCTCCGCCTCTGTTTCGTAACCGGTGTCGGCGACAAACCGTTCAAAAGCTTCGTTTGTGATGGTCGTTTGCGTAATGCGGAACGGCTTGATCTTTTTGCGGCGCAGCGGGCCTTCGCCATCGATTGCAATCAACGGCTTTGCGGTCCCTTTCATGGCCGCTCCGCCGGGAATGTCGGACGTCGGCAAGGGGTAGAACGGGGTGCCGGCTACGGACGTAGCGGGGCCTAGGGCGCTTGGCCCTTTATCCCGCGTCGGGCTGCAACACCCCTTCTGTGCTCCGTCCATTGTGTCCCTGCCTTGTGGTCTCAGTTGATCCGCAAACCTGTCTCGTCAAACCTATGCAGGTTTTCCACTTCTGGAGTCAGGTAAATCGTATCCCCGATTTCAAGCTTGTAAATACCCGGCGCACGGACGGTCATCGTATCGGCGACACCCTCGACGTCAACGCGCAAGAAGGTGTCGCTGCCAAGATGTTCAGAGATGCCAACGGTTCCCTTCCAATCGCCAGCCTCGGTCGAAATCTTGAGGTGCTCTGGGCGGATACCGATGGACGTGGCTTGCCTTTCTGCTGCCTGAACTCCGGTTAGAATGTTCATTTTAGGTGAGCCGATGAATTCGGCAACAAAACGATTTCGCGGGTGTTCGTATAGCTCAAGCGGGCTGCCGACTTGTTCGATGACACCTGCATTCAGAACTACGATCTTGTCGGCCATTGTCATGGCTTCGACCTGATCGTGGGTCACGTAAATCATCGTGGTCTTCAACTTCTCATGAAGCTCCATGATTTCAAGACGCATGCCGACGCGCAGGGCGGCGTCGAGGTTCGACAGTGGTTCGTCAAACAGAAACGCAGACGGTTCACGCACAATCGCACGCCCAATGGCAACCCGTTGACGTTGCCCACCGGACAACTGCCCCGGTTTGCGGTGCAGATAATCGGTGAGGTTGAGAACCTTTGCCGCCCCGTCAATCCGGCGCGCCTGTTCCTCGCGCGGCAGGCCTGCCATGCGCAGGGGAAAGGCGATGTTCTGGGCAACCGAAAGATGCGGATAGAGAGCGTAGGACTGGAACACCATCGCCAGCCCGCGCTTGCCCGGCGATTGGTCCGTGGCATCGATGCCATCAATTTCGATCATGCCGCTCGTGACGTCCTCTAGCCCCGCAATCAGGCGCAACAACGTAGACTTGCCGCAGCCAGACGGGCCTACGAAGACCACGAACTCGCCCTCGTCGATATGCAGGTCCAGCGGCGGGATGACCGTCACTTTGTCAAAGTCCTTTTGGATGCCTTTGAGTTCGATACGGCCCATATTAACGGGTTCCTTCTCTGTGCTGGCCACGGGCCATGTGTATGGGGGGTGACATCAACGCGTGCGCGCCACGTACGCAGGCCTCAACGAAACCTTGTGTTTTCAAACCGCTTTCAGAGCGCCATTTGAGGATGTCATTTATCATATTCGCCCGCGTTTCAGCGTGGGCCGGATCATCCCAAAGGTTGACCTGTTCTTTCGGGTCGGTGGCCAGATCAAAGAGCTGCCCTTGATCGCTGTCCACGAAATGAACGATCTTCATTTTGTCATCCAGCAGCATCGTCATCAGCCGTGTGCCAGAGAGCAGCGCGTCGTTTGAATGCTCTGCAAAGACCTGCGTGCGTTTGGGTGCAGGGCCATCGCTGAAATAGGGGGCAAGGGAGGTCGCCTCCATCCAGCGAGGCACCTGAACATTGGCCCATTCTAGTATGGTTGGGCCAAAATCGAACAGGGCAACATTGTCCGCAACACGTTTGCCGACAGGTATGCCCGGCCCGGCGACGATGGCGGGCACCTGCACCGTGGATTGATACATATTCCACTTTTGCGAATGACCGTGATCGCCAAGTGCGTCACCGTGATCCGAGGTGAAGACAATGATCGTATTGTCGAGATCGCCCCGCGCTTCGAGTGCGTCGATGATTTCGCCCACCTGTTTGTCGATCATCGTGACGTTGGCGTAGTAATGCGCCCGCTGCCTGCGAGATTGCTCCGCCGTTGGCTCTGGCAGGTGCACAACGCCGTCCGCGTCTTCGCCCAGCATGAATTCACGAAGACCCTGAAGCGCTTCCGGTTGTGCCTCCGGATCGGGCGGGATCACGTCGGGAAGGTCACGATCGTCGTACATATCGAGGTAGTCTTGCGTCGGGTCATAGGGCGGATGCGGCCCCGGGATGCCGACCTGCAAGAAATACGGCCCGTCGCCCGTGTAGCGATCCAGCCACCACTTCGCCATTTGGCCCGTAAAGACATCCGGATGCAGCTTCTCGTCATGCTCCCAGACCCATGCGCCCAGTTTATCGCCATAGTCGTTCTTGCGCCGTTGCGTGACGCGGGACGGTTTTTCTAGGCCCTCGATGAAGTACGCCTTATCCCAATTGTCGAGGTAGAACGGCAGGTTCGGGTGATCGCGGTCCTTGTTCTCCGTGACGTGGCGTTCGTGAAATCCGAACGCGCCCTCAATCGGCATGGTGTGCATCTTGCCGACGTTTACGGTGCGATATCCTGCCTCTGCGAGGTCTTTGACCCAGCAATACTGCCAGGGTTCATCATTGCGAAAGACGCCGTTGGTGTGCGGGTAGGTGCCCGTGAACAGCGATGCACGCGACGGCGCACAGGATGGCGAGGTGATATACATATTCTCGAACGCCACACCCCGCGTCGCCAAGCGATCCAGATTGGGCGTGATCATGTGATCCGCACCAAGGGCCGCGACGGTATCAAAGCGCTGCTGGTCGGTGATGATGAAAACGATGTTGGGGCGGTCGGTCATGGTTATCCTTTCACTGCGCCAGAGAGCGATTGGACGATGTAACGGTTGGCAATCGCCATGAGCGGCAAGATCGGCAGTGTCAGCGCAATACTGGCCACGGCGATAGATGCCCAATCAACGCTGTCATACGAGATGAAGTTCATCACCGCCACAGGGGCCGTGGCCGTATCCGAACGTGTAATAATCAGTGCATAAAAGAAGTCGTTCCACGCGACGAGAAACGCAAGGATCGCGGCCGCAACTGCACCGGGGCGTGCGGCGGGAAGTGCGATCAGCAAGAAGGCCTTGGTCAAGGATGCATCATCCATGATGGCCGCCTCGATCAGCTCGTCAGGCACCTGCGCGAACGAGTTCCACATCGACCATGTCACCAGCGGGAGGGTCAGTGTCATATAAGCAAAGACAAGGCCGGTGTAGGTGTCGATCAGCCCTGCGTTCACGTAAAGAAGGAACAGCGGGATCACAAAGCCCACAGGCGGTGCCATGCGCAACAACAGCAGTATCCACGACGCGATGAACTTGCCCGATACCCGCGACTTGGCCAGCGCAAAGCCCGCGGGCACGCCAACGATCATCGCGAACACGGTCGACAAGCCTGCGGTGATAAAGGAATTGAGCAAGGCATCCGGAAAGTTCGAGCGCGTAATCTTGAAAAAGTTGTCCAATGTCAGGGCCAGCGGGCTTTCCCAGATCGGCTCGAATATCGCAATGGGCGCGCGGAAGGACAGGATCAGCACCCACAGTGTCGGCAACGCCGCAAAGGTGAGCAATCCTAACATCATCGTCAGTCCGATGCCGCGTTTTACGCGAAATTTTGGGCTTTTGTCGATCATGATGTCACCCGTTGGTTCAGTTTGGCCACGTAATAGCTGATCAGCGCGGCCATCAGGAACAGCATCAGCGCGATCGCGGCACCGTAAGCCACGTTGGAATTCTGGAACGTCTGCACATAGGCATAGAAGTTCGTGGCCTGTGTGGAGCGTCCCGGCCCGCCCTTTGTCATCACAAAAATCATCGGAAAGTGTTTCAGCGAGTCGATGAAGCGGAACAGCGTGACCATCAGCAATGCAGGGGCCAGCAGTGGCAGAGTAATGTAGATAAAGGTTTTGATCCGCGTCGCCCCGTCGATTGCGGCAGCTTCTTCCAGATCAGGCGAGATGCCCTGAAGGGCGGCCATGATTATCAGCATAGCAAACGGGAAATTGGTCCATGTGTCGGCCATGACGATGGCAAAGATCGCGCCCCACTGGCTGGTCAGGAAAGCCGGAACCGTTATGCCGAACAAGTCAAAGAATGCGTTGATCGGCGACAGGGTTGGTGTGAACAGTGACAGCCAGATCAGCGCAACTGCAACATGTGGCACGGCGTATGGCAGCAGGAACAGGATCCTGCCGACCCGCCAGCGTCCGGTGATCTTTTGCAAGCCCACGGCAACTGCACTGCCAATGATAACTTGCAGCGCGACGCCAAAGAACGACAGCGCCGCCATGACATAGATTGAATTCATCAACCGTTTGTCTGACAGCATCTTTGCGAAATTCTGGAACCCGAAGTCCCAGTTGGTGCCACGGATCAGATGATAGTCGCTAAAGGCAAGCCCGAACATACCCGCAAGCGGGACAATCGCGAAAATGCCAACGGCAAGTAGGGCCGGAACTATCATCAAGCGATAGCCGCGTTGCAACTCGTAGGTTGCGCCCCTGCGTGGTCGTGTTTGACCTGTCATGATGTACCTCGAATGGGGAAAGTCCGGCGAGCGCATGCCCGCCGGAGAGTTTCAGCCGCTGGTCTATAGACCCATGATATCGCGCATGTCCGCTTCGGCCTGCTCAAGCGCTTCTTCAGGCGTCATGAGGCCGTTAATCGCCGCGTTCACGGCCTCGCCGATGGCTTGACCGAGGGTCGGCCATTCCGGAACCAGCGGACGATAGTGTCCAATTGCCAGATCCAATGCTTCGACACGTGTGGACAGGAAATCAGGGTGGATGGCCGCGTACTTCGCGATCACCTCCGGATTATCCGCGACAGAGGCCGTGGTGAAATCAGGAAACGACTGCGCCAAGGCGATTTTTGCAACGGTTTCCGCACTGACGGCCCATTCGATGAACTGGGTCGCGGCATCAACGTTGGTAGCGTCGGCTGGAATGCCCATGCCATGCACACCAATCGCAGGCGAGCGTCCGTTAGGTCCACCCGGTGGCAACGCGATTCCGGTTACATCGGCAAACCGGCTTTTCTCGGGATCAACAAGCTGGCTGATGATGCCCGTGCCTTCGACAGCAAAGACGATCTGACCGTTCTGCCCGGCCGCATTTACTTCTGCAAAGTTGAAGTTACCGGCACCGGGAGGGCCATATTCGTTGATCAACTCAATATAGATATTCAACGCTTCAAGGTTTTCTGGCGAATTGATCGCGGGCGTCAGATCACCGTTTTCGTAGTCAGCAAAGAACGTCCCGCCATAGGCGCGCATGACCATCGGGAAGATGAACATGTTAAAGCCCTGGCCGGGAACGGCACGCAGCGCGATAGCCGCATGTTCGTCGTTATTGACCAGTGGTGCGATTTCCAGCAATTCGGCCCAAGTTTGAGGCACATCCAAACCGGCTTCTTCCAGTACGTCCTTGCGGTAACTCATCAGGCCGACGCCAGCAAAGAACGGAAGCGCCCATTGATCGCCATTCACATTATACGCGCCCAAAGGCCCCGCCAGAATGTCAGATGTCGTTTCTTCGGACACGAGGTCTGTCATCGGCTGCAACCAGCCAGCCTGAATCCATTTCTGCACCTGAATGACAGGGGTGTGAACGACGTCGATGTCGCCTGTGCCGCCGGTGAAGGACAGCGTGATCCGGCTTTCGAAAACGTCCTGACCGACCACGTCCATATTGACGGTGATGCCGGTTTCGGCTTCGAATTCATCGGTCAGTTCAAGCAGACCGTTGGTGAACGGCATGCCGAACATCAGAACGTTGACTTCTTGCGCTTGCGCCGCCGTGGGCGCAAATGGCGCGGCAAGCGCCAAGGTGCCCACAAGGGCTGTTGTAAGTAGATGTTTCATAGTTTTCCTCCCTATGATGTTGTGCCTGCCGTGCTTATCCTCCGCGCATCGGCATGGCGTGGTACTTTGGCTGCAAACGGGCCGCAGCGCTTTCTTGGTAGACGAGCTCTGAAAGCTCGGTGCGCGCTTTGAGTAGCGCATCTTGGTATAGCTCAATCGAAGCACAGGCTTTCGCGGCGGGTTCCGCCAGCGCCAACAGGTGCAGAAATTTCCCGTTTGGATCCTGGATAACGGTTGCAAATCTTCGGATGCCCACGTGGTTGCCCTCAAGGTCGGCCGCGAAAACCTCGTCTCCCATCGCGGCAAGCGTCGATTTCACATCAGCAGTTGAAAGGGATGGCCCGATCTGGCCGGGTGTGCGCGGCGTCTCGAAAAAGCCATTTGTGAAAAACCTGGACTCAAGCTGCGCCCAATCGAGGCGACTAAGGTATAACTGCGACAGCACATCGAGTTCGTACAAGGAGCGGCGAAAACCGACGCTTGCACGGATCACCACACTGGGATCGGGGTAATCGGTTTTGGAGTGCCAAAGCAGTTCGTGTCCAGCAACCACAACGACCTCGGCAGAGACATTCAACTGCCGGGACAGCGCCCGCATGGTGTCATCGAGTTTGGCCAGATAGTTTTCGGACATCGGGACGTTACGCTCTAGCCGGAAGTTGCGAACAACGTATTTTTCGCTGGTCCGGAACAGATACCCCCAGTCCGA
>ERZ651776.5926-NODE-5926-length-10303-cov-6.249071_pt1 | contig 10303 bp, 8 predicted proteins | sample MGYA00514761_ERZ651776 | MGnify/ENA metagenome assembly ERZ651776 | reverse complement strand
TAGGCATCTTCGCGTGATTTATTGGATGAAGAAGATGTCAAAGGCGATGGAGGTACTAGTGCTGATGAAATGAATTTGTAGTCGGAACAACAGTCAATCTTGACGAGTTGTTTAATAACTTTAGCCACCGTAACGCTTTTCCCGAACTTCGGTCTGGGTTTTTACCGCGAACGGAACGGCACACATTGTTTTCAAAATATATATTTGCGCCCCACCGGTATCGGGGTGGCTAGCGGAGCGGTGTGGCAAAGTTTGAGGCGAAACGAAGGTCGTATGGAGCAGGGGGAGGTACAGGACAACTACACTCAACAATAAAGGCCGAGTGTTTCTACACAGCAACTCACTGTAGGCGACAACCGAAAAAAAAAAGTAATCGAATCTCTTGATTTGTGCGTGTCATCCTTGCGCAGGGGCCATGCTAATCTTCTCTGTATAAATTCAACTTTAATTGATGCTCCGGGCCGAGGCCCAGAGCTCAAAATTCTGATATGTCTGAAATTAAATATTGGTCCTTCTGATTTATTTCAGAATTTTAGCTTTATTTGACAACAGGGCCACAGATCCTGCAAATAACGAACCAAACCTAGATAGTACACAGGAGACATCCTCGTGACACGGCTGTACCGACTCTAAACGGATAACAATGCTGACAAGGGTGAGCATTTTGCTCTTCGTCGGGCTCTTTTAATTTTTCGTAGTTCAATTTAAAGGGGCGTGTTCCTCCGCCGAAAAGAGACCAATCCTATAGTCCACGCACCGCGATAAGCACGCCGCACACGGCCGAGAGAAATAAGTGATAGATGCATCACTGTGTGGGTTTGTCTGGGTGGATGCTAAAAGCTGCAAAATGATCTGCTTGGACAAAGTTCATCAGGGAGCGAAGGAAGCTAAGATTAATGTTGTTGACGACTTACACTCCAACACCACCGACGGGGTTGACAATGGAAAGAAGTGGTCATCGGGCGGGGACCTACCGCCACACAAGAAGATCAAAGCAATGCACCACCAAGTTGGCCCTGGGAGAGAGGATCTCCCGTTTGGTCTAATGGCAGGGTTGAATTATAATAAAGGGATTCATGGGTCAAATAGTCTAATGTGAAAATCGCACGCAATTTGAAAGTAGGTCAATGGAAATAATCATTTCCATATTTATCATTCGTTTCCGAGAGATCGAGAAGTTCCATATCTGCCTAAAACCCTCTCTAGCCTGTCAATTTGAACCATGTCAAGTTAAGAATGTCCCTCAACAGCTAGTATAACTATCTTTCTTGTCTTTCCCGCCGCTAGTTACCACGACTAACTTCATAGTATGGTGAAGAAGAAATCAACTCCAATTCGGCTGTGAGCAAAGAAAAAGCGCCACCTAGCTGCATCGAAGTCTAAGCTGAAAAAACAAAACGCGAATACCCCCTCCAATGTAGAGAACAGGCGGAAATCTCGCGTAAATAATTACTATCGTCTAGATCTGTTTCTTTCTTCTCAATTTCTCTCGTCAAGAAACGAACTAAATCTCGTCCGATGAAGATGAAACGAGATTTGTGTCAATCAATTTGAAACCTTCCTTTCCTTCTTTAATAATTACTATCGTCGTCTTGATCTGCTTCTTTTTCCTTCTTCTCAATTTCTCTCGTCAAGAAACGCCTAAATCTCGCCCCTCCTACTTTTCCCATTGCCTCCTCAACTTTGACCTTCATTACTATTTTGTTGGCGATTCTCCAAATTTCTGCTTCTGGGTTCAGCGCAAACGCCACTCCCTCCATAACGCGCACTGTCAGCGCGATGGACACAAAGCCCTGGTTCATCATGATCTTATGTGTACTTGCCGCAGCGCAAATCTTTGTGACATAATTCCCGATAGAGTCGAAGAAGCTCCTATCTCGTTTGGCTTGTTCGCACATGTCGTCGAGTACCTGGACAAAGCCATTCTCATCTTCTGCAACGATTGATGTCCTATTGATACTGTCCCGAATGAGCGCCCTACCAGCTTTCTTACCGTCTCCTTGAATGAACCCCGATAGCACGTCGACGAGGAGCTGGTGGTCCCTCCTTTCAAATTTTTTAGCGATCCCGGCATCCAACAAGACCAATCTTGGTTGAGCATCTCGGCTGAAAAGGATATTACCGGGATGAACGTCTCCATGCACAAAATTATGCTCAAAGATCATCTTGCAGACAGCCGTTATACCCTTATCACAAACCACTTTGAGAAGCGCCGGATTATCTCTTTGCCTGTCCAAAAATGAGTCAAGTGAGTCGCCCTTCATGTACTCCATGACAAGAACATTCTTACGATGTAGAAATACCTTCGGAAAGATCACGTCGTCATCGTCTCGAAAGTTTATCCTAAATGTTCTCAAATTCTTCGCCTCATTTTTCAAATCTAGCTGTTCCTTCAAAAGGCCAGCAAACTCCTCAACCATTCCGGGAAAATTCAGCCAGCGATGGTTCCCATCATAGTTGTCGATGCAAACGGCGACAAAACGGAGTATATCCAAATCTGCATCTATTCCTCCCTCGACATTTGGGTGGAGTATCTTTAGTGCGATTTCCTTGTCCTCCTCTTTAAGCTTACATCTATACACTTGCCCTATGCAGCCGCTCCCAAGAATTGGCGATCTTTCATCTATTTCTATCAGATTCTCCCAGTTTTTACCGAAGGAGGAAGCCAGAACTGCCTTGGTATGCCGAAAGGAATGGGGGGACGTGTTGTCCTGCAGTTTCTTAAAGACCGAGCAAAAACTGTCGCCAAACATATCTGGCCGGCTGGAAGCCCACTGAAACAATTTCACAACAGCAGCGCCACTGCACTCTACTCCGAAAACAACCAGGGACAGCCACTTCTCTCGCAATCTCGGGTGGAGATGCGTGAGCGGGTAGACGACGGCGAGAGGAGATGCGATGGACATAAGGTATGTCGCGCGCATGGCAGTTCGTATGGCTCGGGTTAGAAGACTCCACAACCTCTGCAGGCGACTCAACAAGCCACTTGCACCACGCTCTGTGGAAATAGCAGAAGCACAAACAAACTGCTGAGAGGAGGGCATAGCTTGTACAGAATCGACTCCAGGTCGAGATGGGTAGCAAAATTGCCAACCGAAAGACAGACCGCCGAGGTTGGTCCCAACATGTTTCCTAGCTGAATGGTGATGAGCTTTCTCCGTTTTGTTGGCCACAACAAAACGTTTTCTGGGGGACCTAAGCAATGTCAGCCTCGTACAAAATGGTGTTTGAGTTTGAGTTGCCGTGCTTGAGAGTCGAATTGAGAAGTGACTCGTCATGGACGTGACAAAATCCTGTGGCCTCCACATCAGAAAGGGAATGGATTGATGTTCTTTTTGGTGGGTCTCCTCCAATGGCAAATGAGGGATCTAGAAATAAATTTTGCCCGGTGCATTCAGAGAGAAAAATCAAGCCAAAAAAGGTACACCTCAAATGCTAATTTGTTGACTGGGCAAGAGGATTGAATTAGAAACGTGGGGACAACCCTCATACTTTTTGAAAATCCTTCTCTAACCCAAAATAGGCAAAAACAATTCCAAAAACCTCGAGCACGATGGACCCCTCCAATCGTTTTTCGAATAGTATCTCCCATGTTTTGGCTTCTGCACGAGCTTCCCTCTCTGATCCCCTTTCTCGTCCGTGCACTCCGAGAGAAACGACACCACAAGATTCTGAGTACAGTGGCAGCGGTAGGGGTGAAGGGAGCACGAGCGGGCACCGCGCAAATGATTATGACTCGATCAGGAGCAGTTACGAGAGTATTTACGAAAATCACCACACCACCAGTTCTTTCAAATCAAACCCTTTCATGCAAAGCAAGTTCAGCAGCAACAACAACAACGGCATCGGCAGCTACAGCGACGATGATCCGATTCGAACGCATCACCCACAACACAGTAATACGAGTGATCTATCTCCATCTCCAAACAAAAACCGTAGAAGTTACGGGAGCGAAAATGATGGTGAGATTGATACTCCCCCATCATACAGGCGTCCTATCATACCAGATACGCCAGACACACCTTTGAGCGACGACGACGACAACGACGATGATAGTGACAGCGTCGTCGGAGTATGGTGTGTGAAGCTAGAAACGGCTCTTGGCTCTCTCAACGATTTCTGTTGCTCATTGCCGCTCACGTCAACAAACCCCGACACTTCCATTGACAGCATGTCCTCTCAACTATCATCAACGACTAGCTTCGATCAGGCGATCGCTTCTCTAGAGATGACCATATCCCGATCAATTTCTCTCTCCGAAGAATATCTCTCGCTTCTCGCCAAAGCCGGCTCGGGGTCGTCATCTCTCAGTTCGAGTGGTGGCAATCGGGGGAAGGAGATGAGGTGCCAGATGGAGAAGCAGATGGAGAGAACTCTTCGGTGTTCCTCGCGTATGATCGAGGAGTGCGATCGATGGCGGACCGAAGACGCAAGCAATGCGACTATTTACAGCAAACTTGCGTTTGGATCAACGGCCGCAATTCTGTATCTCGCCATCACCTTCTTCAACAATCCTTGCTCGAAATCGACAGCAGGATCAAAAGCAAGTGAATACGCAAATAATCAGGTTTATGCTCGGAACGACGATTACTTGATGAGCTACATATCTACGGCGTGCAAATTCGTAGCATCAACCAAATTCAGCAGCTCGTTGGCGGAGTGCTGGTTCAACATCTGTGCTGAATCGTATCTTGCCTTCCTCTCCAACAATATCGCGCTGATCGCTCATACCATTTCTCCCAATCTCCCCAGTAGTCCGAACAACTTTGTGAGTGTCATTAACCGGAGCAGTACGTGCATTGAGTCGAGCGTTTTACTCGTGGAAAATGTCACGAAAGTGCTTGGCTCTTCGAGCGGAAAGCACGTGTTGCAGAGGGAAGTGAATTCGAAATTCGACGAGAACAGTGAAAACGAGAGAGATGAAATCGAGGGCAGCAAAAACTCGAGCGAGGGCAGCAAAAACTCTCTCTCGCGCTGCAGTCCGACGATTTTATACAACAAACAGAAGTATACGACTCTGTTGGTGACGCTGAACAAACTACTTTCGACCTCAATCTTGCCCTTCAACCAAAATTCTACCCCAACACCGGACCAAGCCATAGAGGACATGCTACAGGTTTTGGTCTTCAACATACTCAACATGTTTCGCGTCGGAACCAGTTTTAGCGAGAAAAGTTTGCGCAAGCATATCCTTAAGGCAAAGGTTATCGATACCTTATGTTCAACATTAACTGGTTTGCCTGACGTGGAGCACGCCAGCAGCGGAATGGAAAAATCGATTTGCTGCCACGCGCCGAGCGCCCTGGCTGTTTCGAGGTCTCTTGGGCGCCTTTCGTTGTTGGAGCCCATGAGGCAGCAAATCAACAACGATCCCCACTATGTCCGCGACCTACTCCGTCTCATTTGTTACTGGAACGACAAGTATGTCATGAAGGGCTGGGGTGGGAGCAAGAGTGGAGGCGCCGGCGGCTGTGATGACGAAGATGAGGAAGCCAAGAGCACCCAGACGATTCTCAACATTATCCTCCGCCTTTCTTTCTGTCTTGGCAACCTAACCTCGAGCAATGACAACAACAGAAAGCTGATCACCCTGAGATTCGGAGGAGAGAGTTGCATCGGTAGTATTTTGAGTGGGCTGACTGCTTGTTTCATGAGGGAAAAGGACGTGAACTCGCAAGTTCTCTTGGCCGACACGTTGGTGAAATTCACGCGCCTAATTGCAAACATATGCATCAACGCCAATGCCGCCATTCAACTTGCTACATCTAACGGCATAGACAGTCTCGGAAGTCTATTGATGGTGACTATAGAGAACGAGAAGGAAGAGGAGTTGCTCGTAAACGTTGTAAGCTGTATCACCAACTTATCCTACTACGGCCGTCTCGTCAGTGAGAACGACAACACAAACAATGAGAACAAGGAAGGTGGCGAGGGCGGAGAGGGCGGCGAAGAGGATTTCTTGAATAGAAACAAGGTATTCGACCGGAGGGAAGAAATCTGCGGCTGTCTCGTCGGAGTTCTACTTCACGACAACAAACAAGCGGTGGTAGAAGCGTCAAGAGGTGAGCAATGAAGGAGAAGTTTCTGGTAAAAGAAAAAACGACAAAACGACAAAACGACAAAACGACAAAACGACATAACGACAAAACGACAAAACGACAAACAAGCGGGTTTCTGGGGTCGACTTTGGATCGGAAAGCTAACAGTCGCTACCTTCTTTTTTCAAATTTCACAGCATTCGGTAACTTCAGCCGTGACGCGCTCGTACGGAAAGTAATGGTGCACGCAAGGGCGGACGAGGCTATGGCAATGCTTATCGACACTGACGCCGGAGATCTCGACAATGGTATCGTCTTCAGCGTTGTCGGTTGCCTCATCAACATCGCAGCTGACCCCATGTGCAACCGAATCTTTATGCCCAACGATCCGAGCATGATGGAATACAACGTGGTGAAAAAACTCATCAGAATTCTGCGAAAGAGCGGATTGAAGGATATCAGCTTGTCAACAGTGATATTTAAAGTTTTCAGCAACTTAGCGTTCAGCTGCGGGGGGGTGGGTGAAAAGTTTTTAAGCTGTTTCTTTGATAAAAGCAACCTCGATTTGCTGTCCGACACTTTGGAGGAATTGCTAGACATCGCAACGGATGCCCAGGAGGCAGCTCTGGCAGACAGCACGGGTGATTTGGGGGACAAGAAATACATCGCCTTTTTAGAGACGGGAACGCCGCTCTTTAATACGGTCAGGGAGGCAAAAAGTCTTTACAGAAAAAGAAACAATGGAAATAGCGGGGTTGGGGAGGTGGAGGAAGACGAGGAAGACAAGGAAGAGAGCAAGAGCGGTGGGCATATATAAAAATTGAATACAATAACCCAAGAAGAAGGCCTAGATTGTGAGACCCTTGAAATTTTTTTGAAAGTAGAAATAAAAAACTGGAGTTTCGAGAGCCAAAATTTGTTCTACTGTTTTACTGTTTAACATATCTTCTCTGTTCTGTTCCAATTCTAACGTTTATGAGCACCCCGCTCATGTCGGCCTCATATAATATCATCTACATCAGTCGAGCAAAACAGAGTGTACACACGTTCACTGAGAACCGGGTTGTTTGACCTTTTCTCGTCAAAACATTTCGTAAGGAGCAGCTGTGAGAAAAAAAATGCATTAGCAAAGCAGTGGCTAACTGTTGAAGCACTGGGCGTTTCAGGAGCATCCACTTCAGCACAGAAACGCGTAATCAGCACGTATTTACTTCGAACAGTATAGTTGTGTGTGTGGAGGTGTGGAGGTGTCTCCCTGTTACGCATAGAGAAAAACACCAGAGCGTTCAAAAGAGCCAGTTCTTACCTTTGCATCTACCGGGTCATCAATCTCACTGTACGCCTTAGCAAGTGATAAAATTGTCGGGAAATACTTGATGACTGTAGCTGCTTTGCTCGCTGTGATGCCTTGGATCTGAGTGAGCATTTTCATCCAAGTATCTCGGGCAATCGTCATGTCGTCGGTGCTACCGCTGTGAAACAAGAGTTAGAGAGACCGGGTGGCGATGATGAAGGCGATGATGAAGGCGATGATGAAGGCGATGATGACGATGACGAGGAAGAAAAATAAATGGAGAAAAGTCATTCACTCACCTAGACTTCCCACCCTTGGCGATGCAGTCTAACTCAGTTATTGGTTGTTCATAGGGCATCTCAGAAATCGCCACTGTTAATCCTCTTATGTATTTAACAGTTTCTGGAATAGTTTTTGTAATATAGAACTCAACCTGTGTTGTTGTAAAAATTGTATTTTGTGAGGGGGGAGGGAAAAGTTGGTAAGTTAATTCCTGCACTGTGCTTGTTGACGATTAAGCCCTGAACGTGCCGCACCTTGAATTCCATGAGCATCCACAACAACGCGTCGTTCAGCTCGTCTTCCGTTGTCGGCCGCCAACTATTTCGCCGGTTTTCAGCCCATCGCTTTGCCACCTCGCCGTCAACGCCAGGCAGGACCAGGATCAATCGGGTAGGGTTGGGGAAAGTTCCCAAAGTGGAGAGGATATATCTGCGAAGTAGGGGGTAATCGGCTATTAAATGGGTGCAGTAAAGTAGTACGTTGTGAGTTGGATTAGGGAAAGAATTGTGAGGAGGGCGAGATGGGGAAAGCAGGCTGAAGTATGCTGAGAGCAGCTCTCACCTGTGGAAAGACTTTCAAGTGGTTTTTGGAGTAGATCGATAAATACCTTTGGGTTCGGAAAAACAATCGCGACGAGGGGGACATATTTACCTTCATCACCTTTGCCATTGGCGTTCCCATTGCTATTTCTGTCTCCACTGTCATTCCTCACATTCAACCTCTTCCACCGGATCACTCCCTCCTTGCCCATCTCACTTGTGGGAGTGTCACTCCAGCTCCAACGTCCTCTTTCTCGCATATCCTCAGAACTTTTATAAACGGTCGGTATATCGGTCTTAGTAGAGTTTGTTGAAGGTCTCAACCCCTCAATAAGACTGACGCAGAAGAAATCTTTATGTGTGAACAGAACGAAGAAGGAGGGCAGAAAAAAAAACCTTTGAACTTGACTTTGAACAATGACGGAAAGACGGTGGGATGAGCAAATTCAAATGAACCCCTACTCACCTCTCGCCAAAAGTGCTCTTCCGCAAGCTCTCCTCAATGACCAGATGGATCTCCTCTTCCCTATACTTACCCGAATTCCGCTGCAGAATATTCCGCTCCTCCTCCTTTTTCCGCTTTGCATCACGCTTCTCATTGAACGCCTTCAGCTGCTTAAGTTTCTTCTCAGTAGACTTCGTCAGAGTATGGTCATCACCCTCAAAGTCCTCTAAAGAAAAGGGACCAGAGTTGGACTTGCGCTTCCTATCACCTTCCTTACTGCCTCCCTCTAAGAAATCAACCTTACAGAAACAATCACTTTCTTCATCGGAGGAGGAGGAGGAGGAGGAGTCAAGTACACCTTTGACAGTTGCGCATGCTTTTTTCGGCACACTTCATTTTTTTTAGAAGAACGAATGTGTTAGCGGTGTGCGTGCAATCTGCCGGCTACATGCCAAACGCCAGGGGTGTGAAAAAAGGCAAAGGGAAATAAATAGCCCACCTTGTCTTCCATGACTTCGTCGGCGACTCGACCAAACTAGATTCAGAACAAGACCCGTCGCTGCTCATGAGATCAACAACATCCATATCCTTCGTCCAGTGGAGAAAATATCGCCTGCCGCCGGATTGGGAAAGCTGAGCTGCAGAGGGGGTGGGCCCCGGTTAGGATTTTAAGGTGAAAGAGGCACGGTGGCTAGGATTTTAAGGTGGGAGAGGTACGACGAGAGTATTGGTGGTCGCTGTAGCTATCAGTGAGCACAATTGATGCGTCCTGACGACTTTCCCCAAAAAAATCTTCGTGATGATGATGAGTATCGTCAAACTCGTTTAACTATGTAAGTAACGATCATTTTTCGCTATATTTCGCTTTCGCTGCTCGCCCTCAATGTCGGTTTACACCTGTGGTAATGCGTTTGTTTCTATGTCGACTCATATCCAGAATTCAGCTTCAGGCTTGGGTGACATCACCCAATCCGATGTCACCGCTTTCACTCCACCCCCCACCCCCTCTTCCTGCTTTAATTTAACATAAAACCACCTACCTTCACCTTCATCAACAAATACTCGCAGTAACATCTCAAGAGAAAATATGAAGTTGACTATTGGTGCTGCCATCCTCGCCTCAGGCGCTGCTTTCGCGCCCGCGTTTGTCCCTCGCACACACACTGCTCTGAACGGGATTTCTGACGACCTTAAGGGTATCCAGGGTCCTGAGATCTACTGGGGATCTAAAGGAATCGCTGAGGGCTTCGACGAGGGAGATATCAAGGGCTATGACAACTTTGACATGCTCGCTGATGCTCTTGCCTCCAACGGCATTGACCTTGCCAGTGGTGACTTCACTCTCTTGGCACCCTCCAACTCCGCCATTGAGAAGCACAACAACGAGGTTGGCACTCCCATCGATGCGGACGTCCTTAAGTACCACGTCATTCCCGGAAAGGTCTCCATGGATGCTCTTGACAAGGACCAGAAAACCGTCAACGGCGGCACCTTGACCAGCTACCGCAAGGTAAGTTTACATAGGGGGAAGGGCGGAGAACTTGTAGCACGAGAAGAGGCGAACTTGTAGCACAGTTTTGAGCGCGGAAACAGCGTTTAGATTTGAATACAAGTACAAATATTTTCTGACTAACTCTTCTTCCTCATCCAATCCGATCCGACTGAACACCCCCCCCCCCCCCCCCCCCCCCCCCCCCCCCCCCCC
>ERZ651776.5923-NODE-5923-length-10308-cov-4.280129_pt1 | contig 10308 bp, 8 predicted proteins | sample MGYA00514761_ERZ651776 | MGnify/ENA metagenome assembly ERZ651776 | reverse complement strand
TCCGCACTGCACTCTGCCCCTGCCCCTGCCCCTGCCCCTGCCCGTGCCCCTGCCCCTGCCCCTTTTTTCCCTTGTTTACTTTACAGTGAGTGAGTTACTTGAGGTACATCGCAAGCTTGCCATTTCTGATATGCTGAAGAAGAAGGAAAAGGAGGAGGCTGCAAAGGCCAAGAAGGCAGAAAGGGAGAGGCTCAAAAAGGAGAAAAAGGAAAAGGAAGAGCAGAAAAAAAAGGCCGAGGCTGGTGAGGAGGATGTTGTTGAGCTCGGTAGTGATGGTTTTGATGTCGATGCTGCCTTAGCTGCGAAGCCTGCCGCCGGCGCCTCCCCAGATCCCTCTCCTAGTGCAGCTGCTCCAACAACGGAGGAAAAGAAGGAGAAGGATGGTGAAAAAGAAGGCGAAGAGGAGGAGGAAGACGACACCCCTCCACCGCCCGGTAACGGTGGAACCGTTGAGGGCAAGTACGTATGGACTCAGACTCTCCAGGAGGTTGCACTTCAGATTGATGTTCCCAAGGGGACACGCGGGAGAGATGTAACGGTGAGCTTGAAAAAGAACAGTTTCAAGGTTCAGCTCAAGGGGCAGGAGCCGATATGCGATGGAAAGTGGCACGCGGCAATTATCGTTGACGACAGTTTCTGGACGATTGAGGACGGCGAGAGGATTGTAGTCAATATCCAGAAGTTCAACCAAATGGAATGGTGGAAATGCCCGATGGTGGGCGATCCAGAGATCAACACACAAAAGGTTCAGCCCGAGAACTCGAAGCTGGCCGATTTAGACGGAGACACGCGTCAGACGGTCGAAAAAATGATGTTTGATCAGAGAGCAAAGGCTATGGGGACGCCGACTTCGGATGAGCAGAAGAAGGCCGAAATCCTGGAGCGCTTCAAGATGCAGCACCCTGAGATGGATTTCTCCAATGCCAAGATGAGCTAGAGATATTTTAATTGGAACCGAGCAAGCCAAGCAAGCCGCCTAACTTTTTTAAACGTATATCGTTTCGGTCTACCAATTTAATATTTCAACTATACCACCATGCGTCCTTCCCCCCCCCACCCCCCACCAACTCTACAACAACCCTCACGCACATAATAATAATGAGAGAATCCATCGTCACTTCAATTGTCGTTGATTTCACCCTGGAAGAGCTCGTCTATCATCGCTTCGGCCAAAAGTGGGGGGTAGCGAAGGTATTCGGCTTGGTTCTTTTTGCTAAACTGGTAGGCGCTGTATTTTTGGAAAAAAACTTCGTATCTCGCGATTTTCTCCTTGCAGAGTCTTCTCATATCATCCTTTGTTTGGTCAAAGAACAACAACAAGAATTTGTGGTTTGCATGGATTTCCTCGAGAGTCCCGTTGAATGTCGCGAACTTTGACTTTATTAGCCTCCCGCTTTCTAACGTTAGCAGTCTGTTTTTTTCGTTCTGATACTTGAGAAGAGAAAGGTCGATGTCGTCGAAGCAGGCGTCAAGCTTATCCCAGTAGGTTCGAAAGTAGTCGGACTTCGCCTTCGATACATTCTGCTTCAGCATTTCTTTGAACCAACTCTGACTAATCTCCACTTCTCCTTCCTCCCCTTCCTCCTCCTCCTCCACCTCCTCCTCCGTTCCCCCCACACAAACGCCACCTTCAACAGCCGCCCCTGACGCTGACGCTGACGCTGACGCTGACGCTGACGCTGACGCTGACGCTGACCCCTCGCCCAAACCTAATCCTCCCCAGCCTCTCACTTCTCTCCTAAGCCCTCCCCCATCGCCCATTAGCGTCGACATCAAATACTGCGAATTATTGAGCAGAAAAATACTCTTCTTCCCGATGTCGTTGTAAGTCATTGCTTTCCGCTCCAAATTTCCCATTAAATTGATCACCAAATGCCTCACGTAGTCGCCGATGATGCCAGCACCGTCTCCGGTACCCTCGTCCCAAGACATTTGCTTCTTTTCGCTCAAAAACTTGTAAGCGTCTTCAAAAGGAGAAATCATCCGAATCGCCTTCACAACATTACTGCTTATGACAGCTATCCCGGCATTGGGCGGGACGCTTTTGTTCACATCATCGCCAAATATTGTGTTTGATAAATGTAGCAGACTATCCGCGGTACCATTGACCGCCGAGCGATCTAGACTAATTGCTAGCTGGCTCGCCGCCGTGTTTGTCTTCATATTTGCCATCAATTCCACGGACTGCCTCTTCGCCGTCGTCCTTTTCCGTCTCCGACTGCTGGATTCATTGCTATCACACAGTTCGAAGAAAAAGGGGACCAGAAACCGAGAAGCATCTAAGATTCTCATACAGGCAGCTGCGTGAATCGCTGCGACGCGAACAGTTGAGAGTTGGGAATGGTCCGTAGATATCACCGTTTCGGAGCTTGTGATGGCAAAATCGACTACTTCAGAGGCGATCTTGCTAAAAGTGCTATTGAGCGCCATCTGTAACGCGTTACTGCTCGTTGTCCCCGTCGTCGCGGTGATGTACTGCGAGATAAGACACCGGAACAGAAGTTTTTCGCCGGAGAGCACCACTAAGGCGTGTTCCATGATAGCAACGGCATCTCTCGCCCTTGCCCCGAGCTCAGCAGTCGTGCCGTTGCTAGCAGCATTACTGGCTGATGCCGGAGATGATGTCGGCCTAACAGGTGTCAATGTCCCCCTGAACACCGCCATCATATCTTTGACGGCCTCTCTCCGAACATTTGCGTACACCTCCAGCTGTCCAAACCTACCTTCTTCCCCGCCATCACTCCCGCCTCCCTCCCCCCCCACATCGATAATGCCGTTTAAGCATTCAAACAGTGCCCTTAACTCGTGTACAACGTCGCTTTCAATAGGGAGAAACTCTTCCCATGCTTGTGTCTGCACCACTCGCCCCTCACTAGCGGTTGAACTCAAACGTCGACGTGCTTGCCTCGCTGTCTCGGGCTTGTCGTTGGGAGTAAGGGACGATGACATCGAGCTAATGGAAAGCGAGAATGAATTCCGCGTGAGAGACGGGGATAAAAAGGACGAAACGCTGTCTGGGGAAGACGACTGTGGTGGTGGGGGAGGGGGGTCCTCAAGCATGTCAGTATCTTGATTATCTTCGTCATCTTCATCGAATTCTCTGCCAAACATTGTCTTCCTCCTAACACTCCCCCTTCCCTCCAGACGTCTTCTGATTACTTCCCGAAGTGCCTTCCTGCCTTCTGATAAAACCATATGTAAATCCTCTAGAGCCTCTTTGGCGGCCTTCATGTTCATCCTCGAGTTGAAGAATGCCAACGCTTCCGAGCACTGACTGACTGCTCCAATGCAGTCAGTTACTGAGGATGTGCAAATACTGCCCCCCACCGATAGCTCGCCTGCCAGCTTTCGCACTTTGAAGCCACATCGCTCTCCACAATCAAAGTATGATCGAGAACTTTCAAGAATTTCCACCGTCCTTGACATGTTCCCGGCAATAACAGTGAGAGTTTTGTTGGCATTGTTGGTGGGGGTAGTGATTGCATCGATCTTGCGCAAGCTCTTTAGCAACTTGGCAGCCGTATTGTCGCAAGAAGCCGCTAGCGATGCGATTGTTCTGAGCGCACCCGGTTGGTCTTGCATCTGTGAGGAGGATCTTGGATCTTTGCTTCTGCTACCCATCTCCTCTCGAGAAGCTATCCTTGCCCACAGAAGGGGTTACACTCTTCTTAAATATAGATTAATTGTGATATATAGGGGAAATAACCTTTAGAAGACGGCTAAGTGTTGAGAATTATTTTCCTATACTTGATAATCTCAGTTCTCTCGATCAATTTTCCAATTAATTAATTATTTTACAAAGCAAGTTAAAGCATCAACACTGCTCATTTTAATTTGTTTAAAGCGAGATTATTATCTTCCTCTGACTCTGACGCTTATTGGCCGTAATGAGTGGTCTCTTTCGACGCTCCAATGCCTCCACTATGATGCCTACATACACCCCTCAGTCTACAAATGGGTCGGGACGAAGCATATCCTCCTTCAGCAAATATACCAAAAAGCCGAGCAAAACTACTGCAATAACATATATTTGGTTGATGTGTTCCGTCCTAGCGATATATCTAGGGTACTGGCTCTGCAGCTATGATGCAGTATCAATGAGCATGAAATGTGGCGATATTGAATGCACATTTCAGGAGAGACAACCGGGCAATGTGTATTCAGACTGGACCGTTTCTCGCCGTGATTTTGTATCAGGCTCTGCCGATCAAGTGAGGGTAAATAAGGTGGGCGAAGTTGTGGATGTGGAAAAGCTGAACAGGAGACAAAAGCGGAAATTACTTTATTCATATCAGGTACTTTACAATGATGTTGACGCCAATGGTGGGAGCGACAGTGGGCAGCAGTACTCGGCTGTGTTTGGAAAGTTTGGCGTGGGTCGCAAGCGGAGCAAGAAACAAGCCCAAAAAATTGCGTTGTATTTGGATGGGGAGGTTAATACTCTGAGTCTGAAAGAGAGTAAAGTATTCACTTTTCGAGGCGCCATGACTATGATTTTGGGATTCTTCAGTTTCCTTCTTTGTATTGTTTTTGGTCAATTTGATGATCCGAAGAGGAAATTTATGGGGCCAGGGAGTAACAATTTTGACTATAAAAAATACAGCACGAACGCCAACGCTAACGGGAGATGGTGAGCGAGGAAAAAACACAGAGTAGCTTTTGCCCGCCTTTTTTTTTTTCCAAAATCACTTGTCACAATTGGTCACATGGTATCCCTTAATTGTTATGCTCTAAACGATATTGATCTCGGTCACACGGGCCTTCATTAGTTTCCTTGCTTCACAAACTTTTTTTATCTTTGCTGCTACTGTAACTTTATCCGACCCAAAATATGCTTTTTTTACTCTATTCTCTCCCGAAAAAAAGAGAAGAATGTTTCTTGAATTTTTTTCGGGGAGAAATAGTAAAAAGGCATTTTTTGGGTCGAAACAGTTTTTTAAATGCACCTTTACACGTCTCTATATGTGTTAAGAAGTGCCTTAGGGTAAATTTACCAGAATGTTATCGGGAATAAGATTCAGAAAGTCCCATGTAGCCTCGTTCGCCTTTGCCATCTTGGCTGTAGTCCTCACAATGATTGATTTCTTCTTCGTACTCAGGGTTTTCTTTGCAGGTACCGTCATGACGGCCTCGGTTGCTCTTGGAGGTTGTGCTGTCCTTAGCTTCCACGGGAGTAGACCAACCGCTTCAATTGATACACCAACACCGCCGCCTTCCTTCTCCACATCCACAACTGTCGACGCATTAGCTGGCGCAGACGCCGCTATTTCCACCTCGCCAAAGGGGTTGAAGAATACCAACAACACGAAACGCCGTCCCCCACCAAGCGCACAAAGTGTCTACCTTTCCTCCCTAAAGACAATGTCAGAAACTTCCTCCTCTCCCACAACCCCTCCATTGATCATGAAAGAACTCGCTCTACTTATCGATCTGATAGCCCGCGATTTTATCATTTTCTGGTATAAGACTTCTGTTTCTCCCGATCCAAGCTTTGTGACCGAAGTGCAATCCAGGTGAGCCAGCTTAGGCGTCAAAATAGGCCGCTTGAGCCAAAGCTAGATAGAACACACGGAAGTCTTCAGAGGTTTTCTAACTATTCGAATTTGCCTCCAAAACTTGTTCCCTTTTGTTTCTGCCCCATATTTGGCCATTCGATCGAAAATTCCGATTCGTCCCCCCGACCCTTCGATTCGATCCGTCGACCACTTGACCAACATTCAACCAACATTTTTTTTTTTGGTACAATGTTTTTGCCTTTGCCAGTATCTCCCATATTTTCTCGCGAATCATCCTGTCCTCCCAACAACGATTCAACCTACCGTCTCTCCTTCTTTCGAAAGCAACCAGAGCGCTGTCTCTTCAGATTTCAACCTATCGACGTCTGCGCTCCGAGGTTGCCGCACAAAATCCTGCTGCTTATGAACACCACCTTTCTTCTTGCTCCTCTAATTCCCCCTTTTTCCACCAGCTCGTCGCCAAAAAATTTGCTGACAATAATAAACTCCACAGTGCATTGACGATGGGTCGTAGGAATGCATCAGGGGATGGTGTGTTTTTGCAAGCGATGGAAGATATTCGAAAAGAAATTTGTGAATCAGAAACTCAGTATGTGCGAATGGTTTCCAAATCGATGTGCTCGATGATATTGTCCGAGGAGGATTTGAATAACGGCATGGTGAGGGAGCTGCTTTCTGAGGTCATCAACACGTGCATCTTGGTCCCTGTTGTCGGCGTAATATCCGAACCGAGTAATTTGAATTACTGGATTCTCGGTGGCATAAACAGTTATCTCAAGGGCGACAACGGGGGTGTCATCAATAGTGTTGAAGTAAACGATGTCGACAGGGAAATTCCACGGCGGAGAAACGAGTCGGATGTAAATATTGATCGACCGCACCCTAGCTCAGATTCCGCGCACCACCCGCCAGGAACGCCCCCCTCTCATTTTTGCGGCGGAGAAAGCGCTGATGAAGACGATGTCGGGTGGCATTTTTTCGCCGGGGTAATGTCTTCCGCAGAAGCGAGCCTCCTTTTAAAGGGTCACGGGAGCGGTAGCTTCCTAGTTCGTAAGGACGTACGTCGCAGCGAACACGAGTTTGTTGTGACGTATGTTGTCGGTGACTTTGATGCCTGTCACTACGGCGATGAAATCGAAAAGGACACGAGTTTGGTCGACATCGAGGCGTTGACAGTTTCCGCCAAGTCGCGCGTGCACGATATCAATATCAATGCCTATCCTTGCTCGTATAGCTACGCCGATCGAGATGACTTTTACTGGTCGAATGTTATCCTTTTGTCGGAAAAGTTCCCAACCCTGGCTTCACTTCTCCATGTTTTGAAAGATAGAGGGGTGGACTTCTCGAAGGGTATTCCGTTTCAATCTGAAATGTACGACGATGAAGTAAACCGTGCCCTTGAGGGGCTCGACTCGCCGTCTATTCCTCCGGTCACTACGTCTCGCACCCCAAAATCAAAACGAAGAGCCTCCTTAAGCGCGAAGAGTCACAAGCCGTGGCTCTCCGAAGAGCAGCATTGGAACGTTTCCTCTTCTTCCCCGAGCTCGTCACCGGCTTCACCCCCCTCCTCTCCTCTCCGACACCCCTCTCGGGCGCAGCTCCCACGAAGTGTGAAGCGCCGAGCCTCTATGAAAGCATACTCTGCTTTTTTCGGCAGTGGTGAGGCAGACGCGCCAAGCCACGAAGAAATGGTAATTACCATTAGTTCATACGTGGACGAGATTGTGATATTTCTGATTGAAGCTTCCGGAAAGAGAAGAGAGGTGGAATGGGATGACCCCTATTTTGTAAGAGCAGCGGGTAACCTAGTGAGGAGCGTGGAGGGGATCGTGAAAGACGGGGCTCTAGGAACAAATGGAAATTTGAGTGTGGATGATAGCGATGAGGAGGAGTATTCGACTGAGGAGGAAGGGGACCCTCCTTTGGTCACTTTCAATTCACCGCACCGACCATCTCTTGAATGTCCCGATTCGTCCATTCGAACTCCCATGAATCGCCACGGGTCAACCCACGCCATGTTCTATGATCGCCATCGGAACCACAACAACGACACATTTGCCGTTTTCGATGGCGATGACGACGAAGATGAGAGATACAAGAACGCCGCACGCTTTAGTACCTCTCCAACTGACAACAACTACTTCAGTCAGGAACGCCGATTGTCTATCGACTCGTCCACGGAAAGCATCGATGAAGCGACGTTCAAAGGAGTCCACTCACATGACAGCGAAGGGCTCCGCGCTGTTATTGCCGCGTGGTTACAGACGGGCAGTTTGTACAAGATGGTAAAATCGATTATACGGAGTGGGAGGGGGGAAAGGGTTGGAAAGATGTTTTACGAGGGCGGCGCATTTATCAGAGATGAGGAGAGCAGCACCATGGTGTTGCAGATTCTAAAGAAGCTAGACGGGATTGAAATAAAGGTTGATACGACAGCAATTTGTAAGGATGATTTGCTAGAGGTGGAAGATGACCAAGGGAGTAGTAGTGAAGGGGGAGGGATGGAGACGGAAGAGGGGGGACTGGAGGGTGTCGAGGGTGTCGAGGGTAGTGACATCAAAGGCAATGTCCTTACTCGCCTCAAACGAACTTCGACTGGGGGTAGCATCGGAGGGGCGTTGAACAAAGCCGCCCGGCTACTGCCTTCATCGAAAAAGCGAGGTGTAAGCAGCCAAAGTATCTTCATTGTTGATGGTCGCTCCTCCCACACCATAAACTACTTTCCTAACAAGTTGACGCTGAGTCGACACGCTGTTGAAAGAGAGAAGGCGGTAGGAAGCTGGAATAGAACGCTCGAGAAGAACAAGGAAGAGATTCTTGGCAGGCAGATGCGAGATGGGATGAGCGTCTACCATAATTTTGCCAGGTTGCTCGTGAACAATTGCGTCAGATTCACCATGAACTCAAAGGCGAAGATATCTTTAAAAAAGAGTGGGCCTGTCAGAAAGGCGGAGGTGATCGAAGATGATAGTACTCTACTATTCGCGACAAGGCCCAAAAGAATTACGCCCATCAGAAGTCACAGCGGAGGAAACAGAAGGTGAGGAGCCGAGCGCGAAACGATAACATAACTCTCTTGTGTTTTCTACTGAGCTCAACTTGGCGGCCAGCTTTCCCGCTAAAAATACTAACAACCGACGATTACGATTACGATTACGATTGCGATGACGAAGTAAAAATTACCTGACCTATGCCGCGACTTGGAGGGAGACACTGGAATGCAACAGCGAGGGGGCTATGAGAGGTGCGAGCCCCGGTGTCAAGGTTTTGAGGTGCAAACTGCACTTCTTCCCCTTCGACAATACTGCCAAGGTAGAGGGAGAATTTTTACCTTTGAGATTTGTCGACGGAAGGGCTAGTTGTAGAAAGACAAATGATAGGGGCGAACTTTTAGGTGATTTTATGGCTGAAGACTTTGTGTGCGGTTTGAAAGGTGGAGGATGGAAAAAACCTATCGTGAACATAATGGGTGTCTACTTCACTATTCACGACAGCGTCAATTGGGATGTTTTGAAGGGTATTGACGCCAGTGCTAATGAGCTCAGCTGCGCTACTTTGAGCTATGGATTGCTGAGCATGGGCAATAGAGATAGCGGCGGGCAAGAAGAGGAAGGTGCAGAGAGCATAGTGATAGAAGTAGTTAAGAGCACCGGCGGGGGTTCCCTGTGCGTGAGCGAACTAAGAAGCAGGTGAGTGTGCTCCGGCGCCGCGCTTCGAAAAACTACCAGTAATTTATTTTTGCCTACTAACCTCGTCTCCGCATTACGCACCAGCATCAACATTGCGACGATGAGAGCAACTGCGATGGCGTTGTGCCTGAATGACGGGAAGATGAAACGGCTCCACAAGAAGGGCCGTGACATCATAAAGTTTCAGCAATTAACGCTGTCGACCCTCGGAATGCTGCAATTTGCCAGCAGCAAAGGTGGAGGTGAGCAGCTACTCAGGACCATTGGACGTCCCGGGTTAAACGGGACGAAGGTAGAGCTAGAGGAACTGAAGAGAAAAAAAATCTGGAGGGAAGCTGGCAGTCGCTCGAGCATCAAGGCCGAGATCGAGGGAATATTGAAGCAGGAAAACCCTGAAATTTTTGGGAAACCAGTTATCATGTACAAAATTAGGGTCGTTGGTGAGAGGCTGGAGGATGAGACCGGAAACCTCATCAAAGAGGAGTGGGTGGTTGTCCGTCGTTACAACGATTTCGTCAGCTTGCACAAAATGTTGAAGTCGCAAATCACCAGTGACGACCTAAAAACGAAGACTCTTTCGGCAAAGAGTAGCGAGGGGTTCTTTGGGCTAAAGTTGCTTCCCTCATTACCACCCAAGAAAACACTAACTAAGGGCTTCAATGAGCACAAATTTATCCAGGAGGTAAGTGAGGGAGGAAAAGGCGACAGCGTTGGGCGATCAAAGCTTGTGAGATAAGAAAACTAACTAGCCTAACTGCTCCATCATTCGTTCTGATAGCGCGGGAGACAGCTGAACACTTATCTCAAATTTCTCACTGATAGACGCCACGTCTTGTCGACATCATTCGAGTTGTTGACCTTTTTGAGTGCTGTAGAGGCAATAGGCGATGTGCTGGGAGGTGCGGCACTGAAGAAGAATGAGGATATATTCGGGAGACGGGAATGCAATCGAACATACATCAAAGTCGATGGAATGCTGTTAAGGGAAGGGAAAGTGGAGGAGGAGAGAAGGAAGAGGGAGGAGGAGGAGGAGGAGGATCTAGAAATTGAGAGAGTAAGGGAAGATAAGGCAGCGAACGAAAGGGAATCGATAGAGAATGAAA
>ERZ651776.5918-NODE-5918-length-10312-cov-3.583977_pt1 | contig 10312 bp, 9 predicted proteins | sample MGYA00514761_ERZ651776 | MGnify/ENA metagenome assembly ERZ651776 | reverse complement strand
GCTTGCCCGCACGGGTGCCTGTTGCGGTTAAAAAACAGATCAAAAAGGCAGATAAAGTCAGCGCATGGCTCGAGGCGATCCAGATTGCGGGATTTACCCAAGCGGAAGCCGATAGAATATTCGGAAAACCGGACTCCAAACTTGTGCAGAACGCCAGGATTCATCTGCGCCCGCCTGTTGAAGTCAGGCTGGATTTCACGTCTCGCTTTGCCCAGTTGTTGGCCCTTGTCTAAAAGACACCCCATGCGTTTTACATCTCTTGCCGTCAGCCTTGCTCTCGCCAACATTGGCGTAGCGGACCGCAATTAAAACATTGGCGGCTAGGCCTTCTAATCCAACATGGGTTTGTAGGGCGAGGTTTGGCGAAAGATGCATTCGCCGCAAAGACGGCACTACCGTGGGCCGCGTGATCAAACGCTTCGTACTTTGAACGGGCGGGCGATCCTCAGGGAAGAACCGCCCGCCATCGCCCCTACCAAAGATCGCGGTAGGGGTTGTAGGTCCGCGCTTGCCAGTCAGGATTGCGTCGGTTCTTCGGGACGTAGTGATCCGCGTAAGGCTGGGGGTTGGTACGGGCATCTTTGCCGCGGCTTGAGAGGGTCGCGGTAAACAGTGCATCTGCAAGTAAGGTAAACATATTGGCCTCCATCGGCGCTGTTGATGTTCAATGGATAAGGCGCATTTGACGTTTCCCCTAGTCAGGATGGTTTTCTATATGGTAGTACAGCTATCAAATGAATTGGCATGACATTCCCTCCCTCCCTGCGCTCCGCGCGTTTGAGGCCGCTGCCCGCCACGGCAGCTTTTCCGCTGCCGCACGTGATCTGAACGTCACCCACGCAGCAATTGGCCAGCATGTGCGCGCGTTAGAGGACCATTTCGGACAATCCCTGATGCAACGTGACGGGCGTACCATGGCCGTCACCGCGGAAGGACGCGCCTTGGCCGATCAATTGAGCGATGCTTTTGGCCTCATCGCGACCGCCAGCCACAACTTGCTCGATCAATCCAAAAGCCGCCCCATTCGTGTTGCTCTGACTCCGTCATTCGCTGCCAACTGGCTGATGCCCCGCATCGGCGGGTTCTGGGATCGACATCCGGAGATTGAGGTCGAACTTCTGCCCAGCAGGGCGCTTGTCGATATGCGGCGCGATTCTGTCGATATCGCGATCCGTTATGGCGATGGCCACTGGTCGGGTTCCACTGCCACAAAACTCATGCCCGCCGGACACGTCGCCGTCGCCGCCCCCACCTATGTTGCGAACCGAAAGATGGATTGCCTGGCTGACCTGAAAGGCGCCCGTTGGTTGATGGATGGCGCCCGCGCTGAAGAACGCGCGTGGCTGCGGGAAAACGGCATCAATCTAGACCAAGAGAAAGTAACGAGTTTTTCGACCAGCCAACTCGCACGCGAGGCCGTTCGTGCGGGATTGGGCGTCACCGTTCTTCCGGAGCCGATTGCAAAATCGCTTATTGAAGCCGGCATTTACGTCGTACTCTGCGCCGAAGAACATTCTGCGCTGGCCTACCACGTCCTGACCCGACCAGAGGTCGTTTCCCCAAATCGGGATACCTTCGCTCGCTGGCTTAAGTTAGAGGCAGCGCGAGAGCAAAAGGCCAGCCTGTAACGATATCAAACCAAAGATTGGGTTTGGCCGCTACCTTGGGCTACGCTTTGCCAGAATACGCTGCAACGTCCGACGGTGCATATTCAGCCGCCGCGCCGTTTCGCTGACATTACGATCACACAATTCATAGACCCGCTGAATATGTTCCCAACGGACGCGATCTGCTGACATGGGGTTTTCTGGTGGTGGCGGAACCTCTCCGTCGCGGGCAAGCAGGGCGTTCATCACATCTGTCGCATCCGCAGGCTTTGACAGGTAGTCTGTCGCGCCGATTTTTACGGCTGCCACGGCGGTCGCAATCGCGCCATACCCTGTCAGAACAACGATCCGGCTCTCGGGACGGCGTTCGCGAAGAACCTCAACCACGTCCAATCCGGTCCCGTCTTCCAGACGCAGATCAACAACCGCATAGGCCGGCGGGCGGACTGTTGCGATGGCTTTGCCCGCAGCGACGCTTCCAGCTGTTTCAACAGAAAAACCACGCTTCTCCATGGCTTTGGCCAAGCGGCGTAAGAAGGGTTCGTCGTCATCTACCAAAAGTAGCGACGTGTCTTCCCCGATTGGCTCCAGATCCATGTCCGTCCTTCCGTAACTGCGAATTGAAACCTAGCGCCCGTTAGGGGGGTGGTCAAATTATCCTATCAGCTTGCCGCATCTACAAAACACGAAAGGCTCTCTGCCATTTGTTCTGGCGTTACATCACGGCGGTAGAATTCCTGAAAACCGATCTCAGGAAAGACCAGATATGACATCGTGGTGTGGTCCATCAAATAATACTCATCATCCCCTTCCTGACGGGCATAGTACGTCTTGTAGGCCTGCGATGCTGCGCGAATTTGGTCCGGTGATCCTGTTAGACCGATCATGCGTTCATGGAAGTTGTCGGTGAAATCGCGGACCACATCAACGGTGTCGCGTTCCGGATCAATGGTGATGAAAACTGGTGTAACTTCAACGCCTTGCTCGTCCAAAATTTCAATCGCCTGCGCGTTGCGCATGCTGTCGAGCGGGCAAACGTCAGGGCAAAACGTATAGCCGAAATAGATCAGCGTCGGGCCAGTGATGACATCCGTATCCCGCACAGTGGTGCCAGTTTCATCGACCAGTTCAAATGGACCGCCTATGGCCCCGCCGCCGGTTTGACTGGTGCGGCATCCTGCAAAGATGTCGTCTTCGCCTCCACCGAGTTTGACGACGGCAAAGGTGCCCCCCAAAAGAGCGACGACAATCGCGCCCGCAGCAATTGCATAGGTCTTTGACATTACGTCTCTCCACATTTCTTATCGCGATTGGAGCCCAAGTATGCGCACGATACAACAGAGTTAAGGCATGAACGACGCATAGGGCAAAATGGCGCAGATCGATTACGACGTATTTCGTAGCAGAAACCGTAGCAACTGGGTGCGCGTACGCACGTTGGCCCTATTGCGATGGTTTGCCGTCGCTGGGCAAATCGGCGCAGTTTTGACCGCGACCTATGTGTTCCGGCTGTCTCTTGAAATCGGGTTGATCGCAGTCGTTATCGGCCTGCCCATCCTTGTCAACATCACCACTCATTTCATCTATCCAGAAAACCGCCGCCTTTCAGAAACTCAAGCCGCCGCGATGATCGGTTTTGACCTGATCCAGCTAGGTATTCTGTTGTATATCACAGGGGGGCTCAGCAACCCGTTTACATTGCTCATCCTTGCGCCTGTTACAGTCGCATCGACCATCCTTCCCCTGCGCAGCACACTGGTCCTTGGGGTTATTTCTCTCGCCGTTGTGACGATTTTGCGTTTTGAAAGCATGCCGATCATGACGGCGTCGGGGTTTCCGCTGGTTTTGCCGGATTTGTTCGTCTTCGGGTTCTGGGCTGCTTTGATGATCGGCGTTGTATTCGTCGCCATTTACGCGCGCCAAGTGACGCAAGAAACCTTGTCCATGAACGAGGCCTTAGTCGCCACGCAAATGGCCCTCGCCCGTGAACAGAAACTGACGGATTTGGGTGGCGTGGTTGCCGCTGCCGCACATGAATTGGGTACGCCACTGGCGACGATCAAACTGGTCAGTAGCGAATTGGTCGATGAATTGGGTGATCAAGAGGAGTTGCGCGAGGACGCCATCTTGATCCGTGAACAGGCAGACCGCTGCCGAGACATCTTGCGTTCCATGGGGCGTGCCGGAAAAGAGGATCATCTGCTGCGCATCGCCCCGATCGAGGCCGTCATCAAGGAAGCCAGCGAACCTCATCTAAATCGCGGCAAGAGTGTTAATTTCAACATCGGACCGACAGACAAGGACTCGTCGCGGCAACCGGACATCTTTCGCCATCCCGAAATTATCCACGGCGTGCGCAATTTCATTCAGAACGCTGTTGATTTCGCTGAAAACACTGTTTCGGTCGAGGTGAGTTGGACCGAGGATCGCATAAGGATCCGCGTCAGTGACGATGGCCCTGGTTTTCCATCCTCCGTGCTTGGCCGGATCGGTGAACCTTTTGTGCGCCAACGGCGGCCCGACGGGACCAACCCGCGAAGGCCAGGGTACGAAGGAATGGGCCTTGGTCTTTTTATTGCCAAAACACTGCTCGAACGGTCCGGTGCCGCATTGAGATTCTCCAATGGCGGGGTCAGCGAAAAGGTCCGCAAACGTGGCGGCGCGATTGTGACAGTGGACTGGCCACGTGCAAGTATCGAAGCCACAGCAGCAGAAACGCGCGGGGCGCTGGGCGACAATACCTTGATTACATGATCTCTTAACCCTGAATTAACCAAATTGCAGCATCGTCACCTCTGTCGAGCTGGAGTTTTGAATGACGCATTTGGGTTTTCTTGGAGAAGCGGGCGCCCTGTTTTCGGGTATGTTTGTGGCCGTCGCGCTTCTTTGGGCATGGATACGTGCCAACAGGAATTCGGCCATCGCGGCCCGCACCCTGATGAAAGAAGCGGAAGGTACGATTACTTTCCTCTTTGACGATGAAACTCTGGCCGACGCCACGCCAAAGGCACGCAGCCTTCTGGGTTTTCGGAAATCCCATCAGTCCGATTGGGAAAATTTCCTCGCGCTCGTGTCTGCCCGCTTTCCCCATCTGCGCTCACAGGTCGCCGATCTGGCGACTGTGGGGCAAAAACTTGTCAAGCCGAACGACAACCAAAGCGGGTGGATCGACGTGGAGTTCTGGAACGGGATGGCTCGGTTCACGCTGGTTCAAGACGAAGCCCATCCCGACGAAACCATTGATCCCCTGACGGCCGCAGCGATGGAACATGAACTGGTGACCCTGCGCAGTATCGGTGAGGATTCGCCGCAACCCATATGGAAACACGATGCCAACGGTGTGCTGATCTGGGCGAATCGCGCCTATATTGAGCTTTCGGAGGTCATCCACCCCATCAGGCCGTCCGAAATCCTGCCATGGCCCCCGCGTGAGGTTTTTAAGGACACCGCCATGCCGGCCGGGTCTGCCCCCGTGATTGACATGATCCATCTTGAGTTGCCCGATGGGCAAAGCCCTATCTGGTTTGAGGTCACGAGCCTTAAACGTGGAACTGACACGATACACTTTGCAGTCGATGCCACTGCCGTCGTAACCGCCCGCGATGCCCAGCGAAGCTTTGTGCAGACGTTGACAAAAACGTTTGCTGAGTTGTCTGTTGGTCTGGCGATTTTTGATGCTGACCGTCGGCTGGTTCTATTTAATCCGGCACTGATCGATTTGACGCATCTCAAGGCGGAGTTCCTAATCGGCCGCCCGACCTTGTTCTCGTTTCTAGACCGTCTGCACGATCAACAGATGATGCCGGAACCGAAGAACTACGCATCTTGGCGCGATCAGATGGTCGCGCTTGAATCTGCGGCTCAGGTTGGCAATTACCATGAAACATGGTCCCTGCCCAACGGGCAAACCTATCGCGTCACCGGAAAGCCGCATCCAAACGGGGCCATTGCGTTCCTGCTTGAAGACATCAGCGATGAAGTCTCTTTGACACGTAAATTCCGTTCACAAATCGATATTGGCGCGGCTGTCATTGATAATATGTCCGCCGCAGTCGCCGTCTTTTCATCGGCAGGTACACTTGTTCTTGCCAATAATGCCTACCGTGATTTGTGGGGCACGCCCTCTGATGACGCGATAACATCGCGGGATTTTCCGGACGAATTGGAAACCTGGCAAGCAATGTCAGCGCCCTCACCCGTTTGGCTAAAGTTGCATGATGCCATCACATCTGTTCAGGGCCGTTCTGCATGGGACGGACAGGTGTGGCTGGACAATCACGTCGCCCTCGAATGCAAATACACACCTTTACCTGACGGCAATCATCAGGTGACTTTCCTAGCGAGTGAGCAAGACGCACACGATCATGGCCAGATCGAAACACTAAATTTCAAACAAAGTCATTCGATGTCAGGGTGAATGACCTTGCAGGCAAAACAGGCCGCCCTAAAGTCGGCCCATGAAACTTGCAAAAACGACACTCCGGCTTTCATGCGAACAGGACACGGCCTTCCTTGGGCAAACTCTGGCCAAGTACACGAAGGCTGGTGATTGCATACTATTGCGTGGACAAATCGGCGCGGGCAAATCAGCCCTCGCACGGGCCTTCATCCGTGCGATTCTTGGGCCGGACACCGAAGTTCCCTCCCCGACGTTTACGCTCGTCCAAACCTATGAAACCGACGGGATCGAGATTTGGCATGCAGATCTCTACCGTCTCTCGGACGCACAAGAAGCCGTTGAGCTTGGCCTGACGGATGCGTTTGAGGATCAGATTTGCCTGATCGAATGGCCCGAGCTTCTGGGCGACTTGGTCCCGTCAACCGCTCTTGATATCGAACTCACAGTCGGTCGCGATTTCCACCATGCAACGCTAACTTACGGCGAGAACTGGAGCGACCGTTTGGCGAAGGGTTTGCATGATGCGTAAGTCGGTATTGGACAGCTGGCTTGCCTCAACCCAATGGGCAACATGGAAACGCGCCGCGATGACCGGCGACGCCTCGTCACGGCGTTACGAACGCTTAGTCGGCCCTGATGATCAATCTGTTATCCTCATGGATGCGCCCTCCGAAACCTGCGGTAGTCAATCGCGTTTCGTAGAAATCGCGGCGCACCTTTCAGAAATCAACCTGGCTGCGCCCCGGATCTTGAAATGGGATGACGCCGCTGGCCTGATGATCTTAAGCGACCTCGGCCGCCTCGATTTTGCGAAACACCTTCAAAGCACTCCCCAAGATGAACCGGTGTTGTATCGCGCTGCCGTAGATGTCCTCATTGCGTTGCAATCCACACCGCCCCCCGCAGGTCTGACGGAAATGACGCCAGATATTGGCGCGAATATGATCGGTCTTGCGTTTGAATGGGCCGCGACGGACGAAAGCGCGGACCTTGCCAAAGACATCACCCACCAAATCCACGCCCAACTGGAGCAAGTCGACACCATCCCGCGCGTGTTGTCGCTGCGGGACTTTCACGCCGAAAACCTGATCTGGCGACCCGATCAACCCGCCGCCCAGCGCGTCGGGCTTCTGGATTTTCAGGATGCCTTTGTGACGCACCCGACTTATGATCTCGCCTCGCTGTTGCGCGACGCACGGCGCGATGTTGATCCGACATTGCTCGACCCGTTGTTGCGCCGGCTCGCCGGTCAAGCCCACGACTTTCAGGACTTCAAACGCGCGTTTCATATAATGGCCGTTCAACGTAATCTGCGCATCCTCGGGATTTTCCACTGGCTGTCGGCAGTGAGCGGCAAATCCAGCTACCTCGCCCTGATCCCACGCGTTTGGGCACATCTGTTGGCGGACATCTCAACACCGGACATGGCCCATATTGCCCCGCTCATCCAACGCGCATTCACACCAAAGGCGCTTGCATGACCGCCCCCACATCCATTCTGTTGTTCGCAGCTGGCCTTGGGACCCGCATGGCCCCGCTCACGAACACTCGCCCGAAGCCGTTAATCCCGGTCGCGGGTCGCACGCTACTGGACCACGCCCTCGCGCAGTGCGAAGGCCTGAAAGCGGTGGTCAACACGCACTTCTTTTCCGACCAAATCGTCGATCATCTTCAGGGGACCGGTGTTCTGATTTCTGATGAGACGGACAGCTTGCTTGAAACAGGTGGCGGGTTGAAGCGCGCCCTTCCGTTGCTGGATTGCAACCCAGCGTTTACAATGAACACCGACGCCGTTTGGAAGGGGCCGAATCCGGTTCATGCGCTTTCATCCAATTGGCAGCCGCACATGGATGCTTTGCTTCTGATAATCCCGCGAGCCGATGCTGTTGGCCACACGGGCGAAGGGGATTTCGACATTGATAAGACGGGTCGCCTGACCCTTGGCACGGATTACGTCTATTCCGGCGTGCAGATCATCCGGACAGACAGCTTGGCAAAGGTGACGGACGCCGCATTTTCCATGTGGGCGCTTTGGGGCGGAATGCTGGAACGTCGCACCATGTTCGGCGCGGTTTATGATGGCGAATGGTGCGATGTTGGCCGCCCCGAAAATATCAAAATGGCGGAAGATATGCTCGCAGGATCTGATCATGTTTGATCCCCAAACACAGCCGCGGGTCTTTGGCATTCCTCTCGGTCGGGATTTCTCGTCGACGCTATATCACGGGCTGCAAGCCAAGTTCAAAGGCATGGCCCCGACAGACGTTGCCCGCGTTGAAATCTACGTCAACACGCGCCGGATGCAGCGACATCTAACGTCTCTGTTTCACACTGGGAACGCCTTGCTTCTGCCACGCATCCGACTGGTCACTGATCTTGCGAATGATCCGATTGGCAGTGATATTCCGGCGTCTATTGCACCGCTGCGCCGCAGGCTTGAGGTTGCGCAACTTGTCAAAGGTCTGATCGAGGCCGACCCGGCACTTGCCTCCCAAGACGCAGCGATCGATCTGGCCGAAAGCCTTGTCGCGCTTATGTCCGAAATGCAGGGTGAAGGCGTGCCCCCAGAGGTCATCGCCGACCTCGACGTTACAGACCAGTCCGGACATTGGCAGAAGGCATTGCAGTTCATCCAACTGGTGCAGAATTTCTTTGCGCTGGACCAGCTAGACGGTGAGGGTCGCCAACGTCTGGTGACCGAAACACTCATCGACACCTGGACGCGAACGCCACCCGATCATCCAATCATCGTCGCCGGATCAACAGGATCCCGCGGTGCGACGTCGCTGTTCATGCAGGCCGTCGCGCGACTACGACAGGGCGCGGTCATTTTGCCGGGGTTGGATTGCGACATGCCAGCAGAAGTCTGGGATATGCTGCAGGCAAACAAAGGCGGAGAGGACCACCCGCAGTTCCGGTTCAAGTCGCTTGCCGATGCGCTCGATATTCATCCCAAGGACATTGCGGTTTGGGGCGATACGCAGGGTTTGAACCACGATCGTACTGGTCTGATTTCTCTGTCATTGCGCCCAGCGCCCGTCACCCATCAATGGATCAAAGATGGCCCCGAACTCGGTGACCTGGGCAGTGCCACCGCGGGCCTGACCTTGATAGAGGCCCCGACCCCTCGTGCTGAAGCCGATGCCATCGCAACGCGTTTGCGCCAAGCCGTTGAAGATGGTCAAACCGCCGCTCTCATCACGCCGGACCGAATGCTGACACGTCAGGTGACAGCGGCGCTGGATCGTTGGAATATCAAACCGGATGATAGTGCGGGTCTGCCGTTGCAACTCACGGCACCGGGGCGGTTCCTGCGCCATATCGCGGATCTGTTTTGCGAACCACTTGATGCAAAGGCGCTACTGGTGCTGCTCCGCCACCCGCTTAGCAATTCAACGGACAAGACAGGCAACAAACACGGCATTTACACCAATGCGCTAGAACTCGAATTACGCCGTTACGGCCCGCCGTTTCCCACCACCGAGAGCCTGTCAACATGGGCAACTGCCAAAGCGAAACATCACCCCGATCTGCCCTTCTGGGCGGCATGGGTCGGGTCGGTTTTGTCGGGGTTGCATGATCCGTCCGCCAAACCCCTCACCGATCACATCGCCCTGCATTTCGACATCGCCGAACGTCTGTCGGCGGGGCCAAACGCCGAGGGTTCAGGCGAGCTTTGGCACAAATCCGCAGGCTATGAGGCCTTGCGGGTGATGACCCAATTGCGCTCCCATGCCGACGCCGGCGGCATGATGACGCCGCGCGAATACCGCCGCCTTGCCAGCAGCGTTCTGGCCGATGGCGAGGTTCGCGACCGTGACGAAGGCCACCCCAACGTATTGATCTGGGGCACTCTTGAGGCCCGCGTGCAATCCGCCGATCTGGTGATTTTGGCGGGCCTGAACGAAGGAACCTGGCCTGAATCACCCGCGCCCGATCCTTGGTTGAACCGTCCCTTGCGCGTGCAAGCGGGACTCTTGCTCCCCGAACGCCGCATCGGACTGAGCGCGCATGACTACCAACAGGCCGTCTGTGCACGCGAAGTCGTGCTCAGCCGTGCCATCCGTTCGGACGAGGCTGAAACTGTACCCTCTCGTTGGGTGAACCGGTTGACCAACTTGATGGGCGGTTTGGAGGAGAAAGGCGGACCTGCGTACTTGGATGCCATGCGCGAGCGCGGCAAACTGTGGCTCGCACTCGCGGCCGTTATTGCTGCCCCGTCTGCCAAGACCGCGCCTGCACCGCGCCCCTCGCCGTGTCCGCCAGTGGATGTGCGGCCGGACCAACTGTCGGTCACACAAATCAA
>ERZ651776.5916-NODE-5916-length-10314-cov-3.417896_pt1 | contig 10314 bp, 9 predicted proteins | sample MGYA00514761_ERZ651776 | MGnify/ENA metagenome assembly ERZ651776 | reverse complement strand
CTGACGTTGGACGCGGACGGGGTGCCGACAGGGACGGCGCCGTTGGATGGCTGATTTTTCGGCCCGTTTACAGCGGGATGCCGCGGCGATTTCGGAATTTCTGGAGGCACGGATCAGCTGTGATCTGCACCCCGCTTTGGCGGACGCCATGCGGTATTCGGTTGTGGGCGGTAAGGCGTTGCGCGGGTTCTATGTGATGGAAGGCGCGCGACTGCATGGGGTCGGTGCGGGTTTGCACGGTGGTGCGGCGATAGAGTGTGTTCATGCCTATTCGCTGATCCATGATGATCTACCGGCCATGGATAACGACGACATTCGGCGCGGTCGACCTACGGTTCACAAGGTGTGGGATGAAGCCACGGCGATTTTAGCAGGGGATGCCTTGCAGGCCTTGGCTTTTGAGATTTTGGGTGAGGCCGCTTTGTCTGGCACATTGCGCGCCGCGTTGATGGCGAGTCTTGCGCGGCGGGCTGGCGTTGCCGGAATGGTTGGTGGGCAGGCGGCGGATATTTCGGCAGAAACGGCGGCAGTGCCTTTCACGCTCGATGAAATCATGCTGATGCAGGCGGGGAAGACCGGTGCGTTGTTAACGTGGTCTTGTATTGCCGGCCCGATGATGGCGGACGCAGATGAGGAACCGTTGCGGGTTTACGGCGATGCCGTTGGGCTGGCGTTCCAGATTGCCGATGACATTCTGGATGTGACTGGCGATGCGGCGACTGTTGGTAAGGCCGTCGGCAAGGATGCAAGCGCCGGAAAGGCGACGTTTGTATCGCTGTTGGGGCTGGATGGGGCGAAACGCCGCGCCAATGAATTGGTCGAAACGGCCTGTGATGCGTTAGATGTATACGGAGAGGCGGCGGACACGTTGCGGGCGGCGGCCCGTTTTGTTGTTCAGCGGAGCCACTGAAGGATTGATATGACGGAGAGGCCACATACGCCGACATTGGACCAGATCGACCTGCCGGGCGATCTGAAGGGGCTGAATGATGCGCAGCTGCGCAAGGTGGCGGACGAACTGCGGGCAGAGACGATTTCTGCGGTGTCCGAGACGGGTGGCCATCTGGGTGCTGGTTTGGGTGTGGTTGAGTTGACCGTTGCATTACACGCGGTGTTTGATGCGCCAAGGGATAAAATCATTTGGGACGTGTCGCACCAGTGTTATCCGCACAAGATTTTGACGGGGCGGCGCGACCGGATTCGCACATTGCGCCAAAAGGACGGATTGAGCGGGTTCACCAAGCGGTCCGAGAGCCCCTATGACCCGTTTGGCGCGGCACATTCCAGCACGTCGATTTCAGCGGCTTTGGGTTTCGCGGTGGCGCGGGATTTGGGCGGTGAAGGTGGCGATGCAATTGCGGTGATCGGCGACGGGTCGATGTCAGCTGGCATGGCCTATGAGGCGATGAACAACGCGGGCCATCTGAAGAAACGGCTGATCGTGGTTTTGAACGACAACGAGATGTCGATTGCGCCGCCTGTGGGTGCGATGTCGTCTTATCTGTCGCGGCTCTATGCGGGTGATCCGTTCCAGGAGTTCAAGGCGGCGGCGAAGGGGGCGGTTTCGTTCCTGCCGGAGCCGTTCCAGGAGGGTGCGCGACGGGCCAAGGAAATGCTGAAAGGCATGACTGTTGGCGGCACGTTGTTTGAAGAGCTTGGGTTTTCTTATGTCGGGCCGATCGATGGCCATGACATGGAGCAGTTGTTGAGCGTTCTGCGTACGGTGAAGACCCGCGCGCGCGGGCCGATCCTGATCCATGCGATCACCAAGAAGGGCAAAGGCTACGCCGAGGACCGTGCGGACCGTGGCCATGCGACCGCGAAGTTCAATGTTGTGACTGGCGAGCAGAAGAAGGCACCGAGCAATGCGCCGTCTTATACCTCAGTTTTCGCCGAAAGCCTGATGGCGCATGCGGCCAAGGATGACAAGATTGTTGCGGTGACGGCTGCCATGCCGGATGGAACGGGGCTGGATCGGTTCATGGATCGCTTTGCCAGCCGTTGTTTTGATGTTGGCATTGCCGAACAACATGCGGTGACGTTTTGTGCGGGGTTGGCCGCGGGCGGGATGAAACCGTTTTGCGCGCTCTATTCCACGTTCTTGCAGCGCGGCTATGACCAGATTGTTCATGATGTCGCCATTCAACGTCTGCCTGTGCGCTTTGCGATTGATCGCGCGGGGCTGGTTGGCGCGGATGGGGCGACCCACGCGGGGAGCTTTGATGTGGCGTTTCTAAGCAACCTGCCCGGGTTCGTGGTGATGGCCGCCGCCGATGAGGCGGAATTGACGCGCATGGTTGCGACAGCTGTCGCCCATGACAGCGGGCCGATCGCGTTTCGTTTTCCAAGGGGCGAGGGCGTTGGTGTTGATATTCCAGCCGATGCCGAACCGCTGGAAATCGGTAGGGGCCGGATGATCCGCGAAGGCGCGCGGGTTGCTGTGTTGTCATTCGGGACACGTCTGCAAGAGGTCGAAAAGGCGTGCGAGGCGCTTGCGGCGAAGGGAATTAATCCAACCGTCGCGGATGCACGTTTTGCAAAGCCGTTGGACCGCGAGATGATCCTTGGATTGGCGCGGGACCACGAGGCGTTGATAACCGTCGAAGAGGGCGCCGTTGGCGGGTTCGGGTCACATGTGGCGCAGTTATTGGCGGATGAGGGCGTGTTTGATCACGGGTTGAAGTTCCGTTCCATGGTGCTGCCGGATGTATTTATCGATCAATCCAGCCCAAGCGACATGTATGATAGCGCAGCGATGAATGCCGAGCACATTGAGGCGAAGGTGTTGGATGTGTTGGGTGTCGAGGTGATCGGCAAACGGGCGTGACGTGCGGTGGGTTGCACCCACCCTACGGGTCGTGTGGCGGAAGACGCTTTTCAATGGCTTCTAGCCTTACGAGAACTTCGTCACGGTAGCTGTCGGTTGCGGCATTGTCTTCGGCGTGGTGCGCGTCTTGCATCGAATTCACGATGAGGCCAACCAGCAGGTTCACAACGGCAAACGTGGTCACCATAATGAACGGGATGAAGAACGCCCATGCGTAAGGATATTGTATCATTACGGGGCGCACGATGCCCATGGACCAGCTTTCGAGGGTCATGATCTGGAACAGGCTGTAGGCGGACAGTCCGAGGGTTCCGAACCACTCCGGAAACGTGTCCCCAAACAGCTTTGTCGCCATAACAGAGCCGATATAGAAAATCAGTGACATCAACATGAACACGCTGCCCATGCCGGGAAGTGCGGTCAGAAAACCCTCGACGACGCGGCGCAGGCTCGGCGTGGCAGAGATCACGCGCAGGACACGCAGAATGCGCAACGCCCGAAGCACGGACAGGGACTGCGCGGCGGGAACCAAGGCGATCCCGACGATGATAAAGTCGAAGATATTCCAGCCAGAGCGGAAGAAATTCAGGCGTCGCGCGTAGAGCTTTGCAACGATTTCAATCACAAAAATAGTCAAACACAGGGTGTCGAGGGCGTAGATAAGCCGCCCTGCGATATTCATCACGGTATCCGACGTTTCCAACCCGAGGATCACGGCGTTGAAAAGGATCACAATGATGATGCCATTGCGCACAAACGGGCGGTCTAGATAAGCAGAAACTTTTTCACGCATCGTCATATGGGCACCCTGTGTTGCGTCCGATATGGCGACCCGGTGCCGCCAGGGCAAGGGGCAGGATCAGGCCCCGCGTGTTTCTGCCGCGAGGAGTGACTCCAAGCCCACGCGGTAATCAGGATAGTGCAATTTTACGCCGAGCTCGTGTTTGATACGGTCATTTCTGACCTTCTTGCTTTCGGCATAAAAACTGCGGGCCATGGGGGTCATTTCGGCGGTTTCATAGTCCTGTGCAGGCGGGAGAGGCAGGCCAAGCAACTCCGCCGCATATGCGATGACGTCTTCTGGCGGGGCGGGGTCATCGTCACACAGATTATAGATCGCGCCTGCATTCGGTTGCGCGATGGAAGCTGCGAGGATCTGGGCGATGTCTTCTACGTGGATGCGGCTGAACACCTGTCCCTGTTTGATTATCCGTCGCGCCGTGCCATTGCGCACCTTGGCAAACGGGCCGCGGCCGGGTCCGTAAATGCCCGCAAGGCGGAAAATATGGAGAGGCAGGCCGAGGGATTGCCACGCGGTTTCTGCATCCACCCGCATCTGGCCACGCTTGGTGGACGGGGTGAGCGGCGTGGTTTCATCCACCCAGCCGCCGCCGTGGTCACCGTAGACGCCCGTAGTGGACAGATAGCCAACCCATTCGAACTGGTCGCGTCGGGCGCAGATTTCGTCGCGCAGCTCGCTTAACACAGGATCGCCAGCTTCGTTTGGCCCTGCGGAGATCAGGACGTGCGTCGCCGTATCCAGCGCAGGCGTCAGGTTTGCACCGGGCCAGATACGGGGTTCAACGTTGTTGGCCATCATAGTCGCGGCCTTGTCTTCGCTGCGGGTGGTGCCGATCACGCGCCAATCGTCTGGCAAGAGCGGCGTGAGGGCGCGGGCGCTATACCCGTGGCCAAATGAAAGGAGTGTTTTTGTCATGACCCTTCGTCGCCCAAGGGCGCGCAGGGTGCAAGAGGGCTTGTCTTGAACGCGGTATTGGCGGAATGTCTGGCCATGAAAAAGATATTGCTTTTGAACGGTCCGAACCTGAATCTGCTTGGTCAACGCCAGCCGGAAATCTATGGCTCTGAAACGCTTGATGATGTCGTGGCGGCGTTCACGGCGCTGGGCGCTGAATTGGGATTCGAGGTCGAGGCGAAACAATCCAACCATGAGGGTCTTTTGGTGGATTGGGTTCAGGATGCCCGCAAAGACATAGCCGGGATTGTGATTAACCCCGGTGCGTTGAGCCATACATCGGTCGCCATTCTGGACGCGCTGAATGCGTTCGATGGTCCGGTGATGGAAGTCCATATTTCCAACATCCACAAACGCGAACGCTTTCGCCATCATTCCTATGTGTCTGGCCGCGCAGAGGGAGTAATTGCGGGCCTCGGGACTGAGGGTTACGGGTTCGCGCTGCGCCGCCTTTCGACGCTGCTCGCCTAGGGCGCTTCCAGTTCATATCGAAACGCTTCTTCGCTGCCTCTCCCTTTGGTCGAGCGCGAAAAGCGATAAGATGAGTTTCAGTGAAAACTGGAAATGCTTTAGCGGCCCTTCCAAACCGGATCGCGTTTTTCGGCAAAGGCGCGCGCGCCTTCGAGCTGATCTTCGCTGGTATAGAGCCTTTCTATGGACGCCAGCTGGCTTTTGGTGATCCGGTTCATTGCGTCCTGAAACTTTGAATCCTCGGCATCGCGCACGACTTCTTTGATGGCTGCGTAGACCAGCGGTGGACCAGAGGCGAGCATGCGCGCCATGTCCCACGCCTGCGCCATCAGATCGTCTGCCGGATAGGTGTGGTTGATCAGTCCCCAGTTCAGGGCTTCGGTGGAGTCAAACCAACGGCCCGTCAGCAGAAGTTCCATCGCTATGTGGTAGGGGATGCGCTTGGGGAGCTTGATTGACGCGGCGTCTGCCACAGTGCCAGAGCGGATCTCGGGCAGTGCAAATGTTGCGTGATCAGCGGCAAGGATTATGTCGGCGGATAGCGCCAGTTCCAGCCCGCCACCGCAACAGATGCCGTTGACGGCAGCGATAACGGGCTTGTTCATGGCGCGCAGTTCCTGTAACCCGCCAAACCCGCCGACGCCGTAGTCACCGTCGACTTCGTCGCCGTCTGCCGCCGCTTTTAGATCCCAACCCGGGCAGAAGAATTTCTCGCCTGCACCAGTAAGGATCGCGACCCGCACGTCCGGATCATCGCGGAAGCTGGCAAAGACGTCGCCCATGATGCGGCTGGTCACGAGGTCGATCGCGTTCGCTTTGGGGCGGTCTAGCGTGACCTCAAGGATTGCACCTTCGCGGCGGGTTCTGATCGGGCCGGATGTCAGTTCAATCATGGTGTTTCCTTATCAGCGCATCGGCTGCGACAGCGCGGGTTTGAGTCACAATAAGCGGGTTCACTTCAACCTCCCCAATGGTGTCGAGATTGGCAAGAATATATGCCTGGATGGCGTCAATGGCGTCGAGCACCGCGTCGATATTGCCCTTCGGACGATTTCTGTAGCCGTCTAGCATTCTGGTCACTTTAAGCCTTGTTAGAGACTGTTTTATCATGGTTCGATCGGTTGGAATCATCAGCGAAGCAGTGTCCTGCAACACTTCCGCAAAAATACCGCCTGCGCCGATTGTGATCACAAATCCATGGGCGGGATCTTTGACAACGCCGACGATCAATTCTGCGATTGGGTCGGTTATCATTTCTTCAAGAAGGAAGCTGTCACCTGTCATACCCGCACCCGCCCGCAAGACTGCTTTTGCGCCGATCAGGTTTAGCGCAACGCCACCGGACTCGCTTTTGTGGGCCAAACCCGTTGATTTCAGGACAAACGGGCCTGTATTCGTGTCTGCTTGTTCTGAAAGCGCGGCAAGGTCGCCTGTCCAATGCCGCGGAACTGTCACGCCCGCGCCTGCCAATGCCCGCTTCGCCTCCGATTCCGAGAGAGTTTCGGCACCTTGCACATCGGTAGGCACAATCAGATCACCGTTTTGTGGCGTTCGAATTTGCGCGGCTACTGTAGCGGCAAGGGCTTCGGCGATGCCGCCCAGAGGGATGATACCGCCCGCCATAAGGCGCTGCGCGACGTCTTCGGGCATCAACTCCGGCAAGGTCGCAAGCATTGCAATCGTACCGCCCGTCGCAGCGCGTGTGTCGAGCGCGGCCTGTATCGCGCATTCCCAGTCCGACGGATCGCAGATGTCTGCGCGCGGGAAGTCCACCACGAGGAAAGTGATCGCCAAATGTGGCTCTATCATTGCGGAAAACGCACGTGTCATCGCGTTTGCGTCGCGCCAGATATAGGTGTGGTAATCGAGCGGATTGGCCAGCGCAACTTTCGGGCCGAGCGCCTCGTGCAACCGTTCTGACTGCCCTTCGGTAAGGGGCGGGAACGCCAGCGGCGTGTTGTGTGCAAGGTCCGCCATAAGGCTCGCCTCGCCGCCTGAACAGCTGATCGACGCTATCTGACACGACGGAAGCGGTCCCGCGACGTGGAGAATTTTGAGGGTCTCAAGAAACGTCGGGAGGTCGTTCACGCGGGCGATAGCCAGATGGTTCAGCAAGGCATCCGCGCCAGCGTCGCTGCCAGCAAGGGACGCCGTATGCGAGATCGCTGCTGCCTGTGCTTCACTGGATTTGCCGACCTTCAAGGCGATCAATGGAATGTCCTTTGCATGGGCTTTGCGGGCGAGCGCCTGCCACGCCAATAGGTCCTTGAAGCCCTCGATGTGTAAACCAATTGCCGTCACGCGCGGATCGTCGAGGATCGCGTCTGCAATTGCCGCCTCGGACATCTGCGCCTGATTTCCGCAGGTCACCACGTAGGCAATCGGCAGGCCGCGGTTTTGCATTGTTAGGTTAATGGCGATGTTCGAGCTCTGCGTCAGGATAGCAACACCACGATCAACAGGGCGACAGCCGTGCTGATCCGGCCACAGGGAGACGCCGTCGAGCGCGTTTATGATGCCGTAGCAATTGGGACCGAGGATTGGCATGTCATCTGCCGCGCGCAAAAGGCGGGAGTTGAGATCTTGCCCGCCGTCAACTTCGCCAAAACCGCTGGCGAAACATACAGCACCGCCAACGCCGAGCCTGGCGAGCCGTTCAACCGCGCCCACTGTCGCTTCGCTGTTGATGCCAACAAACGCAGCATCAGGGACGCCGGGAAGGTCGCGCAAGGAAGTGTGGGCAGGCAAGCCACAAATTGTTTCTGCGCTAGGATGAATCGGCCAAATATCACCGCCAAACCGTGCCTTTTGCAGTTGCTCCACCACGGCACGACACCACGCGCCGCCACCGATGACTGCAACGCTTTTGGGCCGGAGTAGTCTCGATAGATCACGCATCATGCGCCGAGAGCCCGCAGCATTTCACGGCTGATGATGTGGCGCTGGATTTCCGATGTTCCGTCCCAGATGCGCTCAACCCGTGCGTCGCGCCAGAAGCGTTCTAGCGGGAAGTCGTCCATTAGGCCCATTCCGCCGTGAATCTGGATTGCTGCGTCAGTCACGCGAGACAGCATTTCTGAGGCATAGAGTTTTGCGGAGGCGATTTCGCGGTTGGCGGGGAGGCCTTTGTCGAGGCGGTCCGCCGCTGCGATGGTCAACAAATCGGCCGCGTCGATCTCGGTAATCATGTCGGCCAATTGGAAGCTGATCCCTTGGAATTTTCCGATTTTCTGGCCGAATTGTTCGCGTTCCGCCGCATAGCCCAAAGCGTAATCAAACACACGGCGGGCGCGACCGACGGACATTGTCGCCACTGTAATTCTGGTAGCGTAGAGCCATTCGTTCATCACGGCAAAGCCGCCGTCGACCTCGCCCAACACCTGCGCATCGGGCAAGCGACAGTCGTCGAAATCCAGAATCATATTTTTGTAACCCCGATGCGACACGGATTTGTAGCCGTCGCGGATGGTGAAGCCGGGCGTGCCGCGGTCCACCAAGAAAGTGGTGATGCGTTTTTTCGGGCCGCGCGGGGTCTGGTCCTCTCCGGTGGCGACAAAGACGATGATGAAATCAGCGTGATCCGCACCAGAGATGAAGTGTTTGGTGCCGTTCAGCACCCAATCGCCACCCTGCCACACGGCGCTGCATTTCATCCCGCGCACGTCCGATCCTGCCCCCGGTTCCGTCATTGCCAGCGCATCCATACGTTCGCCGCGCACTGCCGGATCGCGGTAGCGTTCGATCTGCTCGCCTTCGCAGGCCATCAAGATATTCTGTGGGCGTCCGAAAAAGTGGTTCAGCGCCATGGAACCACGACCAAGTTCTCGTTCGACCAATGCAAATTCGAGGTGGTTTAGACCCGCGCCACCCGCGCTTTCGGGGAAGTTGCACGCGTAGAAGCCAAGCTCGATGGTCTTGCGCTTGATCTCATCCGCGATCTCTTGCGGGACTTCGCCAGTGCGTTCGACCAGCTCTTCGTGCGGATAAATTTCGTTTTCCACGAAGCTGCGGACGGTATCCGCGATCATGGCGTGTTCGTCTGTGAGGCCGTATATGATCATGTTAGCTGCCTATTATGGGTAAAAATTGCAGGGTTAGAGCCACAACTTTCGACCCAAACGACGTGTGCTGGTCCAGCGTTTTAGGTTCTCGACAAACATCATCTGCGCCGCGCCTTTAAGCGTTCGGAAAGTTTGGCTTTGCCGCTGTCGGTCCCATCATGCCAGCTGCCGAACAGGATGTCCCATGGGACATCGAGGTTGCCATAGTTGCATTCAAAATAGCGGTGATGGATTTGATGGTGGAAGTTTCCCAGATGCAGGCGCTTTTTGTTGCGGAACAGGACGCCCTCGAATCCGGTGTGTGTCGTGATGGCCAATAGGCCGTAGAACATCAAATGGAAGATGATGTGCACAGGATTCGAGGCAATCGCGAAATGGATCAGCACCGACCCAAAGTAAAACCCATGTTCGACGGGGTGCATGGACAGGCCCGACCATGGGCCGATGTCGCTGTTGCGGTGATGCAAAGCGTGAAAGCGGTACATGATGTTCGTATGCAGAAAACGGTGCATCCAGTAGAAATAGAAGCTTTCCCAAACAGGGATAAGAAAGAAGATCGCGACGAACCAAATGGGGTTTGTCTGGAATGTGATCACAGGGGCGTAGCCATTCGACATCGACCACCATATCAGGGCCTCAAGCAGGGACCAGATTGTCACGCCGGATGCGATCGTCCAGAAGATGTTGTCTTTGAGTTGGCTGTCGAAGGTGAACATCCGGCCTTTGCGCGGGAAAGGGCGTGGGTCGTATTTAAGGTCGGTCCCCTGGACCGCGTATTTGTGAAACCACAGGTGCAAAGCACCTGCAACAATCGACACTATCACGGCATTTCTGAGCCAGATTCCTGCAATCCACACCCCGGGGCTTCGGGTTGTTTCAAGAGACGGGCTGGCCCAATAGAACGCGGCAAAAGACACTGCGACGATCAACAGATTGATGGTGAAAAAGAACCAGCTGTCGAAGTACCATCGCACGACCGCGACAGGTTTGGGCGGCCATTGCCAAAGTGGGGACACGGCGATCGGGGTTTCGGGCAGGTGGTTCCACTCTGTCCTTTTGGAGGTGCCTTCGTCAGTTGGCATAGGTTGACCCTTCCTCGTCGAGGATCGCCCTAAGTTCCGCGAGGTGGCGTACGTCTTGTTCAGGATACTCTTCCAGCTCACGCGCCGTCTTTTCGGCGATTTCGTCGGACAGCACAC
>ERZ651776.5913-NODE-5913-length-10322-cov-2.861884_pt1 | contig 10322 bp, 14 predicted proteins | sample MGYA00514761_ERZ651776 | MGnify/ENA metagenome assembly ERZ651776 | reverse complement strand
AGATGTTTAGCGAGATACCTAACACAGATGAGGGTTGGGAATTTGTTGACAAACTAAAACACTACCTTAACAAGAAAAGCTACAAGATTAGAGTACGTGGTCAATATCTAGATGACGAAACTAAGAAGAATGAGGGTTGGCGAAGATATACTTATGGTCAGCCTATCGAGAAGTCTAGGTGTCTTAGAGTTTATGTGGACATCAATAATAAAGATGTTGACTAGGTAATCTATCTGTAGTAATTGTTGGTTTCATTTTAAATATAGGAGATACAAAATGAGTAGAGAACATTTCCACGAAAGCCAAATCGAAGATAAGGTAGAGCAGTACATGCAAGAGGGTATGTCAGATGAAGATGCTATCCAAAAAGCAGAAAGCGAATATCATGGTCAAGTTAATCTAGTTGAAGAGCAAGCACTCAAGATAAACAAAAGGCAAGTAGCTTTTCAAAAAGCACTTAGGCAAGGTTGTTATCCAAGTGAGATAGTCTTAGCTATGGTAGTTGATTATCTGCAAGAGCATTACAATAATGAAGATGAGATACGTTCTACAAGACAGTTCTGCCGTAAGTTATTGACTAAAATTAATGACGATACTTTGGAGGTAAACAATGCCTAATAGAGATAAGATAGTTTTGGATAAGGTAATCGAGTATCTTAAAGCAGATAAAGAGAATGGTAATTTAGATGCACAAGCCTATGCAGAACATTTACTTTTTTGGATAGATAATTGGATAGAGGGAGCAAACATCAATGAGTAATCTTTATCAATGTTGGAGTTGTAAGTCTGTCTTACATGATAGTGATTTAATGGTAACTGAAGATGGAAAAGATTGTCCATTTTGTTGCACAGATAATCTAGTTAATGTAGATACTTTACCTGAAGATAGGGAGGACAGATAATGAACAAGATTGCACGTATCCACGTAAACCAACACGTGATCAAAGCCAATGCAAAGAATGGAGAAAACAATCCTATCTTTACAATCAAACAAGGTGGCAAGAATACCTATGCCCACAATGTTAAGGTCAAAGGTGAGATGGAGTTAGTCTACTCGCCTGATAAACCTTTGTCTTGTGGTGCTAAGGTTTGGATCGAAACAAGAGGTGATATCGTACTTGACAAATCAAGCGACACTAAAGATTTATCCCCAACTAAATTAATTGCTTCACCAACTTCCCAATTAGTAAAAAAAATAGATGTGGAGATGGGAATTTTTTTAAGAAAAAAGCAAAGAAAAATCCAAAATAAAAATAAATTATCTGCTTGTTTATCTAGATAAGATAGTTTAATAATAAACCTACCTACTAATTCAGGTAGGATAACCAAAAGGCTTTTAGCCTAGAAAGAAGAAATATTATGGATAGCATAATAACAATCGATCAAGAAACTAATCTAAAATCAAACTCAATTCATAACCACGACAATCCATTTGATGTTTCATTATTTGAAGATAATGCAAAGATTAAAAGAATACCTTTATTTGCATATGATGAAGATGAATATGGAGTTGGTAACCAAACCAAACTAGATAAGTATTCAGGTTTATATAATGAAAGCTTAAATGAAGTTTTACAATGTAGACCAATTGCAGATACTTATAAGTTAGTACCTCACCAAGATTTATTTTCTGAGCAAGCTAAAATATTAGCCAAGACTGATTTACCAAAAAGTAATATTAGAGTTGAAGACAAGCTAGTTAATGGTGGCTTACAAGCACAAAGAACTATTTACTATGATGATCTATCTATTCCCGTTTCTAATTCTAAAGATATAGTTAAGGCAAGAATAGATGTTTTTAATTCTGTGGATACGTCTTGGGCATTTCAAGTTTTTTCAGGAGCATATAGAAACCTATGTAGAAATACTTTGGTGTTTGGTGGTGAGAAATCTTATCATCAAAAAAAGAAACATACCTTAAATCTGTCGCCGTCAGCTATGGTTCAAAAAGCAGGTTTAGGCTTATCTATGTGGCATCACCAAAAAGATTTAATGCTTAATTGGCGTGGTATCCAAATTACTGATCAGCAGTTTGCAGATATGTTAAAAGAAACTATCTGTATTAAGAAAAGTAAATCTGCAGAAGTTGGTATCAATCCCGTTAATGAAACTAAAATGAATTATCTTTTAGGTTTATTTGATGAAGAAAAGAAAGAGTTAGGTTCTACTCTTTGGGGTGCTTATAACGCCTTAACTCATTGGTCAACACATACTGATTATAAGGTTGAAAGATACAATGAAGAAACAAAGAAACTTGAAACTATTTCAGGTGGTAGGACTAACGCCAATAAACCAAACGTTGAAAGACAAAGAGCAGATGTAGTAAGAGAATTACTTTCTTCTGATGCTTGGCAGTCTTTAGAAATGGCTTCTGCTTAATGTCTAATGGTTTAGAACTTGCTTATGTAATCTATAGGACAGTAGTAGTAATTCTATTCTGTCTTATAGTTTACGCTTTTATTATCGCTTAATTAGGAGAACTAAATATGAAACGTTATCATTTAAAAAAGATGTCTGATTTACTTGAAACTTTAGAAATTGTTTCTAACAATGCTAAAAATAAAGGACACAGATCAGGCTTTAGATGTAATCAATTAGCTAAAGAACTTGCAGATCAATTTCAAGTTTTTGTACCTACATTGACAACAATAATAACCAACAAAGAAAACAAAAATAATCCTAGTAAAATTTCAGGTAACTATGCCATGACAAAAGGAGAACACGAAATATACAAGGTTATTAAATCAGGTGTAAGATTAAAAGTTACTGACATTTATGACAACAAATTGACTGACAAATCTTACAACACGATCAAACAATATGTATTTATTTTGAAGAAGAAAGGCTTTGTTCAATCAATCAAAGTTATTGGAAAGCACTATAAATATTATAAAGTTAATGAATTAAGTTATACAACAATGGATCAAAATTTGATCAATAAATTATCTAGTTGACTTAGTTTTTTAAATAAGATTATAATTAACCATGCTAGGAACAATCTTAGCGTGGTTTTTTTAAACCTTAATTTAAATAGTAAAAGGATTTTCACAAATGAAAACAGAAACATATTTAATAAAACATGATTATGATCAAGATAAAAAAGAGATGGTATCCAAACCTTGCAAGGTTGAAATGAGATGGAGAATATATGATAGCTTCGCTTGTTTGGAGATTATAGGCTTTGAGAATAAAGCAGAAACAATTAAACATCTTTTGTATTGCCATAAAGACCAAACCATAAAGATTTTAAACAGTCTTAACGAACAGATTGACAATGCAGATGATCTTGAACCTTGTAAAAAAGATAGGTTTTACTTCAATGAAAGCGTTGGCGTTCAATGGGGTTTACATGGTCAATTAGACTTAGAAGATTTAATATCTGAAAAGGTAGGTTCATAATGGGGTACTTTTTTAAATGCAATGATTGCAACTATGTTGAAACATTTAACGATCAGTTTAACATTCCTAAAAAGGCATTGGAGGGTAAGTTAAACGACTATGAAAGCGTTATTTGCTCAGGTTGTGTAACTAAAAAGACAAGACTTAAAGGAAACTATATTATAATTGAAAGGAATAAATAAGATGATTACATTTAATTTAACTCTTGAAGATATGCCAAGCAGAGATAAAAAGCTTTCTAACATTGCTAAGGTCGAGAACTTTAAAAGCAGTAAATCAGGTCAGCCAATAGCTAACCAATTTATTATTACCTTGCAGAATGGAATTGAAGTATTTCAAAGCTATAATTCTATTATTGCAGTTAAAGCTAATAATGAAACATATCTTGATCAAAATAGGTGGAACTATTCAAGAACTACTTCACGTTATAGAAATCAATTCCTGAATGAAACCACAGTTGAAACAGTTAAAAAGATTGGCTTTGGTAACTATACAATGGTTGATTTAAACAAGTAACAAACCAAACAAACTTCCTCCCCAAAACGCCTTAGATTAGTTTCTAGGGCGTTTTTCTTTGGTGTAGCCTAATATATAGTTAAAGCGTTGTTTCTGTTGTGTAATCATGTTTGGTGGTGTTTGGGTTATTGTTCGCAATCTGCACCTTGCTTCATACCTTTTGGCAATTACTTGTACAATCTAAAATGACAAATAGCATTACACGGGCGTGCGTGCGTGCGTATGTTTAGCTAGGTTTACAGTTGGTTGATAGGTGGGTAGCTTTTGAGCCTATGGAATGGCAAGGCAAAACCTCAATGAGGATTCCCTACAGATTCGACCCATACGCCCACGCAAGGGACACGGGGGACCCCCCTGCATCTGCTAGCAATGTCGCCATATTTTTATCTGAATGAGTTACTTGTACAAGTTATTTGCACCCTTTAGGGTATCCCTGTAGGTTACGCTGGGGGTTATAGGTGTATCTCCCGGAGGTGTTACTCCGATTATATCCATTCTGACAGAAAAGTCAAGACATTTATGCCAAAATTATTTTTTATTTGACATTAGGGTATTCTGTACGTATAATCTTTGTATCAAGACCAGTTTCGAGCAGCAGCAATCAACAAAACTCTCGTGCTTTGGCTCAAGCTGAAAGGTTCTTGATTCACTTTAATAGGAAATACACCGTGTTTGAAGCATTTGTACTCGTTTGCCACATAGGAATGGCATATATCCCTGACAATTGTAATGAATTGAAGGATACACGAGGTCCTTATGCTACAGAATTGCTGTGTAAACAGCGTATAGTAGAGATAACGGTAGAATTACCTTTGTATATGCCTAAATACCATCCGAAAGCGTATAGATGCGATGAACTTACTACCACAAACAAACAATACACGTGAAATATCACCCCAACAAGAAGAATTTCTAACCAATCTGTTCGAGAACGGTGGCAATGTCACCGATGCTGCACTATCTGCAGGCTACTCAAAGGGCAGCGTAACGTGGTTAAAGACCAGTTTAGCCGATGAGATAATCAATCGCACAAAGAACGTACTGTCTATGCACGCTTTTAAGGCTGCTACACGGCTAGTAAGCACAATAGACAACCCAGTACCCGAAAGAGGAGACGACCTACGCTTCAGGGCTGCAGAATCGCTTCTAAACAGGGTTGGTCTGGGAAAACAGGAAACAACCAACGTAAATGTACAGGCAGTTCACGGAATAGTTCTGTTGCCGCCGAAGAAAGACGTTGTAATTGACGGATAAACCCCAGAGAGGTCGCCCTAAGAAAGACCCCGAAGCACCTAAGCAAAGATATTTCCTGTCTGCTGCAGAAAAAGCAAGGCGACAGACACAGAAGAGATTACGTGACGCAAAGAAGCGTGCAGAAAAAACAACCAAAGTAGCAGAAAGTAAAAGAAGATATGCCAGAAAGCTTGAAGAGAAAGTTGGTAAGGTTGAGAAGGCTCTTAAGGGAGATGCAACTACCGTTATCGATACAGGGGAGTTGGCAAGCCTTCCTCCACCTGTCCAAGAACTTGTTGGAAATAGGGAAGTCGTGTTTCAGCCGAATGAAGGACCTCAAGAAGAGTTTCTGTCGTCTAGTGAAAGAGATGTTCTCTATGGAGGTGCTGCTGGTGGGGGCAAATCTTTCGCCTTGTTGGCAGACCCCCTTCGTTATTGCACTAATCCTAATCATAGGGGTCTTCTTCTCAGGCGTACTCTTGACGAACTTACTGAGTTAATAGACAAGTCACGACAACTCTACCCCAAAGCGTTTCCCGGTGCAAAGTTCAGGGAGTCAAAGTCAACGTGGCACTTCCCATCTGGAGCAACCATTTGGTTTACCTATCTAGACAAAGACAAAGATGTAACCCGATTTCAAGGACAAGCTTTCAACTGGATAGGGATAGACGAGATAACCCAATACCCAACACCTTACGTGTGGGATTACCTCCGATCAAGATTGAGAAGCACCGACCCCGAGTTGCAAAAGAGTTTGTATATGAGGTGTACTGCCAATCCGGGTGGAATCGGTGGGTGGTGGATTAAGAAGATGTACATCGACGTAGGTGAACACAACAAACCGTTCCCTGCTAGTGATGTCGAAACAGGCAGACCCTTCTTGTGGCCGCAAGGACACGAAAAGGAAGGTCAACCTTTGTTCTATCGTAGGTTCATTCCTGCGAGACTTACGGACAACCCGTTCCTTATGGCAGATGGACAATATGAAGCTATGCTTCGTTCACTACCTGAAATAGAACGGAAGAGATTACTCGAAGGGGATTGGGATGTAGCCGATGGCTGTGCCTTCCCAGAATTTAGCAGAGCAAAACATGTGGTCGAGAGTTTTGAGTTACCTACCAACTGGCCCCGAATACGTGCCGCTGACTACGGGTATGCAAGTCCTTCTTGTGTCTTGTGGGGTGCTATTGACTGGGATAACAATATATGGATTTATCGTGAACTGTACGTAAAACAGTTGACAGCAGAACAATTAGCTGATAGAATACTAGAAGCAGAGCAATTAGACCCTCTACCCCACTATACAGTACTTGACTCCTCCTGTTGGAATAAGACAGGGTTTGGTCCTTCCATAGCAGAAACAATGATGAGATGTGGTGTTCGTTGGACACCGTCTGATCGTAACAGAATACAAGGTAAGATGGAAATACATCGTAGGCTTGCAGATGACCCAAGAACAGAAGAACCTAGATTACGAGTGTTTTCTAATTGTAGCAACACTGTCAAGCAATTGGCAGCAATTCCTCTTTCCAAAACTAACAGCGAAGACGTAGACACTAAAGCAGAAGATCACGCATACGATGCTCTAAGATATATGTTGATGACAAGGATGACAGGGTATGCAGCGATTCATCAAACGCTTAATGGCATCAAGGCTCAGGTCTATCAGGTGCAAAATGAAACATTTGGATATTAATAAATGGACTTAGAATTATTTAAACAAAAAGTAGCAGATGGCTCACTAACTGTAGGTGAAGCTTTTGATTACGTTGCAGCTAGAAAAGATACAAAAAAACCAGATACAATAAGAGGTTTAAAAAATAATGTAGCTGTAGATTTAGATTCCAAGTTTTTTGACACGTACAACACTAAAGAATTTTCAGAAGCTCTAGAAGAGCCTACAAATAGGTGGGCTGCATATGGTGCATTTGAAGAGCAATTTAAAAAGGGATTAAAAGCAACAAAAGTTGCAGGTATATTAAACCGCCCTGGTGGTCAGTTGGCTCAAGTTCTTAGTGCAAAATCCCAACAAGAAGAAACTGCTTAATTTATTTTAAAATATTAAATCGATAGGAGATTAAAATGGCTGATTTAGAAAAAATAGTAGACGAATTATCAAACTTATCAGTTCTGGAAGCTTCAGAACTTTCAAAATTACTTGAAGAAAAATGGGGTGTTTCTGCCGCTGCACCTGTTGCTGTAGCCGCTGCACCTGCTGGTGGAGCTGGTGACGCTGCTGCTGAGGAGCAAGACTCATTTACTGTTGTATTAACAGCTGCTGGCGATAAAAAAATCAATGTAATTAAAGAAGTAAGAACCATAACAGGTCTTGGCCTAAAAGAAGCTAAAGATTTAGTTGAGGGTGCTCCAAAGGACGTTAAGGAAAATGCTTCAAAAGAAGAAGCCGCTGAGCTTAAAGCCAAGCTTGAGGCTGCAGGCGCTACTGTAGAACTTAAATAATTGATCTACATACTTTAATTACTTTATTAAATAACTTTTAAGGCTGAATAAATATGTCGCAAACATTTCAAAATCGAAAAAGATTAAGAAAAACATTTCAACGAAACGAACAAATTGCTGAGATGCCAAACCTTATTGAGGTTCAAAAATTTTCTTATGAACTATTTTTACAAAGGTTTATTAAAAGTGAGGATAGACTTGATAAAGGTTTAGAGAATGTTTTTAAGTCAGTCTTTCCGATAAGTGATTTTAGTGAAACATCAACTATTGAATATATTTCATACTCTTTTGATGAACCAAAATTCGATACTGATGAGTGTATACAACGTGGCTTAACATATGCTGCCCCACTAAAAGTTACCCTTAGACTTATAGTGTTTGATGTTGATGAGGATACCTTAGCTAAATCTGTTAAGGATGTTAAAGAGCAGGATGTTTATATGAGCGACCTGCCATTAATGACTGAAAATGGTACCTTTATTATAAATGGTACAGAAAGAGTTGTTGTTTCTCAAATGCATAGAAGCCCCGGTGTGTTTTTTGATCATGATAAAGGAAAAACTCACTCTTCAGGAAAAATTTTATTTGCGGCTAGAATTATTCCTTATAGAGGCTCTTGGATGGATTTTGAATTTGATCCAAAAGACATAGTAAACGCAAGAATTGATAGAAAGAAAAAAATTCCTGCTACCACTATTCTTTACAGTCTTGGTTATGACTCTGAAGAAATTTTATCTATGTTTTACAAAGCCGAAGTGCTTACAAGAAATAAAGACGGATGGAAGAAAAATTTTATCCCAGGAAATATATCTGGAGGAAAATCATTATTTCCATTGGTTTCTAAGGGTAAAATCGTAGTCGAGGCTGGAAAGAAATTTACACCTAGACTTTTGAATCAATTGGCTGAGAAAAATATAAAAGAACTTGAGATAACAAACGAAGAACTTATTGGTAAGTTTGTTTCTGAAGATATAGTAAATATGGAAACAGGAGAAATTTTTGCTGAGGCAGGTCAAGAGATTACCGAGGAATTATTGGCTGAGTTTGAACTAGCAAAAATTAACTCTATTCCAGTTCTTGTAATAGATAATATCAGCGCCAGTCCGTTTCTAAGAAACACACTTGCACTTGATAAATCGATAGACAAAGAAACAGCTCTATTTGAAATATACAAAATCTTAAGACCTGGTGAACCACCCACAGTGGAAAGCGCCACAGCACTATTTGATAGTTTGTTTTTTGATTCTGATCGTTATGATCTATCAGATGTCGGCAGAGTTAAGTTAAATATGAGGCTTAATTTAGATACCCCGGATACTGTTAGAGTCCTTACTAAAGAGGATATATGTTCTGTTTTAAAAACTTTGGTAGACCTTCGTGACGGTAAAGGCGACATTGATGATATTGATAATCTAGGCAATAGACGTGTTAGATCTGTTGGTGAATTAATGGAAAATCAATTTCGTATAGGTCTCTTAAGAATGGAAAGGGCTATAAGAGAGAGAATGAGTTCTGTTGATATTGACGCTGTCATGCCACAGGATATTATTAATGCTAAACCTATAGCTGCAACTATTAGAGAGTTTTTTGGTTCATCTCAATTATCTCAGTTTATGGATCAAACAAATCCTCTTTCAGAAATCACGCATAAAAGAAGAGTTTCTGCTTTGGGGCCAGGTGGCCTTACCAGAGAAAGAGCAGGTTTTGAAGTAAGAGATGTTCACCATACTCATTATGGAAGAATTTGTCCTATTGAGACTCCTGAAGGACCAAATATTGGACTAATCAATTCGTTAGCTACTTATTCAAGAATTAATAAATATGGTTTTATTGAGAGCCCTTACTTAAAGGTAGTTGATGGAAAAAAGACAAATGAAATTTCCTATCTTTCTGCAGTAGAAGAAAGTAGGTATAGAATTGCTCAAGCAGATGAGCCTGCCGATAGCAAAGGAAATCTTTTATCTGAACTTTTAAATTGTAGGCATGATGGTGACTTTGATCTTGTTCCGCCTTCGTCCGTAGACTTTGTTGATGTTAGTCCTCAGCAAACTGTTTCTGTTGCTGCAGCGCTTATACCATTTTTAGAAAATGACGATGCTAATAGAGCCTTGATGGGATCAAATATGATGAGACAAGCTGTTCCTCTTGTGACCAATGAAGCTCCATTTGTAGGTACTGGCATGGAGGCCACGGTGGCTAGGGACTCAGGCTCTGCTGTTGTTTCAAAAAGAGATGGCATTGTTGATCAGGTTGATGCTCAAAGAATTGTTATTACATCTGATGGAAATCTCGAAGCAGGGGACCTTGGTGTTGATATTTATAATTTAAAAAAATTCCAAAGATCAAATCAATCTACATGTATGAACCAAAGACCTCTTGTTCGAATAGGCGATAAGGTTTTTAAAGGAGATATTATTGCGGATGGACCTTCTACTGATTTTGGAGAGTTGGCCCTAGGAAAAAATGTCTTGGTAGCATTTATGCCTTGGAATGGATATAACTTTGAAGATTCAATCTTAATTTCTGAAAAAATTGTTAAAGATGATGTGTTTACCTCAATTCATGTTGAGGAATTCGAGGTTATGGCTAGAGACACTAAACTTGGATCAGAAGAGATTACCCGTGATATACCTAATGTAGGTGAGGAAGCTCTTAGAAACCTTGATGAATCAGGTATTGTTTATATAGGCGCAGAAGTAAGGCCAGGTGACATT
>ERZ651776.5910-NODE-5910-length-10324-cov-3.911584_pt1 | contig 10324 bp, 8 predicted proteins | sample MGYA00514761_ERZ651776 | MGnify/ENA metagenome assembly ERZ651776 | reverse complement strand
TGCCTTAACGCCATGGCGCGCTAGTATCATGCTGATAACGCCGCCCGGATCGGACCGTTCGGGAGAATGGGGTGGCGGGTTGATCATGACGATCTCTGCCCGCTCGGACTCTTCGAGTGCGGGCAGTGCCTTGCGCACGGCCTCCAGCGCCTCGGTGCTTTCGTCCCATGCGACCATAATACGATCAAACTGGCGCATTTTGCTGGCGCCGCGCGGAACGATCAAGACCGGCGCACCAGTACCGAACAAAGCCGATTCGACGATGTTGGTTTGCAACTGGGTCGAGCCCTCGCCGTAAGGTTGGGATGCAATAATCAGGTCGGCATACCGCACCACGCGTGCAACTGCCGCGTCCAGTCCGACGGATGAGACAACCAATTTCTGAACAGCGACCAGTGGCAATGCGCCCTCAAGCTGTTTCTCGGCCCATTTCACCAATGCACACGCGCGACTGTGGGCCTCGTTGACGCCAGAGATCGTAAAGGCGGTCGCCGCACCCAAAGGGGCCATATCGTAGCGCACCGGATCAAAGCCAAGGCAATACACATCCAGATGCGCGCCCTCATGTTCCGCGAAGGCAACGGCAGCTTGGAGCGTTCCTTTTTCGCTTTCCTCGTCCGTGATCACGATGGCAATTGTTTTATAGGCCACGCTTACTCTCCCTTTTGCACCGCGAGACGGCTCCGCTTGGAACCTGTTATGCCGAGCATGATCCAAAAACATCGCGAAACTCTTTGACATGGATCAAGGCGGCGCCACCCGCTAAAGAAGAGAATGTTACAGAATAAATCCGCGGGACACCTACGTCCCGACGTACGAGGGGACGAATTAATGTGGGATTGGATCAAGATAGTCGCGTTTGGGGTTATTGCCCTTGCCGCGGCGATTGCAGCAAACTGGGCGCGTGACCTTGCCTATCAGGTACACGCACTCATTATCATGGCCGTTTCGGCGGGCATGTTCATATGGACTGTACGCACGACCAACGAGGAACGCGCACCAGAGCCGAGTGGCTACATGGACGGCGTTATCCGCTACGGCGTGGTGGCAACAGCGTTTTGGGGACTTGCAGGTTTTCTGGTGGGGACGTTCATCGCGTTCCAACTGGCCTTTCCTGCCCTCAACTTTGAATTCCTGCAAGGGTTCGGCAACTTTGGCCGCCTGCGTCCGTTGCACACTTCAGCGGTCATTTTTGCGTTTGGCGGGAATGCGTTGATCTGCACCTCCTTTTACATTGTTCAACGTACGTCTGCCGCACGCCTATGGGGCGGCAACCTCGCGTGGTTTGTGTTCTGGGGCTACAACCTCTTTATCGTGTTGGCCGCGACCGGCTACCTGATGGGCGCGACCCAATCGAAAGAATACGCCGAACCTGAATGGTATGTAGACATCTGGCTGACCATCGTCTGGGTCGCATATCTTGTTGTGTTCCTTGGTACGATCGTGAAGCGCAAGGAGCCGCACATCTACGTAGCCAACTGGTTCTTCCTTGCCTTTATTGTCACCGTCGCGATGCTCCACGTCGTTAACAACCTGTCGCTGCCCGTCAGCATTTTCGGTTCCAAATCGGTTCAGGTCTTTGCGGGTGTGCAGGATGCGATGATCCAGTGGTGGTACGGCCACAACGCTGTTGGCTTCTTCCTGACAGCGGGTTTCCTGGGGATGATGTACTACTTTGTACCGAAACAGGCAGGTAAGCCTGTATTCAGCTACAAACTCTCGATTATCCACTTCTGGGCACTGATCTTTTTGTACATCTGGGCAGGTCCACACCACCTGCACTACACCGCGCTGCCGGATTGGGCATCGACCCTTGGCATGGTGTTCTCAATCGTGCTGTGGATGCCAAGCTGGGGTGGTATGATCAACGGCCTGATGACGCTGTCAGGCGCATGGGACAAGATCCGCACCGATCCTATCATTCGTATGATGGTCATCTCGTTGGGCTTTTACGGCATGTCCACATTCGAGGGCCCGATGATGTCGATCCGCGCTGTGAACAGCCTGAGCCACTACACCGACTGGACGATTGGCCACGTGCACTCTGGCGCGTTGGGTTGGAACGGAATGATCACATTCGCGGCGTTGTACTTCTTGACGCCGAAACTGTGGAACCGCGCCTCACTCTATTCCCTGCGTCTGGTGAACTGGCACTTCTGGCTCGCGACGATCGGCATCATTCTCTACGCGGCCTCGATGTGGGTCACAGGGATCATGGAAGGCCTGATGTGGCGTGAAGTTGACGCACAGGGTTTCCTTGTGAACAGCTTCGCCGACACTGTCGGCGCCAAGTTCCCGATGTATGTGGTGCGCGGTTTGGGCGGGGTTCTCTACCTCTCCGGTGCGATCGTCATGTGTTACAATCTATGGATGACAGCCTTCGGCAAGCAGCAACAAGCTGCTGACACCGATCACGCTGTAATCCCCGCTGAATAAGGAAAACCAGACATGAAAAAGCCTGGAAAACCAGCAATGCCCGCCAGTGCCACAGGCATCGGTGAGCGACCAACCAAGCGGACCTTTCTGGACCGTCACCAAGCGATTGAACGCAATGCCTCACTACTGCTCGTCGGCAGCTTGGTCGTTGTCGCTATCGGTGGGATCGTGGAAATCGCGCCTTTGTTCTACCTTGAGAACACCATCGAGGAAGTTGAGGGCATGCGCCCTTACTCCCCGCTGGAACTAACCGGGCGCGACATCTACATTCGTGAAGGCTGTTATGTTTGCCACAGCCAGATGATCCGTCCGATGCGGGATGAGGTCGAACGCTATGGCCATTACAGCCTCGCGGCGGAGTCGATGTACGATCACCCGTTCCAATGGGGCTCTAAGCGGACAGGGCCGGATCTGGCCCGCGTCGGCGGTCGCTATTCCGATGCGTGGCACGTTGACCACTTGATGGACCCGCAATCGGTCGTGCCTGAATCAGTTATGCCGCCTTATGCATTCCTGATGGATCGCATGATCGAACCGGATAACATCGAAGACCTGTTGGCCACGCACGCCGCAGTTGGCGTGCCATACACCAGCGAAATGATCGAGAACGCAAAGGCGGATTTCGTCGCCCAAGCCGACCCGTTCAGCGATTACGACGCCATGCTGGAACGCTATCCAAACGCGCAGGTGCGTAATTTTGACAATGCAGATGGCATTTCTGAAATGGATGCTCTCGTCGCTTATCTTCAAATGCTCGGGACGCTGGTCGACTTTTCGACCTTTACGCCCGACGCCAGCCGCTAGGGGGCCGTTATGGACTTTTATTCCTTTCTGCGCGAACTCGCAGACAGCTGGGCGCTTTTGGCGCTGTTCGTCTTCTTTGTAGGTACATGGTTCTGGGCATTCCGCCCCGGATCCAGACCAATGCATGACGACGCGGCCGACGTGGTGTTTCGCCACGAAACGTACCCCGACGACACCGACACACTTCAAGGCCCGGAGGGCGACGCATGAGTAAGCACGACAAAGAAAACGACGTCGGCACCACTGGCCACGAGTGGGACGGCATCGAAGAGTTGAACAACCCGTTGCCGCGTTGGTGGCTTTGGATTTTGTACCTGACCATCGTCTGGGCTGTGGGCTATACTATTGCCTACCCCGCTTGGCCGATGGTTAAGGGTGCGACGACCGGCTTGCTGGGCTATTCAACCCGCGCAGAAGTCGCCGAAGACATTGCACGGGTCGATGCAGCCAATGCAGACATCCTTGCACGCCTTTCCAGCGTAGACCTTACGGCGATCTCTGATGACGCTGAGTTGGAAGGCTTCGCGATCAACGCAGGGGCATCCATTTTTGCAGCGAACTGTTCGCAGTGTCACGGACGTGGCGCGGCAGGTGTTCAAGCGGGTGGTTATCCGAACTTGCTGGACGATGACTGGCTTTGGGGCGGTGAGATCGAAGAAATCGCCTACACAGTCACCCACGGCATCCGCAACGAACAATCGTTCGACAGCCGTTACTCCCAAATGTCGGCCTTCGGGGTAGACGGCATTCTTACGGATGACGAGATCGACTCAGTTGTGCAGCATGTCCTCGCGATTTCTGGTCAGGACTACGATGCAGATTTGGCATCGGCAGGGGCCGAACTGTTCCTTGATAACTGTGCGTCCTGCCACGGTGACAATGGGGAAGGCATGCTGGACATCGGTGCGCCAAACCTGAGCGATGCGATTTGGCTTTATGGCGGTGACGAAGACACGATCCGCACATCGATCTACAATGCGCGTTTTGGCGTTATGCCTGCATGGTCCGAAGAATACCGCTCCGCTGGCGGGTTGAGCACCGCGGAAATCAACGCTGTTGCCACCTACGTCCACCAGCTGGGTGGCGCGCAATAAACCTTATCGGGTTACTTGTTTCCTCCCGATAGACTGGATCAGGCGATCGTTCACGCCTTCGCCTGATCCACCTACGACAGTTACTTCTGCGGCGTTGCGCCCCATGCTGCCTGCGCAAAATTACTTGATACAAGTCAAAGTAGACGACTAGCCCACTGGCTAAACACGCAGCAACCGTACCCAATACTGGAATCGTTCTCATGAGCACGAGTGAGCCCCCATCTTTATACGCGAAACGCGAACCCGTCTTTCCCCGCAAGGTGAAGGGCAAGTTCCGCTCTCTCAAGTGGCTCATCATGCTGTTTACCTTGGGTATCTATTACCTGACCCCGTGGATTCGCTGGGATCGCGGCCCGGAATTGCCGGATCAAGCGGTGCTGATCGACCTCGCCAACCGGCGGTTCTTCTTTTTCTGGATCGAAATCTGGCCTCATGAATTCTATTTCATCGCTGGATTGCTGATTATGGCGGGTCTTGGCCTGTTCCTGTTCACATCCGCCATGGGCCGCGTCTGGTGTGGCTATACCTGCCCACAAACTGTCTGGACCGACCTGTTCATTGCCACCGAACGCTGGATTGAGGGCGACCGGAACGCCCGCGTCCGCCTTTGGAACGCCAAACTGGACGCAAGAAAGCTGCGCCTGCGGGTTTCCAAGTATGTTGTCTGGCTCTTTATCGGACTGGCGACAGGCGGGGCATGGGTGTTCTATTTCACCGACGCGCCGACCCTGTTTTTCAACCTCCTGAACGGTTCTGCGCACCCTATTGCTTATACGACCATGGCAATTTTGACGGTTTCGACCGTGTTTTTCGGCGGCATCGCCCGCGAACAGGTCTGTATTTATGCCTGTCCTTGGCCACGCATTCAGGCCGCGATGATGGACGAAGACACCATCACCATCGGCTATCGTGAATGGCGCGGTGAGCCGCGCAAACACTCCGAAGCAGTCAAATCCGGCGAACCTGCTGGCGATTGCATCGACTGTATGGCCTGCGTCAACGTCTGCCCCATGGGGATCGACATTCGCGACGGGCAGCAGATGGAATGTATCACCTGTGGCCTGTGTATCGACGCCTGCGATGACATCATGGCCAAGATCGGCAAGCCCCGTGGCCTGATAGACTACCTGTCGCTCGATGATGCCGTTGCCGAAAGTAAAGGCGAGCCGACCAAGCGCGTTTGGCAACACATCCTGCGTCCGCGGACGCTGATCTATTCGACGCTGTGGTCAATCGTCGGAATCGGTTTGCTGGTTGCACTTTTCGTCCGCCCCGAAATCGACATGACAGTCGCCGCAGTGCGCAACCCGATCTATGTAACGCTGTCCGATGGCACCATCCGCAACACTTACGAAATTCGCCTGCGCAACAAACATGGCGAAACGCGCCCCTTCCGTCTATCGCTCAACTCGGATGAAATCCTGCGGATCGACATTCAGGGGGAACAACAAGGCGACCACATCGTTGACGTTCCCGCAGATTCCACCCAACTTGTGCGTGTTTTCGTGAGTGCCCGTCCGCAAGACCCTGCATCCTCTGCAGAGCGCACACCGTTCCGGTTCTGGGTCGAAGATACGATGAACAACGAACGCGTCTACGACGATACCCATTTCAACGGAACAGGAGCATCTTGATCATGGCACCGCTTACAGGACGCAAAGTTTTCTTCGGCATGGCAGGCGCGTTTGGCGTTATCATCTCGGTCAACCTGTTTCTGGCATATTCTGCGGTCAAGACGTTCCCTGGCCTGGAGGTAAAGAACTCCTATGTCGCCAGCCAGAACTTCGACGCAGACCGGGCCGCGCAACTGGCGCTGGGTTGGACCGTTTCGGCGGATGTGATGGACGAAGAATTGCACCTGTTCATCAACGACACGGACGGCAATCCGGTAGAAGTGGACACGCTAACCGCCACGTTCGGCCGCGCAACAAGCGTGCGTGACGACCAGACACCTGATTTCACCTTCACGGGCACGAATTATATTGCCCCCGTCGTCACAGCTGCTGGCAACTGGAACCTGCGCATGGAGGCCACCGCGCAAGACGGCACCAAGTTCAGACAACGCGTCATCGTTCTGGTCCGCAGATGACCACGACGGATGCCCGTATCGGCCTGTCCGCTTGTCCGGGTTGCGATGCCACCGCACTTGCCACAGGGCGTGCGGCCGGGGCCGCGCAGCAGGGGGACCGCGAGGTCGCGTTGTCCCTGCCAACGATCCACTGTGCCGCCTGCATTTCCAATGTTGAACGCGGGTTGCTGGCGCTGGATGGTGTATCCGGGGTTCGGGTCAACCTGACCCGCAAACGCGCAACGATCCACGCTCGCCCTGACATCACGGATGACACCTTGACCGATGCGCTGGCCGCGTTGGGGTATGACGCGCAGCCGCTGGATGGTGCAACCTTGTCGGCGGATCAATCGGACCGTGCGGGGCGCGATCTGCTGATGCGCCTTGGTGTGGCGGGCTTTGCAATGATGAACGTCATGCTGCTGTCCGTCGCCGTGTGGTCCGGTGCCAGCGACGCAACGCGCGACCTGTTCCATTGGATATCGGCTTTCATCGCTTTGCCGACCATCATCTTTGCTGCCCAGCCGTTCTATACGAATGCTTGGCGCGCCCTTCGGGTGGCTAGACTGAACATGGATGTGCCGATTTCATTGGCGATCCTGCTTGCCGCGGGCATGTCCCTGTTCGAAGTCGCGAATTCCGGCGAAAATGCCTACTTCGACGCGGCCCTTTCATTGACGTTCTTTTTGTTGGCTGGCCGATATCTGGACCAGCGGACACGCACTGTCGCACGCTCTGCCGCCACCGAACTGGCCGCGCTGGAAACGCCAACGGCTCTGCGCCTGACCGACGGCGTGCCACATACTGTCGCCCAGGCAGAGCTCGTCATTGGCGATCTGCTACTGGTACGCCCCGGCGTACGCATCCCTGTTGACGGGGAAATCACCAAAGGAACCAGCGAACTTGATCGCGCCTTTCTTACCGGAGAAACCGATCCTGTTGCGATTGCGATAGGCGATACCGTGCGTGCCGGTGAAATCAACCTCACCGGGCCACTGACCCTGCGTGCGACCGCTGTGGGCAAAGACACGTTCCTGCATTCCCTGGCCGACCTGATCGCTGTCGCGGAGGATGCGAAATCCCGTTACAATTCCTTGGCCGACCGCGCTGCCGCGATCTACGCCCCTGCGGTCCACCTGATCTCTTTTGCGGCATTTGTGATGTGGATGTATCTGTCGGGCGGCGACGTGCGCTATGCGCTGAACATCGCAGTGGCGACGCTGATTATCACCTGCCCGTGTGCCTTGGGCCTCGCTGTTCCGGCGGTATCGACCGTCGCGTCTGGTGCCTTGTTCCGCCATGGGTTGCTTGTGAAACACGCAACCGCCTTGGAACGGCTTGCCGAGGTCGATACGGTCATTTTTGACAAGACCGGCACGCTCACTTTGGGTAGGCCGACGCTCTTGAATTTTGACAGCATCGACCCGCTCGACCTCGCTATCGCTGCGGCGCTTGCCGGTGGGTCCTCCCATCCGCGCAGCGTTGCGATTGCGGCTGCGGCGCAAGGGCGCGGCTTGCCGAATGTGGAGGTTTCAGATGTTATTGAGGAGGCCGGTCACGGCGTCACCGGCACGTGGGACACAAAGCGCGTGTCGCTGGGTCGCGCCGATTGGGTCGGGGCGGGCACTGGCACGACATTGAGGGTCGAGGGCCGCCCGGCTGTTTCGTTCACCTTCGAAGACACCTTGCGCGAAGGTGTTGCGCCACTCCTCACTTCACTTCAGAACCGCGGACTGCCTGTAACCCTATTGTCCGGCGATACGCCGGAAAACGTTCGCGCCTTCGCCGAATCAATCGGCTTGACCGACTGGCACGCAGGAATTCTACCCGACGAGAAAGCGCAGATTTTGGACGACTTGCACGCCAATGGCAAACACGTGCTGATGGTGGGTGACGGATTGAACGATACGGCTGCGATGGCTACGGCTCATGTGTCGATTGCGCCCGCATCTGCACTCGACGCCACCCGTGTGGCAGCAGATATCGTTTTGATTTCCGGTGACGTGTCGCGGATCGAGGACGCCTTGCGCATCGCACGCTCTGCACGCGCCCGCATCCTTGAGAATTTTGGCGTGGCCGCTTGCTACAATATGATAGCTGTTCCCATCGCATTCCTTGGCTTTGCGACGCCATTGGCGGCTGCAATCGCGATGTCGACCAGTTCGATCATCGTGTCCCTGAACGCGCTGAGGACGAGGTAAATGGAAGTTCTCGCTTACCTTATCCCCATTTCGCTGACGTTGGGCGCTGTTGGCCTCATCGGGTTCATCTGGACCCTTCGGTCAGGACAATATGATGATCCCGACGGAGACAGCGAACGGATCTTGCGGGAAGATTATGACGACCATCCTGCGGACTAAAACCTCAATCCCGACTAAAACAATCGGTGATAGATGGACGAGGACGAACCCATAGGGTAGCAAGCGCCATGTCCGAGACAAGCCAACATCACAGACCCAGTGCGAAACCATCGTGGTTCATGGCTGACAAAGCCATCGCCGCGCTGGCGTTTCTGGTCGCGCTGTTCTGTCTGTTGCCCTACATCGCGGTGCTCATTGCGGCGCTAACGGGCACGACGGATACCCTGCGCCACCTCGCGGGTTCCGTCCTGGTCGACTACATCCGTAATACAGGTGCATTGGTGGTGATCGTTGGCGCAGGGACGTTCATGGTCGGTACTGGCGCGGCGTGGCTCGTCACGATGACGGATTTCCCCGGGCGGCGCTGGCTGGAGGTCGCTCTGGTGATCCCGTTGGCATTCCCCGCCTATGTGTTGGCCTATGCCTATACCCATTTGTTGGACCATCCCGGAATCATTCAAACGACGTTACGTGATGTCACCGGATGGGGGCCGCGCGACTATTGGTTCCCTGAAATTCGCAGCATGGGCGGAGCAGCCATTATGCTCATCCTGGTACTTTACCCCTACGTCTACCTGCTCGCCCGTGCCTCATTCCTGGGGCAAAGTGCGACGACATTCCTCGCAGCCCGTTCGCTCGGGAAGTCCCCCGTTCGCGCGTTCCTGACCGTGTCTTTGCCATTGGCCCGCCCCGCCATCGCTGCGGGTGTTTTGTTGACCATGATGGAAACCATCGCCGATTTCGGCACGGTGTCCTATTTCGGAGTGCAAACCTTTGCCACCGGCATCTACAACAGCTGGTTCGCCATGGCGGATCGCGGGGCGGCGGCGCAGTTGTCGCTTGGACTGATGGCGTTTGCGTTGTTGTTGGCCGTCCTCGAACGGACCAACCGGGGCCGCGCGCGGTTCAGCAACGGAAAACGGCAAGACGTCGTCGGGCGCGTTATGCTAAAGGGCAGCGCAAAATGGGGGGCCATGGTGCTTTGCGGTTTGCCTGTGCTGTTGGGCGTTATTGTCCCGGTGTTGGCGCTTGCAGTCATGGCCGCAGGGTCCGAGCAGAATCTGTTCAGCCCACGCTATGTAGGGTTCATCACCAATTCGCTGACCTTGGCCGCGATTGCCGCCCTTGTGACAGTTGGGGCAGCGATCCTGCTTGGCAGCTTTAACCGCCTGCGCGAAACCCGTAGTGCTGCCGTCGCGCTATATGCAGCGCGGGTGGGCTATGCCGTACCGGGCGGCGTGATCGCGGTGGGGCTCATCGTACCGTTTGCGGCCTTTGATAACGCGCTGGATGCATGGATGCGGGCGACGTTTGATATATCGACAGGGCTGCTGTTCACGGGGTCGATCTGGCTCTTGATCGCGGCCTATATGATCCGGTTTCTGGCGGCGGCATTGGGCGCCTATGAGGGCGGAATTGCCGTGGTGTCGCGCAATATCGATTCAGCCAGCCGCGTTTTGGGAGAAAACTCTATCGGCACCGTGCGGAGGGTTCATTTACCGATTCTGACGCCCAGCCTCTTGACCGCGGCCCTGATCGTATTCGTCGATGTGATGAAGGAA
>ERZ651776.5901-NODE-5901-length-10333-cov-28.022718_pt1 | contig 10333 bp, 9 predicted proteins | sample MGYA00514761_ERZ651776 | MGnify/ENA metagenome assembly ERZ651776 | reverse complement strand
AAAGCTGAAATGACACTAGATGTTTATGGAGAAGTTAAAAAAACATCTGAAACAGGAGATGGACCTGTAGATGCTATATTTAAATGCATCAAAGTATTATATCCTCATGATGTAAAATTGTTATTGTATCAAGTTCATGCTGTTACTGAAGGAACTGATGCGCAAGCTACAGTAAGTGTTAGAATTGAAGAAGAAGGAAAGACTGCAGTTGGACAAGCTGCTGATACAGATACATTAGTTGCATCAGCAAATGCTTATATAAGTGCATTAAATAAAATGATTATTAAAAGAAAAAAAGTTGCTCCTATGGAGTATGAATCCCAACAATTGAAAGGTATTTAAAATGGCTAATTGGTTTAGTAATATAAGCAGCGTATGGAGTCAGGATATGGCAATTGACCTTGGAACGGCCAATACACTTGTAGTTTTAAAAGGACAAGGTGTAGTTTTAAATGAACCATCTGTTGTTGCTATTGCAGATAATGCTGGAAAGAAAACTGTACTTGCAGTGGGGGATGAAGCAAAAACAATGCTTGGAAGAACACCTGGTAATATAAGTGCAATTAGACCTTTAAGAGATGGGGTTATTGCAGATTTTATAGTTACAGAAGAAATGATTAAACATTTTATTAAAAAAGTTCATAAAAATAAAACTTTTGCAAATCCAAGAATTTTAATTTGTGTACCAACAGGCTCAACACCAGTTGAAAGAAAAGCTATTCAAGATAGTGCTTTAGCTGCTGGTGCTAGAAGGGTTCAATTAATTGAAGAACCAATTGCAGCAGCAATTGGTGCGGGACTTCCAATTTCAGAAGCAACAGGATCAATGGTAGTTGACATAGGGGGTGGTACTACTGAGATAGCCGTAATGTCTTTAGGAGGATTGGTATATTCTAAATCACTAAGAGTTGCTGGAGATGCAATGGATGCCGCATTAGTAAATTATATGAGAAAAGAATATAATCTTATGATTGGAGATAGTACAGCTGAGAAAATAAAAAAAGAAATTGGAACAGCTATACCTTCAAATTCAAATGTATATGCTGTTAAAGGTAGAGATTTAAGATCAGGCACTCCTAAAGAAGTAAATATTACTGAAGAAGACACAGCAGAAGCTTTAAATGATATTTTAAAAGATATGGTCGACGGAATAAAGGGTGCACTTGAAAACACACCTCCAGAATTATCAGCTGACTTAGTAGATATGGGGTTAACATTGACTGGTGGTGGAGCTTTATTGAAAAATATTGATAAAAGATTTTCCAAAGAAACTGGTTTACCAGTTTTTATAGCAGATGATCCATTAGCATGTGTTGCAATTGGTACTGGAAAAGCTTTAGAGCAAGAGGAGACCTTTTCTACTATGCTTTCTGAGTATTAAAAGAAATGGAAACAAGCAGAGACGATTTTGTAATAGCAATTAGATCTGCATTTTTAAAAAAAGAAACACAACAAAAATTTTCTATACTAACACTTATAATTTTTTCTATAATATTTTTAATTTTAGGAGAAATTAACTTTAAACCTATTAATTATATTAAAATAGCAATTAAGGAAATTGCTTATAGATCAACATTTATAGTTTCAGGACCAGAAAAAATTATTGGAATTGGTTTTAATAAAATAACCGACCATATAAACCATTATAGTAACTATAAAAATATGGAAGAAAAATTAGATAAATTAGAAGCTTTAGATTTATCAAATCAAATTATTACACTTGAAAATATAAAGTATAAAAAACTCGTCGATGATTATTTTATAAAAAATAATGAAATCTTTGCAAAAGTATTAATTGACAAGAATAGCCCATTTTTAAGATCTGTAGTGCTAAACAAAGGAAGTAAAAATAACATAAAGCTTGGAATGGCAGTTCTTGATGGTGAATATTTAATTGGAAAAGTGGTTGAAGTAAATTTTTTTACATCTAGAGTTTTGCTAATATCAGATATTAATTCTAAAATTCCAGTGTCTATATCACCAAACGATGTCCAGGCCATCATGTCTGGTGATGGTAAGCAAAATGCTACTTTACAATATACTCAAGGAACAGATTTAAAAAACAATAACGAAGATATGATGGTAACAACTTCAGGAGCAGGAGGATTATTCAAAAGTGGAATATTAATTGGAAAGATAAATTTTACAGAAATCTCAACAACAAACAATTTAAAAGTCAATATTTATAAGGATTTTTCACAACTCAAGTATGTAAAAGTTATATCTTTTACTAAAGAGGAAAAGGCTTTAGATCAAACATCAAAAGATGAATTAAAAACAATGGATGCTCAGATCTTAGAAGTAACGAAACAAAAAGAAAACATAAGAATATTGCTAGAAGAAAAGAAAATAGCTGAAGAGGTTAGAAAAAATATTGAAATAGAAAACAGTCAACTTAAAAGAAAAATTTTCAATTTACAAACTAAACTTACCAAGACTGAAGAGGCTGTTGAAGAACAAAAAAAACAAAAGGAAAATATAGAATTCTTAGAATTAAATCTATTATATGGACACAAATGTAGAAAAACTATTTTTAATAAACTTTATAAAGTAGGAACACCAGAATATAAAAAATGCGTTCTACAAAAAGGAAAAATGTAAATGGGCAATTTAAGAAACAATAATATTATTAGAATTTTTTTTGAATATTTTCCAATGATTTTACTTTTTGTGTCTGTAATGAATGATTTAGACTTTAACGATGTTGGAATAAAATATTTTTCATTTAATTTTAGCTACATACTAATTTTTTACTACACCTTAAAGAGAAAAGAAGCCTTAGGTTATGTGAGTCTCTTTATTGCAGGATTGTTTAATGATGTCATTGTTGGGTTGCCAATGGGAATCAGTAGTTTATTATTTTTGTTATTGTGTGGTTTTGCATCATATTTAAGAAATATAACATTAAGACCCAATCTTGTTAAAGATTGGCTTTTCTTTTTGTTTACTCTTTTAATTATAAATTCATTTTCATATATATTTTTAGTTTTTATTTTTGAATATGATATTGATCATACAAATAGTATTATCAATACTTTATTCACATTTACTTTTTATATTTTTTTTACTTATATATTTCATTTTATTGAAAATTTTTTTGTAGGATACAGGAATGCAGAGTAATCATTTTGGTGGAGAAAAACTTCTTACTATTAATAGAAGAATGTTTATTATTGGTGCAGCAAAGTTTGTTGTTTTTACAGGAATAATTATAAGATTATTTTCATTACAAATTACAGAAAATAAAAAGTATCGAACCTTATCTGATAAAAATAGATTAAGAGAATGGAGATTGCCGCCAGTAAGAGGAGAATTTTTAGATTATTTTGGAAATGTAGTTGCTGGAAATCTTAAAGTATATCAACTACATGTTGTTCCTGAACAAGTAGAAAATTTCAAAAGCTTAATGTTAAGACTTAAAGAACTTTTAAATTTAAGTGATAAACAATTTAATAAAATTATTAAAAAAAAGAACAGTCAAAAATCTTGGGAAACTTTAATTGTATCTGACAATTTAACCTGGGAACAATTTACTAAAATTAATTTCTTTTTGCATGAGTTGACTGGAGCAAAACCTGTTCTTTCAGTATCTCGTGATTATCCGTTAAGCGAAAATTATACTCACGTCTTAGGGTATGTAAGTATGGCTAGTGAAAAAGATATCTTAAACAATGAAGTAATTAAGAATAACCATGTGCCAGGACTTAGAGTAGGTAAAACAGGGTTAGAAAAATCATTTGAAAATGATTTAATAGGATCAAATGGTGTACAAAGATATGAGGTCAACGCATATGGAAAAAGAATTAATCAAATAGACCATGAAGAGGGAACACAAGGAAAAACAATTAAGCTTACAATAGATACTGAAGTTCAAAAACTTAGTAATGAATTACTTAAAGACGTAGCTGGCTCAATTAGTGTAATGGATATTTATACAGGAGATATAATTGCCATGCATTCATCTCCATCATTTGATCCTAACTTATTTTTATTTGGTATTAGCCAGGATGACTGGCAATTAATTAGGAATAATCCTCTTAAACCTTTGGTAAATAAGACTTTATCTGGATTGTATTCTCCAGGATCAACTATCAAACCAATAGTAGCTCTTTCCGCTTTAGAGAATGATGTTGTTTCCACAAAATTTAAAGTTAATTGCACAGGAAAAACTGAAATGTACGGTCAAACTTATCATTGTTGGAAAAAAAAGGGACATGGAGTTGTAGATTTAAAAAATGCTATGAAAGTGTCTTGTGACACATATTTTTATGAAATTGCAAGAAAACTTGGAGTTGATCGATTAAAACAAACAGCTCTGAAGTTTGGACTTGGAGAAAGAGTTTTAAACGAAATTTATAGTAATGAAAAAAAAGGATTAGTTCCTGATACACAATGGAAAAAAAATGCTCTTGGAAAAGGATGGGTGATAGGGGAGACTTTAATTACAGGTATTGGTCAAGGTTATATTCAGACTACACCATTGCAACTATGTTTAATGACAGCGCAATTAGCGAACGGAGGCTATAAAATTTATCCCAAAATAACATCCAGCAATGACGATGTGCCCTTTGAAGTTATCAAGTCACAGATAGATGAAAATTATAAAAATTTTACAGAGTCAAAAAAAGGTCTTACAGAAGCTAGTGAGCAATTACTTAGTTTTATTAAAGAAAAGAAACATCAGCCTTTGTTTAGAAACCCAGAAAATATTAAGTTTATTCAAAATGCAATGTTTGTTTCAACAAATGAAGTTAGGGGAACATCTTATTCATCAAGAATAAAAGATCCTAAATATCAATTTGCAGGCAAAACGGGAACATCACAAGTTAAAAGAATTACAGAAAGAGAAAGAGAGTTAGATTTAAAAACTATTGAAATTCCATACAATGAAAGAGATCACGCTTTGTATGTTGCGTTTGGACCTTATAAAAATCCAAGATATGCATTAAGTGTACTGGTCGAACATGGAGGTTCTGGAAGTGTAGCAGCAGCACCTATGGCAAAAAAACTTTTTAAATTAATTATAGATAGACACGAAGAAAGAGAAAAAATCAGAAAAGAAAAATTACTAAAGATATAAAATGCAATTTAATTCAATAAGCAGCGAACAAACTATTTTTCAAAAATTTATGAATTTTGATTTCATTTTATTATTTTGTATTTTTCTTTTAGGAGTTATTGGGTCTTTTGCAATGTATTCTACTGATGGAGGTGAATTATTATTTCATAGTAAAAGCCACATATCAAAATTCTTAGTTTTTTTTCCAATGATGATTATTCTATCATTTTTTAATATTAGATTTTGGCATTACACGGCCTATATATTTTATGTCATTGTTTTAATACTTTTAATATGGGCTTCATTATATGGAGTTAAAGCATCTGGCTCTCAAAGATGGGTTGATCTATATTTTATTAATTTACAACCTTCAGAGTTAATGAAAGTTGCAATAATAGTATGTTTGGCCAGGTACTATCATCGTGTACAACTAGATAAAGTTAATTCTTTTCAAAATTTGTTAACAGCAATAGTAATTCTAATTTTACCAATGATGCTTGTGATTAGTCAGCCAGATTTAGGAACCTCTATATTAATTGCTTTAAGTGGGTTGGTTGTTATATGGCTTACAGGTTTAAACATAAAATATTTTTTATATTCTTTTTTTTCGTTATTAATTTCAGCACCATTTGCAATTGCATTTTTACAAGATTATCAAAAGTTAAGAATTTTAACTTTTCTTAATCCAGATAGAGATCCTTTAGGAGCAGGATATCAAATAATTCAATCTAAAATAGCAGTTGGCTCTGGAGGATTTACAGGGAAGGGTTTTTTAAAAGGAACTCAGAGTTACCTAGAATTTTTACCAGAAAAACATACTGATTTTATATTTACTTTATTTGCAGAAGAACATGGCTTTTTAGGTTCTCTTGGCCTTTTAATTATTTATATAACACTTATCTATAGAGTCATTAGGATAGGATCAATTTCTAGAAGTTTTTTTGCAAAACTTTATTGCTATGGATTTGGCTCTGCAATTTTTTTCTATATTACAGTCAATATGTCAATGGTATTAGGCTTACTTCCTATTGTGGGTTCACCATTGCCACTTCTTTCTTATGGTGGTTCGTCAATGCTTGCAACAATGATAGGATTTGCAATTGTAATGAGTGCCAAGATAAATCATAAACAGTTAATTGCATAAATAGTAAATTTGTCTATTTTGTCGCGAGAAAAAACAAGGATAAGAATTATATAAAACTCTATGGAAAAAAAACTAAAAATAGGAATTGTGGGTGCAGGAATCCAAGGAGTTTCAAATGCACTTTTTCTTCAAAAAAAAGGTTTTGAAGTCACTATTTTTGATAAAAAAGATCCTGGAAACACAGCTGCATCATATGGTAATGCAGGTCATTTTTCACCATATGCTTCAGTACCAATAAACAGGCCAGATATTTTAACTGACGTACCTGCAATGCTTCTAAGTTCATCAGGACCGCTTGCACTTAAATGGAATTATGTTCCCAAAATGATTCCATGGTTCTTACGCTTCATAAGAAATTGTTCAACTAGTAAAATGATGCATACCGCGAAGAATATGCATCAAATTTTAGATTTGGCGTTGCCAGCTTATGATGAATTATTTGATGAAATTGACCTTGAAGGATTAGTTGAAAAGAAGGGAATACTTTATATTTGGAATGACCAAAGTTTAAAGAGTAGGGAGCTTGAAATTAGAGTAAGAAATGAACTTGGAGTAGATCAGCAAGTCGTAACCCCTAAAGAAATTCACGACCTTGAACCAAATATTAAACCTTTTTATCATGGTGGTGTCTACTATCGTTATGGAAGACATGCACGAAATCCAAAAAAAATACTTTTAAAATTATTTGATCTTTTTGTTAAAAAAGGGGGGAACTTTTTAAAGTCAAATATAGAAAATATTAAATTTGAAAATGAAAAACCAATTGTCAAATCTGAATCGCAAAGTTTTCATTTTGATAAAATAGTTATTGCTTGCGGTGCATTTTCTAAAAAATTGACAGATAATTTAGATGAAAGAATACCATTAGACACTGAAAGAGGTTATCATGTTCACTTTAAAGGCTGCGACCATCTCTTAACTAGACCTGTAATTTTTCAAAATAGAGGATTTGGTATCACTCCAATGGAACAAGGACTTAGAGTTGTTGGTACGGTAGAGTTTGGAGGTTTGGACAACCCGATCTCAAAAGGAAGAATTAAAAATTTAATCAATAACGCAAAATATATGCTTGGGGACCTACCAGAACATGAAGATGAATGGTTAGGTTTTAGACCAAGTATGCCAGATTTTTTACCAGTAATAGGTCCTTCAAAAAACCATAAAAATGTTTTTTATTGCTTTGGACATCATCATTTAGGATGGACTTTAGGACCAATTTCAGGGAAGATAATTTCAGGGATGATTGCTGAAGAAAATACAAATTTAGATTTAAAGCCTTATAGCTCATCAAGATTTAATTAAGTGACCCAAAATTTTAAAGCTTATACAATGTTGGTTCTAGCAACATTATTTTGGGCAGGCAATTTTATAGTTGGTAAAGCAGCTTTTGTTGAAGACATTCCCCCAATGTCACTGGTATTTTTTAGGTGGTCTCTTGTTTGGCTAATATTGTTACCGTTTACTTATAAAGAAATAATAAAACATAAAGAAGTAATTCTCAAAAACTTACCATTATTATTTTTCCTAGCTTTAACAAGTGTGGGTTTGTTCAATTCATTTACATATCTTGCTCTCGTACATACACAGGTAATCAATGCTTCGCTTTTTAATACTGCTATTCCAGCAATGATAATCCTTTTATGCTTTATATTTAAGATTGAAAAAACTAATCGATTTCAAATTATGGGATTAATTCTTTCAGTATTAGGAATTTTATCAATTATTACCAAACTTGATTTTAATATCTTACTATCATTAAATTTTAACAAAGGTGATATTATAATGATTGGGGGTGTGATTACTTGGGGTCTTTATTCCTCTTTTTTAAAGAAAAAAAAATTTACATTACCACTTCTAACCTTGGTTCATATTTTGTGTACTTTTGGTTTGTTATTTATATTGCCTCAATTTTTATTTGAAATCTCTCAGGGAAAAATTATAAAATTTGATATCAACTTAAGTTATATTTTAATTTATCTTGCATTATTTCCTAGTATCGGCTCCTATTATTGTTGGGCAGGAGCAGTTTCTATTATAGGAGCAAATAGAGCAGGTATTTTTTTATCATTAATACCTTTGTTCAGTACAATTTTAGCGATGTTTTTTTTTAATGAAAATTTTTATTTTTTTCATTTCATTGGCTCAGTTTTGATTGTATTAGGTTTAATTCTATCAAACAAAAAATTATAAATGCTTAAAGTTGCAATATTAGATGATTATCAAAATGTTTCACAGGAATTTGTGGATTTAAAAAAATTATCTGGAAAATATGATTTCAAAATTTTTGATGAACCTTTTACCGATGAGGCCGACGCAATAGATCAGCTATCAGATTTTGAGGCACTTCTTGTCATGCGAGAAAGAACACCAATCACTAAAAATCTAATAGATAATTTAGATAAACTTAAGTATGTCATAACAAGTGGATCAAAAAATAAAGCCATAGATCTTGAGGCTGCAAAAAAAAGAAAAATTATAGTTTGTGGAACTGAGATTAATTTTACACCAACATCTGAATTAACTTGGGGTCTAATTTTAGGGTTAGCTAGAAACTTTAAGGAAGAAATTGACAATATGTATCAGGGGTATTGGCAAACAACTATAGGCTTTGAGCTTAAGGGAAAAATTTTAGGGTTAGTGGGACTTGGAAGAGTTGGTTCTGAAGTTGCAAAAATTGGTAAAGCATTTGGAATGCAAGTTATTGCATGGAGTGAAAATTTAAATTTAGACAAATGTAAAGAACTTGATGTGCTTCCTTGTAGTAAAGAGGATGTATTAAAAACATCAGATTTTTTATCTATTCACGTTCAAGGAGGGGAAAGATATAAAGAGTTAATTAAATTAAAAGAATTAGATATGATGAAAAAAACAGCATTTTTAATTAACACATCAAGAGGGTCTATTATTAATGAAGATGATTTAATTATTGCATTATCAACTAACGTTATTGCCGGAGCAGGACTGGATGTTTATGAGAAAGAACCATTACCAGAAAATAATAAATTAAGATTTTTACCAAATGCTCTATTACTCCCACATGTTGGTTATGTGACAGCTGAAAATTATACAAAATTTTATACACAAATGATTGAAGCACTAGAGGCATGTTTTGCAGGTAGCCCAATTAGGGTGATAGAGTAAATTAAAGTGATAAAATATATCCAATTATTATATTATTCATTTTATAGACCAAAAATTTTTTTTCCAAAAAAAACCTATTCTCTTTTTAAAGAAGATTTGTTTATACAAAAATATTTTAAAGATAAAAACAAAGGTTTTTATATTGATGTTGGAAGCTATCACCCTTTAGAGGGAAACAATACTCAAATTTTGTATAAAAAAGGATGGAACGGTATGAATTTTGATATTAATGAATATTCAATCGAGATTTTTAATTTTTTAAGAAAACGAGACATAAATATTAAATCTGGCATTTCAAATAAAAAAACTCAAATTAAAATGTTTTATCGAAAAAAAATTAACATGTTAAATACAGTCAATAAAAATTTTGCAAGGAAGCACTTTAAGAACGGGTTTAAAGAAAAATTGGTAAATGTTAATACTCTCAATTATTTTATGGAAAAAAATTTTAAAAAGCCAAAAAAAATTGATTTTTTAAATATTGATGTAGAGGGAGATGAAATAAAAGTTTTAAAATCACTAAATTTTAAGAAATATACACCTAAGCTAATATGTATAGAAATACATGATAAATTTTATAAAAAAAGTAATGTGTATAGATTTTTAATCAATAAAAGATATAAAATTGTTTGGAATACAAAATATTCTTTTGTTTTTAAAAAGATTTAAAAATATGACAAAAAAAATTAATAAAGAATTAACAGCTGAACAAAAATTAGTTTTATTTGAAGATGGAACTGAAGCACCAGGAACTAGTGAGTTAAATAATGAAAAACGTGAAGGAGCATACCATTGTGCTAATTGTGGAATAAAACTTTTTGACTCAAATACCAAATATGAGAGTGGTTCAGGATGGCCTTCGTTTTATAAATCGTTACCTGATGTATTTGAAACAAAAACAGATCATTTACTAGGTTATGCAAGAACAGAGTATCATTGTAAAAAATGTGGAGGGCATCATGGACACATATTTGAAGATGGTCCAGAAC
>ERZ651776.5900-NODE-5900-length-10337-cov-3.407407_pt1 | contig 10337 bp, 10 predicted proteins | sample MGYA00514761_ERZ651776 | MGnify/ENA metagenome assembly ERZ651776 | reverse complement strand
GTCTACCAGCCATGAACTTAAGGCAGGTTAGCTGCGTATTGCTTTCAAACAAAAAAATAAGAGAGTGAAAATGGATACGAGCAATGCAATCGATAGCCAAGCCTCTAAAAAACCTGTCCAAAGTCAAGGCAGGCTTTCCCCCGAAAGAATAGACAGCGTTTCACAAGAAATCATGCACTGCCGATCTCATCTAGAAGAACCCTTACGATCAGCTTTTGACCATCACTTCAAAAAAAGCGGCAAGCTTCTAAGAGCAAATTTGGCCTTGAGGGCGGCGCAAGCTAGCGACCTTAAGTCGCAAAGCTGCATACGATGGGCTGCGAGCGTTGAACTTCTCCATAACGCCTCCCTCGTCCACGATGATGTGTGCGACGATGATTCTGACAGACGCGGAATCACTTCAGTTTCTGAAATGTATGGTAGAGAGATAGCGATTTGTTTGGGCGATGCGATGATCGCGCTCAGTAGCCTCTTACTAGCGCAAGACTACGCACTACAGCACACGTTGACCGCGCACAATCTGGCCATTCTTAAGCTTTCTGCTGGGCAAGCTGCTGAATTTTCTACTCTCTCTTATCCCACATGGGCTGCGTATGAGAAATTGGTAGAGGGAAAAACAACGCCACTTATAAGCCTGCCGCTACTGGGACTTAACCCAATCGGCCAAAACAGCTCAGAATCGCGTCTCATTACTCAGTACTTTTCAGATACTTCCATTGCCTTTCAAATAATGAACGATATTCAAAATATCGATCAGGGAAAGCAATTAACCTCCCCTGCCTCCGACCTCCGAGAACTCAGACCGAATGCTGTAATAGCAAAATTTTACGAAGGCTTGCCAGATTTAGAAAAAAAGCTTTTCACCAGGAGCAAAAGCGGGAACAAATTCGCGGAAAATGATGCGCGTCTCAATTTTTGGTGGGAGCAGATCCTTTTGTCGGACAGTTTGGCGACTACGAGACAACTGTTAGGCGATAAACTAAGCCGGTCTCAAAGAATATTTAGTGCCCTCAGCAACAAGAATAAAGACATTTTACAACCTTTTGATCACTGGCTGCGTAAAAGCTATACCATCCTTTCTTCACATTAGGCAGAACCAGATATTATGAACACCTCCGAGCGTGTAATTGTCATTGGAAGCGGTTTTGGCGGCATCGCTAGCGCCTTGCGAGCAAGGGCAAAAGGACTCCAAGTAACTTTGGTCGAGCGCTTGGACACCCTAGGCGGTCGTGCTCAGGCATTCGAAAAGGATGGTTTCAAGCATGACGCGGGGCCCACTGTCATCACTGCCCCTTTTCTGTTTGATGAACTCTTCGATCTTTTTGGAAAGTCGTCTACCGACTACTACACCCAAGTAGAACTTGAGACATGGTACGACTTTGTATTCGAGGATAAGAAAAAATTTAGTTATCGAGGGGATATAGATCACACCTACGCTGAAATCGCCAAATTTGAACCAAATGACGTGGCCGGCTATAAAAAACTGCTTGCTATGTCGGAGGCCATTTTCAAGATCGGATTCGAGCAACTCTCGGCGAAGCCATTTACCTCTCCTCTTGAGATGATAAAGCTGCTCCCTCAATTGATTAAATTGAAAAGCTATCAGACTGTCTACCGCTTCGTAGCGAGCTACATTAAGAATCCTTATCTGCAAAAAGTATTCTCGATTCATCCTCTACTTGTTGGTGGAAACCCCTACTCCACGACATCAATCTACTCGCTTATCCACTACCTCGAACGTAAATGGGGCATCCATTTCATCATGGGAGGTACGGGAAAATTGGTCGAAGGGCTCGCGCGGCTTATGGATGAGGTCGGTATTGAGATAATCACTGGCTTCGATGTCGAGCAAATAATTTTGGACGACGACAATAACCGGGTAGTAGGTATTAAGAGTTCTGAGGGTACTACTCTTGAAACAGATATGGTGATATTCAACGGGGATCCGGCTTACGCCTATGAAAACCTTTTTGGCGGCAGGTTAGATCGTCCACTAGGGATGAAACCTAAAGCGATTACTCAATATTCTATGGGGCTCTTTGTTCTTTACTTCGGCACAGAAAAACAATTCCCAGAGGTCGCTCACCATACAATTTGGCTAGGCTCCCGACATAAAGAGTTGTTAAAGGACATTTTTGAGCGCAAAGTGGCCACAGATGACTTCTCGCTATACTTGCATCGTCCCACTGCGACAGACTCAAGTTTCGCGCCAGAAGGCTGCGATAGCTTCTATGTGCTATGCCCGGTACCTAACCTTCAGTCTGGAACCGATTGGGAAAAAGAGGGGCCGAGGCTCAGAGACAGAATAGTCAAATCACTAGACTCGACTCTGCTTCCAGGGCTTGAGCAATGCATTGTATCTGACTTTTTCATGACGCCAGCAGACTTCCAAACCGACTACAAAAGTCTCTGGGGCGCAGGCTTCTCTATCGCGCCTTTGTTTTCTCAGTCAGCCTATTTCCGCTTTCGAAACCAAGACCCCAAAGTCGATAACCTTTTCTTCGTAGGGGCCGGCACCCATCCCGGCGCAGGTTTGCCGGGAGTCGTGAGCTCGGCCAAAGTAACCGACGTGCTCATCGATAAGTATTTGAAGAAAAATTACTCAGATAAATTAGTTGAGACCACGTAAGTTGAATGCCGACCAAGAAGAAAATGTCAGAGCAATTTTAAGAGAAAATGGTAGAACTTTCTGGTTAGCTTCTTTTTTCCTGCCAAAGGCTAACGCCGAAAAAGCGACAGATCTGTACGCATTTTGCCGTATTGCCGACGACCTCGCCGATGATTACCAACCTGGGAATGAAGCGAAACTTGATTCGCTGAGCCGGTTTTTTAGTAAGGCGAGCGACAGTTTGGACTGTTTCTCAGAGTGGCAGCAGGCTCTCTTCATCCGTGTCCGGGCAAACACACGTTCGCTTCAAGCGTGTGTCGCGCTTATTGAAGGAATACAGTCTGACCTCGAAGAAGCCCAGTTTACTGAAGACCGCGAACTCCTGCGATACGCTTATTCTGTTGCTGGGACTGTCGGAATCGTCATGGCTGAGTTGATGCAAAGCAAAAGCGAGGCCGCGACATACCACGCGATAGATCTTGGAGTAGCTATGCAGCTCACCAACATCGCCAGAGACGTATTGGAAGATGCGCAACGGGGTCGAAGATACATCCCTTGCGAAACGCCGGTCGCATCAATAGCGCTAGGTGAGCGCGATGAAGCCGTGAAGGCTAGCATTGCTTCCGTGATCACCCTCAGCAAATTCTATTATCGGTCAGGATTAGCAGGGCTGCTTTATCTGCCAAGAATAGTTAGGCCCTGCATCTACATTATGGCGCGAACCTATTCCGAAATTGGCGGCGAAATTTTACGGAACCGAATTAATTGGTCTGGACCGCGCTCGGTTGTGTCGCCTCTGCGAAAAACGTGGATCGTTTTGAGTTCTCTGCCCTACTGCCTTTGGCTTTTAGTCAAACCTTACCCCGCTTTATCTTCTTCAACACATGAAAAGTCTCTACACTTCGAGCTAAACGAATTACCAGGGACCAACCATTGACTTCGTTCCAATCGACAAATGTAATCGTAGGAGCGGGCTTATCGGGACTGATGCTAAGCGAGTCTCTTATAGAACGAGGCGAAGAGGTGACCTTGATCGGTCCATCCGACACTCGAGTTCAAACGATTTGCACATGGCGTCGGAAAGATGAGCCAAGCCAATACGCTGAGCATATAATTAACTCATGGGATCAATGGCAATTTTCGTTTGGCGACCATGAGCAGACCCATTTCGGGGATCGCTTTATATACGAAGCACTCGATGGCCAATCACTTAAAAAGGCACTCGAGTTGCGCCTGGCGCAGTCTAGCGGTTTCGCGAGAATTGCGGAGCCTGTTGAGTATTCACAGCAGATCGATAATGGGTTCGAAATAACCACCAAAAGCGCGCGTTACACCGCAGACAACTTGTTTGATTCACGACCGCCAGAATTCGCCATCAACACGCTAGCTCAGCAGTTTTTTGGCATTGTTGTGCCAACCAAATGCCTTCGCGAAAAATTGACCCATCCCAAACTAATGGACTTCACTCTTCCGCAGCGATTCGACAATGCGCTTGCGTTCACCTATATACTCCCTCTAACAGACGACACAACGCTAATAGAGGCAACACTTTTTGCTCGCAGCCAAGTGCCCTATGAGCAACTGCGTGGCATGGCGGTCGAATGGCTGACTGCCAATACAGACAGGGATTTCAATGACGACATTATTCTCTATGATGAGAGCGGTTGCCTGCCTATGGGCGACGTAATTTCTCGTTTTGCAGGCTATCCTATTGGACTCGCCTCCGGTTCAGCTCGCCCCTGCTCGGGTTATGCGCTCAGTGGGCTTGAAAAGCAATTGAAAAGACTAACGCAGCAAAATGGCTACTCTGCGGTCTCAAGTACACCCTACAGCAAGCTGTCTGCTTGGATGGATAACATTTTTTTACGCGTGCTAAATCGGGATCCGCGCATTGGTGAGTCAATTTTTTCGGCGATGACACACGGCCTTTCTGGCGACCGCTTTGCGGGTTTTATGACTGATAATTTTACAGGTATCGATGCGCTGCGCTTAATAGCAACACTGCCTAAATCTCCGTTTATTCGCGCAGTACTAAAAAATGACAATTAGCACCGTCGACATATTCGCGATTCTAGGAGTCATTCTTTTTGGAATTCCGCACGGTGCGCTAGACTGGGAGCTTGTTAAACACAGCGATCGGAATCCTAGGCTGATTCGCTTCCTCTGCTTCTATCTCGGCTCAGCCGGCATTGGTCTCGCCCTGTGGATAACATTTCCTACTGCAACCTTGTTGTTTTTTTTGCTTATTACGGCAATTCACTTCGGCCGTTCTGACCCTTTTGGATTGAACCCGACGGCGGCGCCGACTTTTTTTCTAAAAACAGCCAACGTTCTGTTTCAGGGCGGCACCATTGCAGTTTTTCTACCCTGGGTTCATTGGTTTACTATCGAGCCCCTATTTGACGCCCTTAATGCAAACACTGACGCTATAGCGGCAACTGGGTACCCGGCATTAATCGCATGGCTACTCGCGCTAATTTTTACAGTCTCTGAGAGCGCCTCTCTCAGGAAGATCAGCCTTCTAATCGGGCTTGCTGGATACTACGCGCTGCACAACTATCTGAACCCACTTTTCGCCTTTGCGCTTTTCTTCTGTCTATTGCATTCAGCCCCCCATTATTTGAAAGCTTCGGAACACTTAGGCACTTCAGCAACCAGACCGAAAAAAAGTTTTTGGGTTAACACGGTTTGTGCATGGATTATGGTTCTGCTCGCTGCCTCTTTCTTCGATACGTTTGCCGATGCGGTCGCTCCTCTTCTTTCAGCGGTGTTTGCTATTCTTTTTGCGTTAACACTGCCACATATGATCATTGTTGATATATTGCTTCCTAAACGCTTTTTAGCTTGGCGAATCACCGCTTAATTATTTCTCATTCGTTAAACGAGGGCACGATGCCTGAAGCAATAGAGACTCGAAAGTTAGACCACCTAGTCATTGCCGCCAAAGAGAGCGTTCAACGACCCGCGCTGTGCACATTCGATTCGGTGCGCTTCGAGCCCTATGCGTTGCCAGACTTGAACATGGATGATATTTCTTGCTCTTGCGACTTTCTCGGTTATCGCTTGTCTCTGCCTCTTATAATTTCATCGATGAGCGGCGGCATAGCAAAAGCCGATCGAATGAACATTCATCTTGCTGAAGCTGCAGAAGCGAAAGGAGTCGCGCTTAGCCTTGGCTCAATGCGCATTGCATTGGAAGATCATGGCCAAGCTAAATCATTTCAGCTTCGCCGTTATGCACCCAGCGTGCCCATAATCGCTAATCTAGGTGCGGCACAACTTCGGAGTAAAGGTGGCGTCGATGACGCATTGCGCTGCATCGAACTCGCAGAGGCGGACGCGCTCTATATCCATCTCAATCCGATACAAGAGGCAGTTCAGCAAGGAGGGGACCGCGACTGGCGCGGTATTGTTGATGCATTAGCTCAACTGAATGCGGTTTCGCCGTCACCTATTCTAGTCAAAGAGGTTGGCCATGGTATCGGCCCATCGACAGCCAAAGCGATCGCCGAACTGGGTATTCAGTGGCTAGATGTTGCGGGGTCCGGTGGGACGAGCTGGGCGCAGATAGAGCATGAACGCATCAATGAAAACGAGTCTATTTTTGCGGATTGGGGCATCGATACTGTCACGGCGATAACAAAAATTTCCGACCTCGGCTTGCCCCTCTCTCTCATTGCGTCCGGAGGCATTAGAAACGGATTACAAGTCGCAAAGTGTTTACGTATCGGCGCAAGCCTAGCCGGCATAGCGAAACCGCTTCTGACGCCTGCCCTGTCGAGTACCGACGACGTAATCGACACTCTCAATAAATTTGAGGAAGAGCTGAGAACGACTATGTTCTGCACCAACAGTGCTTGCCTCGATGACCTCGCGCGAGCGCCGCTTCTTTAGAAGCCGACAGAAAAATTATCTTAGATTTTTTGGCCCGAGTGAGTTCATAAACCTACTTGCTGTTCACGCCCCCTCAAATAAAAATCGCGCATTAATGTGTAACGATCCATCTGCGGTGGGATCGCAGGCATAGCGAGAAGGCCTGAGCGCATTGAGACTAATTGAGTAAAAAACAAGGAGTTTCTCAACGGAACATTGCTCACATAGCGCAGAGGCTGCGCGATATCCTGGCCGAAAATACCAAAGTATTGACTCACCAGCCCCCTTCCACTTGATGGCCCCAGCATGGGCAACACGATATACGGGCCCTGCGGAACACCCCATACGCCTAAGGTTTGTTCGATATCTTCTTGATGCCGTGGCATACCCAGCGGCGTTGCAACATCGAAAAGGCCACCAATACCTACAGTAGAGTTCACTACGAAACGGCCAGTATCACTTGCGGCGAGTTTGACCCTGCCTTGCAGCAGTTGGTTCATAGCAGTCCACGGGTCGGCTAGGTTAGCAAAGGCATTGCTAACTGAGGTTTGTACTGGCGCTGGAAGCACTTTACTGTAAGCCTGTGCAGCAGGCTTCAAAACTACAGTATCGAAACCGGTATTAAAAGATGCCATCTTGCGATTGAATCCCTCAAACGGATCCGGTCCAGTCGAGGCGCAGCTGAGCATCAAAGCGCAAAGCATCGCGCAAAAAAGCCATCTCAACGACGGCAGAATTGTCGAAAATTTTACTGTAAACACCTCAACTCACTCCTCTCACTTCAGTCTCACTTCAGTTTCCCTTTAGCAGGCTATTTTAACGAAGCAAGTTTACAGTATGACGGGTGCGACAAGGACACTTCTAAACGCTTTTGAGTCAGCCGTTTCAAATTTATCACCAACATCGACTAAAAAGTAAAAGGCCGTTCAGCTCTCGTGCGCGATTCGCTTCAACAGTAGCTCAACGATTTCTGCTCCATGGGTGTTTTGTAGAAAATGTCCAGCTTCAGGAATCACATGAAAGGTCGCCTGATCGAACGTTGCCGCCCATTGCCTACCCCAGGCTTCGGTAAAGATATCGTCGGCACCGCCCCAAATGAAATGAACAGGCTTAGTCCACTTGCTAAGCAGATTAAAATGCAGAGTCTGCCCCGCACCGTTGCCGCCTGAATAATTATCGAACGGAATAGAGAGCGGGAATCGTCGCAATCCGTTATACGCTTCGTCCGGAAGCCCATTGAAAGGAGCAAGGTAGGCATCGTAAATATTTTTCCCGGCGGCGCTGGGAAAGTCCGGCTCACTACCCGAGACGAGCGCCGGAATCGCGGCGTCCCGCGCAATTAAGCCCGCAGACAGCGCCACCAGCACGCCGACATTGGGCTTCTCACGCGCAAAAAGACCTCCATCTTTCCAACCTTGGTTCCAGCGCTTAATCGCCTCAGAATAGTTAAACTCTGGGTGGTGTAGCCAGGTATTCATAATAAGCAGCCGCGAGAATCTCTCTGGCATTGTCGCCGCCTGGGCCAGACCAATAGGCCCGCCCCAATCTTGGCAAACAAGCGTTATATCGCCTAAATCTAACTCTGTGATCAGGCTAGTGAGGACTTCGGTGTGTCGCGCAATACTGTACCAATACGGATCTGTCGGCTTGTCTGATTTACCAAACCCTAGATGATCGGGCGCGATACAGCGATACCCCGCTGCGACTAGTTTGGGAATAAAGTCGCGATAAAGATAGCTCCACGTTGGCATGCCGTGCATGAGCAACATCACGGGCGCATCTGTCGGCCCTTCGTCAAGATAGTGCATCCGCAAATCTCCCCATTGGTGGAAATGGGGCGCAAAATTATAGTCGGCAAGATCGTCGAAATTAGAGTCGGGTGTACGAAAAAAATCAGTCATAGCGCTCTCTTATTCGGATATTAGACAGGTTGAGTCGATCAATAGACTCTAACAAGACTATGGCCCGAGAAAAAGCGTTTGGACTTTACGACTGCTCTCTAAGGTGTCGCCAAAATTGACGCCGGGTGAATGGAACATCCAAGGACGAAAAGGAACCAGTCGATTGTATTTGTAGGGGATAGCGAGAGTCTTTTCCCACAGCGATTCGTCGATGCCGTCGACCTCTAAGAATTCTTTCACTTTCTCTTTGGTCGTGAAACCTGCCGCATGGGCGCCTTCTAAGGTACGGGGTATTTCTTCTAAACCTGTTCGCAAGTGTTTCCAGAATACCGTGCCATCGACCTTTGGATGCTCTTTCGAGAGATACACAACGCCCGACCAATGCGTTTGCCCTGCATCGAAGTGGATGTACTGAGTGAAAGAGTCATCGGCTTTGGAGAATCGAATTTTCCCGTTTAGCTCTGTCGATGCGTTGATAGGCTTTTGCTGCAGCAATTGCTCAAAAAAATCACGCTGGGTATTCGACAGAAATGACTCCTTGGTCATAACACCCGCGTAATTACCACGCGAGGTCGCATCACGCTGCGCCTTAAGCGCCGCTTCGACAAGGCGGTCGGGATCATTATAAAAGTCGTCTACGACGAAATAACGGTTAATCATACTGACACGTAACAACCAATCAATTTACTGCATTGATAATGCTTAGGCGAAGCTAGGCGCATGCTGTGTTCGGCTGCAAGATTTCGATCCGAGCGAGGGCGAAAACAGGTCCTCTCAGTCTATAACCAGTAACAACCTCTTAACCAGTGAGTTTTGTGACAGTTTGTTGCGACAAGGCGATAAGCCGACGACTTATCACCTGTAGTGGGCCTACTGTACAGAAGTGAATCGTGGTAGCCCTGCCATTCGCTTGCGGTCAGGGTGCAGAAGCGCTCACAGCGAGGCTGCGACAGCGCCAGAGATAATACGCGCAAGGCAATACTAAGAGTGTCAAAACCACCGCCGACAGCATTCCACCTACCATTGGCAAGGCGATACGACTCATCACCTCGGATCCCGTCCCGACCCCGATCACTATCGGAATAAGACCTGCAATTGTCGCCACGGCCGTCATCATTACCGGCCGTACTCGCAATACCGCCCCGTCGACAACGCTGTCGAGCAATAGCCCTTGCGTCGGTGCAATAGAATCGGATGCACATTTGGCGAGCATCCCATGATAAGACTTATTTAAGTACACCATCATAATGACACCAATCTCGACCGCTACGCCCGCGAGCGCGATAAAGCCGACACTTACAGCGACCGAGAAATTATAACCGGCGAAATACATAAGCCAAAAACCACCAACTAGTCCCAACGGCAGCGTTCCTAAGATCAAAAACACTTCGGCGAAGTGTCTAAAATTGGCGAACAACAGCAGCGTAATAATTGCTAGCGTGAAGGGAATGACAAGCATGAGGCGCTCTTTCGCCCTTTCCATGTACTCGAACTGCCCCGACCAGCTAAGTGAGTAGCCCGGCGGCAACTCGAGCGACTCGGCAATAACCTGCTTTGCGTCTCTGACATAGCTCCCTATATCGACATTTTCAATATCGATTAATGTCCAGCCATTGAGTCTCGCATTTTCGCTGCGGATGCTCGGCGGCCCGTCTTCTATAAAGACATCGGCAACGTCTGCTAGCGCAATACGTTGGCCATCAGGGGTCAACAGGGGCAACACTTTCACCGATTCGAGCGAGTCCCGATAAGCCTGCGGGTAACGCAGCTGAATCGGATAACGCTCGAGCCCTTCAACGGTTTCACTAATATTTATTCCGCCGATAGCAGTCGTCACAATCTGCTGGATGTCGGCGACATTGAGCCCATAGCGTGCAGCGCGATCGATCGCGCCGAGAGAAAGCTCTTTAACCAGAGTTGTGAAACGAGTAGTTCAACCTTCGCCTTGCGGTCCG
>ERZ651776.5899-NODE-5899-length-10340-cov-2.667641_pt1 | contig 10340 bp, 9 predicted proteins | sample MGYA00514761_ERZ651776 | MGnify/ENA metagenome assembly ERZ651776 | reverse complement strand
GCGCTGAACGCCCGTCAGGAAGGCGCTGGCGCAAAGGCTTTTGCCAATCCGCGCAACGCCGCGGCAGGGTCCCTGCGCCAGTTGGACGCCAGCATTACGAAGTCTCGCCCGCTTAGGTTTTTCGCCTATGCTTGGGGGGAGATTTCCGCCCAGTTGGCGGACACGCAATTCGGGGCGATTGAACGGTTGAAATCACTGGGGTTCCAGACCAATCCTTTGACAAAGATATGCGAAACTCCGACGGCGATGATCGCCCATTACCGCGATATCGAAACGCAACGCGCCACGCTCGGCTATGACATTGATGGCGTCGTCTACAAAGTTAACGACCTTGCGTTGCAGGCGCGGCTCGGGTTCCGCTCAACGACGCCCCGCTGGGCGATTGCCCATAAATTCCCTGCGGAACTGGCGTGGACCACGTTGGAAGGCATCGACATTCAGGTCGGGCGCACGGGGGCGTTGTCGCCTGTGGCACGTTTGAAACCTGTGACTGTGGGCGGCGTTGTGGTGTCAAACGCGACGCTGCACAATGAGGATTACATCGCGGGACGCGGCAACAAAGGCGATGATATTCGCGGCGGCAAAGACATTCGCGTTGGCGATTGGGTGCAGGTCTATCGGGCCGGCGATGTGATCCCAAAAATCGCGGATGTGGACCTGTCCAAACGGCCCGATACAGCGGCCCCCTTTGATTTCCCGACGAGTTGCCCGAAATGCGGATCAGATGCGATCCGCGAAGACGGCGATGCTGTCCGCCGCTGCACGGGCGGGCTAATCTGCCCCGCACAAGCCGTTGAAAAGTTGAAACATTTCGTGTCACGCGCGGCGTTTGACATAGAAGGCCTCGGCGCGAAACAGATTGAGTCGTTTTACAATGACGATCTGCTGCCCGTCAAAGAACCGGCCGATATTTTCACGCTCAAGACCCGCGATGACGAGAGCCTGACAAAACTGGCGAACCGTGACGGTTGGGGGGAGACCAGCGTCAAGAACCTTTGGCAAGCGATTGAGGGTAAACGAGAAATCCCTTTGGCGCGCTTGCTGTTTGCACTTGGCATTCGTCATGTCGGAGAGACCAACGCCACTCTTTTGGCGCTGCACTACGGGTCGTGGAGCGCGTTTGAGGATGCAATGACCGGCGCAACGATTGGGTCAGGTACTGCTTGGGATGACTTGATTGGCATCGACGGGGTCGGCGACGTTATGGCGGCCTCTGTTGTGACAACGTTCCATCAGGCGTCGGAACGTGCATCGATCGACAGGCTGGTCGCGCAACTTCGTCCACAAGACGCCGCAAAACCCAAATCCGACAGCCCCGTGGCGGGCAAAACAGTGGTCTTTACCGGAACGCTGGAAAAAATGACCCGCGCAGAGGCCAAGGCCCGCGCAGAGGCCTTGGGTGCAAAGGTCAGCGGGTCCGTTAGTGCGAAAACAGATATCTTGGTCGCAGGGCCGGGGGCAGGATCAAAGGCCAAAAAGGCTGCGGACTTGGGTATTGAAACATTGGATGAGGACGGCTGGCTGGCGCTGATTTCGGGCGCATGAGTGCGACAACCGGCAGACCGGAGGTCCTTTGGCCGCTGTTTGGCGGGTTGGAAACGCTGGACGGGATCGGCCCCAAGTCTGCGCAAGCGCTTGAGGCGGCGCATATCGAAAAGCCGCGTGACCTATTGTTTACATTGCCACATTCCGGGGTTGACCGACGTCGGCGCGCATCTATTCTTGAGGTTCAGGCCCCTGCGGTTTGCACCGTTGAAGTCACGGTCGGCAACCATAACCCGCCTGCCACACGGGGGCGTCCGTACCGTGTGATGGTTGAGGACGCGCAAACGTCGTTTCAACTGGTGTTCTTTCGCAGTCACGGGGATTATCTGCGCAAACTGTTGCCAACGGGGCAGCGGCGGGTGGTTTCTGGCAAGGTGGAATTGTTTGACGGAGTCGGGCAGATGGTCCACCCCGACCACATCCTGACGCCCGATGAAGCAGAACAAATTCCGGTGTTTGAGCCCGTGTACCCGCTCACAGGCACGATGACGCAGAAGGCGATGTTCAAGGCGACAGCGGACCTATTGGGGCGGATTCCGGATTTGGCGGAATGGATCGACCCCGCCTTGCGCGCGCGCGAAGGTTGGCCTGAGTGGGATGTGGCGCTGGCACAGGCGCACCGCCCGCTGTCCTCTGCGGAACTGTCGCCGACATCTGCCGCCCGGCAACGCTTGGCATACGATGAGGTAATGGCCCATCAATTGACGCTTGCCTTGGCACGGGCCAAGGCGCGGCGTGGCAAAGGGCGGACCACAAAAGGGGATGGCGCCGCACAGGCCAAGGTATTGGCCGCGTTAGAATTTTCCCCCACGGGGGCACAGGTGCGCGCGACGGCGGAAATTGCCGAAGACATGGCCAAACCGCACCGCATGAACCGGCTTTTGCAGGGGGATGTCGGGTCCGGCAAGACGCTGGTCGCGCTTTTGGCATTGCTGAACGCGGTTGAGGCCGGCGGGCAGGGCGTGATGATGGCGCCCACCGAAATCCTTGCGCGGCAACACCTTGAAGGGTTGCGGCCCCTGGCCGAAGACGCAGGCGTGGTGCTGGAATTGTTGACAGGCCGCGACAAGGGCCGTGAGCGTGAGGGTAAGCTTGCCGCCTTGGCGGCTGGCGACATCCAGATTTTGGTTGGCACGCACGCGGTGTTCCAGAAGGACGTTGTGTTCAACGACTTGCGCCTTGCGATCATCGACGAACAACACCGGTTTGGTGTGGCGCAGCGGATGGAACTCGGCGCAAAGGGAACATCGGTCGACGTGCTGGTCATGACGGCGACGCCGATCCCGCGGTCCTTGGCATTGGCACAATACGGCGACATGGACGTCAGCGTTCTGGATGAGAAACCGCCGGGGCGCTCGCCGGTGACGACCGCCTTGGTGGCTACATCAAAGATAGACGCGGTTGTGGACCGGTTGCGCGCGGCGGTTGCCGAAGGACGGCAATGTTATTGGGTGTGCCCGCTGGTTGAGGAATCCGAAGTCAGCGACATGACCGCCGCCGAAGAACGGTTCAAACGCCTGCGTGCTTCTTTGGGTGAAGGCGTGGTGGGACTGGTACACGGGCAGATGCCGCCCGCCGATAAGGACGCCGCAATGGCCCGGTTCGTGTCGGGGGAGACCAAAGTCTTGGTTGCCACGACGGTCATCGAGGTGGGCGTGAACGTGCCCAACGCGTCAATCATGGTGATTGAGAGGGCTGAAAGTTTCGGCTTGGCACAGCTGCATCAATTGCGCGGGCGGGTTGGACGGGGAACCGAAAAGTCGACATGTTTGTTGATGTACCAAGCGCCTCTTTCTGAAAGCGGACGTCAACGCCTTGAAATTATGCGCGAAACCGAAGACGGGTTTCGTATCTCCGAAGAAGACCTGGCGATGCGCGGCGCGGGTGACGTGATCGGCACCGCGCAATCGGGTCTGCCACGGTTCCGCATCGCCGACCTTGAACGACAGACCGCTTTGATGGCATTGGCGCAATCGGACGCGCGAAAATTGCTGGTGGACGATCCGAAACTTGAGAGTGAGCGCGGCAAGGCAGCGCGTGTTCTTCTTTGGCTTATGGAGCAAGATAAAGCTATTCGTTTAATTTCAGTTGGTTAGGGACGTCCGGAACATTTTGTTCACTTTTGTTCCTAAAAAGTTCTTGCATTGATGAATGGTTAATGGGAACAAAGGGGCAACAAAGAGAACAACATCGAGGAGCAGCATAATGGCCAAGGAAATAAGAAACGTGATTGTTCGGTCTTCTGATACGATCATCGCCGACGCCTTCGGAATGGCCGCTCTCGTTGTGATGCTTTTTGCTGCGTTGAACCTGCCTGTCGTCTTCTAATCTGCCTTTGCGTTTCGTGCCGGTGCCCCCAGATCACCTGTCCCAACTAACGATCTGTTCATGTCCGACACTGCCTGTCACGACCAATCCGGGATCCTGCCGTTCCCGAGATTCACCGGTCCCACACGAAACGCACATCTGCCGCCGCTTTCCACTGTCCCGGAAAGCGGCGGTTTTTTTATGTAAGTGGAAGGGGTTAGGCTGCTTTCTTTGCGTCTGCAAAGGCATCCAATGTTGCATCAAACGCCAAGAGGATTGACGTATGGCGGTTCTTATATTCAGCCGCTGCAATCAGGACTTCGAGCCCGTCAAAGGGCGCATCCGGTGCAGGACCAGCAGATTGCAACATGGCCTGCAATTGGTCTCGGCCACGCTTCACTTCGTCCTCAGTGCGACCAATTATGTTATGACCAACCACCGATGCAGAGGCCTGACCCAGCGCGCAGGCCTTCACATCTTGACCGAAGTCTGTGATTTTTCCGTCCATGACAGACAGATCGACCGTTACCGTAGACCCGCACAAGGGCGAACGCCGCTTGGCCGTGCCATCGGGGTTCTGAAGCCGCGTGCGGTGCGGGATATCTGCTGCCAGCCCCAGAATGCGGGTGGAGTAGAGGTTGATCAGGTCGGTATCAGCGGACATATGTTTGCTTTCTGAGCGTGTTCTTTCTAGATAGGGCGCGCACGCCCGACTGACAAAGGAAAACCGCAAATGTCTTTTGACCCAACGACTTTAATATATGATTCCAATGGTTTGATCCCTTGCATTGCACAAGAAAAAACCACCGGAGAGGTGCTGATGATGGCGTGGATGAATGCGGACGCCGTGGCGCAGACCCTCGCGAGCAAGCGGGTGACCTATTGGTCGCGGTCGCGTCAGGCGTTCTGGATCAAGGGTGAGACTTCAGGCCATACACAGGAACTGGTGGATTTGCGCGTGGATTGCGACCGTGACTGCCTGCTGGCGATCGTGCACCAGACGGGGGCCGCATGTCACACGAACCGGCGCGTTTGTTTTTATACGTCAGTGGTGGCGGGCGAAGAAGTGGAACTTATGGCGCCCTTGGCTGACTGAGGAATTGAGTTTAACTGGCCAGATGAAGCCGGAGTCAGAGCCCGACCATCGAGCGGATGTCATCGGGGCTGGCCCCTTCGGCGCGATATTTAGAAATGGCGCGGGCGTCGTCGCGTTTGGCGAGGCGTTTACCACTCTCGTCACGGATCAATTTGTGGTGGTGGTATGAGGGGGTCGGAAGCTTTAGAACCCGTTGTAGAATAACATGAATTTTGGTCGCCTCAAACAGATCCTGTCCACGCACGACATGGGTTATGTCTTGCTCGGCGTCGTCCAAAACCACTGAAAGGTGGTATGACGTGCCCATGTCACGTCGCGCCAGAACGACATCACCAATTGTTCTGATGGCATCCTGCAAGGTGAATTCGATGAGGCCGGTCTCGCCGTTCGGGCCTTGGCCTGTCTCTTGAAAAGAAAACACATCGCCACCGGCGCTGCCAAATCTGCGTGCGACGGCCTCAATGGAGAGGCGGAGGGCCGTATCTTGAGGGAGCGGGGCGCAGCCGGAGCGGTTGTCGTGGGCGCGGCAGGTGCCCGGATAGATCAACCCGTCAGGGCCTTGGGTCACGACGCCTTCTTGCGGCGCGGACATCGCGGTTTGGATGTCTCGGCGAGAGCAGGTGCAAGCGAAGGCGTAGCCATGGTTCCATAGCCATCGAAGTTTGCCGCGGTAGACTGCCATCCGGTCTGATTGCCGCATGACCGGTTCGGGCCACCACAGTCCAAGCCATTGTAAATCATCGTAAATCCGGACTTCCCATTCGGGGCGGGCGCGGGATTGGTCGATGTCCTCGATCCGGAGCAAAAAATTGCCCCCGTTTTCCATCGCCATGTCGTGCGCCAAAAGCGCGGAATATGCGTGACCAAGATGCAGCGGCCCCGTCGGTGATGGCGCGAAGCGGGTGATCATGGGGTCGCGGAGGTGAGCCATGTTTGCCAGTCCAATTTGGCGCGGTCTGTGTAGGCTTTATAGCGGTCTTTGCGGCCACGACGGCCGGATTTCAGGCCTTCTACGGGTGGGAACAGCCCAAAGTTGACGTTCATGGGCTGGAATGTTTTGGCGTCGGCACCGCCGGTTATGTGGGTCACCAGCGCGCCAGTGGCGGTTGTGTCCGGCACTGCGCCCAAGGCTGCGCCGCGCAATTGGGCAGCGGCGAGACGGCCCGCCAAAAGGCCCATCGCGGCGCTTTCTACGTAGCCTTCGACGCCGGTAATCTGGCCTGCGAAACGAATATTCGGCTTGGATCTTAGGCGCATCTGATCGTCCAGCAAGGTGGGCGAGTTCAGGAAGGTGTTGCGGTGGATGCCGCCCAGACGGGCAAAGCTGGCATTTTCTAGCGCGGGAATGCGTTTGAAAACATCGGTTTGTGCGCCGTACTTCATCTTGGTTTGAAAGCCGACGATATTGTAAAGCGTGCCCAGGGCGTTGTCGCGGCGCAGTTGCACGACGGCATAGGGTTTGTTTTCCGGATCATGGGGGTTGGTCAGGCCGACGGGTTTCATCGGGCCAAAGCGCAACGTCTCTCGACCGCGTTCGGCCATGACCTCGATCGGCAGGCAGCCATCGAAGTAGCCCGCTGTTTCGCCTTCCTTGAATTCGGTTTTGTCCGCCGCCAGCAGCGCGTCAATGAAGCCTTCGTAATCATCACGGGTCATCGGGCAGTTGAGGTAGGCGGTGCGCTCTTCTTCTGTGTCACCTTTGTCGTAGCGCGACTGCATCCAGGCCTTACTCATGTCGATGCTGTCGTGATACAGGATCGGCGCTATGGCGTCGAAAAACGCGAGGGCTTCTGCGCCCGTTTCAGCGGCAATTGCATTGGCGAGCTTGCCAGAAGTGAGCGGACCGGTGGCGATAATCCATTGGCCGTCATCCGGTAGCGAATCGATTTCCTCGAATGAAACCGATATGTTAGGGTGTGACATTAATGTAGCGGTCACGGCCTCTGCAAAGGGGTCACGATCCACAGCCAAAGCGCCGCCTGCGGGCAGTTTGTGGGCGTCCGCAGTTGTCATGATGATGCCGCCAGCGGCGCGCATTTCCCAGTGTAACAGGCCGACAGCGTTCTGTTCATCATCGTCAGAGCGGAACGAATTGGAGCAGACCATTTCCGCCAGATTGCCCGTGCGGTGGGCAAAGGTTTCGACTTTGGGCCGCATTTCGTGGATGACCACTTTGACGTCTTGGTTGGCCGCCTGCCAAGCCGCTTCTGATCCGGCCATTCCGCCGCCGATGATGTGCAATGTATCTGTCATAACGGGGGAGATAGGGCGTCAACGCCCCAAAGAAAAGAGCCGTTTTGGAGGGCTTGTTTCTGGGACGTCCCGTGTTTGGCAGTTGTTTGGTCGTAACCCCATTTGGACGGAACAGGCCCGCACTGATTTGCGGGCCCATTGGCCTTCGTCAAAAGGATCAGAAACCGGGGTTGATGGTTTCGAAAATGCCGCGGCGATCGAACGTCGTGCCACGGGCTGCACCGAACTCGATGCTGGCACCGATGCCGATGAAACCGCTGTCGGTTCCGCCGCCGCTGACTTGTCCGACTTCTGCGTAGACGCTTGGTCCTTGCTGGAAGTCGTATTCGGCGCCCGCGCTTAGGCGGTTATAGCTATCGCCGCTGACATCGCCGAAACCGAGAGTACCGATGGCCGAAACGGTATCGGAGATCCGGTAGTCGCCGCTAATCCCGACAACCGTCGAGTCATCGGAGTCATCATAGATGGCAGCGTACCCTTCTACGCTGAGTTGATTGGCTTCAAAGCCCCCTTCAAGACCGAAAAAACTGGCATCGCCGCTATCCGAAGAGTCATTCCCAAGGAACAGACCAACGGAGGATTGGTCGTTTACGTGGTAAATGCCATGCAGGGTCACGTTGGTGACGCTTTCGCTGAGCAGGGAGAAGTCATAGACCGAAACCGCGCCAGCGACGCTGAAATTTCGGCTTAGGGAATATTCAAGGGCACCGGAGTAATTGACACCCGTGGGATCGCTGCCTTCGGCGAAGGCATAGGCGTCCAGTGTCAGTTCGCCGCCACTGAACCCTTGGGCCATTGCGGGAGTTGATAGGGCCGTCAGGCTGACGGCAGTCAGGACTGCTTTGGTTAACATTGTACTCGCCTCATGTGTTTTGGTGGGGGTTGGTCCCCCTTGAGGTTCGTTAGAATCGACCTGGCGTCAGAAATCAATCTGGATTGAGGAGAGGACTGGCGTGTTCCCGCTGTCGTGTCTTTCGAGTCGCAGTGGTCGGAAAAGCAGGAAGCCCGGCCAATGACCGGGCTTCTTATCAATGACTTAATAGACTGGCTTAGAAGCCAGAGGCTGCAATCAAGCCGCCAAAAACGCCAAGCGCATCGGTTTGTGTAGATTGAGCGCGGTCGATCAACAATGTTTCGCGGCCAAGCTCATACGTCAAAGCAAGCGAGATGACGTCGATGTCGTCTACGCCATCAGATGCGCGGCCGAACTCAAGGTCCACCCACATATCGGAGGACACTTCATAGCCGGCACCGACAGACAGGATATCAATAAACCCGTCCAGATCAACGTAACCGCCCGATGCGCGAAAGTCGTTTCCGAAGGCATAAGACGCGTCGATGCCGAAAATCGTCTCGCCTTCGAAGTCGGAAAGAACTGCTGCAACGTCAAAGGTGCCGTCATCATAATCCATGCCGAGCGAAGTGGTGGAGCCAAAATCGTTGTCTGAATAGAAGAGGCCAGCTTCTAGCGTCTCGTTCATCCGGTAGCTTGCATAGACGGTGACGGTCGACTCGTATCCGGCCTCATTGGAGTCGTCATAGTTCAAACCAACGGTCGCGGAGGCGAAGCTATATTCTGCACCAATGTCGTAGGACGTAAAGCTGTCAACGTCGTCGGCATCAAAGTAGTTGATGCCACCATAGATGACTGCCTGAGGTGCTACAAAATAACCGCCGCGTGCAGTAATGTTAGTGATGCCAAAATCGTCGAAGGAATCGGACAGTCGCGTATAGCCAAGGCCACCGCTGATGAAAGCGTTGTTAACTCGGTAGTCCACTGCGCCGTACAACGCATAAATGTTGGCCGATGTGTCGCCGTCTGAAAGGTTTGTATAACCTGCGCCATAGCTGAGGTACTCTACGCCTTGCGCTGTTGCGGCTGACGCGGACAGCAGGGCGATCGTGGAAAGAGAGAGGGTTTTAAACATGAGATTCGCTACTTTCTTAACTAGGTTGAATAGCATTCTTTGTAAGATTTAGAGACGGGAAGCCCAAGGGTTAATGAAGATTAACCAAAGGTTAATAGTCATTCAGCTAATGGTTGTGACGCTATAGCCACAAGTGGCCAAGCCCGCCGTGGCACACCGATCCAACGGCGACATTTGTCGCCGGGCAAGATGCGCCCGAGTATTATTCGGGCGCGACCTCGTCCTCGTCTTCATCGGTTTGATCGGCGATATAGGCAACGGAAACAACGACTTCGTTCTTGCCGGTGTTGAACACTTTCACACCTCCCGCAGAGCGGGAGCGGAACGAGATGCCGTCGACGGGTACGCGGATGGATTGGCCCTTTGACGTGGCGAGCATGATTTGATCATCGATTTCCACAGGGAAGGAGGCGACGATTTCACCGCCGCGCATGGCCTTGTCCATGGCCGTTACGCCCATGCCGCCACGCCCGCGCACAGGGTAGTCATGCGACGAACTGAGTTTGCCGGAACCTGCGGACGTGATCGTCAGGATCAGGTTTTCCTGCGCAGACATTTCGGCGTAGCGTTCCTGGGTGATGGAGCCTGCCGGCGCATCCTCGTCGTCCTCAATCTCGGCATCGTCCGCCAGACCCGCCATTGCACGGCGCATTTTCAGATAGGCCGTCCGCTCTTCGGAGCTGGCGTCGAAGTGGCGAATGATCGACATCGACACAACGCTGTCATCGGCGCCCAGTCGGATGCCGCGCACACCGACCGAATTGCGGCTGTTGAACACGCGCACGTCCGTCGCCCTAAAGCGGATCGCGCGGCCCGAACTTGTGGTCAACATCACGTCGTCTTCATTGGAGGCAATCCGCGCATTGATTAGTGTGGTCTCGGCATGTTCGTTCTCGAACTTCATAGCGATCTTGCCGTTGCGCATCACGTTGGTGAAATCCGACAGCTTGTTGCGGCGCACGGTGCCTGCAGAGGTGGCAAATACCACTTGCAGATCATCCCAGTCTTTTTCGTCCCGATCGACGGGCATGATGGCGGCGATAGAGACCCCCGATGGTATTGGCAGAATATTGACAACAGCCTTGCCTTTCGAGGTCCGCCCCCCCTGTGGCAGGCGCCAGGTCTTCAGCTTGTACACCATGCCATCCGTGGTGAAGAATAACAGCTGAGTGTGGGTATTGGCGACAAATAAAGTCGTGACGACATCATCG
>ERZ651776.5893-NODE-5893-length-10356-cov-3.605506_pt1 | contig 10356 bp, 9 predicted proteins | sample MGYA00514761_ERZ651776 | MGnify/ENA metagenome assembly ERZ651776 | reverse complement strand
GCGCCCGTTGTCTGCGGCAAAATTTTCCAATTCCGGCCTATCGTTGGCCGAGTTTGAATTGCGATTTAGATCGTGGAAGGTTGGTAATCCCTGATGAACACCTCGACGTATTTATTTCTCACAGTTCTGTTCCGAGAGGGGTTCTCGGACAGATCAGGAGCCTCCTTGATGCCCTTGGAAAAAAGAAGAGCCACACCCCTGCGCCAAAATACCAGAACATTATTGATCCCAACGTTGCCTCTGTGAATAATACCTGGATACCGACGGAATTTGATATTTGTGTACGAAAAATTCCAAGTTCAGATCTGTGCGTTTTGATTGAGCTTGCGTGCAGGGAGGTAAGGTTCGGATAAGGAGAAGATACATCTAACAAAGAAAAAACTAACACACTATCCAACAAAATGTGTGTGATGTCTTGCTAATTTTGCGCGGGCTTCGTGCAGTCTCTCGGGGGTAGGATGCTGCCTTCATCGATTGCCGGTGAGATTGCTCTTTATGCCACCAAAGGTGATTCCATTGGCTATGCTGAGATGACCTCGCCTATTATCGATCTTCCTCCCCACAGTAATGCAGTGTTGTACATAGCAATAGAAAAGGTGATGAGTTGTGCCGTCCCACTCCTGGCAAAACTCAAGAGGCCAGCTCTGCTTTTACCCTGGAGAAAATTGCAGGCTGTCGTCAAGGCACAGCGGATCGTACTCGGACCGGGCGAAGAATACGATGGAATATGGCACTCCGACGGCTATAACGAGAATATTGTCGCTGTTGTCCTCTTTTATTACCGGAAGTCTTCTTCGATACTCGGCGGTGATATGGAATTCGCTGCGAAGGACAATGTAGCTCTGTGGACTGGGGATGGTGGAGGGGAAGACATAGATGAGGGAGGCGCAGAAAATTTTGTGGAGAGACTTCCGAGAGCCCGCGTGCCTATTCAAGAAGGCACCTTGGTGTGCTTCAGTAATTACCAGATGGTGCACCGAGTGCTAAAAATGCGGGCAGAGGTGAGTGAAGAAATTAAGCGATGAACAATGAATGCGATCAAGCTGTCGTCCCGAACGAGTCCATACCTCGAACGAGTCCATACCTCGAACGATGAATGCGATCAAGCTGTCGTCCTGAAGGAGTCATACCTCTCACGACATCCCTATTTGCGCAGGAAATAGCCGGTAGCAGAGACTTTTTGGCTTTTTTCATCGTGGATCAGAAGGATCCTCTCCAAGTTTTTCACCAAACTGAGCTACCGACCTTCAAAGAGCGCCTAAAAACAAGCCATGAATTGCTGCAGCAGCAGCTGCGCCCGAAGGGAAAGTTCGGGATTGATAATAGGAATGTATACAGCACGGGAAATGGATGCGTCGGAGATGTTGGCTGGATTTTCAATGACGCTGATGAAGAGGATGAAGACGGCATCGGCCAGTCGAGCTCTTCGACGAGAATCATCCATTCTTTAAATTTGGCTCCTCCAATTCTGAATCGCGGAGCGTCTTATTTCTATCGCCTCCCAGAACTTCCCGCTGAAGATGTTGAGGTGGTCTTAGACAGCTCCTCAACCTGGGAGCAGTTCATCGTTACCGCAGAGGATGAGAGTGTCTCCAGAGCATATTACGTAGACCCGTGCTTGTTCGTTTTTACCGAAAGTGTGCCTAACGAGGGGATCAGCAAAATAGTGAAGATATCCAAGAGCGATTGGTATAAGCACGTGGAAGAAAATGGCTATTATCGGGACGGCGACTATCATCGGTACGACTATTCCTGCCATATCCGCGAATACCAGGAAGCCGACGCCGAGCAGCTGCAGCTTGCCGCAGATCACGCCGCCATCGCCTCAAGGCTGCGGCCCGGGTTTCCCTCGCCGTACACCCTCGCTGACGCTCGGGGCTGGATCCAACTGGTTCGCGACGACCAAGCCTTTGCTGGGCGCACCTTTGCCGTGATAGTAGGCGGCGCCATCGCTGGAGGTGTCGGGCTGGTGCCGGTACCAGAAATACAGCTGGGCGAGGAGGACCGCGCTCATGGGGAGGAGCTAGGCTATTGGATCACACCGGCGTGCTGGGGCCAGGGGGTGGGCTCGTCGGCAGTGGCACAGTTCGTTGCACTTGTGCAGAGCAGCCGGTCGCATCCAGCCTTCATTTTGAGAAGAGCGGCTTCGTGAAGGATGATGCGGCTGTGCTCGAGGTGGAAACGAACGGTGGGCTTGTGCAGTCACTGGTCTTCCGCCTTGAGTTGGCCCCACCCAGCTAGTCAGGAGCCGGAAGAGTGAGGTTGTTTTGTTTGGGTCATCAAACGATGAAAAAACTTTTCGATCCTGCAAGATCCTCTCTTCTTCTTCGGTATTATTATATGCAAAAGAAATGTAGTGATTTTTTTTTTATGTACAAACACCACGCTCACTTAAATACATCACCTATCTTACGCGAGGAAGGGTAAATCGGTGCTGCTATCATCGTCGCAGCAGCACTGACTGTCGTCGTCGACGCAATGTGCGGTGGCACCGTTGTCACCACAGCAGCAAAACAAGCCGCCGAAGGCTTGACAAAGACCAACCTGGTCAGGAGTGCATCCACACTCGTTAGGCACAGGTCTGAGCGCACGGAACGAGCAAGGATGGGGGGATGTGGGGTTAGTTGAAGGCGGGTCGAAGGTTCACTCGCTCGCTCGGCGCCAATTTACCCCCTCACTGCTTCGCTCGCTCGTACTGGCCGAAGGTTCACTCGCTCGCTCGGTACCCCCTCACTCGCTTCGCTCGCTCTTACCCTGGCTGTGGTCCAGGGGTGGGGTCTGGGAGAGGGACAGGATCGCCATGGGCACTGACAGGGTAAGAGGGCTGCATAGCAATCCCGCAGAGATTCTCCCCCCGCTTGATCCTAATGTAACCATCCTCCCCAAACGTTTTTCCCCAACTATTCTTGACGATGTAGGCATCTTCGGTGATTCCGACGATCAGCACACCGTGGTCGAGATCAGTGCCGCAATCAGCATCGTCATAGACTCCACTTTTGTATGACTGGAAACTAGGCTTGTCCGCTTCGATGGCAATCGCAATGGGGGTCTTCATCACAGCGGCAGCAAGCTGATCCTCGTCGTTGGGAGTGACATCAGTGAAGGATTCGATTGTAGCTCCAACACGAGAGGTGGCGTTAGTCCAGCAATCTGTATCAGTGCCTTTGTAAATGTAATCATCGTCTGTGTCGATTCCCTTGTTGTCAATGATGTACTGGAACGCGAGATCCATGAGCCCTCCGCTGCAGCCTTCGTTTCCGTTCTTGGCGCAGTCAACGAGCTGTTGCTCACTCAGGGAGCGCAAGGCTCCCGTGGCGATGGAATAGGCGCCCTCAACGGCGCCAGTGGTGGAGAAAGCCCAGCAAGAGCCGCATTGGCCTTGGTCTTTCACATCAGTCACCGCGTTGTTGTCGCGCCAATCGACAACATCTCCTTCCTTGAGGGGATCAAAAAGGGGGGCGTTCTCCACCTTCCTCAACTTTCTCTTCAGTAGACCGTTGTGCTGGACATATTCCTGCAAAAGGATTTATGGTGATAATGTTAGTATCTTATCATCAAAAGGGCGCCCAACTCTCGCCACACAAATTTGGCGCTCTCACCTCATTGGTCATGTCAGTGAACTGGTTAACTCCAGCTTGGAAAGTACTCAAGCCATTCGCGTAACGTTCGTTTTGGGAGACGATCTGGCGCACATTCTCTTCGAAAATGGCCCGCCGCTCCCTGCGCACTTCTGCGTTTTCGTATGCACGTCCAAAGATCTCGGTGAAGGCATCAAAATCAATGACACTCTCGATTTCTGAGCTCTTCAGGCCGTACGCAGCCGAGGCGAGTAGTGCTAAGGTTGAAAATGCGAATTTCATTTGAAATTTTTTTATGCTGTTGTGACTGATTTGTTGATTAGTAGTAAAGTACCAATGGTATCCGGGTAACCGGGTACATTCGAACATGATGGTGATTTTCCTGCAGGTCACTGGTCACTCTTCGAACACACAATCTCCCGGTTGCAATTTTTTAAATCACCAAGAACCGTTGCAATAATACTATTTTTTATTCAACACGCGGCCATATAACTTGCACTATTCGCTTCAATATGTTTCTGCGTTTCCTCCCTCTACCTCTACCTGCTCTCCTCTTCTTCATCATAAACTTTGAATTTGCCTCCAGCTTGACAGTATCAACAAGCCACTCTATGGAAATCATCGAAGTGTACGAGCCTGTAGGATGTTCTGTGAGTGACGATGCCGTAAAGGAGAACGACCATGTGACGGTTGAAGTGTCTATCAGCTCCCTAGAGCAAGAATCACTTTACAGGTCTTCTGTGGAGAAATTTGTAATTGGAGGAAAGGGGACAATCCAGGCAATCAATGCGGGTCTGCCCGGTATGTGCGTTGGATCTCGGCGGAAACTAATCGCGCCGCCTGCTTTGGCTTACGGTGTCAGCGGTGCTGGCACTTTGAGGCCACTGATTGGCATCGACACTTTTGTTGCTATTGATGATCCCAACGCGGCCAACTTACAGGCGGAAAGGAGGAGAATGCTACAAGAGAAGGACATAATAGTTGAGATCGGGGTGTTGAGCGTGACTACGAAAGAGGAGTATACGATCTTTGACTGTTTTGCGTCCAACACACTTGATAAGCAGGCCATGGAAACATGTGCACTTCGTAGGTTCCAGGATTTGAGTGATGTAACAGTAGTTGATGACCATGGGAACACAATTTTGATGAATGCGGTGCAGCTCGACATGAAGACATTGTTCTCCCAAGTCTTGAATGGCAAATCCTCGAAAATGACAATGAGCGATTACGTCAACTTGCAGAAATCAAGCGGGCACTCTGCCTTGTTCTATGCTGTCCAGAATGAGGATACATTTTACGTAAAGGCGCTTCTGAAGCGTGGAGCCGACCCGAATGTTTCTCTGAAGGAAACAGGCTGGACGCCTATTCATTTTGCCGGGAAGATAGGAGAAATCGAACACGTTAAGTTTATGCTTAACTATGGAGGCAACCCGATGGCGACCACAACTGAAGGTTTGTCCATTTTGGACGCTGCAGGGGAGCGCCCGTACAGCTTCCGGAGCAAGCTTATCCAATATTTGAACGAGGCGTTGGATGCAATATACGACGAAGAGGACCGGTTAGAGGATGGCGCTGGCGAACGTAGTACTGGCGAACTTTAAAAAGAACTTTCTTTTTGTTGTGTTGTGTTGTGTTGTGTTGTGTTGTGTTGTGTTGTGTTGTGTTGTGTTGTGTGCCAGCCAAGTGCCATCAAAACATTCCTCAATTGCACACTAAATTATAAATCAATCGCTAACGTCATCGTCCTCGAACATATTTTTCAGCTTATCAGCGACCTGGTTGGAAATTTCCTCGATCATTTGGTCTTGCTCGCTCCCAACAACACCCGTCATCGCAGCCTCCTTTCCTGCCCTCTTCGGACTCTTGATCTTTCCTTTTGTTTTTTTCTTCCCTCCTGCGAGTGCCTTCGCCTTCTTTTCAATCATGGCTTGCTCTAAACTCCCGAGCTCCTCACTCATGTTTGCGATCATTCTTTCGAGCTTAGCGAGCACTTGGTCGTCCGCCTCCTCCCTTGCTGACGACATAACAGTCCGTTTCAGTGACTCCATTTCTTCCAGGTCGTTCAGGATCTTATTTTGCGAAAGGGGACCATTGCTGTTGGTGGTTTTTTTAAGGGCCTCAATTTGAGACGAATCTAAGTCCCGCTCTGAGTAGCTGTTATTGAGGAGGTACTCTCCGACATCCTGCAAGTTATCATTGTCAATGCCATCGACTGCTCCACTGCTGGTAACACTTTTTTTCTTTTTCGTGGACTTTCGCTTTTTAAGTACCTTCTTCTTCTTCTTCTTGCCCGCCTCTCCTACACCCGGAACCCTGACAGTGACAACCTCTGTCTTTTTTTTGCTGCTCAGAGTAAAGAGAAGAAAAGTTAGGAATGCAATGCAGAATGCAATGCAGAATGCAACGCAGAATGCAATGCAGAATGCAATGCAGAATGCAATGCAGAATGCAATGCAGAATGCAATGCAGAATGCAATGCAGCAGCCAGCAGCACAGGGATTATTTTCGCTCACCTTCCACTGCCAAATAAAACTTTTTCAAAATCCTCCATTGTTTTTGTGTGTGGATTCGCCTTATTACTCGCCTTCACATTAGGAGATTGTCGGCGAATCGTCTTGCTTTGAATGGTGGCAGCGTAGGGAGAGGGAGGAATCTGAGGGACTGACAGGTCAAAGTTTGGCGAAGCTTGTTTTTTTCCCTTTGCCTTACATGCCTTCGATGATGCCCCCTGGTTGATCTGCAGTGGAACAGGACTTGTGGCGTCCGCCCGGCTACTGTTCAGAGCGTTCGCTATTACACTGTTCACCTTCTTCTTCTTCTTTTTCTTCAACACTTTCTTCCTCTTCAGCAACTTTTTTTTCTTCCCCGCATGGATTTTCTTTTCCGCATCATCGATGGCGCTCTGGAGCTGCTCTCCGAATGAGTCGTTCGCGGCCTTACCATCCTGGTTATCATCGTCGTCGTCCACAAACCCGTCTGCGAAGCGAAGTCCACTCGGGCTCATCACATCTGCGTCACGGATAATGCTGCGGTCTCCTTTTGCCTTGGTTGGCGTAGCGATTTTTATTGCCTTTCCTTTGATTCCTTCCATCACGAAGCTGGAATCGTTGTCAATGGCGTTGTTTTCCTTCTCGCTGTCGTCGTCGCTGTTGTCGGTACCCTCACTATCGTAACTAAGATTCACATCATCGCCGGCGCCAGCATCATCAGCGCCAGCGTCGGCATCAACTCCAGCTTCAATCTCGAAACCCTCAGCTGCCTCCAAAGCCAAGTCGATCTCTTTGATCCCGCCCCTCAACCCAAATATTATCTCCTCGATCTCCTCCTTAAATTCGCATTCTCCGTCCTCCCCGCCTACGTGAAGATTCCGATGAGACAGCTTCTCTTGCATTTTCTCAACACCCCGTCTACAAGCCTTGGATTCAAACAAACACGGATTCCCGGTGAGGTCGATGGCCGCGATGGAACTGTTCGACAAGGTCATGTCGCACAGGCTGTCGGCCCCGTCTTGGCGGATGACATTGTGTGATAGGTCGAGACCCATCAGCCAGCCATCATGTATCAATGCGTGTGATATGCTCGTGACTGTCTGCTCTGTCAGCCTGTTCCTGCTCAGGTCGAAGCAAATGACGCCCTGGGAAGGGACAGTGCCGGGGACGGTGCTAGGAGAGTAAGGGGTCTTGCCGCGCAAGCCGATCGCCCAAGTCAACTCGTCGCGGCGACAGCAGTGAGCCTTGATGATATGGCTCAAATACTGCCTACTCGCATCTGTGAGCCCGCAGTGACTCAGGGTAATGACAACGCAGGACGTGGTCGCAAGGGAGGGGAGAACCAGGCTTGCACCGGCGTCGCCAAGGTGGACCCGTCGTAAAGTAAAGGAACCCAACACGCTATTATCTTTCAAGCCGCCGGCGAGACACTTCAACTCAGACAAAGAGAGATTGATGCCAGTGAACTCCAGGCTCGAGAGAATCTGTCCTTTGGCAAGACTGTGCCCCAGCCCCCGCAGCAGCGACAAACACTTCCCCCCACTGCTCCTCTCCCGACTTTGCTTGGAGGGAGAGATAGGGTCCGTTTTGAGAGTAGTCCTCGGGTCGAGCACATCAACACCAAAGTTCCTCCTCATCTTCTGGTCTGGTCCCCTCAGCTCACCGCTTGAGATGCACACACCCTCCAATTCGGCATAGGACGTCTTAGAGCGGAGAAGGTTTGCAACAGACTCCAAGTCCTCGACACTGTAGACCTGAACATCGCAGAGAAGGATTCCGGACGTCAATGAATCCAGCAGCAAGGGGTCCGGGTGGGAATGGACAGCGTGGCTCCCTGTGCAAGCGATCATGTACTCCTGCTGCAAGTTACTATGGTTATTACTGTGCCGCAGGGTCGGCCTGGGCATTGAATTTGCCCTTCGGGTCTTCTCTTCGTGTTGCTGCTTCCGCCGCGCATTGGAGGCTGCCGTTGTGCGGCAAGTACCGGAAGGGACTGGTTTTGGCACTGAGTAGGGAGAGGAGGGACCATCTGTGTGGATTATTGAGTTACGAATGCGGTTCACAGAAGACATTTTGGGGGTGATTCGGGCTGCTCCCGAGTACGGGATGGCCTGAAAAGAAGAAACGAAATGGGGGTTAGCGTATCGTGGGATGTATGCAGCATAGATTTTGACCACATGAATGTGGACAGCATGTGTGTTGGCGAGAGGTGGTGATGCGACAGAATTCCAATTGTGTGTTCAACGAAACACGACAGTCGTATGTAAGCGAATTTTAGATCCCAGAATTTGTGCGAAACAAAGCCCAAGCGCGAAATAAGAGAATTCATGGCATGACGAGGGACAAGGTGAATTGGAAGAGGAAGAGGGAGAACGGGGATAGGTAAGGTAGGGAAAGCAGAATTAAATAAGCTGCCTTACGTGATCGCTAAACACCCATCTTGACGCCATAAAGATAAAATTTCGTGCACGAAATTTGCGGTTTCCTTCTCTTCCCAAGTTTGAAAAGATGTTTTGTTTTGAGCATCCACGGAAGTGGAGAAGTGGAGAATGATGGGCAAAGGGCGGAGCTTGTCAAAACTTTTTTTGCGCCGAAAACAGATTTTTTGGCGGGGAAATCACAGCGAAGACAAGAGGCATAGACAAGCAGCGACGCGGCGACGCGGCGACACGATAATCCTGGGGTAATTTGAACTAGATAAAATTAATTCCACCCAAAAAAACATCATCAACATTTGGTCTTAACAATTTTCATAAAAACCAAGTGTTCCCTGCTCTCTCATCGCTTCTTGTAATAGCTCTCCACATCCGGGTCGATCTTCTTTTCCCCGTTAGGACCATACTGAGGCACAATACCGTCACCGTGGTACTTTAATGGCCTGAAATAATGGCTTGCACCAGCTGCGCTCCTCTGGAACCAGTCAGAGTTGATTTTATCCTTGGCAAGCTTGGCCCTGCGTGCGTGCGACAAGAGATATTTGTTAGTTTTTTTTCTAAAAGGGCGCGAGCACACGCCCGGTACACCCCAAGATGAAATAAGATAGCACTCACTTGACGCGCTTATTCAAGAAGTTCTCGTCGTATCCCTTGTCACCGTACTTCTTCAGGCTCCTTCTAGCAGGCTTAAATGTGTGGTTCCAGCCGCGTTTCTTGCAAAAGTCGACCGCTTCCTGGCGAGTCTCGAATTTTAAGGTCAGCATTTGCTGGCTACCAGTTCAAAGAGAGGACGAGAGTGTTTGGTGTTTGTGATTGGGGGTGATTGGTGGGGGGGTGTTTGGTGTTAATTTTAATCTTTTATCCAAACAATGGTGGTTTTTTTTCTGACAATAAAAAGCTCACCTCAACGTGTCACCACTGCTCGTCCATCCCATCAACCCGTTGCTCCACCTCATACCGTGATCCCAGGTGATAAACCAAGGCTTGTATTTTTCAGTTGCAGATCCCATCACATTCACTGCCTTCTGCCCAATCATCACAGTGCGGTGCTTGTGAGAATCATGAGCTCGGTCCAGGGCGCTGATCTCTTCAAAGTTGTCCATCACTAGCGCTGGGTCAGGGACACCTTGAAGAGTCCAGGGGGTCACTACCGAAGTGAAAAATAATCGTTACGTGGTGAAAATGAAAATGAAAATGAAAATGAAAAGAAGGGAAATGATGGACGGGGATTGGGATTGTTAGATTGTTGGCAAGGAATCGTCCCGCAGCAGGCCAATTTGTGCTCGCTTTTCACCACGTTGCTCCTTGGCCAGCCATCACACGCGACGAGTGAAAAAGCCGCACACGAGCAGCCTGAAGAAGAAGCCAAACCAAGCATGAGCCTTCTCCTACCTGTCCGGTTGCCGTGTGCTACCCTGTTCCTCACATTCTCCATTATCTCATCGTTGGTGGGTTCGGGGGGGGCTGGTGTGTCGGAGAAGAGGCGCAATGTGGAGGTAGTGTAGGAGGGGAGAAGGGAGGAGGAGGAGGACAGGGAGGAACGAGCCAAACGAGAGAGCATCCTGCTGGGGGTTATCGTGTTAGAGCGTCCACTGGCTAGTGTTTTATATCTCTTAAGACCTGGGGAAAGGTATGCTGTCCCAGAGGGGCGACAAATTATTGACAAATGTCCTATTTGAGGGGGCTGCTAAAAAATTTGTTTCATCATCCCACCCTAGCACGTGCCTAGCCTACCCCTCGGATCCAGCAAAAAAAACGAACTCAAGCGCTTTCCACTGTTGCAAAATTGTCAGACTCCTTCTCCTGCCCCTGCAATGAGCAACACTGCCACCCCAAACATCTCCAGTCTTTCTC
>ERZ651776.5889-NODE-5889-length-10360-cov-7.035106_pt1 | contig 10360 bp, 10 predicted proteins | sample MGYA00514761_ERZ651776 | MGnify/ENA metagenome assembly ERZ651776 | reverse complement strand
GTCCGAAATTTCTTTCTTTCTTAATGCCATTGAAGCCAATGCTGGTTTCATCAACAATGCTAATCTTGCTCTAAAGTAAGTTTCATCTTTGTTTGATTCAAATGCTAATCTTGGAAGATTAATAGAAACAGATTGTAAATTAATTGCAAGTGAATTTGAAGATTTTGAAGAACCATTTGTTACACCAGTACTAGCTGTTTGACCCTTAGCAATCATCACTTTTCCACCAAGTGATAATATTTCAGATAGTGATTGTGAAACATCAGTTATCTTTCCTTTTTCATTATCAATTATCAAACCAATTTTTGGTATTGGTGTAATTGTAACATAATTTTTGTATGCGTTAATAATTGAATTAATTATTTTTGTATCTGTACCTAGTTGTAATCTAATTGATATGTTTGTACTAGTTTTATTATATTTAGAAGTAGTAGAAGCAGTTGCAAATGCATTTGTTAATTTTTCTTCAAGTTCTGGAAGAGATTTAGAATGTTTTGTAAACAATGTAGTTAATCCATCCAATACAATTTCTTGTGAAGCTTCTTTTGACAAAAGTGAAATTATAACAGATAAAGAACTTGTAATTTCATCAAGTTGTTTTGATGAATTAATTCTGGATACATCAAGATATTTTCCACCAAGATCAAGTCCATCATCAAGTAATTCTTTAACATTAACAAATACTGTGTCAGGAATCATAGACCAAACTCCAGGATTTGAAATATGTAAATCTCCTGACAAGTGATTATCAGCTACATCTTTTGGTAAAACGTTAGTTAGTAAATGTTCAGCAAATATTTTTTGTCCTGCATTAAACAAAAGACCTTCAGCACCATTGTCAACATCATCTAAATTAGAAACCATATCTTGAACATCATAAACAGGCATGCCTAGTCGTGCAAGTTTATTTCTATATTCCTCATGTCCATGTTCTAAGAGAACGGAATTCACCATATCTCTAATAACTGCGCCTGTAAGATAGGTAGTTTGATACTTGTAAATCCTATTTTCGACTTCTTCAGTAATTTTTTGTGCCAATTCTAATGGAAGACTACCTTCACGAACTAATGATTGAATTATTTTATGTGAATTGAACTCTTCAATAGATTCACCAGATGTTCTAACATACATTTTTCCACTTTCAATAATTGATCTTTCTTCAATTTGTCTGGCTAAACTTAAAACAAGTTTTCCAAGATTAGTGATTGTATAACGTCTTTCAGATTTGTTTAGTGCAACAAGGGATTGTCTAAGTAATTTTCTTAAGTGATATGCAAATTTTCCACTTTCTTTTTTGGATTTGAATCCAGCTAGTGATTTAAGTTCAGAATAAGTTAATGGGCCTTTTGAATTTAAAATTCTAAGAATATCAATTCTATTTGGACTTGCCATAACAGAGAATATCATTCTAACACGTTTTGATGTAGATTGTAAAATACCACCTCGTTTTGGATCAGAATCGTCGTCGATATCAGAATCTAAATCAGCATCAAGATCATCATCATCAGAACCTGCATCCATGCCAAGTTCTAATTCTTCTTCACTCATTGTCATGACTAGATCTAAGTTAAGCACTAAATAAGACTTATGACTGAAACAAATTTCAAAATATTAAATAAAAAATTAAGATTACAATGTATGACAAGAAAAAATCTTAAAAAAAATTAAGAAAAAAAATTATTTTTCTTCAACATCTAGGGAAAATTCAGATGTAGAAAGTTTTTGTCCACAAGATGGACATTTACCATTAGTTGGATTCAAAACATCCTTTAATGATTTTAGCATTTTCATATCCTTGATCTTTTCCCCACATTTACCACATGTTATTTCTACAGACATAAAATAATGAGATTTACAAAATAATTAAGAATCTATTCAGATTTTTTTTAATAATTCAAATAAATTTTTTTACTGCTTTTCAATAATAATTCCACGTTCATCAAAACCAGTGATTTTAGCTCTTGTACCAACTGGTAAATCTGCAGGAGTTGCAATTCCTCCCATAAATCCAGAAATTCTCAAATCTGTATCATCTAATTGCATTATAACAAAGGCATATGGAGTATATTTGTCAAAGCCTGCAGGTGCTACAGTGATTATAGTATAAGTTGCAATTGAGCCTACACCATTAAAAATAGCATCTTCAAATCCCTTACTACCACATTTTTCACAGTAATAGACAGTTGAAAGGTGAAGAAATCCACAACTAGTACATTTGTGAGTTAAGACTTTACCATCTTTTGCATTTTCAATAAATTGTTCCTTAACAGACATTTTACACACTTTGGAATACATGCACTGCACAACTTGCACCAGTTGCACCAAAATTATGAGTCAAACCAATTTTTGCATCTTTAACAGTTCTTGCACCTGCATTACCAGTTAATTGATCATAAACTTCTACTACTTGACCAACACCGGTTGCACCAATTGGATGTCCTTTTGATTTAAGACCACCTGATGGATTAATTGAAATATCAGAATTTAATTTTGTTCTATCTTCACGAATAGCTTGAATACCTTGTCCCTTACCAAAGAATCCTAAATCTTCAGTGTCAACAACTTCTGCAATTGTAAAACAATCATGTACTTCTGCAAAATCTACATCCTTTGCAGTAATACCTGCCATGTCATATGCTGCTTTAGCTGCAATCTTTGTGCTTGGTATTGTTGTCATATGTTCACGTCCTTGTAATGCAGCTGGTGAACCACCTCTACCTGAACCAATTACTTCAACATAATCTCCGCCATGTGCTTTTGCAAACTTTTCAGAACAAAGAACTACAGAACTTGCACCATCAGAGAAAGGACAGCAATCATAAAGTTTTAGTGGACTTGCAACAACTGCAGAACTCATTACGTCATCAATTGTAATATCTTTTTGTAAATGAGCTTTAGGATTTAACAAACCATTTTGATGATTCTTTACTGCTACTTTTGCAAAGTCTTCTTCAGTTGCATCAAATTCTGTTAAGTAAGCTCTTGCCATTGATGCAAAGAGTCCTGGAAATGATGCACCTGCTTGACCTTCATAAAAGAAATCAGAACAATATGCAAAGTAAGTTGTTGTCCAATCAGTTCCAGTATGTGTTACTTTTTCAACACCAGAAACAATTAGACAATCATAGAATCCTGCTGCTACATTTGCAAATGCTTCTCTAAAGGCAACAGATCCACTTCCACAAGCAGATTCTATAGATAATGATGGTTTATCTGAAATTCCTAGATTACTCATTAAAACGGGGCCAATATGCACCTGTTTGTCAGCCACTCCAAATACATTAGAAATGTAGGCTGCTTTGATCTCTTTTGGATCAATTCCTGCGCTATCTATGGCTGCAACTGATGCCTGAGTTGTGATATCCCCAATACTATCAGCTAATTTTCCATATTTGGTGCTACCAGCGCCAAGAACACAAACCTTTTCCACAAAACTCACTGACCCAATTCCCTATAAAAATTGTTTTAGTAAATTGTTCATCATAAAATGCCAAGAAGAAAAAGTAAACTAAAAACAGTTCAAATTAAAAAAATTACTGCCAGACATATAGTAAAAATTACAAAGTCAAGAACAGAGATTTTCAAAAAGGAGATCGTTCAATATTTGGACAATAATGGATTTCTATCATGGTCCTCAAAAGAAAAAAAATATCTCATTCTTGGAACAAATTCTCCAAAAAAAGGACTAGTTCAATGTCCAGAATGTAAAGTAGGTGAATTAATGGTTATTCGATCAAGAACTACTCGAAAACGTTTCATGGGTTGTTCTAATTTTTATGATGGATGTAAGGCATCATCACCATTATTACAAAAAGCAAGAATGCGAGCAACAAAAAAACCATGTGATGTTTGTAAATGGCCAATCATAATTTTTCGCTATTCAAGAAATCAGAAATGGACTCATCAATGTGCAAATTTTAATTGTAAAAGTAGAACAACTAAGCCTTCAAAGTAGAATACGTATCTGTTCGTCTATTTTTTAATAATGGTAGAACTTTACGTGTTTCTTTTACTTTCTTTAAATCAATACCAACAAAACTAATTCCTTGTTTCTTTTTCATATCAAGTAAAACTTTTCCATATGGATCAACAACTAAACTTCTTCCACAGTAAATATTTCCAACTTGATCAGGTGCAATAACATAACATCCATTTTCAATTGCCCGTGTTTTGTTTATTGTAATCCAATGCTCCTCTTTCATAGGACCTTTAACCCAAGCAGAAGGTGCAATTAGAACTTCAGAGCCTGCAAGCGCAAGTGCTCGTGACATTTCTGGAAATCTCAAGTCATAACAGATCATCATACCAATTTTTCCAAGTGATGTTGATACAGGTTTTGAAATTTTTGAACCTGGAATTAATTTATCAGATTCTTTGAATCCTAATGCATCATAAAGATGAATTTTACGATAAGTAGAGATTACTTTACCTAAATGATTAATTACAAATGAAGTATCATAGACACGATTATTTTTTTTACTCTTTTCATAAAATGAACCAACAACTTGAATATGATTTTCTTTAGCTGCTTTTGATATAGATGAAATAAAATTTCCATTAATTGTTTCAGATAAACCTGCAAGTTCCTTAGCAGTTTGAGATGATTTTGTATAAAACATCATAAATTCAGGAAATGCACACAGTGTTGCATTTTTAGAAGATGCTTTTGTAACATATGAAATTATTTTTTTTAGATTTTCTTCTTTGTTAGTTGATGCTTTGAATTGTACTACTGCAACTTTCATAAAATTGAATATGTTGATAAGAATAAAAAGATAAAGAAGTAGATTATCAATTATATTTTAAAGAAATTATTTAGATATACTAACGAGCCAGTTAGCAATACAATACCAAATATTACAAACAATCCACCTGAGATCCTTTCAATCCATAACATTTTTGATTTAATTTTGGTGAAGAATACAAGGAACCGATCTATAGCAATTGCTGAAACTAAAAATGGAATTGCCAATCCTAATGAATAAACTCCAAGTAAACTTGCTCCAGTAACTACTGATGAGCTAGATGCTGCTATTGTCAAAATACCTGCTAAAATTGGTCCAATACAAGGAGTCCAGCCTGCACCAAATGCCATTCCTACAACAAGAGGACCAAATTTTCCAGAATTTCTCTTTGACATATCAAATCTCATTTGTTTTTCTAATTTTGGAATTTTGAAAAGTCCAACCATATGTAATCCCAATACAATTAGAATTACACCACCAATTCTTTCAATCCATTGAATTGAATCAAAGAATAGATTTCCCATAAACGATACAGTTGTTCCTAAAAGCATAAAAATTATTGAGAATCCTATGACAAACATTATTCCTTTAACAGTTGCAGTTAATCTTAATTTACTTCTAGCAACTTGAGAAGTTTCTTGAGATAATTCTTTTGCACTCATTCCAGTTATCAGTGATGCATAAACTGGAATTAAGGGTAAAACACATGGAGAAAGAAAACTTAGAATTCCTGCACTAAATGCAATTGCAAATCCTGCAATGAGTCCATCAGTTAGAATTGTTGGTTCAGATGATTGATAACTTGTTCCTTGAATTGTTGATTCTACTAAATTAATTGTATCTTCAGAAATAGGATCAAATGCTCCTTTCCATTGATGAATTATTTGTCCATCTGTATCAATTAAAAATGATTCAGGAACTCCAATTGTTCTAAACGCAAATTGAAACCTATTTTCAGGATCTAACCAAACAGGATAAGTTAGATTATCTTCAGCCATTGTTTGAACTATTACTTGCTCAAAACCAGGATCATCAATACTTACACCAATTATTTCAAAGTCTGAACGAGGAAACATACTATGCAATTCTCCCAATGCAGGCATCTCTTCTCTACATGGTTCACACCATGTGGCCCATAAATTTACAAGAATTACTTTACCTTGATAATCATCAATAGAAACAGGAGTTCCATCTAATGCAATAGCCTTGTAATCAGGTGCTTGTCGGAATTCTTGTGCATCAACTGGAATTAGTTGAGCATCAGAAAATGAAAATGCAAATAAGAAAATACCTGAAAATAAAATTAGTATACTAGGAATTTTTTTTGAGGTTTTCATATTAGTTCAAAACTAATTTTCAGATGTAGCAATTTTAACAGAATTATCAGTTTCTGTCCAAACAATTGAAACTAATCCGTTATCAGAGTCGATATTAGTTAGAGATTTAGCATCACTTTCATTAATTGGGTTATCTGCTCTGATTAATTCACCATCGATTACTTGTGCAGTAAAAATAAAGGCTTGTGTATCACCATATCTCCAAGATTTCTCATTAGTAGAGAGTCCAGTAGCATCTTCCCAAGTTAACCAAACAGTATCATCATTATCAACTGTAACAAAGATTCTTTGTGGAGGAACCCAATCACCAGTTAAGATAGGTAATGGTTCACTGAAACTTTGTCCGTTATCAGTTGAAGTAGCATAATACATTCCTTGACGTTCAGTTGCACCAGTGTACCATGCAACATGTAAAGTTCCTGCTGAATCAATTGCCATTGGTGCTCCAACGTGAACACATCCCTTAAACTGGAAACCATCATCGTAAATTTTTACTGGTTCACCAAATGTCTTGCCACCATCAGTTGATGCAGCTACTACCATATCTCTGACTTGTGTGTCACCAGATCCAAATACTTTTCTCCAGGAAACATAAACACTACCTTCGCCGTCTGCTGCAGTTTGTACGTTACAGCAAGGACATGCGTTAGCATCAATTAATTTAGTAGTTTCAAATGTTACACCTCCATCTAATGATTGTGTGTATCTAACACCTCTATCACGAGACTTGTCTTTTTCCATGTAACCTGTTGAATTCATTTTAGCTGGACCATCTAACCATGCCATGTGAATACCACCATGTCCATCAATTGACATGTGTTGGAAATATTTGCCAGAATGTAGTTCTTCTGCTCCAATTACGATTGAAGGTTCAAAACTTTTTCCGTCATCAAATGATTGTGTGAAAACTAATTGTCTGTAATTTCCCATGAACATATTTGGTTCATATCGTGAGTTGGCCCATGTAACATAGACTTCACCATCATCGCCAAGTTGAATTGTTGGTGCTACACGACCATCTAAGGCAACATTGCCATCAAGTAAATTAACTCTAACTGGTTCTGAAAATGTTTGTCCGTTATCAGTAGAGGTTTTTAAGAAAATGTTAGTTTTTTCGTCAACTGTATCTTGGTATAGAACATAGATTTTACCATCATCGCCAATTGTTACATTTGGTGCTGGTTGGGCTGCTTTCATACTTTGAGCAATTGTAGTAGGAGCTGAAAAGGGATTAGTTGTATCTAAAATTGAAATTTCTTCTTCAAGAACTACAGGTTCCTGAACAACTGGAGCAGGTAATGAACCAGATTCCGAGGACATTAAAGCAAAAGCTGAGATCCCTGCTGCTGCAACAATTGCTACCGCTACAAGTACTATTGCCTTATTCATGAATTTTTAATTTCAATTTACATATTAAAGAATCTGGTTTATTCATGAGATGTACCAATGTACATTTTATATAAATAAAAAAATAATAATATTGGAAAATCAAGAAATAATTTTAAAGTACATTCAAGATAATCCAGGACTCACACAAGCACAAATTACACACAGATTAGAAATACCTCAATCTACAGTAAAATATCATTTGCTAACATTAGTAAAAGAGGAAAAAATTTTCTCTGAAAAATTATTTAAAACTCATTATTTTAAAAATGGAATTGATAATAATTTAAAAATTAAATCATGTATTAATAATAATAATAATTTAAAAATAATTATGGAAGTTTGTTTACAAGAAAGATCACTTGAAGAAATTGCAATATCTTGTGAGATTTCAAAGAGTATGGCATCAAAAAGATTACAAGTTTTAGAAGCACTTGGTGCAATTAAAAAAGTTAAACTAGAAAAGAAAATTAAATTTTGTAAAAATTAATTTAAAAATAAAAATTTTAACTAAGAATCAATTTTGAATTTGAACTTTAATGATTCATCTACTATTCCAATATCAGAGAAATCTAGTTCAATGAATTTAGAATTGTTAAGATCAACATCAATAGAGTCAACTCCATTATGGATAGTTTGTTTTTCCATTAAGGAATCACCATCAGACAATACATTGAGATTGTAATTGACATCACTAACAGGTTTTTGTGTAAATCCTTCAACGATAGATACATTCAATGTATTATCTACATGTGTTGAAGGTTGATTGGTCCACCAATCCCAGTGACTCCACCAAACAGATACCATGTATTCCCCATTAGAGGTGTACTTTGTTTTGGCAAATTGCTTAAGGTGACTATGGTCATCTGTTTTGACAACTTCTCTTTTCATTGGATCAGACTTGATTTCAACAATTTTTGCAATTGTTGAAACTTGTTTGTAATCATTTTCTTGATATGGTAATGGAAGAGTATAGTCATCATATTCTGCATATACATTATCACCAGGTGATACTCTTAATTCAGAATGTCCACCACCATACATAATATAATTAGAGCCAGATTCTCTCCAAGTTGATTCTACAAATTTAATGTTAGTAGGATAATCTCCATGCATTTGTGGTGTTAGTCTATAGTTTGGTTTCCATGTGACGTCTACAATAATTCCGCCCATGTCAGTATCAGAATAGACACGAAGTGGATACTTTAGTTTCTTGTCAAAGGGATAACGTAATGCATCTAAATCACTCATTGTTAATTTTGCTGTATCACCAATAACATATTCTTCTTCATCAAAATATAATTCGGCTATACGCCAAGTATGTGTTGCACTTTTGGACATTGTATCACCTTTGTCGTTGTATTGAAATGTCATTGTAATTGCACCATTTTGTCTTGCTTCAGCTCTTAATGCACCATCATCAAGAACTCCTTGAGATCCCATTGCGGTTGTAATTGTTTGTCCACCAACATTTTTCTTTTTAGCTTCAGTAATTCCTTCACATCTATTTCCACCGTAATTATCAGTTTTACCATCACCAGTTACATCTTTTTTATATCCAGATAGTTTGATAGAGCCATAAAACAATCCATGATCACGTCCTGTTTCTATGAATTGATTACAATCTGGGTCTGAATCTAAAGATGATGAACCTTCTCTTGTGTTAATTTTTATCAAACCATTTGCACCTGTTGGATCTGCACCTAACTCATCAAGTTTTTTATCATCAGCATTAAATCCTGGAGCCCAAAGCAAAACATAGATTCTACTTCCCCAAGAATATCCTTCAGTTCTTTCTTTACATTTTGCCATGTAATCTTGAGGTTTCATATGTGGTTTGTCAAATTCTGTTTTTTTAATTGGATTATTTTCACAAAAGAATATTTTATTTCCATTGGTAGGTGCTTTAACTACAGCATCTGCACTTGGTAAAATATCTCCATCATTGTTTGCATTAAGTGGAACACCGGAAGTCAATAAAACTAGCATAAAGATAGGTACACAGTATTTAGCTTTAAGGAATCCCATAGTAATTTTTTGATCACTATTTTTTTTAATATAAGATCTGGTACATTTCTGATATGAGTCATGGCATATTTGTCGTATGAGCTAGAAAAAAAGAAAATTAAAGTTGGTTTCCAGCTAAAAACCAATTTTCTTTAGGATTATCCTCAAAAACAACAATAACGTGACTTTCTTTTGTTTTTAGAATTTCTACAGCAGATTTTGTAATTGCTTTTGCATATTCATCCTTTTGTTCCTGAGTCCTTCCAGGATACATTGATACTGTTATCAACGGCATGAAGGTTTTTAATTCATTGTAGGATTTATTCGTTCAATATTATCTAAAGTCTGATCCATAACCATATCTTGTTCCATATGTAAAATCTGATCTATGCATTCTCTTATACAAATATCCAGTTGCTATACCTATTGCAAATCCACCAATATGTGCAAGATATGCTACACCGCCTCCAGCTACACCAAATCCACCAATAAAGAATGGAAGTAAATTTTGAAAAACCAACCAAAATGGCAAGAACCATCGTGCCTGTATATGCATCATTCTCCAGAAAAATCCTAACATCAAAAATGTCTGAATTCTTGTTTTTGGAAAAATTATCAGGTATGCTCCCAATACACCAGAAATTGCACCAGATGCACCAACTGCAGGTATTCCACTAGACATATCACCAAAAATATGAACCAAACCTGCAACAACTCCCCACATCAAATAAATTCCTAAAAATTTAATTTTTCCAAATTTTAATTCAATGTTATCACCAAAGATCCACAAGAACAATAAATTACCACCAAGATGAAGTAAACCACCATGCATGAATGTGGATGTTAATAATGTAAGTGCAGGAAATTCTGGAGAACTAACAGTAG
>ERZ651776.5886-NODE-5886-length-10365-cov-13.264386_pt1 | contig 10365 bp, 15 predicted proteins | sample MGYA00514761_ERZ651776 | MGnify/ENA metagenome assembly ERZ651776 | reverse complement strand
TATAATAATGATAGTCATTTTAAAATAAATTGTAAACTAGTAAAATTGATTTTTCTCTAAATGAACTAGTTTGCACGTCAAAGAGAAGGTTTAATGTTACTTTTTGTTACTGCAAATCATAACGGTATATAAGGGTTAATGCTGCACCAGTTCATGGTCGATGATTTATGAAATTTGTATACTGATCTGTACCTGGCTGATTAACATTAATTCAGGCTAACCCTTGAGTAACACCTAAAGATAACACCTAGAGTTAACCCCTAAATAAACAGTTATTAAGTGTTAACCCCAAGTGTAACCCTTAAGTGACAACCTAAATAGTTAGCCTAGTTTAGCTTGTATGAGGCTCACCTAATTCCATCACCTAGACACCTGATTTGAATATTGATAGGGTCTTGGTTCATGAAAAAGATTTTAGGAGTTATATTTTTAAGCCTGTTTTTGAGTTGTAACGCTTTTACTATGGAAATGTCATCTATAGAAAAATACCTATCAGATAAAAAACCAGATGATTATGCTGCTACCATCTATTCTTTGATTAGATGCTCCGCATTAAACCAATATTTTTCTCTTGTTATTTTATCAGGTGGTAAAAAATCTTCAACTGAGAATAAATTTGATAAAAGATCAGAAAAATTTGCATTGGCTGCATCACAACTAGATTCTAAAATATCAGGAAGTGAATTTAAAAAATCTGCTACCATGGTATTTGATGTTAGATCTAAAACATTTGATCTTTATCTTAAAGATGGTGAAGAAAACTGGGTAAGAACAGGTAGTAAATTTTCTGACAGCTATATTGATGAAGATAGATTGTTGTGTGAAGCTCTTTATTTGAACAATATTAAAAATTGGTAAAGATTTAATTATGAAAAAAATATCTTTAATTTTAATTATAATTATACTTTCTTGTAATCCCGTTTACTCTAAAAATTTTAATGAGGATATAGAGTCTTATTATTCTAAAAATAGTGGAACAGTTGCATCAATTTATGGTTTAAATAGATGTGCGGCTGTCCTAGTATACATATCATCAAAACTATTTAATGAACCTGGTCAAAAAGATAATGCATTAAAATATGTAACATTAAGTACTGTTGCATCAGAGTATGCTGCGAAATTACACTCTAAGAACAGCAATGTTTCTTATAATAAAGCATTAATTTCAATGGAAAAAAGAATGATGCAATTAGATAAGTTATATAGAGATGATGCTAAGCAAAATTTTTTAAAAGAGGGAAAATATATTAGTTCAATTATACTTTCTGATATTGACTACTGCACGCAGGTTGTAGTTGGGTTAATAAATTCTGAAAAATAAAAAAACTCATATTCTTACTATTTGTGTCTAACATGAATTTCTAATATTTTTATTTTTGTAATTTTACAACCTGGATTAATAATTTTATTTTTTATTCTGTGGAGAAATCAAAAAAATAAAAACAATAAATTTAAAAAGATTTATAATCAAAATAATGAAAGATTTAGATAAAAAGCTTAAAATTATTGAACAAGAGACAATTGATGAAAAAATTAGAAAAAAAGCTTTAAGAGAGAAAGCCGAAGAAAGACAATCTAAAATTCATTTAGAATTTATTAACATTTGGGAAAAAGAAGTTTTGTCTAACAAACAATTCATATCAGATCTTGATAAAATTCTTAAAACTTTTAAAAAAATAAGACCTAAAAACAATCGTTACTCTTGGAAGTTTTTTGAAGGTAATATTAACATTAAAGAAAAAGTTAAAGATGAAGTTGCTTTTTATTTAAACGATCAAAAAATCTCTTTAAATTTAATACTTTCTGGTAAGGACTCTGAGATTTATCTGATGGGTGAAAGCTTTGATATAAAGAATATAGACAAAGTTAAAGATGACTATTTACAGTTTATATTAGATGTTTTTAAAGATGAAGGTGATAATAGTTATTAATCATTATGTATTTAAAAAGTAAGCTACTTTTAGCTTCAATTATTCTTTCCTTTAACAACTATTATTGGATACTATTTTTCTAAATTAATACTTTACTGGTTTTTATGGCTGGTAACATTGGGTTGGTGGTTTATACCTGCACTTTTAGGATCAGCATTAGCTTTCCTTTTATTGATTTTGCTTATCAACAAGTTTATTGATTAAATAAACAGTCATTAAGTGTTAACCTAAAGTGTAACCCTTAGGTGACAACCTAAATAGTTAGCCTTATTTAGCTTGAAACTAGCTAGCTTAATTCCATCACCTAGACACCTGATTTGGAATTTGCTAGGATTAAACTATGTCTATGTTAGCAAAACTCTTGGAAAAAGCTCCTCAATCAGTCAAGGATAAATACAAAATGAAGATTAGAGAGAAAGCCATAGAACGTGCAAAAGAAAAAATCATAAAGCACAATAAAACCATTGATGATTATTCAGATGATGAAATGGAAGATTTAATTGCTGCTGAAGAAGGAAATTTAAATGAAGATGTTAAAAAAACAGTTCTAACAACGTTGCTTGTTGCAGCTGGAATTGAAATTATGGCTGGTGGGTGATTAGAAAATTAAATCAGTTAGTAGGATTAATCTTAACAACAAAGTTAATGACTTGGGTAGTTCCAGATAGTAAGCGATTCATAAAAGGTATTATAACAACAGCAATTATAATCTTATTTGTAATTTATTTTCATAGTGAATATTTGAGATGGGCCGAGATATCAGGAATCATTAATTTAGTTAGCACCTCATATATTTTAAAAAATTTAATCATTTTAATTTCGTTAATAGGTCTTTATTTTTATTTAAAAAAAACTCCAAAGAAAGCTTACGCAAAAGTTAAAGGAGAAGAAAAAATCTACACAAAAAACAATAATGAAGATTATTTTGATAAATTCAGAAACAAAGATAAGTTAAAAACTAAAGCTGAACAAATTCTTGATAAAGATGACAGAGGTTAAGAAAAGAAACGAATTATCTATTTTTGAAGAGTTGAGATTAAAACCTGATGATTTTCAATCAGAAGTACCAAAAATTGAAGATCTAGAAGAAATTGATGACGTTTATTATTATTACAATCAGAAATTTAAAAAGAATACTTATTGGGTTTTAACTGAACCAAAATATACTCAAGTAAATGAATTCAGACAAAGTATTGAAACAGATGATGAGAATTATCAATTAAATGTTCCCCAAAAAAATTCATTAAAACAATTTAAAACTGATGTTAAAGTTCACATAGAAGAGGAAACTGAAGAAACAATTGTGTGTACTTGGTGGAAGGAAAATGAGGATGGAAAACTAATTCAAGTTAATCGTACCGATGAAACTGAAAGTATTAAATTTAAGCTAAAATCTTGGTTGAGAAATAAAGCTATAGATGTTGTTAGTCTTGAAATTCGAACTATGAAAAAAAAGGCTTACGAGTATTCAAGCGATGAATTGGAGAAAATGATTAAAGAAGAAGAAGATAAAATAAAAGAAAAAGGCGCATTTAAAGCTCTACGTATAGCAGCTTTTTCAACATTAGGTTTGGGTTGGCTTCCATTTTTATAAAAATATGATTGAAGCTTTAATAACAATTTAAATGACACAAAAAATTAATATTTTTTTATTTTTAGGATTACTTTTTATTGGTTTTTTGACTGGATTAAATTTTCCTGACACTGATCAAGGTTATAAAATTACACTAGGGCATCGTTCAATAATTACTCACAGTATTTTATTGCCTTACGTATTATACTATTTCTTTATTAAGAAGAGAGCACTTTATAATAAGTATTTTACTTTAATCATTACAGGAATTTTTTTGGGAATTGGATTGCATTTAAGTGCAGATCTTTTTCCAAAAGGCTGGCAGGGATATGCTTTAATTAAACTACCGGGCAATATTAGCATAGGAGAATTAAGCCCAATTTGGATTGGTTTTAATGCTTTGATATCTCTATATTTTGCAGGATCTTGTTTAAATAATTTAACAAAGCAAAACGCCATTTGGATAACTTATATATTATTTGGAGCAGTGGCTGGTTTTTTATATTCTATTAAAGAACCATATAATAACGAAACAATCTTTATAGCTTTTTATATTACCTTCATTTTTACATTTATAATTTCAAAACTTTTAAGTAAATCGGCTACTGTTGATGAACCTCCTGTAGAAATCAAAAAAATTATAGAAAAAGATCTTAAAAAATTATCTTTTAAAGATAAATTATTTGGTAAAATTAAAACACCCGAAGGTGTTGCTACAATTGGAGGTGCTACAGCTGGTGGATGGTTTGGATCTTCTGTTGGACTGGCTGGTTTTTGGGGAGGAATAGCAGGAACATTTCCAATAGCAATTGTTGGGGCCACTCTAGGTTATTTAGGTATTAAAGTTATCAAATATAAAAAGCAGCTCAATCAAATAAAAGAAGAGAAAAAAGAAAAAAAACCATCTCGATGGATTTATGCTTTAATTATAATTCTTGGACTAGCTATATTAAAAGTTGTGATAAGTGTTTAATAATATGAAAAAGTTTGAATATAAAGTTACATTTTTAGAAACCAAAATTAGTTTAACCAGTGAGGGTGATCAAAAAGTTGAAGACGAGCTTAACCATCTAGGTGAAGAAGGTTGGGAATTAATAAATGTAGTTGATAAATCAGATATACTTTCATTAAAAAGAATGTTCCAGTTTTTTTTTAAGAGAGAAGTAGAGTAGATAAAAAAAATTTTAGGAATTTTGTTTTTGGGTTTGTTGTTAATAACGCCATCTCAAGCAGATGTATCCATAATTATTAAAGAAACTCAAGTGTCACATGTGGAAAAGACAAAGATTATTTAATCTCTAAATTGATATCATCAACCCTTATTGTTAGAATTAGAGATTAATGAAAAAAATAGATAAAAAGAAATATAAAAAAGCAATAGATTTTACTTATAAAATACACTTTAAACAAAACCGTAAAGGCACAGGAATTCCTTACTTCACTCACTTAGTATCAGTTAGTAACAATATTATTGAAGATGGCGGTACTACTGATGAAGCTATAGGAGGTTTATTACATGATGCAGTGGAAGATCAAGGTGGATTAAGAGTTTTAAAAGAAATTAAAAAGCGGTTTGGTAGTAAAGTTGCTAAAATAGTTGATGAATGTAGTGATACTGTAATCGTTCCAAAACCACCTTGGCAGGAAAGAAAAAAGAAATACATCTCTGATATTAAGAAAAAAGGGCAATCTTCTATGTTTGTATCCCTTTGTGATAAATTACATAACGGTACCTGTATTGTTAATGATTATAAAAGAGTAGGTAAGAAAATATGGAACAGGTTTACAGCATCTCCTAAGCAAGTTGCCTGGTATTATGAGAGTTTATACAAAGAGTTTTCAAAACATCTAAAAGGTCATAAAGTCCTTAAAGATAATTTCTTAAAGGTAGTTAAAGAAATTAAGAAAGCAGCATCAAAATGACAATACTTGAAGCATATATAGTTTTTGAGTTAGTTTATTTGACCTACAAACTGTTAATAGATTAAAGAACTAAACAATCTATTTGAGTAAAAGTGAGTTTTAAGTGGTTTTCAACAATTGTTACAGACGCATTTGCAAGTATGACGAAGTATTAGTTAAATATCACTTAGTTTTAAAATATACATTTAATCTATTATGAAAAAAAAATATATTTTTGATTTAAATTGTTTATCAAAAATCAGAGCATCAGAAAGAAAAAAATTTATAAATGATTTTAAAGTCAATAATCATTTAAATGCTGTTCATAAGCAAATAAAAATAAATAAAAAAAAAATTAATTATTCAAAAATTCATTCAATAAGTTTGTTTTCTGGTGCGGGAGGTTTAGATTTAAGTTCAGTTTTATCAGGTGTAAAAGTTTTGTCTTCTCTAGATTTTGATCAAGATAGTATTAGAACAATTAAACAAAATACTATCTTTAAAGATGGAGACCATTTTTGTGCAGATATTAGAGATTTTGACTTAAAAAAATACAATCATATCTTAAAAAAAAATAAAACTGAAAAGTTAATATTAATTGGTGGTCCGCCATGCCAACCTTTTTCAAAAGCAGGGTATTGGGTAACTCATAAAAATATTTTAGGTAAAAAGGATCCAAGAAATATGATTTCCGAATTTTTAAATGTTATAAAGGTTATGCAACCAGACGGATTTATAATAGAAAATGTTGAAAGTATTTTGCATCCTAAAAATTTAATAGTTGTTAAAGAAATTGAAGAATTTATTTATAAAAATAATTTTAATTTAACCAGACATTCAGCAAATGCTATTGATTATGGTGTGCCACAAAAAAGAAAAAGAGTTTTTTTTATTGCTTCAAAAAAAAAAATTAAATTTGAACCAGTTTGTACGCATGGTAAAAATTTAAAACCCTATGAGAGAGTATTAGATTGGATATACAATTATGATGACACTAAGTTTTTTGAAAAAGAAGAGAGTGTTAAAAATAAAACTTATGAGACAGAGTTGAAACAGATTCCTCCAGGAAAAAATTATTTTGAATTAACTGAAAGAGATAATCATCCAAATCCTGTTTTTAAAGCAAATAAAAGATTTTGGAGTTTTTTATTAAAACTCAATCCATTTTTGCCATCTTGGACTATACCTGCGCAACCCGGACCTTGGGTGGGACCTTTGCATTGGAATAATAGAAGACTTAGAGTTCCAGAAATTGCTGCCATTCAGACATTTCCTAGTGATTATATTTTTTATGGCAGTAGACGCTCTATTCAAAAACAAATTGGAAATGCAGTACCTCCATTACTTGGCAAAGCAATGATAGATTGTTTAGTAAAAAATTTATGAAACCCAAGATAGTAAGTTTATTCTGTGGAGCAGGAGGAATAGATTATGGATTTCATAAATCAGGTTTTAAAACGGTATTTGCTACTGATATTTCAAAATTATTTTGTGAAACTTTTAAAAATAATTTTTCAACTACAAAAGTTTTTTGTGGAGACATAAGAAATGTTAATTTTTCAGAAGTAAAGAAAGAGTTTAATAACATAGATGGGGTTGTAGGTGGTCCTCCTTGTCCACCTTTTTCTAAATCAAGATTTTATATAAAAGAAAAAAAAAGAGCGATGGAAGATTTAGATGGAAAGGAAACTATAGAAAATTATTTTCGTGTAGTTAAAGAACTTAATCCAAAATTTTATTTTTTTGAAAATGTGCATGGTTTTATTTACAAACCTCATCAGAGCTCTATAGAATATCTAAAAAAAATAAGTGAAAAATTAGGTTATAAAATTTTCTATAAAGTAATAAATTGTGCAAATTATGGAATTCCTCAAACAAGAGAAAGATTTATCTGTATTGGTGTTAAGAAAAATTTAAAAGATTTTGAATTTCCATTTGAGACCCATTCATTAAAACCAAAAAAAAATCAAAAAAATTGGATAACTGCTGGTGAAGTTTTAAATGACATAGATTATCGTCTTCCTGAAGATAAAGATATGATAGCAGGTTCTAAGGATAGTGATTTATTAAAAAAAGTACCTCCAGGAGATAATTATTTATTTTTTACTAAAGAGAGAGGTCACCCAAAACCGAAATTTAAATGGAGATCAAGGTATTGGTCTTTTTTGTTAAAATTATCTCCAAATAGACCATCATGGACAATTCAAGCAAGTCATTCAAATAATATGGGACCATTCCATTGGAATAATAGATTTTTAAGAATTCAAGAAATTAAAAGATTACAAACATTTCCTGATAATTTTAAAATTTCGGGAAAATATAAAGATCAGTGGAGGCAAATTGGAAATGCTGTACCACCATTGTTATCTTCTATAATTGCAAATAAAATTAAAAAAGATTACTTTTAGACATGAGTGTTAAAGATACAATTATACTTGATCCCTCTGATCTAAAATATCTTTTAATAGATAGTTTGAACCAATATACTAATAACACTTACTTTATTGATGGAAAAAATCCTTACAGATTTTCTATAAATAAGAAAAAATTCTATATTTTAATAAAAAACATTCATGAATCTGGGGAAGGTAGAGGCAATCAAGATGAGTGTAGAATTCAAGTAGCAAGATCAAATAATTTTAACCCTGCTTTAAATGAAAGCAGTAATGTGATTGTTCTTGGTTACTTTCATGATGAGAGAGTTTTTACTGCTTGGAATCCATTTATAATGCAAGAGAGATTTAACAGAAGAGATACCATATCATTATATTCAAGATTTAGCATTCAAAGAGAAGCAGCAGAAAATGGAATTTCAAATTATATAGATAACAATAATCAATCTATAATTTCATTTAAACCTCAATATTTAGGACTTTATTTAGAAAACTATGAGTCCATCCATTTATTAAATCAAGAAAATCTTAAAAATTTAATTGAAAAATCTGATGAATTTAATTCTGAGGACTCATTTAATGAACTTGATTATAACAATAACAAAATTACTATCACTCACACAAGATACAGAAGAGATCCAAGGTTTAGAATTGCAGTTTATAGCGCTTATAATCACAAATGTGCAATGTGTGGAATACAATTGGAACTTATTGAGGCAGCACATATTATACCTCATTCAGATGAAAGAGGGACCGATGAAGTAAATAATGGAATTTGTTTGTGTAGACTTCATCACGGTGCTTATGATAACTCATTAATTTTTATTGATGAAAATTTAAATATAAAAATAAATGAACATAAGATTAACTATTTGATTAAAATTGGAAAAGACTCCGGTCTTCATCATCTAAATAAAATTTCATTTCAAAAATTAAATTTACCTCAAAATCCTATTCATCAACCTAACTTAGATAATATAAAAATTGGAAATCAACTAAGGGGCATAGAGGAAATATGAAAAAATCTCAAATAGATGCTGGAAAAGGTTTTAAGAGAATCTATTTTGTTATTGCAACAATATGGGTGGGGCTTATGTTTTTCTTTTACCTTGCAGATTTCATGGCTTGTGAAGTTCACAAAATGGATATTATTGAATGTATAAATTTTAACGCTGCAACTCATTGGTTTAAATTTTTCGTTGTTGCAGGTATCGTCATTCCTCTTTTTTATTTTTTAAGATGGATAGCAGATGGTTTTAAAAAAAAATGAAAAAACTATTTTCAACGATATTGGTTCTGGGTTTGTTGTTGAGTGGTAATGGTTGAGAGAAGAGGACAGCCTAAAGTTAGCGCATTTGTTGAGATTTCTATTAGTCATAAAGTTATTGAGTATTGCAATCGTTATAATGAAAGTCCTTTTAAAGCCTGGAAACGATTGATCAAACACAGAGCATTTAGAGATTTAATGAAAGAGCATTTTAAAAAGGAAGTTGCTGATTTTAGAGTGGATAAATTAATAAATGATTACGATAGTTCTAAAAATTTTTATTATAAACATATTAAGAAATGGATGAAAAATAGAACTTCAGGCATTGGATTGTTAGTGAATAAGGATCTCTTAAAAAAGTACCCTAAAATCCTTAAATACTTTAACAAATAGATAATAACTGAACATTTAAAATAGTTAAAAAATTTTGTACTGCTCTTTAAAAATAATAATTTAAGGAGAATAAATGCACACACTCAGTAAGAAAACATTAGCTAATAGGCTAAATGCTAAAAAATCAACAGGGCCTAAGACGGTTCTTGGTAAAAGAAGATCAAGTTTAAACTCAATTACCCATGGGTTAACTTGTGAAAAGAATGTTTCAATTGGTGAAAATAAGAAGGAATTTGAGGAATTAAAGAAAAATGCTTTAAAATCCTTTCCAATATTTGATTTTGCTAGTGAAGCGTATGTTCGAAAAATCATTCATTATGAGTGGTTAACTAGGCGCTATCAAACCATTGAAACCGGTGCTTTTTCAAGAGAAAGCTTAGATTATAATCGAAGCGCAAATCTTTCTATAAAAGATTATTATCTAGATAGCTCTGAATTAACCAATGATGATCAAAAGATACTTGTTAGATCAACCGAGCTTCCAAGTGTAGCTTTTATGAGAGATGCTAATGCAGGCAATCTTTTCATGAAATTAAACACAATTGATGGACGGTTATACTCAAGATTAAGAACAGCCATTAAAGATTATCAAAATTATGTAAAATCTAAGGAGAAAAATAATGAAGAAAAATAAAGATCCAAATAAAGTAAGTAACTTTAAAAACACAAAAATAGAATATGAATATTACAGTTCCTTCTGTATGAAAACGAAGCCAAATAATCGTTATTATAATGGAGAACTTAAAAGGCTCACTCAACAAATGAGAGATACTTTTTGTACAGAGGAATTAAAAAAAGAAAATCCTGCACATTACTATTCGATGATGGGTAGAAAGCTTCCTAAGAAGTATCAGAAAAAAGATAGCCCGTTAAACATGCCAGTTAACGCTATTGTGCCCCCTCAAT
>ERZ651776.5884-NODE-5884-length-10367-cov-4.908260_pt1 | contig 10367 bp, 5 predicted proteins | sample MGYA00514761_ERZ651776 | MGnify/ENA metagenome assembly ERZ651776 | reverse complement strand
CCCCATGGACGTCGATCGGTATTCCGAGAAGGTTGCATAGGTTTCCCAGCTGATCTCATCGCTGAACGAACCCGACAGGCCGATATTAATATCAGTCAACGTATCATTCACGACATTGTCACGAGGACCGATATCCGTCCAACGGAAATAGCCAAACGTTGCGCCAACGGTATTTCTTGGATCGCCAGGAATCGTTGGTCCTGGTGCAGCAGGGGGCGCGTAGCGGCCGAAGGACTCGTTGTCCGAAATGAGGACATCTACAAACGCTTCAACATTGTCTGACAACTCATATTCGGCGCTGATAAACGTATTGAGACGCTTCAAGCTCGCTCGATTCGCCGATACCAAAGCATAGGCGTACCCACAGTAGTAGCCACTTTCGGGACCAAAGACGGCGTCAGCCCGCATCGCGCCTGTGTACCCGTCCCCTTCTTTACAATCTCCGGGATGCACATACCAAGTTGAAGGATCATCCGCAGAATACGGAACATCTGGATCCCAGGTTGGGTTAATCAATGAGTAGCCGTAGAACGATACCCCAACGGTTTCAGCATAGCCGACAATATCGCCATCGCCGTTGTAATCGCCGTAGCTCGCTTTCGTGAAATCACGATCGCCATCATAAATCTCATCCCGTGAATCGTATTCAACGGCAAGTGTAATACTGCCGCGATCAGAAGACGCGCCGGTTAAGATGGAAAAGCTTTCTTCAACGCCAGGATCACGATCGCGATCGCCATAACGCGCTTTGATTCGGAAACCATCGTAATTTTTCTTCAGGATGATGTTGATAACACCCGCAACGGCGTCTGAACCGTAAACCGCGGATGCGCCATCGGCGATCACTTCGATTCGGTCGACCGCACTAAACGGGATCATGTTCAAGTTTACTGAACCACCGCCACCCAACGAAGGTGAACCCGTAACCCGTCGACCATTTACCATGACCAAAGATCGGCTTGCACCAACACCACGCAAGTTAATGGTTGCATTCGACTGGGCGCTGTTACCAGAAGACTCTCGGAAAGATCCCAAAGAGTTCAGGTTAGACGTTCGTAACGCATCAGCAACGGATACATCGCCGGCAATCGCCATGTCTTCAGCCGTGATGGTCAGCGTTTCTTGAGACGCTGTGTTCAGCGTTCGCTTGATACGCGAACCGGTTACCACAACTTCCTCTAATTCATTTGCATCTTCACCCTCTTCGGCAAATGCAACGCTACCTTGCGTCATTGCCAAACCAGCAGAGAGGCCCAGCGCAAGCCGCACACTCTTTCTTAGGTTATTATTTCTGGTCATTTCCTATCCTCATTTTATAAATCGCAAAGCCAAACTTATCCTCTTCATATAGCTGGTTACTCATTTATGGAACTTTCAGCCTAAATGGCTGTCGAACCTTTCAGAGCACCTCCATAGAGTGGGTACAAGTGGCATCCGTCATTAACTATCACCGTCGAAACCCTACCAGGTGCGCTACGCATCCGGGGTTCTTGGGCGGACTTTAGGCGAGCATACTCAAAAAATCAAAGCTTTTATCAAGAAAAGATGAAGAAAAAGTTGGCTGCCTTTCCTCAAACTTACAAAATGATGACTAACAAGCGCAGCCAATCACCAAAAACCAGGATGATCGAACGCTTTTTAGCCCCTCAGCCAACCTCTTAATCAATCCCTGAAACAAGCTGGCTGATGCCAAAAACCCGCACGCCTTACTAACTCGCGGCCCCTGATCTAGGGATCAGGTCAAACGCGATCACGACCCGTTCCCCGAGCCCCGTAAACGGATAGGTTTCGTGCCAGAGGTAACTTGGAAAAACCACCAATTGCCCAGCCTTTGGCACAACCAAACGATCTGGTACCGAAGGCTCTGGTAAATGCACGCCTGGGCGACCAAGCGCCAAAACCCCAGCGTTCTCGTCATCATTTTGAATCGTTATGCAATCCGGGACGGCCACGTAATACACACAACTGAGCCAGCCTTTGCTATGGACATGCGGCTCATGAAAGCCTAGCTCGCGAACACTGATCGACCACGCACTTTCAACCGCGACACCATCAGAGATCCTCTCCCCAACCCAAGGCCCAAGTACAGCGGCTGCATCGCTCGCTAAAAAGTCGCTGATTCGTTTTAACAATTCAGACTTCAATTTCTGCAATGGCGGGTATCGATTCAGGAATAGATTACCAGGCGACTGCGTACCCCCCACGACACTCTGACCGAGGGGCGCCTGAGTAAAAACGTGCTGATCTTGCAACCAGCCCTCCAAAAGCGTGTTTAACTTAAAAAGCTCTGAGCCTGACAACCCATCCGCCAAATCAAAGATTGCGACTTGCTGTGACGCATTAAAGTTTTGGCCATAGCCAGCGGGATCTAAGCGCCGAACCGTGATCGACTTCAAAGCCAACCAATATTGATTGTGTGGCTGATTTTCTAAAAGCCCATCGATCAACGGATCCGCAAGGCCGTAATCACCCAAGCCCAAATGCGCCAAAGCAGTCCATTCCTGGAGCACATCCCCCCCAAACTGCGTAATCAGCGCCAACATGTCTTGAAACCGGCCACGCGTGCGGTACAAATCTAACTGAATCTGCAACCGTTCAATCGGCCAGGTTGTCGTCACCGGACCATAGGCCGTTTGCAAACGACCCAGGGCTTCCTCCGCTCGGTCGGCCAAAGACAGAAATCGCAGATAATCCCCAAGCGCCGCAACACCGAGCGCGGTGATCGGCAAGCGCTCATAATCGGCCAGGAAGGTTTGATCGCCCAGTTCAAAGCGCAGATTGGCCAAAAACCGCAACAAATCCGGATCCGTAGGCCGATACCCGAGGCCTTTGACGCCCCAATCCAGGGCTTCTTGCGCTCGAGCCCGAGCCAACAAAATTCTTGCCAGCGCGGCATATATTTTAGGATCCGTTGGTTCAAGACGCGCGACCGTCGACAAGGCGCGCTCAAAATTTTCGGACTGATCCAGTTGATCGAACAGCCTGGCCAACCGAAACCACACCACCGAGTTCCCGGCTTGGTCAACCAACATCGAGCTGAGCACCCGTTCCGCGCCGTTCAAGTCGCCCTGGCCTTCGAGGGCATTAGCGAGCCCAAATGCGGCCTTGGTGTAATCCTCCTTGAAGCTCAGCGCGCGCCGGAATAAGCCTTCTGCCCCCACAAGCTGACCCATCTCAAGCAGGCACAACCCGGCGTTGTATATAAACTCAACTCGGCTCGGTTGCATCTCTAGGCTGCGCTGCAGCACTGGGAGCGCATCTTGATAACGGCCTAGCCGTCTTAGGACATCCCCATGCGCTGCAATCAACTCACCATTGGCGGACTCCAATTGGACCAAAGCGGCCATTGCCGCCTCAGCATCGGTCAACTGCGCTGACCGCAACGACGCATCAGCGAACATTTTCAGAAAGGTTGGATCGTCATTTAACAGGGGCATCAAAGGCCGCAAGTGACCATGCGCTGCTTTAAAATTTTTGGCTTGAAGCTGTTCCGCCGCAAGCCGCATCGCCTGCATAATCAAATCGGGTTGCATGAAACTAGCCTCCTTTTAAACAAGCCTGCTTATGGTTGGCGCAGCAGGCCTTGCTGTTTTTACCGCACCCGTCCAAGACCTGCTGCTATGAATAAAAACAGACGAAATGCAACCCATCGCTATCCGCAGGTTGATATCCGGCCTGCACTTTGACGCTTCGCTTTTTATTAACCGCTTGAACAAATCGCAACAGACAGCACTCGTTGCTGAGGTGCAAACCCAGCCTCAAACATGATCTGACTCAAAGCCCTTTCTGGCTTCAAGCGGAGTGGTGCCTTATACGGCTCCGAACTTGAAGCAGGGCCCCTGACAGACGATCCAGTTTCGCGCCAAAGCGCGATTCGCTCAGCCCTCGCGCATTCCAAGAAACGCGCAAAGTCTCGCCCGATCACGCCTAGTTGTACGTCATTATTCCTTCGATTCTACTTTTTATTACGGGGCAGTTATACTAACTACCTCTAGGAAAGATCCAAAATGAGTCTGAATATGAATATCTTTAAAACCTGCGCCGTTTATCTTTGCTTTCTAATAGCCGCGTTTGTTAGCCAGCAAGATACCCTTGCCATGCCACCCAATGCCAAAGTCATTGCAGACCTTGTCAAGCATCCCCAGTACTCAATGGTGCGAATATCACCGACCGGGGATTATCTTGCCGTTATGATCCGGCACAACGAAAAGCGCGCCGTTGCCATACTGGACCGCCGCCAGAGCAACGAAGTCATCAACCTAATAGCCTTCAATGATGACATCGAAGTTGCGAGTTACCGCTGGGTCAATGATCAGAGGTTGGTCGTCGACAAAGCTCGAAAAGTAGGAGAACTGGACCGACCACGGCCAACGGGCCAACTGTTTGCCGTAAACGCCGATGGCACTAAGTCCATTGAGATTTATGGTTTTATGTCGAAGGAACAACAATTCGCAGGCGCCACGGTTGTCGACCTAGTAGACGACCGTCACATCTTAGTCCAGTCGCAGCCGTATGGCAGCGTTAAAGGTAAAGATTACTTAAACGAGCTTCTAAAACTCAACGTTTACACTGGTAAAACCAAGCGCATTCGCCGCGGTAGCCTCCGAGGCAGCAGCATCATTCCCGATCAACGCCACAAGCCTAGAATGGAAATTGGCATCTCCGACAGCCAAGACACCGTTTTTTCCTATATCAACGCCAAGGGAGACTGGCAGGCTCTGGAAACGCCCTTTGAGAATGGCGTTGTGCCGCTCGGCTTCAGTCAAGACAACGAGGAAGTTTACTTTCTAGGATCTGAAAAGGGTGCCGAAAAACGCATCGCTGCAATTTGGGAATTCTCTTTAAAAGACGGCAGTTATCAAGTTGTATACCAGCACCCTCGCGTTGCACCCAGCCCCGTTATGGACGAGGACGATCTGATTGGCGTGTGGGTTGAGGAGTATTACCCCGAATACGTTGACATCAACCCGCAGCACCCCAGCAGCCAACTCCGTAGCATTCTGACGAATACGTTTGCCGGTGCACGAGTTGAAATCACCAGCCACACTGAGAACTATGAGGAATCCGTCGTTGCGGTCACCTCGGACCAAAAGCCGGTGGAATACTACATTTTCGATCGCAAACAAAAACAACTTAAGAAATTATTGGATTCAAGACCCTGGCTCTCGGATTACGCCTTTCAACCTACCGAGGCGATCGAATTTTTGGCAAGGGACAACCTAAAGATCACGGGCTACCTAACGCTTCCCAAAAAAACAACCGATCAACGCCCCGGCCTCGTCGTCATGCCCCATGGCGGTCCCCACGCGCGCGACTATTGGGGCTTTGATCACTGGGTACAGCTACTGAGTCTGCATGGCTACGCAGTGCTCAAAGTTAACTTTCGCGGCTCCACCGGCTTCGGTAAAAATTTTGAGGAAGCCGGCTGGGGAGAATGGGGGCGAAAAACACAATACGACATCATTGACGGCGTCCAATGGGTTCTCGGACAAGGCCTCGTTGACCCGGATAATCTACACATCTTTGGCGCAAGCTTTGGTGGCTACTCGGCGCTTCAGAGCGCAGTGCTCGAACCCGATCTGTTTAAGACAGCCACCGGCTACGTTGGCGTCTACGACCTACCCTTACTGTTCGGAAAGGGCGACATACCGACCGCACGATGGGGCGGCGCGTATCTCAACAAAACCCTTGGCGATGACCCCTCTGAGTGGCTTAAACAATCTCCCGCTCGCCAAGTCAACCTAATCAAAGCGTCGGTTTTTATTGTTCATGGCGAGGACGACGACCGGGCACATTTTGATCATGCCAAAGCCTTAGCGGCCTCTTTGGAGGCACAAGGCTTAACCTACAAATGGCTAACCAAAGATGGCGAAGGTCACGGCTTTTACAAAGAAGAGAACCGCCAGGAGCTATGGAACGAGCTGTTAGGGTTTTTGACGACCCAAGAACCCCGTATTAGATGACGCCTTGAACGCTCGCGAGCGATCACGACCGCAACCTGAAAAAAGGTTTTAAAACTTGCCGACACAGACTCATTTTCACGTTGGCCAGACAATGTTTAAGGACATCCTTGACGCCCTTAAGGCAAAAGCGGCCTTTACGGCGCTCGATCGTTTGGCGCGAGATTTTGAGTTAACGCCCCATGATTCCGCGCTGCAGCGCGCTTATGGGCTTGCGCTATTTGATTTGGGATTCGCCGAGCGCGCCCTTTCAGCGCTGTCACCCTTGCTTGACTCAACCCGTCTGGACGATCCGGCAATCACGCTTGTTGTTGGCCATTGTCACAGCGCGCTCGGTGACATCCAGCAAGCAGCGACGGCCTATCGCGCCTTACTCAACGCCTCTCAACCCGATGCACGATCAATCGCTTACTGGAGTCTCGCGGACTTAAAACAATTTCGATTTACCGACGTCGAGTTGACTCAGCTTCGCCAACATCTCAATGATGCGCAAGGAACGCCGCAAATCCACCTTGCCGAATTTGCAATGGCTTGGGCTCTAGACTTCGCCGGAGACGCAACCCACGCCTTTCTACAGTTACAGCGTGCCAATGAGAAGGTTGCGGTACACCGCCAATATCCAGCGAGCCAATTTAACCAACAACTGGCTGATCTCGAACGACACCAGCCGTCACAAGCCAGGAATTATGCCCCCTGCGCGACCCCTTTGTTTATTGTAGGCCTTCCCCGCAGTGGCAGCACCTTGCTTGAGCAGCTCCTCGCAAGCAGTCCCTTGATCACAGCCACTCACGAGCTCCCGTTCGTTCAGCAAATTGCAGAGGCGATCAGCGCTAAAGCGCACCCATTATCGATTTACGATGCGCAATTCAACGCCAAGCAAGCCCAGTCTCTGCGTGACCAATATCTTCAGCAAGCTCATCGATACCTTGAGGGCTCGACGCCCTTCTTTATCGATAAGTGGCTCGATAATTTTTGGTATGCACCGCTCATTTTCGATCTCTTTCCAGAGGCCCGAATGCTGAGCGTTTCTCGCGATATTGCAGATAACCTCATCGGTTTGTTTCGCCAATATTTTGGAACCGGTAATGCATTTGCCTTTGACCTCAAAGCCGCACTGCACTACTGCAGCGTGCATCTCGGCGCAATGGCCAAGCTGCAACAGCAATATCCTAGGCAAGTCATGGTGCTGGACTACAAAAGGCTGGTAACTGAAACCCCTCTCGTTATGGCCCAGATTGCTAAATTCTGTGGTTTCGAGCCTATCTCGAACGTCCAGGCCATATCCGGTTTTTCGGGCTCGATCATGACCCCCAGCGGCAACCAGCTGCGAGATGGCATCACGACTCAATATTTAAATCGATCCGCACAGTACTCGGACGGCTTGGCCCCCTTTCAGACTCAAATCAGATTGCTCGAAAATCGTCGCGCCACGTTAATTGGCGCTCGCTAAAAAGCTTTCGACAACGTTAACGCTCTGACGTCACCGCCAGCAGTAACATCCGCTCTACTTGTTTAATGATCAGGCTCACGGTTTCGGGCGCTTGACCTGCTATTTTCGGCGTATGGATATGCCCCATTGGCAGCGCAACCCCCAGTTCATTCGCCAACCGAATCGACCGGTACGAGATTTCGTTCGACAAATAGCCGCCCCCACTACCCTGCACCGCAGTCTGGCCGTGCAATGCCGCCAAACTCACGGCCTCGAAGGCGCCACCTTCAAGTGTGCTGACGCGATGATTGTCTCGAATTTCAAACTCGCCCTGTGCCTGCTGCATCACCGCGGCCGGCAGTGAGAACTCGACAAATTCAGGACCTTGCAAAGGCTTGCCATCTAGCAAGCCGGGCTTGGGTGACGCGGCGGTGCCGCCCGTATGCTCCTGCAAATTGCCCAGTGCACTCGAACTCCGCCGCCGTCCTGGAAAGCGCTCCAAATCGAATTGATCACGCCCCATCGAAACGGATACAAACAGATCAAGCCCGCCGCTGGTGAGGTGCGGCGTGAGCCATTGCTCTAAAACCCCCGCGTCGAAGTCCGGGTAGCGCACGGGAAATACCGCAGCATTGATCTCAACCATCACCCCATCGACCGCAAAGACCTGTCCATCCAATGCCAGAACAACCGCGCCGGACGGATTGCTTTGAGAAATTTGCTTATCCAGCGAAAACGGATCAAAACCCGTAATCAAGACTCGGCGCGCCTTCGGGGCTGTCCACAGGACATCCATCTGGCCCCGGCTGGCCTGCTCGAATGCCGCCATCACCTGCGCAATGACCAACGGTTTGCAGCCGAGTTGCTTGGCGCGCGCCCGAATCATCGGCGCAACAACTAACCGCTGCCAATACAATGGCCGATCATCTAGCACCGCGCCTGCCTGAAAATCCTGCCGCGCCTGCGCCCAAAGGTTTAGGCCCGTGGCCAATGCCAGTTGCCGGAGCGCCGCCGGATCCTTAACCGTCTTTATTTTCAGAGAAAAGCGTTCACCCACTGACGTTAGCTGTTGCGCAATACCCGGCTCGGCCAGCTTGAAGGCCGGCACTCTCGCCTCTTCTACCGTTTTTTCAAAACTGTCATCACGCATCGATTGCGCCCCCGCCTCACTGGCAAAAAAAATGCTTTGGACGCAGAGTAAGCTGACCACACCCACCACGCGCAAGCCATTGACAACCGGTCTCTCCCAGCCCTTGTGATTTAAGTTCATCATCCTATTCATGCTCTGCGTTGTCTTTGGTCATATTACTTGAGGCCTCGCCGCAACGCTTGTTCCAACGCGCCGTTTGTGGGATAACCGGGATCTTATTTTTCAATCAGGATTGTCCATGCCCGCCTTACAACTGACAAAATCCGCCATCGATCTTGGCATCGTCGCACAGTCCATTGAACCCATGCTGCAATTCTACGCAGAGACCCTGGGCCTCACCCTCGACGCCACGCTTGACATGCCAGGCGGCACAACCATGTATCGACTGGCTTGCGGCGACACTGTGATCAAAATCCTAACGCATGCAAAAACGCCTGAGACTCGGTCAGCACCTGGCGGGCCTCGTGGCGCAACCGGCATCCGATACCTAACGATCAGTATCAGCAACCTCGCAGAGATGGTTACGGCCTGTCAATCAGCGGGCTACACCGTCCCGCTTGGGCCCATCCAGATTCGGCCTGGCGTTGAGATTGCGATGATCGAAGACCCCGAGGGCAATTGGGTGGAGCTGCTGCAAACCAGCTAGCACAACCTGCGGCCTTACGGGCGAGCATATGGGCTTGGATTTGTTTCAGGCCCATGCCAGGCCTATAATCGTGCCACCCAATCGACCCCAACGCAGGACGCTACCTTGGATTTTTTCGGAAAACGACTCTCCGGGCCCTTTACGATTCCTTCCGGAATCGTAACCACCGCCACTTCGATCATTCAGCACTTTTTCGACGAGGTGCCGGAAGTTGGCGTTATGACCACCAAGAGCATCGGGCCGGATCCAAGACAAGGCAATCGAGAACCCATATTAAGTCAGTACGCCCCCGGCAACTTTGTGAACGCGGTCGGGCTCACCAATCCCGGCATGCGTGCCAGCGCCGAATTACTGGCAACTTTATCGATCCCGGAAGATCGCTTTTTGCTGACCTCGATCTTCGGCGGCAGCCTGGAAGAGTATGTTGCTGTCGCCCAGTGCCTTGCGCCCTTCTCCGACGGCTTAGAGCTCAACCTATCTTGCCCGCACGCCAAAGGTTTTGGGATGGCCATGGGCCAAGATCCGGAACTCGTCTTCGAGATCATTAAAGCTGTCAAAGCGGCGGTCGATATTCCCGTCATCCCCAAACTCACACCGAACACCGACCGCTTTACGGATATCGTGCGCGCGGCCTGTGATGCGGGCGCCGATGCGCTTTGCGCCGTCAACACGGTTGGGCCAGGCTATACCAGCGCCTATGGTCACCCGGTTTTAAGCAATGGCGCCGGCGGCATGTCGGGCAAAGGCATCCTGCCCATCGCCTTAAAATGTGTACGCGACATTCGGGCAGTCTGCGATCTACCAATCATCGGCTGCGGCGGCGTGAGCTCATCACACGACGTCCTTGCGATGCAGGATGCTGGTGCGTCGATCATCGGTGTGGGCTCGGCGCTGACGGGCATGACCACCGCTGATATCAAAGCTTATTTCAAAGTGCTCGCAAGCCCTGAGCCTATGGTCGCCAACACGGCCGAAAGTAAAATTCGATATGATCTTGATATGGCGTTCAAGCCGGTAACCCTCATCGAGAATCAAAAGGTTTGCGATGACATCGTGCTTTTAACCTTCGCAGAGGATTTCCAAATCCAGCCGGGTGAGTTTGTCTTTCTTTGGGTCCCAGGCGCAGGCGAAAAACCATTTTCAGTCTTGTGTGACAAACCATTGCAACTTGTGGCCATCAAT
>ERZ651776.5883-NODE-5883-length-10367-cov-5.159184_pt1 | contig 10367 bp, 7 predicted proteins | sample MGYA00514761_ERZ651776 | MGnify/ENA metagenome assembly ERZ651776 | reverse complement strand
AACTCTAGTACGCTAGACGTTGGTCTATTTCTGCAAACAATGAATGCATCCGGTGGTGATGGAGTGATAGGTTTGGTAGGATGCATACTGAAATTTGTGTGAAACGTTGGGAGTGACTGAGGTCATAATCGGGGATATGAATCTTGCACTTGAGAGAGTACGATTACAGACTCCCTTCTTTAAATGTGAATCCCTCCTGCGCGTCAATCTCAAAGGATGCACCAAACTCACATCTGTGGGCACTGGTGCATTTCACAAATGCACCTCCCTGACGTCCGTGGTGTTGCCCGACAGTATCACGCAGATTTGCGAGGGAGCGTTTGCTCAATGCACCTCCCTAACGTCCGTGGTGCTGCCTGACAGTCTCACAGGGATTGGAAATAGGACGTTTATTAGATGCTCCTCCCTGACGTCCGTGGTGTTGCCCGATAGTCTCACGCAGCTGGGCGATGCAGTGTTTTACCAATGCTCCTCCTTGACTTCCGTGGTGCTGCCCGACAGTCTCACAGCTGTAGGGAAGTGGGCGTTTGTTACATGCTCCTCCCTGACGTCCGTGGTTTTACCTGATAGTGCGGAGCTTGGTGATGACGTGTTCTTGGAATGCAATGCCTTGGTGCCAAAAGCAGCTTTGGCTGGATTTGACACAGTTGAGCCCTATATTCGAGATCGCTACAAGAGCATCACCCAGAAGAAATTAGTTCTGCGACTTTTAGGAATGTACAATAAATCGGTCAACAATGCTGGCGGAACAGAGGCAGTAAAGCACGCAGCAGAAATTGCACAGTTCACTGCAGATGACTCTGGTTCGCTAGAGATTGTTCTTTTTTTACAAAAGATGAATATCTCAGGGGGTGATGGAGTGATAGGTTTGGTAGGATACATATTGAAATTTGTGTGAACGGAACAGAGGTAGAAAAGCACGCAACTGCTCTCGCGCTGTTCCCTGCTGACAACACTGATTCGCTAAAGGTTGGTCTTTTTTTGCAAAACGATGAATACCGAACGGGGGTGATGGAGAGAAAGGTTTGTGTGTAGGATACATATTGAAAATTTGTGTGAAAAGGGAGGGGCAAAGTCGTTAATGAGACTAATCTCGTGAACAGTTTACATTCCAATTAGGGGGCAAAAAGATAAAAGTGATTGACACAGACGTACAAAATCGGCTCCGGTCTGGTGCCCTCCGAAGGCGATTATTGACGCTCAGTGAGAAATTATTTTTGAACGCTATTATTGGGCGTCCGCTTCGAAACTTCGTTTTATTGTAGGTCTTTGTCGAAAGCCGCTGTGGGGGAAATCCAACAGTGTACAACTCGTCACTCGTCGTATTGAAGCACGAATAAGAAATAAATAGTTAATGGTCGGCTCGAATAAATGCAACTTTGGTCGACTCATTCTTGTATCTTCCATAACTTCAACACTAAGGAGTAGAATCAGTGTGCGCGAACAATATTATTGCCAATACCTTTACATTACATTATCTTCGAGAAACCCCCGTTAGCGGACCTATTTCTAATCCTGTCCTTTCTCGCTCTGGCATTTTCTTCAACATCAGAATATTTCTTCTGCCATGACATTTTACTGAACTGTGGGCTTTTTGGCACAGTGACCCTTGATTTCTTCGCCCCTTGGGCGTTAGCATGCGCATATCCGGCCTTTAGGGCATCACTGGCTGCGGCAACATCTCGGCCGATATCTCTGGCGCTACTGCCTCGGTAGGCTCCCCGGATGTGGCTTCTGCTGCTCCTCTCTTTCTCCCTACCCACAGGCCCACCATAGAGTCCTCCCCCGCCGATGATATTGCTCCCGGCAGATTTGGTCCTAGTCGGCCGTCCGCCGTGAGGCCGTTCTTGCTGTACTTTACTGGTACTGCGACCTTCCTGGGCGCTCCTCAAGCGTCTACTGTCGTTATCAGATGATGAAGTTGCCGATGTTGTTGCCGATGTTGTTGCCGATGCTGTTGCTGATGTTGTTGCTGTAGTAGTTTTCTGTCGGCGCTCGGGTACTGGTGGTTGCGGTTGCTGCTTGTTGGGAGATACGTTCTCATCTTCTTGCTTACGCTCATTGTTTCGCTTTGGCGTTGGCGCCTCTGGATCCAAGGCTTTTTCAGTTTTCTTCTTCGGAACGGGTGGAGGCATCTTTTTGCTTCTGTTCGTTGCATTGCACGCAACGTTGCTGGAAAAGTTGTTGACGGCGGTTCTATCAACTGTTTTGCTCCTATTATTTGCCGCCGATGACGACGTCGACGTCGACGTCGACAGTGTAGTTCCAATCCTACCCCCAGTCCTCTGCACCCCCTTCACCTCTTCACATATGAGGGCTTTTAGCCTCCCTCTGGACAAATTCTGAGATTCAAAATCGAACTCAAATAGATCAGAGACGGGTGGGTCCGTATGTTGGCCATTTTTTAAGGCATCAAAGTAAGGGTGCGCTAATACTTGCTGTGATGTCAATCGGTGAGAAGGCTCAAATACGAGCAACTTCTTCAAAAGGTCAACTGCCACTGGGTTGCAGTCGGGATAGAGTGTTGACAAATCGACGCTCTTTTTCGATTCTACACTCGCCAAAAATTTCTTCGCCTGCCGGCTTTTGATGTGCGCGACTTCGTGATGTTTAGGGGAGCCAATCACATCGAAAATTAAAGTGAGCTGATGCACAAAATTCTTCCCTGGGAAAAGGGGACGACGACCCAGCAACTCCGCAAATATACATCCCACGCTCCACATATCGACTGCGTGCGTGTACAAACCGTCAGGGCAGAGCATAAGCTCCGGAGGCCTATACCATCGTGTCACAACATGCTCGGTCATAGCCTGCTCGACACTGTGAGGAAATAAACGAAATAATCAATTTTGGATTAGTTTTTTTCTCTTAACTGACGGCGAAAAGACGAACAACCACCATTCAAAACTATTTTTCTTTGCTGCTGCTCATTTCATTTTCTCACCTTTCTCCCTCCTCGTTATTCGCCCTAGTCGGTTTCAACCTCGCTAGTCCGAAATCAGTGATTCTGAGTTCACAGTTCCTGGTGACCAATAAATTCCCCGGCTTAAGATCCCGGTGAATGACGTTGTGCTTGTGCAAATAGTTCACTCCTTTCACCAGTTGGTGCATAAAGTAGCGATTGTGGGCGTCAGATAGCGATTGTGAGCTTTGAATTATTCTGTGCAGATCTGAATCCAGCAACTCCATGACAATGTACAGCTCGTCATTTGCATCCTTCATTGACAGATTCTTCAGTGTAATTATATTCTCGTGTACCCCAAGATATCTCATCAACCTAACTTCCCTAAGCACGTGCTTGGCATCTTGGCTGTGCGCGGCCATGGGCGAAATCTTCTTTATAGCAACCTTGGTTTGTGTTGTAGAATCAAGTGCAGACACCACTACGCCATAGGATCCCTTCCCGATAGCCTTCAAGTCCGTGTAACGCCGGTCAATCTAAGAACGGGTGTATGTTTTGACGATCGAATCGACGCCATGAATTGAACGGGTATTGTTAGCTGGCCTGTACCCACTCAGATAGTATGTACACCCGTACTCATTTCTAAATTGAAAACTAAAATAAGACTCACCACGAAGTTTGTCCCTCCCACCTTGTGGGTGCGCTCGGCAACCTGTGAGTACCGACTCATGTTGTAGCTTCTTTTCGTACCAGGTAACTAAAAGCCTGCAGTTTAAAGTTTTTCAAAAAATCCACTTTCGTTCGGCATCAGAATCAGAATCAAACTAACTTCCGGATGTTTAATATCGGTAATGCCTCTTACAAGAATTGAATTTTTTAAATATATGTGAAGAGGAGTGGGATTGTCTAGCTTGGCTTTGTGACCTTTAGAAGGTGGTAAATTGCAGGGCTGAGATGAGAACAGTATTTCATAAAAATCATGTGTGCGACTTCTATTTTTGCAGCCAAAAAAACAGCTCTAATCAAAAGCCACTTCTTTAATTCTTTACGTGCCCTAACGTCTTACAGCAGAGCGAGTCAAAAATGGGAAAATTTTCTGAACGAAAAGATAAAGACGGAGAGCCATTAAGGTGATCCATGCCGCTGTTCCGCCTTCAGCGCTGTCGGATGACAATATCTCAAGCAGCTCAATCGCTCTTGTCACGTTTACTTCTAAATTTCCCACCCCAAAAAAGTGAAGGTATGCCTCGTCATAAATGCTCTTGGGGTCACCCATGACAGAACCCTCAATGTAACACTTTGCCGCGATGTTGTCATCCTTATCGCATCCCTGAACACTGCCAAAGAAACAGTCCCCGAGCCAATTGATCGACTCCACATCGTCATCGTTCGCAAGCTGAACATTAACGTTCCGGCTGAACTCTGCAATTTCCTCGGGATCTTCACCTAGGAACTTCTCGTGCAAATAGATTGCATTCCTGCCGGCGTGATTTACCCCAAGAGCTGCTGCTGCCTCAAACTGCAAGGCAGCATCAGTAAAATCCCCATTCAAATAGGATTCATGGGCGTTCGCGATCCTATTTCTGACGTAATTACCCATGTTCATTATCGTGTGCATCAGCTTCCTCCCCGAGTAACAGTTGTACCCGAGAGGCAACTCAAAGTGCTGAAAAGAGTCAAGGCGGAGAGTGTTGAGCTCTGCCTTCTTTTCGGGAGATTTTTGTTGATCTAGAAATCGTCCCAACGCCGCAAGCCAGGACTTTGGATCGGACAGTGCATTTGCAAGCTCCCAAGAGCTCCTAATTTCCCCTAGCGCAGCGGACTCCGCGAAGAGCTCCGCCGCACGGGTGTAATTCCTAACCAAACCTCTCCCGTTAAGCGCTAAATTTGCGAGTTGGAACTTTGCTGTCGGGTTACCGTTGCGAGATGACAGTTCGAACCACTCGATCGCCCGAGACATGTTTGGGGTGGTGTATGCTGTTGTGCCGTCTTTCAAAACCAATTGGTGGGCCCGGAGCTCCCACGACCCCATCGCGTTTTGTGCAGGGCTGTAATCGAGAGCCGCGGAGGCATTCCACAGGCCGTGAGCCTCCCACTCGTTGATGGGGAAACCACCCTGTCCGTTAGCGTGAAAGACGCCCAAATTATACATCGCCTCCGCCCTGTGGAGTGGCTCAGCAGCATCTCCCATGTCGATAATCTCCTGGAATGCCTCCCCGGCAGCCTCCACATTCGGTTCGAGACCGCCACGACCCCAGTAATTCTGTTTTGCAAGCCACAGCTTGCTCCCACTCGACGTCTCTGCGGACTGCTGCTGGTATTGGAACTGTCCGTCCTCCTCCCCCAGCATTCCCTCTAGATTCGGGTTATCGTCCAGAAAGACTTGCTCCAGCAACTGCACGCCTCCATCTGCGAAGAAACCCATAACATAGCTTGCGCTTCGGCGATAAAGAGGGAGGCTGACCTCGCACCTGCCTCTGTGCTCGTCATCAAAGGTATCCCGGTGAGTTCTAGACGGTTCCGTATCAAGGGAGTGGGCAACGTCTCTCTCCAAAAAAATAGGAAGACGATTGCCTCCGTGGGAAATGCCCCAGCCAAGAGAGGAGAGGGTCGCGTAGTATTCCTCCCGGCCTTGTTCAGGGTCAGTAAGCGAAAGGGCGGATGCTTTGTATATATTCGGCAACGTGGGAAGTGAGTCCATCCATAAATCGATTCTTGCTTGCAGTAGAGTCGCAAAGGACAGAGATTGGACCCCAAGAGAAAACGAAATATTTCTGACGAGGAGAAGTGCCCCCTCCTCGCGAAGGTTCAGCACGAGGGACTGAGCATTAGACCTGCTCTCGTTGAACGACTTATACGATCGAAGGAGAGCAAAGTTGTTTTCATTTGATAGCTCACTAGACATGGGAGAGTTGTTTACCTTGCTCGTCAGAACTTCGGCGCCAACTTTGACATTGCTTGACATCTCCTGTTGGGCCTCTTTGTTTTTGGCCTCCATTCCTCTAGCAACCTTTTCTTTCGTCAAAAGTGCGGCACTTTTCCCATCTTTCTCAACACTATCGGCTGCGCTACAGACTTCAGCCACCAATTCCTCGTCCCAAGTGGGAAGTCGACCCCTCTCCCCTTCCACGACGGAATTTGCGTCTCTCACGTTCAGAGCGCGGCCCTTCCAAACCCTTGCCCTCGCGATGAACCCTGGGAATGATTTTGACGAGTCCCCCGTCGAACCGAAAGAAACTGTCCCTACGGACATCTCCAACTCGCCACCAGAAGGGGTAACTGGAAAGTAGGGAAAGTAATCGCTGGCGCCGTTGTCATTGCCCTGCGCGCCATTCGCGCCATTCGCGCCATTCGCGCCATTCGCGCCATTCGCGCCATTCGCGCCATTCGCTAGCAGAGTTAGAGTGTCGTACCGACTGGCGACCTCCGAGCCATCGACCATCAATGACGTTACATGTATACCGTCCGTCATCGGTGAGGTTGTTGGTCTCGTTGTAAGGAGGAGATGGGTCCATTGGCGCACTTTCACAACGTTGGGTTGGGTTTTTGAGGTTTTTGGTGATGAGCTACCAAGGCCAAAGGTCACGGAACCATCGCTGTGAATTGATAAGGTTGGTCCCACTGACCCAACACTAAAAGTACGGATCTTTGTTTTCGTAGATGCTGAGCTGGCTCCGATGCTTATGATATCTGGAACAGCTTTGGTCGTAACAATATTAAACTCGGCGATATTCTCCGTGTTGGAGCCAAAAAACCAAACCCAAACTCCAACTGAGTACTGCTCGCCAGATCCGCAGTCGGTGGTGTTCTCAGAGGTAGCTAGCGTTTTGGTTTTCAGTGCCACATGGGAAGGGGAGAGGGTAACGGCAATCGAGGGGCCTAGAGAACTATGAACAGGGAGGTAAGGAGGGGAAAAAATCAGAGAATGGGGTGAAAGGAGAGGTTGGGCATATTGGGCGACTCCCGCGAGCGCTTTAGTATAGGGAGGGGGGCGAGGGATAATGCCCGTTGTGGCACCAGGAGAAAAAACAATGGCTAAAGATTTCGCATGCGACGAACGCGGTGCGGCAGTCGGAGATTCGTACGAGAATGAGTCCAAAGGAGGGTAGTAGATCTTGCACCAGACTTGTCCAGACGCAACATCAGAGGCACTATCAGTATCAGGGGCCGCCACCTGCACCCCTCTGAAAGGCAAATAAGGTGAAGAAGGTGAAGAAGGTGAAGGGTTGTAGAAGGTGTACCCCGCACAGCTTGGATCAATTCCACAATGGCTAGCGCAAGACGACAATGACACACTCGGAGATTCCGAAGAAGGCGGCCCCGATTTTCCCGTTGTGAAAACCTTGGCGGGTAGCTGAGACGTAGTGTCAACAATGCGCAACTCTCTGTAGGTGGCAAGCTTGCCCAGGGAAATCACTTGACTTTTACCTTGGCCTTGAGGTTGGCGACCTTGTAGAGGTTGAGAAGTGGGAGGAGTCTCGCTTCCAAGTATTGGTGATAGGGTGCAGATCGCAAACAAGAAAGGAACCAGATTCATCATGGGGGGAGTCATGGGGGGAGGACGAAAAGCAGGGTAGTTGCTCAAACCATTTCCTTGCGGAAGTGGTTTACAAAGACTGGCAGTTTATCACGTTTATTGAAATATTCGTTTTATATAGCACTTGGAATTAGTAAGGAAACAATTAAGAGCAAAAAAAACCGGACCGTGCGTACATGTGTACATGTTTGCGATCCCTATCACCAATACTTGGAAGCGAAACTCCTCCCACTTCTCAACCTCTACAAGGTCGCCAACAACACCACCCTCGCCATATGAGATTGAACCCCCTGCTGCACCTGTCGCCAATATCATCAGAAAATGGAATTCTCGCATCCATCGTTTCCCTGCCACCAAGGCAGAGGGTGGTGTCTGTCTTCGACGAGAGCACCCCTTTCGAGCCAGAATTGTGCCTATCTTTGTACCGATTTAAGCAATGGTGGCTGAGACCTTGCTTTGGGGCGCCTCAACAACCTGAGACTCTGCTCATTTTGTGGAAGGAGGACAAGGGTGTATTCGGCGCCCTCTGCGGGCTTGTTCACGACGAAAAACAGCTCAATGATTACAGTCTAAGCGCCGATAAGCAAAGTCAGGGGTCATATTCATCATTCATGCCTTGCGACGGAAAACTTTTCGTGACTGCTGGATCTTTTGTTCACGCAATAACATCTGTAGAATGTGGCGTTTGGGAAATGATTCGTCTATGCGGACAGTGCTATTTGGGGGAGGTGTCGGTTAATCCACCAACAGTGGACTTGGTAGAATCACAACGACCGAAATGCTATTTGGGGGAGGTGTCGGTTAATCCACCAACAGTGGACTTGGTAGAATCACAACGACCGAAACCGAAGAGGGAAACGCAAATTGGGTTCTGTAGCTGGAACTCGATGTATCTCGATGTTACGACTGACAAATTGGTGAGCATAATTCAACGGTTAAAATCATGCGGTGTTAAGCCTGGCTGGTTGATTATTGATGACGGTTGGCTTTCGACAACGACGCCGCCGGATGCTCGGAATGGGGAGCAGTGGGGGGGTCGATTAACTGACGCCGTGAAAGCCTTCGACGAGAGGAAGTTCCCAGACGGTCTTGAGTCCGCCATCAAAGCTATTAAGGCGGAGGGTGTTGAGCGTGTCTGGGTGTGGTGTGCAATAGCAGGATACTGGCTGGGAGTTCAGAGCAATGCAGAAATTCCGACAACTATTAAGTTTCCGGCCTTCTCAGACGGCCTTATTCACAACGACCCAAGTACTGTCCGTGAGGCTTCTCTTACAAGTGGAATGGGGATTCCTGACAACCCTGCTAGATTCTACGAAGTTTTCCACGGAAGATTAAAGGCAGCGGGTGTCGATGGGCTGAAGGTGGATGCTCAGGCCATCGTGGGCAGTTTGGGTATTGCAGATCTGTTTGGGCAGGCGCTGTCGAGTTCTTTTGCGATGCGTTTCGAGGAAGGTACCTGCTGTATGTCTCACGAGCCGACCTTGCTGAAGGCAAAAGGTCGGGCGAGGAATTCGAGGGTTAGGGTGCGTTCTAGCGACGACTATTATCCTGATGATGTTGACTCCCATCTGCCATTTGTGCTCGCAAATATCTTTAACTCCGTTTTTCTTGCCGGTGCCCTAGGCCTTCGTTGCGACTTCGACATGTTCAACAGCAGTGGGAGCGAATTACAGGCGATGCTGAGGGCTGTGTCAGGGGGGGCGGTGTACTTGAGTGATGATCTATCTGGGAGTCAGAGTACAATAGATGATCGGATTATCAAGCGCTTGTCCATGAACGGGAGGGACTGCTTTGGCTGCGAGGGGACGCTCTTACCTTCGCTAGACTCCCTCTTTGGAAGTGGCAGAGATGGAGAACGCTATGGAGAGTCGCTTTTTCTAAAAGCTGTGAACCGGAATCGCTTCGGGGGGGTGGTTTTCGTTTTTAATAGTATATGTGATGGGATTGCGGGGTGGGATCGAGGGAGGTACTGCAAGAGTGGAGAGGAGTTGAACAGTGACGGAAAAGTGAGAGTGCGGCCTGATGATGTTTTCTCGGATGATGCTAATACAGCGCAAGATTGGATGATGTGGGACTGTAAACGTAGGCAACTGACTGTCTTAATGGCTGAAAAGAGAACGAAAGCGGAAATGGGGACTGCGCTTTTCGACTTCGACTTCGAAATGCTGAATTCTTCTGCGAGTCTTCCAGGATTCAAAGCAAACGTTATCGTTGTAGCCCCTATATTTGAGTCTTCCGTGGCGATTCTAGGTTTCGTGGACCTTTACAACGCGCAAGGACCAATAATAAGTGTCGATGTGATCAGTGGCAGTGACGACAATTTTTTCAATTTGATTGTAGAGGTAGAGCCAGCGTGCATTGGGGCTGACGTTTTCTTTGCGGTCAGGAGCGCGACGGTAGGTAGAGTAGAGGTAGTAGGGGGTACTGAACCTGTAAGCTTGTCTTCCGCCAGGGAAGCAGATTGCTTGACAAATGAATTTCGGTGTATGAAAACTAGAGCCTCTGGCGAAGTGGTAAATTTGCAATTTACACGGTGTGAAAAATACAATAACATCGTGAGCATTTAACGAAAACCAAAACCAAACCTAGAGGTACTTTTTTAGGATACACTATCAAGCAGCAACAGCAACTCTGAGTCGCCCTTCTTTACAAACCTGCCTTTGTGTCGAAGCCGTTTATCGGCTGTTTCCTTTCTACATCCATACTTTGTTCTGTTCTGGTATGAAAGTGATTGTCTCTTCATCTTCCATCTTTTCAGACGAGTTGCCCTCTGAGCTTTTGAGTACACCCCAACCCCATCTACTATATCAGGGCGAGGTCGGCTATAGGGAACTGAGAAATCCACGACAATATCCGAATTAACCTTAACCCTATCCGAATTGTAAGCCCTTTTCTGCCCTTGTGGCCCGCCGCGGCATGCAAACATAA
>ERZ651776.5882-NODE-5882-length-10368-cov-2.089010_pt1 | contig 10368 bp, 20 predicted proteins | sample MGYA00514761_ERZ651776 | MGnify/ENA metagenome assembly ERZ651776 | reverse complement strand
CTGATGAGATGCTGCAGGCCTTCTTTGCCGAGCTTAACACCTTGGCTGGCCTCGCTACCTTCACGGTCATCCCCTTCGATAGTGACGTGGCATATGATGATATCTACGTCTGGAAGAAGGGCGACAGGAAGCAGTGGACACGAGTTCGTTATGGTGGCACTGATTTCAACCCACCTACCAAGTACGTGAATGAGAATAGCTTCGATGGACACATTGTTCTCACTGACCTGTGTGCCCCAAAGCCTATCGCTAGTAAGTGCCAGCGTATGTGGATGACTACACGGTACTACGCAGAGCGACCCTACTTCAACCCTGCGCCTGAGCGTATGATTGTTGTGGACTAACGGAGGTTTGAATGAAAGTTGTGATTGAAGAATTGTCTTGTGTTGTTTTTTGCTTGACAACTATCTTTGGTTGGTATATAATCTTAGCAGTGTGAGGGCACCCCCTCCCCCCCACCGGGGGGTATATACCGGAATGTATGTGCCAGTTGGCACGGACCTTGCGTTATTATGACTTAGTACACGAACGACGGATGGGTAGTTTTGCCAGATTTGACTTTTACCGGGAACCACAGTATGGAGCACAAGGATGCCAAAGGTACGCACATTCAAGCGAGGTGAGCTTGTAAGGGACGTTCTCACCCCACAGCGTCGTCTAGGTGTGGTTATCCAAGCCCACTCCTCTGGAGCAGGTCTATACACAGTCTTTTGGGCAACAACCGGCAAAGATACCCTCAGCTTTTGGGCAGACTTAGAAAAGGTTCATAAAACGGGGTGACCCAAAAAATTTCGCCAAAAATTTTTCCACTTTTGGAGCCACAGTAATGTTCAAACCCGGCGACTTACTTATCCACTGTTCGCGTGGAGACCTGCGCTACCTTGTTCTAAAAACCCACAGTACCGAACATCGCGAAGGGCTCCCGCCCTTACAATGGCTCACAGTCATATGCGAAGGAACCAAGCATGACTGTTGGTCATCCAGCTTCACAAAAGCTTAAACGCGGCGACTACGTGACCCACATTCATAAACTTGGCTCACGCCTGCTTATCATAAGACTAAGCACCTATGACCGAGTTTATGTATGGGATGGTCAAAAAAAATTTCTCTGTGAGACACAATATTTGCAAAAAGTCCCTTGACAAATGCTTTTAGCGTGCTATATTGTGTATGTAAGGAGTTGAGAGATGAAGCGATACGATAATAGTGGATATGAGATGTACAACGATTACCCCCGCGACCATCGCGGTGGCATGGATGAGTACCCCAATTACTGGTATGCCGATGACAATGACCTAGAGTCTCAGTACCGCGCCGCAGGCATGGTTCTGCATAACGGAGTGTGGGTCATGCCTCATCAAGTAGAGGACAACAATGTTTAAACGTGGAGACCTTGTTCGCTCAAAGGACCAAAGTTTTCTTCCTTGGACCGGCATTGTGCTTGAGCGGCGTGACTTCGACGGTGAGCCGCATGTTCAAGTGCGAAGAACAAAACCAAACACGCTTGGTCATTGGGTTATTTGGGAATCTGAAGAAGATGTGAGGCACAGTGAAACGCGGTGACCTAGTAAAGACTGTCCCAGGTTGGTGTACTCCCCAGCGCATAGGTCTCGTTATTGGCGAAGAAGCTAGTGGCGAATGGGTTAATATTCGCTGGGCTGTTGAAGACCTAGATGCTTGGCAACCTATCCGCAAACTGGAGCTTGCACAATGAAACGCGGTGACATAATGTTGGCTGACGCTGACCCGCGTTTGCTGGTTGTGCTTATAGAGCCACTACCTGGGGTAGATGGGTGGCGTTGTTATTCACCCAAGTACAAAGAAACTTATTCTTTTTGGGAGTTTGAACTTGAAACGCGGTGACCTAGTGCGCTACAAAAGTGGCGCAACCCTGGAAGAATGTGCTGCCGGTGTCGGTGTTATTATTCAACCGGCAAGAGGAAATAAACCTGCCCTTGTTTGGTGGTCAAAGATGGAAAAAAGTCTTTTTACCCCAACTCCTTTTTTGGTGAAATATGAAAAGCGGTGATTTAGTCCGGCTTACCGGAACTTCAAAGATTGGTTTAGTGTTGGACGTTCTTGAAGCACGAGGTGATAGATGGACGTGCGGCGTCTGGTGGATACACAGTCAAAGAAAGGGTCGAGCGTGGATGCACGCTTTGGAACTCTTTACCCCGCAGGGCGATTGTAAGAAAAAAATTTCGTAAGGCGGTGGGTAATACTATTTATTTTGTTCTAGGAGGAACAACAATGAACAAGACCGAACTAAAACAAATCGTCAAAGAAGAAATGCAAAAAATGTTGCAACAAGAGATGCGTATTGCCGAAGACAATATCGACCACCTTGCTCAAGCATTTTTCTCTCTTGGTTTCCTCGCAAGCTACACCGATAAAATGGACCTAAGCCACGTTCAAGCAATGGCTAATGAGTTGAAAGACGCAGAAGACGTTGCCAAAGCAAAAGAAGCTCTATCAAAGGGTGCAACAGTTCTCGGCGTTAGAGACGACTACGACGACTAAACAAAAAATACAACTTATTTTTTCGTAGGGGGCTAACGCCCCCTCTTTTTTTTGCTATAATAGTTATATTATGCGAAAACTACTTTTAATATTTTTTATTCTGTGTGGCTGCTCAAAGGCTCCAACTTATACGCCCATTGTTCTGGCTGACGCAGGTACTTACAACCCCACTACAGACATTCTCGTTCTTTCAGAGGACACTGTTGAGGATACTGTCTCAACTCCCGAAGACGCGACTGGCACGGTTGATGCTCTCGGTCCTCCACCAGATGTAAATGTTCAGTTTATTGATGGTGGTGGAATTGACACCATTCTCCCAGACCCTCCAAAGAAAGACACTTCTTCTGGTCCTCCAATCGGTGGTCCTGATACAAAGGGTGGTTTGCCTGACACTGGAATGTGGCAGACATGTGTAGATAAAGATGGTGATGGTTATGGTCTTGGTTGCTACAAAGGCGGCGACTGTGATGATAGCAACCCAAACTTTGCTTCTATTTGCCCTGACTGCTCAAAGCAGAACTGGGAAGGGTGTCCTTGTAAGTCAAATGCAGCAAACTGCTATTCAGGTGAACCACAGTGGATAGGCAAAGGCATTTGTCAAGCAGGAGTCCAACTTTGTAAGTCAGGTTATTGGGGAATGTGTACTGGTGAAAAGCTACCTCAACCAGAGTCCTGCGATAGCAAAGATAATAACTGTAATGGACTTATTGACGAAGGTGTGCTTTCTTCCTGCGGAACCTGCGACCTTTCTTGCATCAAACAAGAAATAGGACCGGACTTCGGCAAACCCTTTGATACTAATGGGAAAAAGGGTCTCAAGATAAATGCTAATGGTTACATAGAGTTGGACATAGGTAAAACTTCTACTAACCTCAACCACATTTGGATTGCAAACTCCTCTGAAAGCACCGTCTCAAAACTAAACACTAAAACAGGTGTAGAAGAAGGTCGTTATAGCATTTGTTCTAACCCTTCTCGCACATCTGTAGACCTCAACGGCGACTGTTGGGTTGGTTGTCGTGGAGATGGTTCAGTTGCGAAGATAAGAGTAAATAAAAAAGATTGTGTAGATAAAAACGGAAACGGCAATATTGATACCTCGTCTGGTAAAAACATTATCTCTAATGATGAATGCATTCAGTTTATTGTAAACCCTGACGGAAAGACCGTTGCCCGTGCTGCTGGTGTAGATAAAGACAACCATGCTTGGATAGGGTTCTGGAACAGTAAGCGGCTTCGCAGGCTTGAACCAAATGCTGGACAGTCAGTAGACCAAATAAACATTGGTTGCAACCCTTACGGACTTGTTATTGACCAAAAGGGCATTATTTGGATTGCTGGTCGTGGATGCTCTGCTCTCCTACGAGTTGACCCTAAAACAAAGTCCGTTCAGAATGTAGGAAAGGGCGGTGGTTCACCCTACGGCATCAATGTAGACATGTTTGGTCGCATTTGGGTAGCTGACACAACAACTTCATCTTCTCGCTATGACCCAATAACAAAACAATGGGCTGTTGTCAAACATAACAATAGAAGTCGTGGTATTGCTACTTCTAACGATGGTCATGTTTATGTTGCTCTCGATCAAACCTCTTCAGTTGCAAAAATTAATGTTGTTACTCTCACCGTAATGCAACACATCTCATTAGGCAGTGGTAGATACCCTGTGGGCATCGCTGTGGACTATGATGGTTATGTCTGGGCTGTGAATCAGTCAAAGTCCTCTGCTACAAAAATTGACCCAACTAAAAACTCTGTTGTTGGTGAGTATTCTGTAGGCAAAGGTCCATACACCTATTCAGACATGACAGGCTACACCCTTCATAACTACACAGCACCAAAGGGCGACTTTCAACACACATTCGGTTATGGTGGTTGGGGTGGCACTGTTGCTGAGACAAAAACAACTACAGAGTGGGAGCAGATTGATGTTGACTTTACATTACCAGAAGATTCTTTTATTGACCTCCGCTATAGAGTTGCTGACGACCTCAAACTAATGGAAACAACACAGTGGTCCAAAAAGGTTGGTCCTTTCCCGCCTAATAAGTTTCCTTACAAGTTGCAGGGTGTAAAAGGCAGGTTTTTACAGGTTGAAGTCTTTATGCAAGCGAGCAAAAACAAGCTGTCACCGATAATTAAGTCCATTTCAGCGAAGGGAAAGACCATTATACTCAAATAAAACTATTTATAGTGTTATCAACCATGGAGGGTAAATGGGTGGAAGCATTAAACGGATTAGTTGAATACGGCATACTTGGTATGTGGACTCTTTCTCTACTACTATCAAACCACACGATGAGAAAGAACTTTCAGGGTCGCTACGATGACCTAAATAAGAATGTAGTTGATACTTTAAAGAAAAACTACGAAATGTTATCGCGAAATCGCGAAGACCATAAAGAAATTATGGAAAAGCTTGATGAGGGTCTTGAAGCAATGAAGCAAAAATACCTTGAAGACAAGCTCAGAGCACAATACGAACAAAAAGAAACTTTTAAGCAGACAAGAAGCTAGAAGACTACTTATTCTATGGACTATAAGAAGATACGCAGCCTTTGGCAAGAGTTCCTTTTAGAACAAGAAAAACCGTTTGGAGATAAGTTCTTTGTTGACCGCGATGGCGAAGCAAAAGAACCCGAGTATCCAGAACTGGCTAACTTCTCCCCAGAGGACTTTTCCCAACTTTTCAACAAATACTGGTCTGACTACACGCAGCAAAGCACTGCGGGTTCTAAAACAGAGGTGCTGCCTTTTCTAAAGGTTATTTACAAACTTTACCAAGAAAAGCACCCTCTTATTAGCGACTACCTAAAAGAACTTACTCCACCTTCTGGACTAAAAGTTTATCGTGGTCGCAGCAAAATGTCTCTTGCAAAAGCAAAGGGGCTTATTGACCCCAACCAGCCTCTTGTACCAAAGAAGGCTTATGCTTACAAGAGCGACGACCTTTATTACACACCCAGAGCAGGCGACTTTACTTCTTGGTCCTTGAAAGAAAGTATTGCAGAAGAATTTTCTGAAATAGCAACTGCTTATGCCAACCCAGAACTTTACTTTGTCGAAGAGCCCGTTATCAACATGATAATGGTGGCTAGTAGCGATGAGCCAGGGTTTTTATTCAACCCCGATGCAGTATCCAGCCAACACATTAGAGAAAGAGAACTTATTTATGTTTCTCCAAAGCCTCTCAAACTTATTGAGACGGTTTATGTTTATGTGTCTCCCGAGCAAAACGTTGATGCTGGTGATAAAGATGTAGCGGCAGACATTTTGAACCAAATGATTGGAGAGAACAAATGAAGAAACTCCTAGAAAACTGGAAGAAGTTTTTGGAAGAAGACGAACAAGCCCGTGCAAACTTTGCCAAAGGTTTGGAAAAAGTTTCACCCGATATTAGAGACCAAGCCAGCATAGATTTTGGAACTATGGCAAAGGCTGGCAGAGCCATAAAACAACTTTACGCAAAAGAAGCCGACCGTGCCTTTCTTGACTCCCTAAAAACTGTTCACTGGGGTCGTAGAATGGACATTATGAGACTTATCAAAGACTACCAGAGCCTCAAACGAGACGAGTTGAGCACTTCTGTCTATCTTCCAAACGAAGCCGTTTATAAAGTAGGACCGTGGGGTCTGGACTTTGGTATTCTTATCAAAGGCTACATTACGCTACTCGCCAATAACATGGACGACATTTCCTCTGGCGCAGGCGCTGCATACAAAAGAGAACTGCCGCCCGAAAGAACCGCCTCCTCTGGTGCAAACAAAGGCGTTGGCAGAGTTCGTTATCCCGGCGACTACGAAAAGTTCAAAATCTTTGTTTTCGACAAAGAAGACTACGACCCAGATAAAGATTGGGCTGGTGGTCCGCGCAACGAAGCACTTGTGGATAACTGGAAAATAGAAGCAGGCATTGTTCCCGACACTCCAGACGGCAGAGCAATGAAAAACAATTTCAGCAAATACTTGGAGAGTGTGGGCATCGACGCAAAAGTCGTGACCGCTGGAGAATTATAATGAAGAAACTCCTTGAAAACTGGAATAAGTTCCTCAATGAAGTTTCTATGCCCCCAGCAGGCTTTCTAGAAGGCAGCGTTCATAAAGAACCACTTTTCCACGGCTCAGACTATCTTCTAAAAGACGGAGAACAACTCGACCCTTCCTTCGGTGGAGAATACGGTATTTATTTATCTCCCTCGCGAAGATACGCCAGAACCTACGGCAAACACCTTTACACAGTTTTCGCTAACATCAAGAACCCACTTTATGTCGAAGGCAAATACGAAATCTCACCAAAGGACTTGACAAAGGAAGACGCCGAGAACCTAAAAGAAAAAGGCTATGACAGTATTGTCGTGACGAACAACAGCGTCGATGACGCAACAGAGGTTGTGGTGTTTGACCCAAGCCAACTGCACATTTTGGAGATGAGCGAATGAAACCAATAATGGAAAGTTGGAAGAACTTTTTGAACGAGGTCCGCTCAATGAACAAAAAAATAAAAATCTACCGCGCCCAGCCAGCATTTACAAATGTTATTAGAAACAACGACTATATTACTATGTCTCGCCAGTTTGCAAAGGACCACGCCGTGACCTCTGCTATTTATAATGACGAGCCCTTCTTTGTTGTTATTGCTTTTGTCAGAGAAGACAAAATAAAAGAAGCAGACAACCCCGGTGAATACCGTTATGTTGGCGAAGACATTAAGGCAATGCCACTCAACATAGTAGATGCCGAGGGTAATGTGCGTTCAGCCGCAAAAGCACACTTGAACGAAGACTTGCACGTTTTGTCAGAGGAGATTTACTACGTCCCATGAAAATATTACTAGAAAACTGGAACAACTTCCTCAACGAAGCAACTATTGTTAGAGGCGTCGATTTAGAAAAGATACTCCCACAAGAAGTATTAGACGGCGAAGAAGATTTTGATGAAGAAGAGGGAGAAGAAGGCGTCTTAGTAAAAAACATCCCCATGAAGGCACTTAGTATGCTTGTCAAACAAGGGGAAGGTATTATGGGTGACATCGATCGCGGTGAACTTAGTATGACCGAAGGATTGCCAGTTCTTTTTTACCACACAGAGAAAAAGCAACTTATAGTTGATGACGGAAACCACAGAATCTTTCAAAGATGGTTAGCCGGTCAGGACACTTTTGATGCGTATGTATATAGCGGATCTTACCACGGTTATCTCAGGCACGTCTATGGTGGCGAAGAAGAGTTTGATTGGAGTGAGAGATATAGAGAAGAATGAAACAACTACTTGAAAACTGGAACAACTTTCTCAACGAAAGCAACGAAATTTCTATCGACATAGAAGGCGGCAACATTTTTGGAGTTATACACACCGATTTCACATATCTCAACAACTGGGCTAACAAAGAGGGTGTTGATAAAAGTGTTTTACAGAACATCGAAATGCCCGTTGCTATAATGAAAAATGCGTTTGTCCCAGAGGAGCAGCGTGGTCAGGGAATCGGAAACCAGTTGGTAGAACAATTTATAAACGAGGCTTCCGATGCTGGTGCTTACAGTGTTATTTTATTAGCGGATTTAGATCAAGCCCAATCAGAGGGCTTTGATTTGGTAAAATGGTATGAGGGCTATGGTTTTGAAACTATCGGCAAAGATAACGCAGGCAATCCAGTTATGGAGTTGAAAATATGAAACAACTGCTTGAAAACTGGAACAACTTCCTCAATGAAGCAATCGACCCTCGCATCCAAAAACAAATAGATGCTATTCTTGCACTTCCAGACATTGGAGTTCTTGTTTCTAGCGATTGGGATGGGTCAATGGCTTTTCGCTACATTCGTATCGTTGATAAAGATAGGAAGAGGTATTCTATTCTAACTTCAAGAAACACTGATGTTCCTAATGGCTACATAGAAATTTACGATGCATCGTCTAAAAAAGCAAAACACCTGTCAGGGGGTGGTGCGTGTTTGGGCGGTTGGATTGTTGTCGGTTCGATTGCGACAACAGGCTTTGGACCACTTTTATACGAGTTGGCGGTTGAATGGGCTTCACAAAATGGAGCAGGACTCACACCTGACCGCACCTCTGTTTCAACTTACGCTGGTCGAGTTTGGGCAAAATACATGACAAGACCAGACATTGAGAAAAAACAACTTGACGCTATAAAAGCAGACGAAGTTCCACGACTCACACGACCCGTAGCCGACGACTGTTCTCAGCGAAAGTCGATAGATGCTGCTGGCGAGAACTGGATGAACTCACCTTTCTCAAAAATGTATAGCAAGTCAAACACAGAAGTTCTCGATGCACTTCGTGCAGCAGGGAGAATAATCGAAGAATGAAATTAATAAAAAAGGTTATTATCCTAACAATAGTTTTATTTGCTTTTGTGGGCGATGCCTCTGCAAAAGGTAAAACAAAGTTTTATGACTTTTCAGACCAACTCATCAACGGCGACATCAAAAAGCCTGCAACTATTTACATAGACACAAGAGCGAGAGCAAAGTTTGGAAAACTTCTAAAACTCAAAAGGTCATTTGTTGAAATACTATTGCTCTCTGGCAAGGAGCCAGCCCTGAAATGAAAGACTTACTGAAAGAGTGGAAAGAGTTCCTAATCGAAGAGTTCGATAAGGATAAGTTCCCTTTCCCCGATACAGCCTCACAAGAAGAGGCTGACGCTATTTTCACAGGTGGCTTCAAAGATGGCGACCCAGATGATGACAAGATTGTCATAAATAAAAATGCCCCCTTTACTTGCCAACAACTAAACCCTTCACAAAAAGAAGTTCGTGTCACTGACGCTGTTGAGTTCGGCATGTGGATGCTTGAAGGTAAATACGAGATTGGCGGCAACTTGGGCGCTATTGTTTCCTCAGACGACTTTATTATGGATGGTCATCACCGTTGGGCAGGCTCTTGGTTAGCCGGTGGTCCACAAACTAAAATGACAGCCGTACAAGTTGGTCTTCCAAAAGATGAACTCATTCCTGTGCTCGCTGCTGTGGGAGACCACTTCCACCCTGGAAAACGCAACCCCGGTGCTACTGGCGGCGTGGCAAACATCTTTGATGCGCCCGTCAGAGAGGTTGGCAAATACATTCGCAGACTAAACGAAGAAGACAACATCACAAAATACATGACAAAAGCCGAAGCTAATATGATTACTGACCTTGCCGGTGGTATTGACGCCCTCATTGAGAAGTTTGAAAAGCACGCTGCTCAACTAAAAGAACAAAAAGGTGGTGGTGTTGATGGTCTTCCTCCAAGAGACGAAATGCCGGTCATCAAAAAAGCAGAAGTTGAGCCAGCAGTCGATGCACTTGCGAAAGGTCAAGTTGATGTTTATACACCTTACCGAAAAGAGGACCAATGAAAACCGTCTCCGAACTAAAAAAAGAAGTTGCAGAACTAGAAAAGAAAGTAGCCCAGTTGGAAGACGAGAACGCTTCACTGTGGTTTTTACTGGATGAACTAGAAAAGTCAAATGTCGCAGACCCTCGCTATAAAGAACAGTTTGAGGCAGTCTTTGATAAAATGAGACAAATGACTCTAATGACCATGAATAAAGCAGAAGAAGCTTGACAAGAGAACGAAAATGGGGTATAAACAGGGTATGAAAAAGGTCAAACTACGACGTGCCCGAAACCCCTATCTCGCAGAGATGCGTCATAAGCGTTCTGGTGCTCACAAAGACCGTAAAAAAGAAATGAGCCGCAAGGCTTGTAGAAAGAAAATTTCTTATTAAACGGAGGTGACAAGTGCCTTTATCTTCTGGTGCCCATCAAGAAATTAAAAAACAAGTAAAAGCCTACGCCGTTCTGCAAGATAAAATAATGGCTAGAACATCATCTCTTTATAAAGAGA